>WBZP01001567.1_pt1 | contig 27701 bp, 24 predicted proteins | sample 5204301 | NCBI WGS metagenome assembly WBZP01 (sample SAMN12412401, study PRJNA552823) | activated sludge metagenome | isolation source: activated sludge from nitrification reactor of wastewater treatment plant... | place: USA: Pennsylvania | collected 2017 | reverse complement strand
CCATCATGACCCGCCTCGGCGAGGTGCTCATCGCCGACGAGCATGTCGTCCCGCTCAAGTCACGCCTGGCAGAGCTCGAACGATACGCGATGCAGTTGCTTGCGGCCGCTGCGCCAGCGCCGGTGCAGCCACCCGCGCCTGCACCGGTGGGGCCGGGCGGTACTGCCGTATCCAGGCCTCTGCCCCCGGTGTTGCCACCCGCACCGGGCTTCAATGGTCCGGAGCTGGTGGAAGAAAAGCAGGCGCTTCATCTGACCGGCGCGGCTGCAGAGGCAGCGCTCGATGATCTCAAGGCGCGCATGGCGCGCGAGCGGGACCTGGAGTTGACGCTCAGTTGGCGGCTGGAGCGCAAGGGCACGAAGCTATGAGCGCGCTGGGCCGCTCCCAAGCGCGAATGCTCCCCCTTGGGGGGACGACGCCGCAGGCGTCAAGGGGGCACCAATGAGTTTGTCGACTCCGCAGATCGCGGCGCAGCTCGAGCGGGTGCTGGCCAGCGATCCGTCGACAGTGGCGTTGGCGATCCGTGCGAAGGCGCGGCAGCCGTGGCCCGAGACGCTGAGCCAACGTGGGCGGCAGTTCGCGCTGCGGTGGTGCGAATCATCGTTGGCCATCCGCGAAGCGCTTTGCGATGTCGAGCGAAATGACCCGGCATCGGCCGGGCTCGTGGTCATCACGCCGCTGGCGACGCATGAGATTGCCGAGGACATCGCGGCGCGACTGGCGCGAGCGCGTGTGTTCCAGCCGGAGGGCTGGGACATCGTCCGTCAACTCTTCCAGGCCAAGGAGACCGACGCGCGACTGGGCCGCTATGCGTGGATGCCGCAGAGCCTGATCGACGGCGCTGCGCAAGGCCCTTACCCGCCGGTGGCGAACGGATTCCTAGGTCTGGAGACCGCCTGGCAGGAGGTGCTACAGCGGTTCCTTCGGATCCCCACAGCCCGCCCGGACGCCGTCTCGTTGCTGACTTGGTCGATGACCGCCGGGGCCGACACCACGCTGGATCAGCTGCCGACCGCAGCCCGAACCGATGTCATGCGCTGGCTCAGTGAGACGGCTGGCAGCGCCGGCGAAATGGTGCTTGGCTGCGTTGAAGCGGGCCGCACCGCCGACGCCCTGCCGCTCGGGCTGGTCTGCGGCGTGGTCTTCGCGCCGGAAGGCGAAGGTCAGGCGGCATTGGGCCAGGCGGCCATCCGGCTCGAGCGGTTCGTCAACGACAAGCACATCGGCGTGCCGGAAGGACGAGCCTGGGCGCGAGCCGCGGAGCAGGTGGTGCGGGCGGCCGGGCTGGAAGCCACGCGCGCCACGCTCGACCGGGCCGATGCTCTGCTACGGGACCTGCGCGTCGCCGAGTTCGCGCACCTCAGTGATCTGCTCCCCGCGGCGCTGGACCAGCGGATGCAGGACTTCGCGCTCGCCCTGTCAGCGCATGTGGCCGAACCCACCGAGGCCAACCTGGCCCAGGTGGAACTGCAGGCCGACCGCGCGCTCAGGCACACGTTGATGGCGGCGCAGCCTCCACGAGCGGAACGCGTCGAGATGGCCCGCCGTCTGTCGCGCTGGCTGCTGACCGCGCCCCGATCCGCGACATCACTGCAGACCGCGGTGACTTGGCAGTCGGACGAAGGTGCATTCGTGGACTGGGCGCGCTTTCGCCTGCTCGGCGGCGACGAGATTCCGGAACTGTCGCAGGCCTATAGCGCGTGCCGCGAGGCGCTGATTGCCCGTCGGAACAAGTTCGCCAAGCCGTTCGCCCAGGCTCTGATCGAATGGAACGCGAATCCGCTAGCCCTCGACGGGCGCCTGGTGCCGGTCGAGTCCGTGCTGGAGCACGTATTGGCGCCGATCGCCGCTGCCCATCCGATCATGCTGCTGGTGATGGACGGGTTGAGCATCAGCATCTTCCGGGAACTGTTCGCACGCAGCGCGAGCCATGGCTGGGCCGAGATGGTGCCCAGCGACATCGGGCAGGCGCTGGTCGGCGTGGCGGCGCTCCCCACCGTCACCGAGGTGAGCCGTACGAGCCTGCTCTGCGGGCGCCTCACGTTGGGGGCTGCTGCGCAAGAGAAAGGCGGCTTCGCTTCGCATGCAGCGTTGCTGGCGCGCAGCCGCGCCGGAACGCCGCCGCGGTTGTTCCATAAGGGCGATCTGGCCGATGCGACCAACCTGGCGCCCGAAGTGCGGGCGGCGATCGCGGACCCTCATCAACGAGTGATCGGCGTGGTCTACAACGCCGTCGACGATCACCTGAGCGGTCCGGACCAGTTACATCAGCGCTGGACGCTCGAAGACCTGCGGCTGCTGCTGCCTCTGCTTCGTGAAGCGCGCGAAGCCAGGCGAGTGGTGGTGATCACCGCCGACCACGGGCACTTGCTGGAAGACGGCACCACCCAGCTCGCCGGCGGCGAGAGCGATCGCTGGCGCCCGGGCACGGACAGCCGCGCGCCGCACGAGGTGGCGGTGAGCGGTGGGCGCGTGGTGACGAGCGACGGCTCGAACACTGTCGTCTGCCTGTGGGGCGAAAGCACGCGGTACGGCGGACGCAAGAACGGGTACCACGGCGGCCTGTCGCCTCAGGAGGTGACGGTGCCGCTCAGCGTCATGGTGCCCCTGGGCATGAACCTGCCTGGATGGACACCGGCACCGCCTGCACAGCCCGAGTGGTGGGAACTGCCGCCGATCGCGAAGGCGAAGGAAGCGAAGCCCGCGATTGCACCACCGGCCCGGCCTACGGGTCGCAAGCCGACGGCGCAAACTGGTCAGCCGCAGCTCTTCGATACGACCGAGTTGCCGCCCGTGCCGGCGCCAGCCGCCCCGGACTGGATCAGTGCATTGCTGAGTGGCGCGATCTACGCGTCGCAGCGTCAATTGGCTGCACGGGTTGCACTGCCCGACGAAAAGATGCGGCTGCTGCTGACTGCACTGTCGGAACGTGGCGGCAAGCTGTCGCGCGCCGCGCTGGCCCAGAGGCTCTCACTGCCGGAGATGCGCCTCGGCGGCATGCTGAGCGCGGTCCGACGCATGTTGAACGTGGACCAGGCACCGGTGCTGGTCGTTGACGAGGCCGCTGGTACCGTGGAGTTGAACATCGCTCTGCTGCAGCAGCAGTTCCGTGTCGTTGGCCAGGGAGGTCAACGATGATCAGCGCCGCGCGACGGGAAGACATCGTCAGTGCGCTGCGGCGTGGAACCGTCCCCAGCAGCGGGCTGGATGCGCTCGCGGTGGGTATCGAATCGTTCGCGCCCACCCTCGACGAGGAGCTGGCTGCCGTTGCCGCTGGGCGCGGCGGATTCAAGGCCGTACGCGGCGAGTACGGCACCGGCAAGACCTTCTTCGGGCGTTGGCTTCAGGAGCGGGCGCGGGCCCGCGGCTTTGCGGCGACCGAAGTGCAGATCAATGAGACCGAAACGCCGCTGCACCGGCTGGAGACTGTCTATCGCCGGCTGGTCGAGCACCTGGGGACAGCGGACACCGCGAGCGGCGCCTTCCGTGGCGTCATCGATGGCTGGTTCTACGCGCTGGAACAGGACGTTCTGGCCGACGCGTCGGTCGATCCCAACGACGCCGCGGAGCTGCTGGTGCGCACCGATGCACTGATGGGGGCGCGCCTGTCGACCATCAGCAAAACCGCGCCAGCCTTTTCCGCGGTGCTGCGAACCTACCGCCGCGCGTTGGCAACTGGGGACGGGATGCTGGCGGACGGCCTGATCAGTTGGCTATCGGGTCAGCCGAACGTCGCGGCCAGCGTCATGCGTGCGGCGGGCATCAAGGGCGACCTCGACCACTTCGGTGCCACCAACTTTATGGTGGGCCTGCTCACCATCCTGCGCGACAGCGGTTTCCCCGGCCTGGTGATGGTGCTGGACGAGGTGGAAACGCTCCAGCGCATGCGCACTGACACTCGCGAGAAGGGCCTGAATGCTCTGAGGCAGTGGATCGACGAGATCGACGCCGGCCGGTATCCCGGGCTCTACCTGGTGGTCACGGGCACGCCGGCGTTCTTCGACGGCCCGCAAGGCGTGCAGCGCCTCGCACCATTGGCTCAACGCCTGCACGTCGACTTCGGCACCGACCGTCGCTTCGACAACCCCCGTGCGGTTCAGATCCGCCTGGCCCCGTTCGACCATACCGCCCTGCTGGCCGTGGGACGGCGTGTTCGCGACATCTACGTCGAAGGTCGTCCTCACGAGCAACGCCTGCGCAGCGTCGTGGACGACAGCTATATCGACATGCTGGCCCGTGCCGTGGCAGGCGGCCTGGGCGGCAAGGTCGGCGTGGCGCCGCGGCTGTTCTTGAAGAAGCTCGTCGCCGACATCCTCGATCGAGTCGACCTGCACGAGGACTTCGATCCGCGCCGGCACTACACGCTGACGCTGGCCGACAGTGAGATGTCGGTGGTCGAACGTGCGGCTGCAAGCGCCAGTTCGGTGGACGACATCGAGCTGTGAGCGAATTCGAGCAACTGCACCCTTCCCTGCAGTACCACGTCGTCAACACGCTGGGCTGGAGCACGCTGCGCCCGACCCAACTGGCGGCCATCGCGCCGATTCATGCGGGAACCCACTGCCTGCTGCTCGCTCCCACCGCCGGCGGCAAGACCGAGGCGGCCGCGATTCCAGTGCTGTCGAGGATGCTCGTCGAGGCCTGGCCCGCGACGAGCGTTCTGTATATCTGCCCGATCAAAGCGCTGCTGAACAACCTGGAGCCCAGGCTCTCGCATTACGCCGGACTGGTGGGACGCCGCGTCGAGGTCTGGCACGGTGATGTCTCGCATTCGCGCAAGAACCATGCGCTCAAGAATGCGCCGGACATCCTTCTCACGACGCCTGAATCTGTCGAGGCCATGCTGATCTCGGCAAGGGTCGATCGGCCCGCATGGTTCGGCAACCTGCAGGCGGTGATCGTGGACGAGTTGCACGCCTTCGCTGGCGACGACCGTGGTTGGCACCTGCGATCCGTGCTGCACAGGCTCGACCAGTATCTGGAGCGTCCGCTGCAGCGGATCGGCCTTTCGGCAACGGTGAGCAATCCGAACGAACTGCTGACCTGGTTGGCCCCCACCGGGAACAGAGCAGTGGTCGGTAGCGCCAGCGTGAGCACGGATGCCGACGTGACCATCGACCATGTCGGTTCACTCGAGAACGCCGCAACCGTGATCACGCGCCTGCACCGCGGTGAGAAGCGGCTGGTCTTCTGCGACTCCCGTAGCAGCGCGGAGCAACTGAGCAGCATGCTGCGGACCCACGAGATCCGGACTTTCGTCAGCCATGCCTCCCTCAGTTTGTCGGAACGCCGGCAGGCCGAAGCGGCCTTCTCGGAGGAGAGGAACTGCGTCATCGTCGCCACCTCGACGCTGGAGCTCGGCATCGACGTGGGCGATCTCGATCGTGTGGTCCAGATCGACTCACCATCGAGCGTTTCGTCGTTCCTGCAGCGAATGGGTCGCACGGGCCGGCGCACCGGTGGTCGCCGAAACTGCCTCTTTCTGACGACGAACGACAACGCCTTCCTGTTGGCGCTGGGCGTGACACAGAAGTGGTCCGAGGCTTGGGTCGAGGCGGCTGTACCACCCGCAGAGCCCTGGCACATCGTGGCCCAGCAGGCGATGGTCCTAATTCTTGAACGAGGTGAGTTGGCGACGCGGGAACTGGTCCAGCTGCTTCAGGGGTCGTTTCCCGAGTTGCAGATTGCGGACATCGAAGTGCTCGTCGAACACATGGTCGGACAGCAGTTCCTCGATCGCGCCGAAGGCGTGGTGCGGGTAGGTCCGCAGACTGAGCGCAGTTACGCGCGAAGCCACTACCGCGACTTGCTGGCGTCCTTCAGCGGCTCCCAACTGCTGACCGGTCGGCACGGCGCCGCCGAAGTGGGCTACATCGACCCAACCGTCTTGACCGGCGAGCGCGATGAACGTCTGCTCTTGCTGGCTGGGAGAAGCTGGCGCGTCACCGACGTCGAATGGTCGAAGCGGATCGTGTGGCTGGAGCCGGCCGCCGGTGGAGGCAAAGCGCGTTGGATGGGCGGCGCACGCAGTCTGGGCCGGGAAGTCTGCCAAGGCATTCGAACCGTGCTTGCCACAGGAGCCTCGACGATCGTCACCTTGTCGCAGCGCGCGCAGACAGCGCTGCGTCGCATATCCGACGAGTTGCCACTGTCCCTGGGGACGCATTTCGTGGTGGCACGGTCTGATGCCGTGTCCGCCCGAACCTGGACCTTCGCTGGCACACGAGCCAACCGCACCTTGGCCCTCCGAGCTTCTGTCGGCGGACAGAAGGTTCTTTTCGATCCAATGAGTGTGCAGGCTCCCGTCGGCCTCATGACTGACATGCCCTCGGGATCGATGACGCTGACAGACGCTGAGATTGCCACCTTCGCCGAGTCGATCAAGTTTGCCGCGTGCGTCCCGAAACGATTGCTGGCCCGCACGATCATTGCGAGGAACTTCGAGCCGACTGGCGCACAGGATCCGGCATTGACTGCCGCATAGGAAGCTGACGTTCGGAGCGAAAATCCAGCTATTCAGTTCAGAAGATGACGACTGACTGACCGCCATGCGCCCAACTTCAGTCAATAGCGCCAGTGTTGCCGTTGTCTCGGTATTGCCAAATGCGGCCGCTCAGAAATGCCAGTTCTTCGTGTGGTAAATGACGGCTGATGGCCGGAGGGTGAAGTCCCCAATGGCTCCTTCGGAGATTCCAGTTCGCAGAATCTGGATTTGGCTGACTGGCCGGTTTGGAGAAACGTGACTGGCTGGATTGGGCCGGCAAGAGTCGGTGTGCTCTTTGGGAAGCTGTCCCTGAATGTGAAAACGCTCGTTCTTCCCTCGGCAACTTCGAACGGCCGCTCCACCCCCAACTCCCGACGCTGGCGCCGAACTTGCCCTCGTCATGACGTAGTTCAAAGCGGCCCTTCAAAAGTACATAGTTTTGGACGTGCCGATGACGGCAAATGGCCGGCAACGGCAATTCAATTTCCCGTTGAACGATCAGAGGTGCTGCGCCAGCTTCGCTGCGTCGGGAACGCGTGCTAAATCGCAATTTCTCGCCGACGCTGCCGTCTGAGTGGGCGCTTCGTTGCGCAATCTCTTGTGCCCGGGCTGACGCTACCTGGGCACCGAGCGGCCCGGTTGCAGCCGGTGCCCGGGTCAATGGGCAACGCATGAACCCTTGCCGGAAGCCGCACCGGATGGCGGTCTACAGCCATGCCATGCCAGGAGCGCCATTGCACGCGGCTTTTCGGGCAGGCAGCCTGCAGAGGTCCGTGCCATGCGGCTTCCAGGCCAGCCGGTTCAGACGTCGATGACCATCCGCGGATTGAAGGCGCGGTTCTCGTCGCCGTAACCCTTGGGGTTGGTGACGATGCGGGTGCCGTTGATGGTGTAGTCGACGCAATGGTGGGTGTGGCCGTGTATCCACAGCACGGCCTTGCCCATCAGATGGGTCAGATCCGAGGCATAGGCGGCGTTGATCAGTTTGCCCTCGTGGCGCGGGATCAGGCTGCCAGGATGCGGCGCATGGTGGGTGATGACCACCGTCTTGCCGTCGAACGGTTCATCGAGCTTGCGCGCGAGCCAGTCGACGGCCTTCAGGTGCAGGCTTACCGTCTGCCCGGGTGTAAGCGAGCGCGCGTTGTCGCCCTGAATGCAGATGTAATCGTTCAGATGACGGTCGGCGTGCGCCGTGACCTCGCCGATGCGATCGATGCCGTAAAGCTCGTAGTTGGTCCATAGCGTCGCGCCGAGAAACCTCACGTCACCCAGGCGGACTTGGTCGTTGTCGAGCAGGTGGATGCCGCTTGCCTTGGCAAGCAAGCGCAGCGCGGCCGGCAGGGAATGGATCGACTCGCCGTAATACTCATGGTTGCCCGGCACATAGATCACCGGCTTGGCACTGCGGGCGAAGCGCGCCATGCCGTTGAGGCCCGGGCTGATGTCCCCGGCGAGGATGAGGACATCCGCCATCGTCTCCGGCACCTGGAATTCGGTGTCGTACTCGAAATGCAGGTCCGACAGGATATGAAGTTTCAAGCGAGTCTTTCCGGCCGGTGGGGCCATGCGGATCCGTGGATTATCGGCGCTCGGCGCGGCTTCTGAACAGGTCAAGGTTCACGCCACGCGGCAGGCGCCACAGTATCGGGGCTATCGGGCCGGCAGGATAGAATGTTCGTCTAGCCGGCGATCGAGAGTCCGGCAAGCGGATTGCGCAATCGATAGTGAACGGGGGGAACCGCAAATGAGCGATCGTGACATCATGGAATACGACATCGTTGTCGTCGGCGGCGGTCCTGCCGGCTTGGCAGCGGCTATTAAAATCAAGCAGTTGGCTGGCGAGGCGGGCAAGGAGATCGGCGTCTGCGTGCTCGAGAAGGGCTCCGAGATCGGCGCCCACATCCTTTCCGGCGCGGTCATGGATCCGCGGGCGATCGACGAATTGTTCCCCGACTGGCGCGAACGCGGCGCGCCGATCACCGTGCCGGTGAGCGAGGACCGCTTCCTGTTCCTTACCGAGTCGGGCTCGCGGCAGACGCCCAACTGGATGTTGCCAGGGTGCTTCCAGAATCATGGCAACTACGTGATCAGCCTGGCCAGCGTGGTGCGCTGGCTCGGCGAACAGGCCGAGGCGCTGGGGGTCGAGATTTACCCGGGTTTTGCCGCCGCTGAAATCCTCTACGATGAGCAGGGCGCCGTGAAGGGTGTGGCAACCGGCAACATGGGCGTGGGCCGCGACGGCCAGCCGACCGCGAATTTTCAGCCCGGGGTGGAGCTGCACGGCAAGTACACGCTGTTTGCCGAAGGCGCGCGCGGTCACCTCGGCAAGCAGTTGATCGCCCATTTCCGCCTCGACGAGGGGCGCGACCCGCAGACCTACGGCATCGGCCTGAAGGAACTGTGGGAGATCGAACCGGGGCGGCACCAGCCCGGTCTGGTGGTACACACCGCTGGCTGGCCGCTGGACAGCCATACCTACGGCGGGTCGTTCCTCTACCACATGGATGCCAATCAGGTGGCGGTGGGCTTTGTGGTCGGGCTCGGCTATTCCAATCCCTACCTCAGCCCGTATGAGGAATTCCAGCGCTACAAGAGCCATCCGGCGATACGGCAGTTTTTCGAGGGCGGCAAGCGAATCGCCTACGGCGCGCGGGTCATTACCGCCGGCGGGCTGCAATCCTTGCCGAAGCTGGTTTTTCCCGGTGGCGGGCTGCTCGGGTGCGACGCCGGCTTTCTCAATGCTTCGCGCATCAAGGGCAGCCATGCGGCAATCAAGTCCGGCATGCTGGCCGCCGGCGCGGCGGTCGACGCGCTGGCGAGCGACCGGCAGCACGACGAACTGTCGGCCTATCCGGCCGCATTTGCCGATTCGTGGCTGCATGACGAACTGCACCGCGCGCGCAACTTCAAACCCGCGATGAGCAAGGGGCTTTACCTCGGCTCGCTGCTGGTGGGCATCGACCAGGTGGTGTTTCGCGGCAAGGCGCCGTGGACGATGCACAACACCCGCGCCGATCACGAGAAACTGAAACCCGCATCGGAATGCCAGCCGATCGTCTACCCCAAGCCCGACGGCGTGGTCACGTTCGACCGGCTCTCCTCGGTGTTCATATCGAGCACCAATCATGAAGAGAACCAGCCGATTCACCTTACGCTGAAGGACGCCTCGGTGCCGGTTGCCGTCAATCTGTCGCGTTTTGCCGGCCCCGAACAGCGCTATTGCCCGGCCGGCGTGTATGAGTTCGTCAAGGGCGAAGACGGCGGCGACCGGCTGCAGATCAATTCGCAGAACTGCGTGCACTGCAAGACCTGCGACATCAAGGATCCGACGCAGAACATCGTCTGGGTGACCCCCGAAGGCGGCGGCGGGCCGAACTACCCCAACATGTGAAGGGACGCGGTTCGATGGATACCTCGCATCTCAGGGAGGAGTACCGAAAAGGGCAACTGGTCGAAGACGCTGCGCCGGCGGAACCACTGCCACTGTTTCATGAATGGCTGGCGGCGGCGATCGGTGCCGGTCTGCCAGAGCCCTACGCCATGACCCTGGCAACCGCGACCGCCGACGGCGCGCCGAGTGCCCGCATCGTGCTGCTGCGAACTGCCGACGAAGCCGGCTTCACCTTCTTCACCAACTATCACAGTCGCAAGGGGGCGGAACTCGCCGCCAACCGGCGCGCCAGCCTGCTTTTCTACTGGGCGGCACTGGAGCGGCAAGTCCGGGTGGAGGGGACGGTCGAACGCGTTGCGGCGGCGGAGTCGGATGCCTATTTCGCCAGTCGACCCTACGACAGTCGCATCGGCGCGTGGGCCAGCCCGCAGAGTGCTGTCATCGGCGATCGCGCCATGCTCGAAGAACGGGTGGCGGAACTGCTGCGCACCTACCCGGACCAGGTGCCCCGCCCGCCGCATTGGGGCGGTTACCGTCTGGCCGCGACGTCAGTGGAATTCTGGCAGGGGCGGCCGAGCCGGTTGCATGATCGACTGTGCTATTTGCGCCAGCCGGGAGGAAGCTGGGAACGATGCCGACTGGCGCCGTGAAAGGCAATCAGAGCGATGCGCCCCGGGATACCCTGGTACCGATTCGCCCGCTCGACGCCATCGTCATTCCGCCTGAAGTGGATGGGCGCGACGGAGACAATCGCGCCGACCGGGTTCGGCTGCAGATTTCGGCCGAGACCGATGCGGAGGCGATCCGCTGCTTTCTCGCCGAGTACGATCGATCGCCCGGTACGCTGCGCATTTATCAGCGCGAATGCGAACGGCTGCTGCTGTGGGCGATCGTCGACTGCGGCAAACCCCTGTCCAGCCTGAATCGGCAGGACTTCGAGGGCTATCTGAATTTCCTCGCTGACCCGCAACCGGCTTCGCTGTGGTGCGGACCGAAGGCCGACCGCGCAACCGATAAGTGGCGGCCTTTCGTCGGCCGGCTTTCCGAGAGCGCCGTGCTCACGGCCATGGCGGCGATCAATTCGCTGATGCGCTATCTGGTCGATGCCGGCTACCTTGCCGGCAATCCGCTCGGGCTGATCCGCCAGCGCCGGCGCAAGCTGGCCGCCGAGTCTGCCGGGCCGATCCAGTCGGTGGTCACGACCGACGAAGCGGAGAAAATCGAGCGCTTTCTCGACGAGGAAATGTGGCAGGCGGTCACTCGCGCAATCGAACAAATGCCGCGCTCGACCCCGGCGCAGCAGGATGAATACGAGCGTGCGCGCTTCATCGGCGCGGTGCTCTACATGCTGGCGCCGCGGGCCGGCGAACTCGAGTCACATCGCATGAACAGCTTCCGCGAGGAGCGCGGCCGTTGGTGGTGGCATGTGGTGGGCAAGGGCGGCAAGAAGGCCCGGGTGCCGGTGGCCGACGACATGCTGCAGGCGCTGATGCGCTATCGCAAACATCTCGGTTTGTCGGCGGTGCCCAAGCGCGGCGATACGACGCCGCTACTGGTCTCGCTCAAGGACCGCAGCCCGATCACCGCGCGCCGGCTCAATCAGATCCTGAAGCGGGTCTTCGCCCAGGCGGCGGATCTGCTGCCGCCCGAGTCCGAGCACAAGCGCGAGAAGCTGCGCGCTGCCTCCGCGCACTGGGGGCGCCACACCGGCATCACCGCCAAGCTCGACAGCGGAATCGGCGAACGCTATGTGCAGAAGGATGCGCGGCACAGCGACGCGCGGACCACCCGACGCTATATCCACGAGGAAGAAGAGCGCTGGCACGACGAGGCACAGAAGCAACACCTGCCGTGGAGCGGGAAAACGGACTGAAGTCGGCCCGCTCAGGCCGGTTGGCGCGGCGCTGCGGCTGTGCGGAAGCCGGCCTGCAATTGCTCGGCCGGTAGCCGGCGGCCGATGAGGACGACGCGGCTGCGCGCTTGCTCGCCGGGCTGCCAGGGGCTGCCGAAGTCGAAACCGGCGAGCCGGTGCACGCCCTGAAAGATCAATCGGCGCGGTTCGCCGTCGATTGCCAGCGTTCCCTTGTAACGCAGCAGTTGCTCGCCCAGCGTATCGAGCAAGTCCTGCATGAATGCGCTGACGCGGTCCATGTCCATCGGGCCGTCGTGCTCCAGCAGGATTGCCGCGATTTCGTCGTCGTGCCGAGCGGGAGGCTGGCCCAACGACCGCGGCGTCGCGAGCCGGTAGGACGGTTGCGCAGATTCGGCTGCGCCCGCCTCAGGCGGGGGTTCGCGCAGGTTGAACCCGCGGATATCGAGCAATTCCTCGATCGCGATGGCGCCGCGCTCCGAGATGAACTGTTGGGCAGCGGGGTTCATCGCGCTCAGCCGATCGCTCAGTGCGTCCAGTTGCGGCCCATCGGCAAGATCGCTCTTCGAGATCAGCAGCCGATCGGCGAACCCGACCTGCTTTTGCGCCACCGGGTGTTCGTCGAACTGGCGCTGGGCATGCACCGCATCCACCACAACCAGCACGCCATCGAGCAGATAGCCCGCGGCGACCGCAGGATCGCCGAAGAAGGTGCCCGCCACCGGCGACGGATCGGCCAGGCCGGTGGTTTCGATGATCAGGCGGTCGAAAGCCAGTTCGCCGGCGTTCCGCCGACGCAAGATGTCGGTGAGATGGCGGGCGAGATCGCCGCGTATGGTGCAGCACAGGCATCCACTCGTCATCTCGATGACGTTGGCGCGGTCGCAGATCAGCAACTCGGTGTCGACGCTGACCGGACCGAACTCGTTCTCGATCACCAGGATGCGCTGACCGGCGGCGCTGGCGATAATGTGGTTGAGCAGCGTCGTCTTGCCGGCGCCGAGATAGCCGGTCAGCAGCGTGACCGGGATCGGCTCAGTCAAGGTGCCGCCTGTGCCGAGACACGGCAGGGTTCAGCAGCACTTGCCGACCCCGCCGCTGTAGCGTGCTTCCTGCCGCTCGCGAAAGAACTCCTCGTAGCTCATCGGCACCCGCTCCGGGTGCTGGCTGCGCACATGGTCGACATAGGTGTCGTAATCGGGCAGGCCGACCATCAGGCGGGCGGCCTGCCCGAGATACGTGCCCAGTTTGGACAAGTCCTTGAACATCGCCCGCTCAGGCCGGCGCCGCCCGGTGCGGCATCGGCTCGTACGGCGTTTCCGCCGCGGTAGGCCGGTTCTCGCGCAGCGCCTTCACGCAGGCGCGCAGACCGAACACCACCATGGCCACAACCACCAGCACGAAGAAGCTCGCAAGCGCCGCATCCAGCTTGTCATTGAAGACGATCTGCTCCATCTGCGCCATGCTCTTGGCCGGCGCCAGTACCTGGCCCTTGTCGATGGCCGCCTGGAACTTCTCGGCATGCGCGAGAAAGCCGATCTTCACGTTCTCGTGGAAGATCTTCTGGAACCCGGCGGTCAGCGTGCACACCAGCAGCCAGCAGGTCGGGACGATGGTGACCCACGCATACTGCTCGCGCTTGAGCTTGAACAGAACGACCGTGGCGAGGATCAACGCAATGCCGGCCAGCATCTGGTTGGCGATGCCGAACAGCGACCACAGCGAGTTGATGCCGCCGAACGGGTCGATAACGCCCTGATAAAGAATATAGCCCCAGCCGGCTACGCACAGGCCGGTGGCGATCAGGTTGCTGGCCCAGGATTCGGTCTTGCGCAGGCTGGGCGCGAAGGTGCCGAGCAGATCCTGCAGCATGAAGCGTCCGGCGCGCGTGCCGGCGTCGACCGCGGTGAGGATGAACAGCGCCTCGAACAGGATGGCGAAGTGGTACCAGAACGCCATCATCGTCTTGCCGCCGATCACGCTGGAGATGATATGTGCCATGCCGACCGCGAGTGTCGGTGCGCCACCGGCGCGCGAAAGTATCGTCGTCTCGCCGATGTCCTTGGCGGTTTGGGTCAGCATCTCGGGCGTGACGACGAAGCCCCATTGACTGATCGCCTGTACCGCCGAATCGACCGTGGGTCCGAGTACCGCGCCCGGGCTGTTCATCGCGAAGTAGATGCCCGGCTCGATCACCGAGGCCGCCACCAGCGCCATGATCGCGACGAACGATTCCATCAACATGCCACCGTAGCCGATGAAGCGCGCCTGCACTTCGTTCTCCAGCAGCTTGGGCGTGGTGCCCGAGGAGATCAGCGCGTGGAAGCCCGAAACCGCGCCGCAGGCGATGGTGATGAACAGGAAGGGGAACAGCGTGCCCGACCAGACCGGGCCGCTACCGTCGACGAAGCGGGTCAGCGCCGGCATCTTCAGGTCGGGCGCGACGAACACGATGCCCAGCGCCAGACCGAGAATGGTGCCGATCTTGAGGAAGGTGGACAGATAGTCGCGCGGTGCCAGCAGCAGCCATACCGGCAGCACCGATGCGACGAAGCCGTAGCCGATCAGCATCCAGGTGATCTGGGTGCCCTCGAAGGTGAAGCGCGGACCCCACACAGGGCTGGCGGCGATGTCGCCACCGAACACGATCGCCATCATCAGCAGGATAAATCCGATGATCGATACCTCACCGATTCTGCCGGGCCGGATGTAGCGCAGATAGACGCCCATGAACATGGCGATCGGAATCGTCGCCATGACGGTGAACATGCCCCAGGGGCTGTGCGCCAGCGCCTTGACCACGATCAGCGCCAGCACCGCGAGAATGATCACCATGATCATGAAGGTGCCGACCAGCGCGATCACGCCGGGCACGTAGCCCAGTTCGGCCTTGATCAGTTCGCCCAGCGAACGGCCGTCGCGCCGCGTCGAGATGAACAGGATCATGAAATCCTGCACCGCGCCGGCGAACACCACGCCGGCAAGTATCCACAGCATGCCAGGCAGGTAGCCCATCTGGGCCGCCAGGACCGGGCCGACCAGCGGTCCGGCGCCAGCGATGGCGGCGAAGTGGTGGCCGAACAGCACGTACTTGTTGGTCGGTACGTAGTCGAGGCCGTCGTTGCGGCGCACGGCCGGCGTTATGCGGGTGCCGTCGAGCTGCATGACGCGATTCGCGATGAAGAGACTGTAGTAGCGGTAGGCGATCAGGTAAGTCGCCACCGCCGCAATCACGATCCACAGCGCGTTGATCGTTTCGCCGCGGTGCAGGGCAACCGTGCCCAAAGCAAATGCGCCGAGCAGCGCAAACGCGATCCATCCAGCATGGCTGGCAATCCGGTTCATCGTGTCTCCTCCATAGTCGGCTTGTCGCCTGGGTGGGCAGTCCGCCGGGCTGCACCCACGCGAGGCATGGCGCCGGGACCGTCCGGCACGCTACTATTGCGCAAACGCGAGGCCGGCCCAATTGGCAGTTCTACCGGTTCGCGCTGCGTAGAACTACCGGCCCAGGCGTGCCGGAGCCCGATCCCGAACCAGCCGCTGCCCTGCGAACCGCGTGGAATGGCGCTCGCGGCGCTGGCCGCCCGGAGCGCCAGATTCCATGCGCCTCGCGCGGGGCGTTGCCCTGCGAAGTCCATCCGGTGCGGCGTTCGAGACACCCTGCTTGCGCAACGCTCGTTGATGTTTGCGGTGCGAGGTCTTACTATCTTGCGGCGCGCAGCTTTGCGCAGCCGTTCGGAGCGGGACGCCGCCCAGGTGCGGCGAATGGGTACCTTGATCGCGCGACAGACATGCTACTCAAGCACAAGATCATCCTCCTTACGGTGCTGCCGCTGATCGTTGCGCTATCGGCGATTGCCGGCATCGTCGCCTACCAGGCGCGACTGCTTGCCTCCGAGCAGGCGGATGTCATCAAGCAGAGCCTGCTTGCCTCCAAGCGCGCCGAGCTGCAGCACTATGTCGGCCTGGCCTTGACATCGATCGACCATCTCTACGCCGCCGGCCGCGACGACGAGGGGGCGAAGAACCAGGCGAAGCGGATCCTGCGCGAGATGAATTACGGCGACGACGGCTACTTCTTTGCCTACGACCTCGCCGGCAACAATCTGGTCCATCCGCGAAAGCCCGAACTGGTCGGCAGAAACCTGTGGGATTTCACCGATCCGAGCGGCCGGCCGGTGATCCAGCGGCTGATCCGCGCGGCGCGCGACGGCGATGGCTTCGAGCGCTATCAGTGGGAGAAGCCGTCCAACCGGCAGATGAGCGAGAAGCTCGGCTATGTCGTGATGCTCGACCGCTGGGGCTGGATGATGGGTACCGGGATCTATCTCGACGATCTCGAGCAGGCGACGCAGAAGATACGCGAGGAAGTCGCCGCCAGTATCGGCGCGACCATGCTGGCGCTTGCCGCGGTGGCGGTGGTCGCCGCGTTGCTGGTGTTTGGCGGCGGACTGGCGCTCAATGTCAGCGAGCACCGGCTGGCCGATGCGAAGCTCAAGCAACTGGCGCAGGATATCGTCCGGCTGCAGGAGGTCGAACGGGCGCGGGTCTCGCGCGAGCTGCACGACGGCATCAGCCAAGTGCTGGTGTCGATCAAATTCCGCTTCGAGCTGGCGCAGGAGAAGCTGCTGCGCGGCGCCGGCGATCCGCAGCCCGAACTGGCCAAGGGCATCAGCGGGCTGGTCGATGCGATCGCGGAGATTCGGCGAATTTCTCACGACCTGCGCCCTTCGCTGCTCGACGACCTGGGGCTCGCTTCGGCGATCAAGCAACTGGCCGGCGATTTTTCGAGCCGCACCGGCATCGCCGCGCGGGTGGATATCGAGCGCTATGAAGGGCCGGTCGGCGGCGAGGAGGCGGTGAGCCTGTTTCGCATCGCGCAGGAAGCGTTGACCAATATCGAGCGCCATGCCGCGGCGAGCGAAGTGAGTATCGTGCTCGAGCACCAGGACGCGGGCATTCACATGCAGATCGAAGACAACGGGCGCGGCTTCGATACCGCGCTCATCGATCACGCGGCCAATCGCGGGATCGGACTGCGCAACATCCGCGAACGCATCGAGCATCTGGGTGGCACGCTGGTCATCGATTCGCGCGCCGGCCGCACCAGCGTCTCGGTCCGGCTGCCGGCGCCCGAGCAGTCGGCGAGCGCATCGTCATGAAGGCGCCGGCTGCGCCGCCCGCGCGCGAGTTGCGCCTGATACTCGTCGATGACCATCCGCTGGTGCGCGACGGCCTGCGTGCGCGGCTGGGCGCGGTGCCGCAGATCGAGGTGGTGGCCGAGGCCGGCAGCGCCGAGGAAGCACTGCAGATCCTCGCGACGAGCGCGCCTTGCCCGGACCTCGCCCTGGTCGATGTCGGCTTGCGCGGCATGAACGGCATCGAACTCGCGGCCGAGCTGCAAAGGCGCCATCCGGGAATCGCCGTGCTCATTCTCAGCATGTATGCGAACACCGAGTACGTCACCAAAGCCATGCGTGCCGGCGCGCGCGGCTACGTGCTGAAGGATTCGCCCTCGCACGAGATCATCGCGGCCATCGCCGCGGTTGCGGCCGGCGGCAGCTTCTACGGGACCGGTGTGCCGATGCCCAGCATCCAGTCGGAGGCCGACCGGCAACTGCTGACCGAGCGCGAGCGCGAAGTGCTGATCCTGGTCGCCAAGGGTCACAGCAACAAACGAGTCGCGCAAATGCTCGATATCAGCGTGCGAACCGTGGAAACCCATCGTCTTAGCCTGCGCCGCAAGCTCGATATCGACACGCCGGCCGGCTTGGTCAAGTACGCGCTGGAACAGGGCTGGATCAGCGTCTGACTCGTGCAAGCGTATTTGCGGCGGGCGAGGGCGCTACGCCTTGGAGCGGCGAGACTACGGGTGCGGAGACGGTCGGCGCGTGTGCGGTTCCGTCAGTGCTCCCGCCCCTCGTCCGCCTCGGCGATTCGCCGGATGGTCTGCAGCGCGTCGGGCGGTAGCAGGTACTCGACCTGCATCGCAGGCGCGCGCAGCCGTTCGTCGAAATTCAGGCAGCCAGCCGCGTCGATCGTGACCAGCCCGGTCTCGATCAACGTGTCGATATAGGCTGCGAAGGCCGAGCGTTCGGAGAAGTCGGGGGTGGCAAATTCGAACAGCAGTGCCAGCCGCTGACCGAGCAGCTGCACCAGCGATTCGAGCCGCTGGCGGCTCAACTGGCCGGAGCCGAAGCGCGACAGCAGCGCGACGATCAGGTACTGGCGTTCGAGTAACTGGAGCAGCGATCGGGACAGCAGTTCCAGCCGATAGGCTCCGCTGCTGTTGGAATCCGGCGGCGCAATGCGGCCATCGCCGGTGCGCAGGGCGACACCGCATTCGACCAGCACATCGACGATCTGGGCGACCCGCTCCACGGCATGCTGCGGGTCGCCGGAAAGGTACAGCTCGGCGCTGAGCAGCGGCCACATGTCGGCCGCATGGCCGGTCAATTGGCCGAGGCTCATGCCGTTGCTGTGGGAAAGCAGACAGGCCACCAGCGCCGGCAAGGCGAACGCATGCTGCACGTTGTTGCGGAAGTAGGTCAGCAAGACCACCTGGTCGGCCGGTACGCGGACGATTTCGCCGAGCGGGTGGGGCACGCGTTCTGCGGCGCGGAGCTTTTCGCCGTAGGCGAGAATGGCGGGCGGATCGAGTTCGCTCACCACCATCGCCGCGCTGCAAGGCACTTGTCGCGCGAGCTTGGTCAGCAGTTCGATCTGTTGCATGAGCATGCGCTGGTCGAGTGCCTGATGCGGCGTGTCGAGGAGCGCCATGGCCAGCAGATTGATCGGGTTTGTCACCACCGCCGAGTTGATCCTGCAGGCAAGTTCGCGTGCAAGGCGGGTGGTGATTCCCTTCGCGAGCGCCGCTTCCTCGCCGCTGGACACGGTGCGCCATTGCGGCGCGATGCCATCGAGAAAGCGATCGAGCAGCAACGGTTCGCCGAAATTCACGCTGACCTTGCCGTAGTCGTGCTTCAAGTCGCGAATCGACCCGAGCAGGGCGCCGAGCGACTCGCGCCGCTTGGGCTTGCCCTCCAGCTCGGCGATGAAGCTGCGCCCCTCGAACAGCTTCTCGTAGCCGATGTAAACGGGAACCAGCGCCAACGGTCGCGCATGATCGCGCAGGAAACTCTCCAGCGTCATCCCCAGCAGGCCGGTCTTGGGTGGCAGCGCGCGACCGCTGCGGCTGCGGCCGCCTTCGATGAAATATTCGATCGGGAAGCCCTTGGTCAGCATCATGTGCAGGTATTCGCGAAAAACCGCCGAATACAGGGCCTCGCCCTTGAAGCTTCGCCGCAGGAAAAAGGCGCCGCCCCGCCGCAGTAGCGAGCCGAGCACAGGCAGGTCGAGGTTGACGCCGGCGGCAATATGCGGTGGCACCAGTCCCCTGGCACTGACCAGGAATGACACCAGCAGATAGTCGATGTGGCTGCGGTGGCAGGGCAGATAGACGATGCCGTGGCCAGGGGCGATCCGCCCGACAGCCTCGAAGTGATGCACGTCGATACCGTCGTACAGCCGGTTGCACAGTCGGTCCAGGAACAATTCGAACGCGCGCACAACCGGATACGAATAGTCGGAAGCGATCTCCCAGGCGAAGCGGCGCGCCCGTTCGCGCGCTTCTTCCAAACCGATCCCCTTCGCCTGCGCTTCGCCGGCGATTGCCTGGCGCAGCGGTGCGCTGGCAAGCATGCCTTCGATCTGCATGTGCCGATGGGAAAGGTCGGGTCCGATGGCCGCTTCGCGCTGGCGGCGGAAATGCACGCGGAACAGCCGGCTCGCCTTGCGCAGCGCGCGTTCTTCGTCCGTGGTATCTGCGATCAACTCCCTGAGCGATACCGCCGGCGCGAGCCTGACTTCGACCTGGCGGCCATGCACCAGGATCGTGACCAGCTGACGCAATGCGCCGGTGGTCTCCCAGGCCTCCGCGAACAGCGCCTTGAGCAACGAAGTCTGGGTGCCCGGACTGCGTCCCCACAGGATCGTGACGGGCACCAGTTGCACGTCGACCGATGGGTCGTTCAAGGCGGCATGTACCAGCCTCACCAGGCGCGGCGAATGGGTCGCGCGCGCACTCGCCGACGCCAGCGGATTGCGGGCCCGGCCGATGAAGAACAGCGACCGCTTCTCGGCCGCCAGCGGTGCGGCCATCGGGCCGAGCGCCGAGGGCAGCCCGGCGCGCCGCGTCTCCTCCTCGATGACCAGCAAATCGGAAAGCCGGCGGTCGTGCAGCACGTAACAGACAGGCCGCGAGAAGTCGAGCGCAGGCGCGCCATCCGCCGGCGTCAGGCGTGGTCGCACCACAAGATATAGCAGGCGACGCAGCAGTATGTCGGCCAGCCGGTCGAGGCCGAGTTGTTCGGCGCGCATCAATTAGGGTGTGGCTGCAGGCGAAGGCGCGGCAGTTCGGTTGGTCGAAGATCGGCGCGCGCTTCCGAAGGCCCGCATCGGGGCTGAACATTTCGGGCAACGCGGCGGTCACAGTATAGGAAACACTGAAAAAGTAGTGAACGAATTCTTCGTCATAGAGTCAGACGCAGAATTCGTTCACTACTTTTTCAGTGTTTCCCCAAGCGAGGATTTGTCATCCAGACTCATCCCCCCGGCACGTTGCTCGCCGCTTCGGTTGTCTTGAGGAAGATACAATTGACTTTAAGGAGAAACTGGATTGACCGCACTGATATTCGCCCTCGGTCTTGTCACGCTGGTCTGCGGGGCGCAAGTCCTGATTCGTGGCGCTTCGAAACTTGCCTTGTCTTTCGGTATTTCACCGCTGGTACTAGGCCTGACGATCGTGGCCTTCGGTACCAGCGCGCCGGAACTTGCCGTCTCGGTGCGCTCGGCATGGGGCGGACAGGTCGACATTGCGCTGGGCAACGTAGTCGGCAGCAATATCTTCAATGTGCTGTTCATTCTTGGCGTCTCGGCACTCATCGCCCCGCTGGTGGTTTCCCCCCAACTGATCCGACAGGAAGTGCCCATCATGTTTGGCGCCTCGGTGCTGCTGTTTGCGCTTGCGCTGGACGGCGGCATCAGCCGGCTGGATGGGGCACTGCTATTTGGCTTGCTGATCACTTACACGGCGTTTCTGGTCCGGCAGAGCCGCAAGGAAACCCAACGCACGAAAGACGAATACGCGGCGGAGTTTACCCCGCCAGCGAGTCCGACGTGGGATCGCCACTGGAGCGTACAACTTCTGATGATTGCCGCCGGACTCGGTTTGCTCGTGCTCGGGGCACACTGGCTGGTCGACGCAGCGGTCAGTTTTGCCAGAGCCCTCGGCTTGAGTGAAATGGTCATTGGCCTGACCATCGTCGCGGCTGGCACCTCCCTGCCTGAGGTGGCGACATCGGTCGTTGCCACGCTGCGCGGCGAGCGCGACATTGCCGTCGGCAATGTCATCGGCAGCAACACCTTCAATATCCTCGGCGTGCTTGGTGTGTCGGGCCTGGTCGCACCGGCGGCTTTGCAGGTGGCGCCAGCCATGCTCAGTTTCGACCTGCTCGTCATGATTGCGGTGGCTTTCGCGTGTTGGCCGATCTTCTTCACCGGTCACTCGATCGAGCGCTGGGAAGGTGGGTTGTTCCTGTTTTATTACGCCGCCTACACGACTTTCCTGCTCCTTGCCGCCCAGCAGCACGATGCTCTTGCGACCTACGGTACGGTTATGGCGACGGCCGTGTTGCCGCTGACTGCCATCACGCTGGCCGTGATTGCTCTGCGCCAATGGCGGAGCCGCCAGCGCCGTCCGGTTGCGCGAGGGCGCTGACGGTTCCGTATGGTGATTCGGTCGCTTTTCTTGCGCGCGCTGCTGTTCATCGTCCTGTGGTGGATCCTCGCAGAAGGCCGTAACGATGGCTGGTTGCTCGGTGGCATCGCTGTCGCGGCGGCCACCTGGACGAGCCTCAAGCTGCTGCCTCCGGCAAGGCAATCCATACGTCTTGCCGGGTTGATGGCGTTTCTCCGCTTCTTCGTCTGGCATTCGCTGCGCGGCGGCATGCAAGTGGCCGGGATGGCCCTGCGCGGGCGTGCAGCCTTGCAACCGGCGATCATCGAACTGCAGGTGTCGCTGCCGCCGAGTGGCGCGCACATCCTGCTGGTCAATGCGCTGAGCTTGATGCCGGGCACACTGAGTGTCGATCTGGACGGCGCCAACTTGCGTCTGCATGTTCTGGATGATTGCCAGCCCATCGTTGCCGAAACGCGGGCGCTGGAAGCCTTGATTGCCGGTTTGTTCGAGGGCGTGTCATGACAATGCTGATGCTGGCTGTCGCGCTGTTCCTGCTCGTCAATCTGGTGCTTGCGCTGATCGTCGCGGCGCGCGGGCCGACGCCGGCCGACCGCATGCTGATGGCGCTGCTGATCGGCACCACCGGCACGGGCGTCCTCGTCGTGTTGGCGGAGACGATGCATCTACCTGCGTTGGTCGATGTCGCCCTGGTCCTCGCGCTGCTCGCCGCCATCGGCGGCATCGCCTTCGCCAGACGCGCCTGGCAGGATGTGGAGGGTGAGCATGATTGAATGGCTGAGCATGGCGCTGCTGATTGTGGGTGCTTTCTTCTTTTTTGCCGGAACCGTCGGACTGCTGCGCTTTCCGGATGTCTATAGCCGGCTGCATGCGCTGGCCAAGGCGGACAACCTGGGGATCGGTTGCGTCTTGCTCGGACTTGCGCTCCAGGCCGAAAGCCTCGCGGCGGCGCTGAAGCTGCTGCTGATCTGGCCCTTGGTCATGGCAGCGAGCGCCAGCATCGGCTTCGCCATCGCGCACCGCGCGCATCGACTCGGCATCGCGCCCTGGCGCAAGGGGGGGTAATGACAATCGCCTTCGACCTTTTGCTTGCCCTGTCGCTGCTCTGGAGTGCCTGGCGCACGCTGGCGACACCCCGGCTTGACCGTGCCATCGTGCTGTTCATCATTTTCGGGCTGCTGATGAGTCTGGCCTGGGCGCGACTGGCCGCGCCCGACATCGGGCTGGCCGAGGCCGCGATCGGCGCGGGCCTCACCGGCGCCTTGCTGCTTGACGCGTATGGTGCGTTGGGACGACGGCGGGGCGCGCCATGAAACGCTTTTCGCTCGTCGCGCTCGTTCTCTCGCTCGCCTCTGCCTTTGTTTTTCTCCTGGGCGGTGCGATGCTTGAGTTGGGGCCGACCGCCATCGACCTGCGGGCGCCGGTGGCGGCGCACCTGGCGGAGAGTGGTGTGACCCATCCGGTTACTGCCGTGCTGCTCAATTATCGCGGCTACGACACCTTGCTCGAAATCGCGGTGTTGCTGTTGGCCTTGCTGGCCATTCTGGCGGTGGTTGGTGAGGGGCCGACATCGCCCTCCCGCGCCGGGCACCCGGTGCTCCAGGCTCTGGCCCGCTTGGCAGTCCCCTTGATGGTCGTCGTCGCCGTCTATCTGCTCTGGGCTGGCGCTTTCCGCCCGGGCGGTGCCTTTCAGGCAGGTGCGGTGCTGGCTGCGGCCGCCGTGCTGTTGCATCTGGTCGGCCTGCTGTCAAGTTGGAGCAGACCCCGACTTGGGCTGCGTATTGGCCTTGCGGCCGGCTTTGCGCTGTTTCTGGTGGTAGCCGCCGGGCTGCTGACGCAGGGTTCGCTACTCCAATATCCGCCCGCGGCAGCAGGCGTGCTGATCCTGCTAATCGAGAGCGGTCTGACGGTATCGCTTGCGCTGATCCTCGCCGGCTTGTTCCTCTTCCTCTCGCGCGAGGCGGAGGCATGAGCACCGGTTTCGTTTTCGCCTTAACCGGCGCGATCCTTTTCGCGGCAGGAGTGGCGGGCGTGGTATTGATCGGCCACCTGCTGCGGCGCATCATCGCCTTCAACCTGATGGGCAGCGGCGCATTTCTCGTGCTGGTGGGGCTGGCGCAGCGCCAGGACGTTGCCGATCCGGTGCCGCAAGCGATGGTGCTTACTGGCATCGTCGTTGCCGTCGCCGCCACGGCCCTCGCTCTCGCCTTGGTGCGCAAGTTCCACACGCTGACCGGACAACTTGAATTGCCGGACGATGTCGGTGGTTGAACACCTGTTTGATCCCCTGGTTTGGCTGGTTCTGCTGCCACTCGCCTGGGCAACACTGGCCTTCGTTCTGGGGCCGGGACGCGGCGCTTGGCCGGCAATCGTCGGTCTGGCAACGCAATGCTGGCTGGCGCTTGATCTCGCACAGACGGTCGGCGCTGGCGATACAGCGAACCATGTTGTCGGTGGCTGGGGCGCGCCGCTGGGAATTGATCTCGCTGTCGATGGCCTCTCCGCAGCCATGCTGTTGTTGACGCAGGCCGTGGCGCTGCCACTGGCGATCTATGCGCGCAGTTACTTCAAGGCAGACGATCCGGCCGGCACCTGGTTCTGGCCGCTGACGGGTATCCTGATCGCCGGTCTGAACGCTTTGTTCGTTTCAGCCGACCTGTTCAACCTCTACGTTACCCTCGAACTGGTCGGACTCGCCGCCGTGGGGCTGGTCGCGGCGGGCGGTGGCGCGCAACAGGTGGCCGCCGCCCTGCGCTATCTCTTCGCCACGCTGGTGGGATCGGGCGCCTATCTGCTCGGTGTCGCGCTGATCTATGGCGCCTACGGTACGGTGTCAATCGCCACGTTGTTGCCGCTGGTGACGACCGATGCACCGCGTCTGGTGTGGATAGCCGGCGGCTTGATGGTGGGCGGCCTGATGCTCAAGACGGCGCTTTTCCCCTTCCATTTCTGGTTGCCGCCAGCGCATGGCGGCGCGCCGGCACCTGTCTCGGCGTTGCTTTCTGCACTGGTTGTGAAGGCCTCGTTCTACCTGATTCTGCGGCTCTGGCTGGGGCCGCTGCAAACCGTGCTGCCGGCCTTCGCCTGGCTGCTGGCAATGCTTGGTGCTGCCGCGATCTTCTGGGGTTCATGGCAGGCGATTCGCGCCGTGAAACTGAAACGCCTGATCGCTTATTCGACGGTGGCGCAGTTGGGTTACCTGTTCCTGATCTTTCCTCTGCTCGCGGCGCACGGTGCACTTGAGGCCGGTGTGATGCAGATATTTGCCCATGGTCTGGCCAAGGCCGGCATGTTTGCCGCTGCCGGCGTATTGATCAAGGCCACCGGGCAAGATACGGTGGCCGCGCTGGCCGGCGCGGTCGAGCGCCTGCCGGTGACCATGTTTGCCTTCGGCCTTGCCGGTATTACCTTGATGGGTTTGCCACCATCCTCAGGCTTTCTGGCCAAATGGCTGATCATCGAGGCGGCGCTGGCGCAGGGCCACTGGATCATCGCCGTGGTGGTGCTGGCCGGCGGCCTGTTGGCGGCGGTCTATCTTTTGCGCGTACTGCGCCAGGCTTTCCTGCTGACGCCGGCGAGCGCGACGCTCACGCCCGTACCCCGCATGCTGGAGTGGAGTGCGCTTGCACTGGCAGCGGCCAGTGTGTTGCTTGGTCTGCGCGGCGTCGAGTTGATGCAATTGCTGGGCGGGGCGACATGACTAGCCACGAGCTGTTACCGCTGGCGGTGCTGGCCTCCTCCTTGCTGCCGGGCCTCATCATCTTCGCGTTGCCGGAAACTTGGATCGGCGTGCGCACTTTTCTCAACGTATTCGCCGCTATCGCCAAGTTGGGCCTGGTTGCCATGCTGCTGGCCGGCGTGGCGGCAGGCGAAGAGTACAGCGTGCGTTACGCGGTGCTGCCTGGCCTGGAACTGGCGCTCAATGCAGACGCGCTGGGCATGATGTTCATTACGCTGTCGGCCATCCTGTGGCTATTCACCACGCTCTACGCCATCGGCTACCTGGAAGGCGCGCCGCACCGCAGCCGCTTCTTCGGCTTCTTCAGCCTGTGTGTGACGGCCACCATGGGCATCGCCATGGCGGCGAATATGTTCACTTTCTTTATCTTTTACGAGCTGCTGACCCTTTCGACCTTCCCGCTGGTCGTGCATCGCGGCACGGACAAGGCGATGCAGGGCGGCACGATCTATCTTGCCTACACGCTGATTGGCGGCACGGCATTGCTGGCCGGCATTGTCTGGCTGCACCACCTGCTCGGCCATACCGAGTTCGCCCATGCCGGCATCGCTGCCGCGCTCGGCCCGGAATACGCAGGCCAGCTAAAAATCATCTTCCTGCTTCTGATCGCCGGCGTCGGCGTCAAGGCCGCCATCGTGCCGCTGCACGGTTGGTTACCGCAGGCGATGGTAGCCCCGGCGCCGGTATCGGCGCTGCTGCACGCCGTCGCCGTGGTCAAAGCCGGCGCCTTCGGCATCGTGCGCATTGTCTACGAAGTGTATGGCGTCGAGTTCGCGCAGTCGCTGGAACTGCTTTACCCGCTTGCCATATTTGCGGCCGTTACCATCATCTGGGGTAGCTTCCGCGCGCTGTTCCAGGATGACCTGAAGAAGCGGCTGGCCTATTCCACGGTGAGTCAAGTCTCCTACATTGCGCTCGGCGTTGCGCTGTTCGGCCCCGTCGGAACCATCGGCGGTCTCGTTCATCTTGTGCATCAGGGCATCATGAAAATCACCCTGTTCTTCTGTGCCGGCAATTATGCCGAAACCCTGGGCATCCACAAGGTCAGTGAAATGGATGGCGCCGGGCGGCGCATGCCGCTCACCACGCTGGCCTTCTCCATCGGCGCGCTCGGCATGATGGGGGCGCCGCTCACGGCCGGCGCGGTCAGCAAGGCCTGGCTCTCAGATGGCGCTGCGGCAGCGGGCATGGACTGGGCAATATGGGTTTTGTGGACTTCCAGCCTGCTCAACGCCGCCTACTTCCTGCCTGTCCTCTGGCGCGCATGGTTTCGTCCTGTGCCGTCCGCATGGCCTGAAGAACATATTGCCCGACGCGGCTGGCGGGAAACGGCCTTGCTGCTGCTACTGCCCCCGTTATTCACTGCCGCTGCGACACTGGCCGCAGGTACGCTTTCCGACAGCACAATGTCTCCGCTGGCCTGGGCCAGACTGATTGCCGAACGGGAATATGTCGTACACGGAGCGCCGTGAAAATCAGGGAGGCGTTTCTGTGGCAACCCCATTGGATCCATAAGGGACCGATTCTGATCGCGGGTCCAATCCTCGTCACGGTGATCAGCTATCTCCATACTGCCACCGGTCTGGCCAACGCGTTTCATGCCTTTTACATTGTGCCGGTGCTCGCGTTCGGTTGGTTTCTCGGGGCGTGCTAGGGCTACGCGCCGTCCATACCTGCAAGCGTCGATTGGTTTCTGGCTCACCGCATCCTGGCAGAAGAACAGGCCGCGCTCCTGCCCTTGGTTTTCAACATCGCCGAGCGTTTGACGTTCTCTATCGGCGGCGCCTGGCTGGTGGGCGGAATACGCCTTTCCCTGTTGCGTGCATCCCGGCTGGCCCGCGAGGATGCCCTGACGCAATCGCCCAACCGGCGAGAATTCCACGAGCGTCGCCGGTTGGCCTTTGCCCAGGCGCAACGCCAGGAAGAACCGTTTAGGAAACACTGCAGCCAGCCACAAGCGGTCAAGCGAACATCAGCTCCAAAGCGGTCATCGAGTTCAGCGGGTATACCGTGCCGCTCGGTTTGCTGCCGATGCCGAACCACCCAGGGGAATCAGTTCTCGGGCAGCGAGTCCATCGGACTGCGCACCCCGCCACCGCCGACCTTCAACACGTGGGTGTAGATCATGGTGGTCGCGACATCCGCATGGCCAAGCAGTTCCTGGACGGTTCGGATGTCGTAGCCGGCCTGCAACACCGCCGTCGCAAACGAATGCCGCAAACTGTGTGGTGTTGCCGGCTTGGCAATGCCGGTACGTTCCAGGGCGCGCTTGAAGGCCCGCTGGAACGTCTGGTCGTACATGTGATGACGGCGTACGACACCGGAACGTGGATCCGTCGAATGCGCATCCTGGGGGAACACCCAGAACCACGTCCAGGATGCGCCAGCACGCGGATACTTGCGATCGAGCGCATCGGGCATGGCCACACCGCCGCGGCCGGCCGCCTGATCCGCCTGCCA
>WBZP01001564.1_pt1 | contig 27709 bp, 24 predicted proteins | sample 5204301 | NCBI WGS metagenome assembly WBZP01 (sample SAMN12412401, study PRJNA552823) | activated sludge metagenome | isolation source: activated sludge from nitrification reactor of wastewater treatment plant... | place: USA: Pennsylvania | collected 2017 | reverse complement strand
CTTCTCGAGGAGCTTGCGTTTGCGGGTGATGTCGCCGCCGTAGCACTTGGCGAGCACGTCCTTGCGGATCGCGCGGATCGTCTCGCGGGCGATGATCCGGGCGCCGATGGCGGCCTGGATCGGCACCTCGAACTGCTGCCGGGGGATGAGCTCCTTGAGCTTGGAGGCCATCTGCACGCCGTACGCGTACGCCTTGTCCTTGTGCACGATCGCGGAGAACGCGTCGACCGGGTCGCCGTGCAGGAGGATGTCGACCTTCACCAGGTCGGCCTCCTGCTCGCCGGTGGGCTCGTAGTCGAGCGAGGCGTAGCCGCGGGTCTTGGACTTCAGCGCGTCGAAGAAGTCGAACACGATCTCGGCGAGCGGCAGCGTGTAGCGCAGCTCGACGCGGTCCTCGGACAGGTAGTCCATGCCGAGCATGACGCCGCGCCGCGTCTGGCAGAGCTCCATGATCGCGCCGATGTAGTCGCTCGGGGCGAGCACCGTGGCGCGCACGACCGGCTCGTGCACCTCCGCGATCTTCCCCGAGGGGAACTCGCTCGGGTTCGTCACGACGATCTCCTTGCCGTCCTCCATGACGACCCGGTAGACGACGTTGGGCGCGGTGCTGATCAGGTCGAGGTCGAACTCCCGCTCGAGGCGCTCGCGGACGATCTCGAGATGGAGCAGGCCGAGGAAGCCGCAGCGGTAGCCGAAGCCGAGCGCCACCGACGTCTCGGGCTCGTAGACGAGCGCGGCGTCGTTGAGCTGCAGCTTGTCCAGCGCATCGCGCAGCAGCGGGTAGTCGGAGCCGTCGATCGGGTACAGCCCGGAGAACACCATCGGCTTGGGGTCGCGGTAGCCGCCGAGCGCCTCGGTGGCCCCGTGGCGCTGGGTGGTGACCGTGTCGCCGACGCGCGACTGGCGGACGTCCTTCACGCCGGTGATCAGGTAGCCGACCTCGCCGACGCCGATGCCGGCGCTCGGGACCGGCTCGGGCGAGATGACGCCGACCTCGAGCATCTCGTGCACCGCACCGGTGCTCATCATCTGGATGCGCTCGCGGGTCGAGAGGTGCCCGTCGATCACGCGGACGTAGGTGACGACACCGCGGTAGGTGTCGTAGACCGAGTCGAAGATCATCGCGCGCGCGGGGGCCTTCGGATCGCCGACCGGGGCGGGGACGAGACGGACGACCTCGTCGAGCAGCTCGTTCACGCCCTGGCCGGTCTTCGCGCTCACCTGGAGCACGTCGGCCGGGTCGCAGCCGATGATGTGCGCGATCTCCGCGGCGTACTTCTCGGGCTGCGCGGCCGGCAGGTCGATCTTGTTGAGCACCGGGATGATCTGCAGGTCGTTCTCGAGCGCGAGGTAGAGGTTGGCGAGGGTCTGCGCCTCGATCCCCTGCGCGGCGTCGACGAGCAGCACGGCGCCCTCGCACGCGGCGAGGCTGCGGCTCACCTCGTAGGTGAAGTCGACGTGGCCCGGGGTGTCGATGAGGTTCAGCGCGTAGGTGACGCCGTCGGCCGCGGTGTAGGGCAGCCGCACGGCCTGGCTCTTGATCGTGATGCCGCGCTCGCGCTCGATGTCCATCCGGTCGAGGTACTGCGCCCGCATCGCCCGGGCGTCGACGACGCCGGTGATCTGGAGCATCCGGTCGGCCAGCGTCGACTTGCCGTGGTCGATGTGGGCGATGATGCAGAAGTTCCGGATGACCGAGGGGTCGGTCGATCCGGGCTTCGGGGCGTGAGCGTTGGCCACGGCGGTCGGGCGTCCTGACGTCGGGTCGGGGCTCGGTGTCGAGCAGGTCGGCGGGGTCTCACGGGTCGAGCGGGCGGCGGACGGCCGTTCCAGGCGCGCGCGCAGGGGTCCATCGTCCCACGTCCGGGGCGGTACGCCGTCCCGCGCGGGCGCGGGGGCCGCGGGTGGCGCGGCTCACCCCGCGGGCGGCTCGACCCGGGCGCGTGGGAGGCTCTGACCTGCGGCGACGGCGTACGGGCGGATTTGGCCCCCGGTGCCCGATCCAGGTACCCTGGCGTGTCGCGCGGCGTGCCTGCGCATGCCCGACCCAGCACCGGCTGGACCTCAGACCTGTACGAAGCCCGTCCCGACCGACCGAAGGCGAAGCAACCCCGTGGCGAACATCAAGTCGCAGATCAAGCGCAACCGCACCAACGAGGCCGCGCGCCTGCGCAACAAGTCGGTCAAGTCGGCGCTGAAGACCTCGGTCCGCAAGTTCCGCGAGGCCGCCGACTCCGGCGACGCCGCGAAGGCCCAGGAGCTCGCCCGCGAGGCGACCCGCGCCCTCGACAAGGCCGCCAGCAAGGGCGTCATCCACAAGAACCAGGCCGCGAACCGCAAGTCGGCGATCGCGACCCGCGCCGCGGAGCTCGCCAAGACCGCCTGACGCATCACGCTCCCTGACAGGGGTCGGTCCTCCGGGACCGGCCCCTGTCGGCGTTCCCGGCCCCGTTGATGTGTGTCCAGGCTGGCCTCGGGGCCAGCATCAACACACATCAACGGTGTGGGTCAGCGCTCGGGGGCGGAGCGGTGGCGGACGGCGTGGAGCAGGGCGCGCTCGAGGGCGTAGGTGCCCTGCTCGCGGTCCAGGCCCTCCTCGCTCATCGCGCGGCCGTCGACGTCGCGGCCCTTCACGGCGGCGTCCGCCACGGCCATCGCCACGATCGCGTCGGCGAGCGCCGCGGGGTGCCAGCGCGACGCCTGCTCGCGCAGGGTGCGGACCTTGAACGGGGGTACGCCGGCCTCGCGGGCGACCTCGGCGTCGGGGGTGCCGCGCGGCGTGGATGCCACCCGGGCCAGACCCCGCAACCCGCTGGCCACGGCGGCGGAGAGCGCCGGGCCGGCGCCCGGGTCGTTGAGGAGCGCCCACCGGGTGCGGCGCAGCACCTCGACGGCGCGGCCGCCGAGCACCGCGTCGGACACGAGGTAGCCGGGGACGTCGGCGACGCCGTCGTAGTAGAGGGCCACCGACTCCGGCGTCAGCGGGTCGTCCTCGACGTCGCTCACGAGCTGAGCGACCGCGGCCGACAGCGAGCGCAGGTCGTCGCCGATCGCCATCCGCAGCGCCTCGAGCGCCGGCGGGGTGGCCTTGCGCTTGGCGGCGCGCAGCTCGCGGCTGATGAAGTCGTCGACGGCGCGGCCCTTGGCCTTCTCGCACGGGGCGACGGTGAAGCCGCCCTTGGCGAGCGCGTCGGCGACCTTGCGGCCCTTCTGGCCCGAGGGGTGCAGCACGACGAGGCGCACCTCTCCGGCGGAGGCGGCGTCGAGGAGGGCGGCGACGAGCGGGTCGTCGGCGGAGTCGGCGTTGCGGGCGACCACCACGGCGGCGTCGCCGAACAGGTTCGGGGAGCAGGCCTCGACCAGGGCGCCGAGAGCGGAGTCGGACGCGAGGTCGACGTCGCGGCGCTCGACGGCGGGGTCGTCCTTGCGGGCGGCGGCGATCACGGCAGCGACCACGCGCTCGGCCAGGAACTCCTCGGCCCCGAGCGCGAGGACCGCGCGCGAGCCCGCGACGTCGGCCTCGGGCGAGGTCGAGGCGGGTGCCTTGCGCTGTGCCGGGGGCGTCATGGTGCCCCGAGCATGCCACGCCCCGCCGACGCCGCCGCCCTCCCCCGCCGCGGCCCCGCCGTCCATGCGTGATGACGCGACGCTAGAAGGTGTCCTCATCACGCATCGACCGGACCCGGCCGTCGATGGGTGATCACGCGACCGTAGAAGGTGGCGTCATCACGCATCGACGGCGGGGTCAGCGACCGCGGCGGACGAGGCCGAGGGCGTCGGGGGCGTCGGGCGCGTCCAGCGGGACGACGGCGAGGTCGCCGTCGAGGTCGGTGCGGCCGACCACCGCCCCGGCCGCGCGGTAGGCGGCGACCGTGCGCGCCGCCGGGTGGCCGTAGTCGTTGTCGACGCCGACGCCGATGAGCGCCACCCGCGGACGGGTCGTCGTCGCCCACGCGGGCGCCTGCTTGGCCGAGCCGTGGTGCGGCACCTTCACGACGTCGACCGGACCGACCTGGCCCGACGCGAGCACCGCCTCCTGCGCCGCGGTCTCGAGGTCGCCGCAGAGCAGCACCGAGGTCTCCCCCAGGTCCGCGCGCACGACGACGCTGGCGTTGTTGGGGTCCGAGCCTTCACCCCGGATCAGCCGGAGCGGCCAGAGCACGTGCAGCACCGCCGCTCCGACGGTCCAGCGGTCGCCGGGCGCGGCGGTCCGCATCGTCGCGCCCGAGTCGCGCAGCCAGCGGCGCACCCGGGACGTCTCCCCCGGCGGCTCCTCGAGCGGCGACACCAGCACCGTGCCGACCGTGCGACCGCGCAGCAGGCCGGGCAGGCCCTCGACGTGGTCGGCGTGGAAGTGCGTGAGGACGAGGAGCGGGACTCGGACGACGCCGAGGCGCCGCAGGCAGCGGTCGAGCAGCACCGGGTCCGGGCCGACGTCGACGACGACCGCCTCGCCGGGCGCGGTGGCGAGCACCGTGGCGTCGCCCTGCCCGACATCGCACATCACCACGCGCCAGCCGGCGGGCGGCCAGGCCGGCGCGAGCGGCACCGACGCCGGCGGGGCCGCGACGACGAGACCGCCCACGAGCGCCAGCGCGACGCACGCGCGCACGACCCGGTCCCCCGCGCGGCGGGCGGCCAGCACCGCCACCCCTCCGACGACGAGCACGGCGGTCAGGGCCAGCGCGCCCGTCCAGCCCGTCGGCCACGGCAGCGGCGGGGCGGCGTCGGCCGTCGCCCGCGCGATCCGCGCGATCCAGCCCACCGCCCACGCCCCCGGGAGCGCGACGACCGCTGCGGCCGCGGGCCAGACCGTGCCGACGAGCGCCGCCGCGATCCCGCACACCGTCGCGGGTGCTACGGCGGGCTCGGCGAGCAGGTTCGCGACCAGCCCGCCCACCGGCAGCCCGCCGCCGATGCCGGCGACCAGCGGCGCGACGGCGAGCTGCGCGACCGCGCTCACGACGAGCAGCGCGAGCACCGCCCGGCCGAGGCGCACCGGCCAGGTGCCGTCGCTGCGCGGGCGCCAGCGCGACGCGAGCAGCACGAGGCCGGCCGTGGCCGCGGTCGACATCGCGAAGCCGACCGACAGGGCGAGGAACGGGTCGAGCAGGACCAGCGCCGCGACCGCGATCCCCAGCGCATCAGGTGCGCGCACGCGGACGTCGAGCAGCACCGCACCGAGGACCACCGCGGTCATCGCGGCCGCGCGCACGACCGATGGCTCGGGCCGCGCGACGACGACGTAACCGGCGACCACGGCACCGACCAGCACCACCTGCAGGCGACCTCGTCGTACGCCGATCGTGCGCACGGCCGCCAGCGCCAGCAGCACGACGACCGCGACGTTGCCGCCCGAGACCGCGGTGAGGTGCGCGAGGCCCGAGTCGCGCATCGCGCGGTCGAGGTCGTCGGGGACGCCGGACGTGTCGCCGACCACGAGCCCGGGCAGCAGTCCCGCCTCATCGCGGGGGCGGTCGACGACCGACGCGCGGAGCGACGACCGCAGCGCGCCCGCGATCCCTTGCACCGCAGGCGGTCCCGACACGGCCCGGACCGAGTTCACGACCAGCGTCGCTGCCCGCCCGCGCAGTAGGTCGGCGGGGAGCACGCGGGCGGTTCCCGTCAGCACCGTCCCGGGAAGCACGCCGCCGACGTCGTCGGACGTGAGCACGCGCACCGGGAGATCGAGCGCGAGAGCGGTTCCGTCGGACGTGCGCAGCGCGTCGAGGTCGGCGTCGAGCTGCTGCTGGTCGTCCGTGCGCCTCGACCCGCTCGTGCGCCCGCTGCGCGTGCTCGGATCGCTCGTGGCCGTCAGGACGACGTCGATCGCGGCGCGGGTCCCTGCCATCGGCACGAGGGGCGACGACACCAGCGGCACGACGCGCCACGTCACGACGCCTGTCGTGATCAGCACGCCCACGGCAAGGGCGACCGCCGTACGCCGCCGAGCGGGACGACGCCACGCGAGCACCGCCGACGATGCGGCGACCACGACCGCCGTCGCGCACCACAGCAACGCTCCGAGACGGACGGTCGCGACGAGGGCGACGGCGGTGGCGGCCCACAGCACAGCGCCGGCGCGCAGCCCCACGTCAGACCCGCACGTGCGGCTTGAGCCGCTCGAACGTCTTCGCGCCGATGCCCGCGACCTCGCGCAGCTGGTCGACCGTCGCGAACCGGCCGTGAGCCGTGCGCCAGTCGAGGATCTTCGCCGCCGTCACCGGTCCGACGCCGGGCAGCGCGTCGAGGTCCTCGGCCGTGGCGGCGTTCAGGTCGACGACGGCCTCTCCCCCGGCCGATCCACTGCCGCCGGCCGGCGTCACCGGGACGTCGGGACCGACGACGATCTGCTCGCCGTCGACGACCTGACGCGCGAGGTTGAGCGCACCGCTGCTGCCGCCGCGCGAGAGGCCGCCGGCGAGGCGGACGGCGTCGGCCACGCGCGACCCGGGCGGCAGGTGCACGAGGCCGGGACGGCGCACCTGGCCGATCACCTGCACGACGACGTCGGGCGCCGGCGGCTCGACCACGCCCGGGCTCGGGCTCGACGAGCTCCCGCCCCCAGCGCTCGCCGACGGCGACGCTGCGACCGGCGTGCCCGGCAGCACCTCGACCGGTGACGGCGACCCGCCCGCGGTCAGGTGGACGACGAGCCAGGTCGCGAGGGCGGTCGCCGCGATCGCGACGATGACGGTGCGGGTCGACGCCCGGGTCCGCACCACCGCCGGGCCGCCGACGTCGCCGTCCTCGTGGTCGCGGTCGACCTGGTCCAGCACGGTGTCGAACGGGTCGGGCTCGGGCAGCTCGCCCCACGCGCCCTGCGCCAGCGCCCGCAGGCGCGCCCGCACGACCTCGACGTCAGGACGGGGACGGGGCAGCGGCAGCACGCGGGCACGCTAGGCAGCCGCGAGCCTCGAGCCACCCCGACCCTGACGACCCTGGGGACGGGCAGCGGCGATCCCCAACCCCTGCGCCTCCCCCACCTGGCGTGCTGCTCCCGTTGTCGGGGTGGAACGCCACCGATGACCCCCCTGGCGGGAGCACCCTCTCGGGCCGGGTTCAGGCGCGGCGGAGGGCGGCGAGCAGGTTCTTGCGGTGGCGGACCAGGACCAGGAGCGTGAGGGCGACGGCGAACCAGACCTGGGCGTCGCTGGTGTGCTTCCAGATCGCCGCCGGCACGAGCACCACGGCGGCGGCGACCGACGACAGACCGACGCGCCGGGTGAGCGCGTAGCCGAGGCCGAAGGCGGCCATCACCGGCAGCACCCAGATCGGCTGGACGGCGAGGATCGCGCCGAGCGACGTCGCGACCCCCTTGCCGCCGCGGCCGCGCAGGAACGGCGATGTCACATGGCCGAGCACCGCGGCGAGGCCCGCGACGAGACCCGCCTCCGGATAGCCGAGCAGCTCGAACGCCAGCACCGGCACGAAGCCCTTGAGGGCGTCGAGGACGCCGACGAGCACGCCGACCTTCCAGCCCAGCGCGCGTCCGGCGTTGGTGGCGCCGGGGTTGCCCGATCCGACCGACGCGAGGTCGACGCCGCGGACCCGGGCGATGAGCGACGCGGGGTTGATCGCGCCGATGCCGTAGCCGACCACCGCGGCGAGCGACGCGACGAGCAGCGGGACGACGATCGACGACGACTCCGCGAGCGCCGACGAGGACGCGACGAGCCACGCAGGCGCAGGTGCTCCGAGGACGGGCGCCGCGACCGACCCGGTCGCAGGCACCGCGAGCGCGAGGAGGTCCATGGCAGCGCTCAGGCCGACGTCGGGCGTGGCGAGACGGCCACCGCGACCATGCCGGGGCCGACGTGGGCGCCGACGACGGCGCCGACCTCGCTCACCAGCACCCGCGAGTCGGCGAGGCGCGCCACCAGATGCCCCGCGAGAGTCTCGGCGCGCGCTGCCGAGTCGAGGTGGTGGACGGCGATGTCGCACGGCCGACCGGCCGCGCGCTCGACCACCAGCTCCTCGATGCGCGCCAGCGCCTTGGCCGACGTGCGCACCTTCTCCAGCGGCGCGACGTGGCCGTCGACGAGCTCGAGGATCGGCTTCACCGCGAGCGCCTGCCCGACGAGCGCCGTCGCGGCACCGATGCGCCCGCCGCGGCGCAGGTAGTCGAGCGTGTCGACGTAGAACAGCGCGCTGCTCGACCCGACACGGCGCTGCACGGCGTCGGCGACGTCGTCGACGTCGGCACCGGACTCCGCGGCGTGGGCGCCGTCGAGGACGCCGAAGCCCATCGCCATCGCGACGCTGCGGGTGTCGACGACGCGCACCGGGATCGGCGACTCCTTGGCCGCGAGCGCCGCGGAGTCGACCGTGCCCGACATGTCGCCCGACAGGTGCGCGGACACGACCGCGGTCGCGCCGGCCTCGGCCGCGGCGGCGTACGCCGAGGCGAACCGCTCCGGCGAGGGCCGCGACGTCGTGACGACCTTCCAGGCGCGCAGCGCCTCGGCGACCTCGTGCGGCGTGATCTGCGTGCCCTCGTCGAACGCCTGGCCGGCGACGACCACCTGCACAGGAACGACCGTGATGCCGTGCGACGACACGAGGTCGGCCGGCAGGTACGCCGTCGAGTCCGTGACGAGAGCGACGCGAGCCATGCCGACGAGCCTACGACCCGACCGCTACGCCGGGACGATGTTGACCAGCTTGGGCGCCCGCACGATGACCGTGCGGATCCCCTTGCCGTCCAACGCCTTCACGACGCCGGGAGCTGCCAGCGCCAGCTCGCGGAGCTCGTCCTCGCCGATCGACGGCGCGACCTCGAGCTTGTCGCGTACCTTGCCCGCGACCTGCACGATGCAGGTGACCGTCTCCTCGACCAGCAGCGACTCGTCGACGGCCGGCCAGCCGGCCAGCGCGACCGAGGGCTGGTGGCCCAGGCGCGACCACATCTCCTCGGCGGTGTACGGCGCGACGAGCGACAGCATGATCGCGACGGCCTCGGCCGCCTCGCGCACCGCCGGGTCGGCACCGCCGACGGCCTCGTTGTCGATGGCCTTGCGGGTGGCGTTGACCAGCTCCATCGTCTTCGCGACCGCGACGTTGAAGCGGAACGACTCCACCGCCTGCGCGGCCTCGTGCACCGACTTCGCGGTGGCGCGGCGCAGCGCCAGGTCGCCGGTCGTGACGTCGACGCCGGGCTCGCTGGTGACGTCGCCCGACAGCCGCCACGCGCGCGACAGGAACTTCTTGGAGCCGCTGGGCGACACGTCGGCCCAGTCGATGTCGTCCTCCGGCGGGCCGGCGAACACCATCGTCAGGCGGACGGCGTCGACGCCGTTCTTCTCCAGCTCCTCGGTCAGCGCGACCAGGTTGCCGCGCGACTTGCTCATGGCCGACCCGTTCATTCCGACCATGCCCTGGTTCAGCAGCCGGGTGAACGGCTCGACGAAGTCGACCATGCCCATGTCGTGCAGCGCCTTGGTGAAGAAGCGCGCGTAGAGCAGGTGCAGGATCGCGTGCGTGACGCCGCCGGTGTACTGGTCGACCGGTGCCCACTCGCGCACCAGGTCGGGGTCGAAGGGCACGTCGTCGCGCGAGGGGTCGACGTAGCGCAGGAAGTACCACGACGAGTCGACGAACGTGTCCATCGTGTCGGTGTCGCGCTTGGCGGGACCGCCGCACGACGGGCACGGCACGTCGACCCAGTCGGTCGCACCGGCCAGCGGCGACGTCCCCTTGGGCGCCAGGTCCAGGCCCTCGGTCGGCGGCAGCACCACCGGCAGCTGGTCCTCGGGCACCGGCACCTCGCCGCACGAGGGGCAGTGGATGATCGGGAACGGCGTGCCCCAGTAGCGCTGGCGCGAGATCAGCCAGTCGCGCAGCCGGTAGTTGACCGCGCCGGTGCCCAGCCCGTTCTCCTCCAGCCACGCGATGGTGCGCTCGATGGCCTCGGCCTTGCGCAGTCCGTCGAGGAACCCGGAGTTCACCGCGGCGCCGTCGCCGGCGTAGGCCTCGCCCTCCCAGTCGGCCGGGGGCTGCACGACGGTGACGATCGGCAGGCCGAACGCGGTGGCGAAGTCCCAGTCGCGCTGGTCGTGCGCGGGGACGGCCATGATCGCGCCGGTGCCGTAGTCGGCCAGCACGTAGTCGGCGGCGTAGATCGGGATCCGCTCGCCGTTGACGGGGTTCACGGCGTAGCGCTGAAGGAACACGCCGGTCTTGGGCCGGTCGGTCGAGAGACGCTCGACCTCGGTGATCCGCTTGGTCTCCTCCAGGTAGGCCTCGAACTCACCCTGTGCCGGCGTGCCGGCGGCCAGCTCGGCGGCCAGGTCGGAGTCGGCCGCCACGACGAAGAACGTCGCACCGAACAGCGTGTCGGGGCGCGTCGTGTAGACGGTGACCGGCTCGTCGCGGCCCTCGATCTCGAAGCGCACCTCGGCGCCGGTCGAGCGGCCGATCCAGTTGCGCTGCATCAGCAGGACCTTGTCGGGCCAGTGGCCCTCCAGCTGCGCCATGTCGTCGAGCAGGCGGTCGGCGTAGTCGGTGATGCGCAGGTACCACTGGGTCAGCTTCTTCTTGGTGACCAGCGCGTCGCAGCGCTCGCAGCGTCCCTGCACGACCTGCTCGTTGGCCAGCACCGTCTGGTCGTTCGGGCACCAGTTGACGCTGCTGTCCTTGCGGTAGGCCAGGCCGCGCTCGTACAGCTTCAGGAACAGCCACTGGTTCCACCGGTAGTACGCCGGGTCGCTCGTGTGCAGCACGCGGTCCCAGTCGAACGAGCACGCGTAGCGCCGCATCGAGCTCTTCTGCTGCTCGATGTTCGCCGCGGTCCACTTCACCGGGTCGGCGCCGCGCTTGATCGCGGCGTTCTCGGCTGGCAGGCCGAAGGAGTCCCAGCCGATGGGGTGCATGACGTTGTAGCCCTGCTGCACCCAGTAGCGCGCGATGACGTCGCCGAGCGCGTACGCCTCGGCGTGACCCATGTGCAGGTCGCCCGACGGGTACGGGAACATGTCGAGCGCGTACTTCTTCGGGCGCGTGTCGTCGGGCCGGCCGCTGCGGAACGGGGCGATCTCGTCCCAGACCGGCAGCCACTTCTCCTGCACGGCGTGGACGTCGTAGCCCTCGCGGCCCTCGGCGTCGAACGTCTCGGTCGTCATCTCAGAAGTCCCTCGTCCTCGTGTCCGGTCCCTGGCATGGAAAAACCCCTCGCTCAGGAGGGGTCAGCCGCACCGGGTCCGCGGGCTCAGCCGCGGCGCTGCATCCGGTGCGGCCCGGTAAGCAGGAGGCCGGCTCGCACGGGAGCACGATACCGGACGGGGCATCCCCCGCCCCACGGGGTTGGCACCGGCTCCTCAGCCGGCGACCACGCGGGCGACGTGCTCGGCCACCAGCCGCGCGGTCTCGTCCGGGCTGCGGCGCGTGGTGTCGAGCAGAAGCGCGTTCGGACCCGTCGGGCGGTAGAACTCGGAGCCCTCGATGAACTCGCGGGCGGCCACCGGGTCGGACAGCTTCAGACGGACGACGCGGTCCTCCGAGGCCACCCGGCGCAGCTGCTCCTCGAGCTCGCACCCGAGCAGGATCGGGACGAACACCGACCCGCGCGAGGCTGCGATCCGCTCGATCCGCTCGAACCAGGCCAGGTGGGTCACCTCGACCGCGTTCGTGAGCACATAGCTGAGGTCGCGCGGGGCCAGGTCCTCGAGCGCGTCGAGCACGGAGTCGCGGATCCGGTCGACGTAGTCCCAGATGCCCGGCGGCAGGCGCTCGCTGCCGTCCCAGTCGAACAGGGACATGATCGGGAGGTTGATCCGGTGGTTGTCGAGGACGACGGCACCGGTCAGCCGGTGCAGTGCCTCGGCCACGGTGCGCTTGCCGACGCCGGGCGAGCCGAGGAGGTAGACCAGGCTCGTCGACGTCGGCTGCTCGCTCAGCGGGCGCGGATGTAGAGGCCGAGCGCGAGCAGCGGCAGGAAGAACAGGAAGGCACCGGGACCGACGACGACGGACAGTGCCGCCGACAGGCCGAGCGTGGCGCCGACCGGCCACCAGAGGCTCGGCGGGCGGGGGTGCGCGATGCACTTGTTGTGGTGGCGCGGGCCGTCGGCCATCCCGCAGTCGGAGCAGATCGGCGGGCGCTCCGGCACCAGGGCGGACCAGTCGACCGGCTCGGTCCCCTCGTGGCCCAGGGCGTAGACGTCCTCGAGCGAGATCTCCTCGAGGACCTCGAGCGGCGAGGTGGGGACGGCGTCGGACTGCTCGCGAGCCTGCGGCTCGCGACCGTCGCTCGGGCTCATCCGCACCCCTTCCCCTGGTACGCCGACCGCGCCAGCGTCTCCCGCCGCCCGGCGCCGCGTCCAGCGACGCGTCCGAGCCGTCGCAGGATCGTGACCGCGGTCAGGGCGCCGCGACGCCGAGCACCCGGGCGACCGACTCGGCGAACCGCTCGGCATCCACGTCGCCGATGATGCGCCGCTGCACGACGTACCCGGGGAACATCGCGAAGAGCACCGTGGCGACGTCGTCGGGCGAACGGCCCTCGGGCAGCTCCCCAGCGCGGTGTGCCCGCTCGACGAAGGCGCGGATCGAGGAGCGCACCTTCGTCGCCTCGACCTGGGCGAGCGCGGCGATCGCCGGGTCGCGCTGCGCCTCGCCCCACACGATCATCGCCAGCCGGCCGGGGCCGTCGGCCACGGCGTCGAGCATGCCGAGCAGCCGGACCACCGCGTCGAAGAACGGCTCGTCGGAGCCTTCGGCCAGCAGGCTGTCGACGCCGGAGGTCATGCCGCCCACGACCCGCTCCGCGACGGCCGCCACGATCTCGTCCTTGCCGGCGAAGTACCGGTAGGCGCCGCCGGCCGACATCCCGGCCGCAGCGAGGATGTCGTCCATCGACGTCGCGTGGAAGCCGTTGGCCGTGAACACCTCCGTCGCGGCGTCGACGATCCGGTCGCGCCGCTCCTGGCGGGTCTGCTCGCTGATCCGGGGCACGCGACCAGTCTCGCACAAAAGAGAACGATCGTTCTTGACAGCCCGGCTTGGGGCGAGGGACAGTATCCGCGAACGAACGTTCCCTTTTCTTGGAGAGAGCCATGTCGAAGCTGTCCACCGCGGCCCGGGTAGCGGTCGCGGTCTCGCTCGTCGTCTGCCTGCAGGTGCTGCTGCTCTTCGTCTTCGCCTGGTCGGCGTCACGGTCCGCGCCGCACGAGCTCCCGATCGCCGCGGCCGGTCCGGCCGCGCAGGTGCAGGCCCTCGTGGGTGGGGTCGAGAAGGCGCAGCCGGGCGCGTTCGACGTCGCCGTGGTGCCCGATGATGCTGCGGCGCAGGCCGCCGTGACCTCGCGCGAGGTCTACGGCGCGATCGTGCTCGGGCAGTCGGGGGTGACGGTCTACACGGCGTCGGCCGCCAGCGGCGCGGTCGCGCAAGCCCTGTCGCAGGGCATCCCCGCGGCCGTGCATGCGGCGGACCCGCAGGTCCCGGTGACGGTCACCGACCTGGTCCCCTCCCCTGCCGACGATCCGCACGGTGCTGGGCTCTCGATCGCCTTCCTGCCGCTGGCGATCACCTCGCTCGCGGCGGGCGCGATCATCGCGCTGCTGGCGCGCGGCCGCGTCCAGCGCCTCGTCGCGCTCCTCGGGTACGCCGTAGCTGCGGGACTGCTGTGCGTGGCGGTTCTGCAGCCGGGCCTCGGCGTCCTCGCGGGCGACGCGGTCGCGAACTCCGCGGTGCTGGCGCTCGTGTCGCTCGCGGTCGCGGCCGCGACCTGCGGCCTCGCCGTGCTCCTCGGGCCGGGCGGCATCGGGCTGTCGGTCCTCGTGGTCTTCTTCCTGGGCATGCCGTTCTCCGGCGTCACGTCGGCCTGGCAGCTGGTGCCGACACCGTGGGGCGCCTGGGCGCAGCTGCTCCCCCTCGGGGCCGCGAACACCGCGGTGCGGTCCGTCGCGTTCTTCTCGTCGGCCGGCGCCAGCGGTGCGCTCGCGGCGCTCGGTGCGTGGGCGATCGGTGGTCTGCTCCTCGCGGGGCTGCTGCCCGGGCGGCCGTTCCGGCACGGTGGCGACGCAGCGATCGAGGTGACCGACGCCGCGGACGTGCTCAGCCCTGCAGCCGTCGCAGGATCGTGACCGCGAAGTCGCCGTCGGCGCGGTAGGGCTTGAGGTCCCAGGTCGCGAACCGGTGCTCGACGCAGAAGCCTGCGGCCTCGGCGTCGTCGTCGAAGTCGACCAGGGCGTAGTGCCGGTCGGTCGCGAACCCGGTGACGAGCGGCGCACCCGGTGCGAGGTGGCGCGCGATCCCGCCGAGCACGCCGCGCTCGGTGCCGGGAGCCACGAAGACCATGACGTTGCCGGCCATCACCGCACCGTCGAACGGGTCGCTCACGCCCTGCGCGGCCAGGTCGAGCGCGCTGAGATCGTCGACGTACCACTGCGGGCCGTCATGGTCCTCGCGCGCGGCGGCTACCAGGACGGGATCGGCGTCGACGCCGACGACGCGGTGCCCGCGCTGGTGCAGGACCGAACCGGTGCGCCCGGTGCCGCACCCGGCGTCGAGCACGTGCGAGCGGGGCGGGACGAGCGCGTCGAGCAGCCGCGCCTCGCCGCCGAGGTCGCTGCCCTGCGCGGCGAGCCGACGGAAGTGGTCGACGTAGGACTGCGAGTGGGTGTCGGGGTTGTCGGTCACCCACCGCGTCGGCTCGCTCATGCCCGCACTCTAGTAACGGGTCTCACTCGGCCAAGTGTCAGGCACACGGCCTCTGCTCAGCAGTTGGCCGAGTGAGACGGCGCGGGTGGAGCGGGTCGGGTCAGAAGCCGCGGGTGGTGAGGGCGTCGGCGGCGGCGCGGCCGATGGCGGCGTGCGCGTCCCAGCCGAAGTGCATGCCGTCGGGGTTGCCGTTGCCGGCGCGCAGCGACGGGCCGACGAGCGGATCGAGGTCGACGAAGCCGACGTCGCGCATCGCGCACCAGCGCCGCGCCGCTGCGACCGCGGGCTCGTGGTGGCGCAGCGACGGGTACGACGCGGCCGCGTGCGGCGCAGGACCGAGTAGCACCACGGGGATGCCGGGCCGGTAGGTGCGCACGCCCTGCACGATCCGTGCGAGGTAGTGGTCGGTCGCCGCCTGCGGCAGCTGCCGCAGCGGCCCGCCGGTGAGCCGGATGACGTGCGGCGACACGGCGCCGTACGCGCGCCGCACCTGACGCCGCAGCGATCCCGGGCGCACGTAGGGGATCCCCTCGCGCAGCCAGGTCGGCAGCGATGCGGGCAGGTGGTCCATCTGGCCGACGCCGAGGACGAGCGCGTCCGCGCGCGGCAGCAGCTCGCCCCAGACGTTGGGGTCCTTGGTGAGCGCCCACCAGGCGTCGCGCGCGGTCCAGCCGATCCGGGCGACGACGTCGGCGCTCACGTCGTCACCGAGCGACGCGGCCAGGACGTTCGGGTACAGCCGCGGGTCGCTCGGACGGTAGGGCTGGTCGGGACCGTGGAAGGTCAGCGAGTCGCCGAGGACGAGGACGTGCCTAGGCATGGAGCTCGGTGAGGACGGCGTCGAGCTCGGTGACGAAGCGGTCCGCGTCGGCGTCGGCGAAGCACAGCGGCGGCCGCACCTTCAGCACGTTGTTGTGCAGCCCGCCGGTGGCGACCAGCACCCGGCGCCGCTGCAGCCCGTTCACCACCGCCAGCGTGAGGTCGCCGTCCTCGGAACCGTCGGGGTGGACGAGCTCGACGCCGATGAACAGGCCGGCGCCGCGCACGTCGCCGATGCACGCGTGGTCGAGCGCGCGCACCTGCGCGCGCAGCCGCTCCCCCACGACGCGCGCGTTCTCCGGCAGCTCCTCGTCGCGCAGCACGTCGAGGACCGCCTGCGCCGCGGCCATCGCGACCGGGTTGCCGCCGAAGGTGTTGAAGTAGCGCATGTCGCGGCCGAACCGTTCGGCGATCTCCGGCCGCATCGCGGTGGCTGCCACCGGGTAGCCGTTCCCCATCGGCTTGCCCATGACGACGAGGTCGGGCACGAAGGGAGCGGTGCCGGAGCCGTGGCGCGCGAAGCCCCACAGCTCGTCGCCGGTGCGGCCGAAGCCGGGCTGCACCTCGTCGGCGACGTACAGGCCGCCGGCGCGGTGCACGACGTCGCGCACCGGGACGAGGAACCCGCGCGGGTCGGCGAGGACGCCGTCGCTCGCGAAGACCGAGTCGGCGACGAACGCGGCGAACCGGATGCCGTGCGCCTCGAGGTCGTCGATCGCCGCCTGCACCTGCGCTGCGAACCACTCGCCGAGACCGGCGTACCCGGTGGTGTCGACGCGGTAGTCGTCCGGTGCCGGCACGACCCGCACCCAGTCCGGGAGGCTGTCGAGCCCGCCGAGCGAGGGCGACAGCGCCGCGACCTCGGTGGTCACCCCGTGGTAGGCGTTGCGCGTGACGACGACGCCGGTGCCGCCGGTCGCGTGCTTGACCAGGCGCATCGCGAGGTCGCCCGCCTCGGACCCGGTGCACGTGTACATCACGTGCCCGATCTCGTCGGGCATCGTCGCAAGCAGCTGCTCGGAGTAGCGCACGATCCCCTCGTGCAGGTAACGCGTGTGCGTCGAGAGCAGCGCCGCCTGCTCGGCGATCGCCGCGACCACGCGCGGGTGCGCGTGCCCCACCGACGGCACGTTGTTGTAGGCGTCGAGGTACTCGACCCCGTCGACGTCGTAGAGCCGGCAGCCCTCGCCGCGCACCAGCTGCAGCGGCCGGTCGTAGAACAGGCGGTACGCCGGACCCAGCGCCGCGATGCGGCGGCGCACGAGCGACGCGGTCGTGCCGTCGAGGTCCTCGACGCGCGCCGGGTCGAAGTACGTCGACGGTCCGACGGTGGCAGCCATGCTCAGCCCCTCTCGGACGGTGCGGGGATCGTGACGACGCGGTGCAGCGCGAGCGCGGACCGCTCGAGGCTGCGGCCGGTGTACTCGGCGTTCGCCGGGTCCGCCGACACCAGCCAGGAGTTCACCAGCTGGCGCTGGGCGACCCGGGTGCGGACGAGGTCGGGCAGCAGCGCGGTCTCGTCGTCGTCGAGCGGGCGGACCGCGAGGTAGCCGGCGGCGACGTCGTACGGACCCGTCCACGGGTCGTCGCCCGAGCCCGCGGCGTCGACGGCGTAGGCCATCGCTACCGCGAGGTCGGCCACCACGGCGGTGCGCAGCATGTCGCCGAAGTCGAGGATCCCCTGCACCGGTTCGCGCGCACCGGGTTCGAGCAGCACGTTGTCGGGGTTCAGGTCGTTGTGCACCACCTGCTGGCGGGTCGCAGCGACCGCGGCACCGATGTGCGCGTCGTAGCGGTCGAGGACCGCCAGCGCGTCGGCGCGCGCCTGCGGGTCGGTCACGTGCACGTGCAGCGGGCGCAGCGACCCCGCCTGCTGCAGGTCCCAGGGCAGCGCGCGTCGCGCGCCCGGGTGGTCGAAGTCGGCGAGGGCGAGCGACAGCCGTGCGAGCGCCGCGCCGACCGCGCGTCGGTCGTCGGCGGAGGTCTCGTCGTAGTCCAGGACGCGGCCGGGCAGGTGGCTGAGCAGCCGAGCGCGCCGCGGCTCGTCGCCGTCGACGAGGTGCAGCAGGTCGCCGGCGAGGTCCGGGGTGACGTGCGGGACCGGGAGGTCGGGGTCGCGGTCCGCGACGTGCGCGAGCGCCGCGCACTGCAGGTCGAGGACGCCGACGTCGTCGAGCGGGTGCGCGACCTTGAGCACGTACGTCGCGGACCCCGCCGTCACGGCGAAGGTGTCGTCGCGCTCGGTGTCCAGGCGCGACACGACCGACGGCACGAGCCCCCAGCCCTCGCTCAGCAGCGCGGCGGCACGGTTGTCGTCGAGACGGGTGAAGGGCGCGGCCAGCGAGTCGTCGAGCAGCCCCTCCTCGGGGCGGGACGCATCGGCGGTGACCACCCGCGCAGGGTATCCGCCTGCCCGGGGACGGGACGCTCAGGCGTCGTCGTCCTCGACGGTGCGGTCGAGGGTGAGCACGGGCGGCAGCACCCGGCCCTTGAGCGCGCGCCGCACGTACATGTCGCGATCGGCCGACCAGAGCAGCCCCTGCAGGTCGCCGGTGTCCCAGGGCTCGAGCATCGAGCGGCCGACGCTGATGCCGATCGCGCCGACGTGCTCGGCGAGCCCCTCGTCGTCGTGCAGGTACTGCTGCACGCGCCGCTCGAGGTCGAGCGGCGGCACCCCCGCGCCGAGACCGACGACGACGAACTCGTCACCGCCCCAGCGCGCGACGACGTCGGCCTCGCGCGCCGAGCGGCGCAGCGCCTCCGCGACGGCGACGATCACGTCGTCGCCCGCGTCGTGGCCGTAGTGGTCGTTGATGGCCTTGAGCCCGTCGACGTCGACGAACGAGCAGTGCACCGCGTCGTTGTGCCGGCGTGCGACGGCGACGACCTCGCGGCCGAGCATCGTGAGACCTCGTCGGTTCACCAGCCCGGTCGCGGCGTCCTCCGTCGCAGCGCGCATCGCGCGGTCGACTGCGTCCGCGGCGATCCGCAGGTTGCGCCGACGCAGCTCGTGGACGACGGCGGCGAGCACGGTGGCCACGCCGAGGTAGAACAACCAGTAGGCCCACGTCGCGGTCGGGCCGCCGACGAGGAGGGCGGCGCCCACGATCGCGGCCCAGAGCAGCGCGGTGCAGCCGAGGAACCAGGCGCGCGCCAGCAGGACGGCGCCGATCCCGACCTCGAGCAGCAGGAGCGGCACGGTGTCGCGGGGATCGCGGCCCTCGACGAGATGGACGAAGCCCGTGGCGACGGCGCCGAGGACCACCAGGGCGAGCAGGGGGTAGGCGTTCGACGTCGTCACCCGGCCGCTGACCGCGAGCAGGGCGACGAACGCGGCGAAGACGGCGCAGACCCCGGTGAGCACCGTGGTCGCCGTGCCCGCGCTCTCACCGAACACGAGCGGGTGCGCCACCTCGAGCCCGACGAACACCACCGCCAGGGCGGTGGCGACCGGCAGCGTGCTCGCGACCGCGTCGGTCGCGTAGGTCACCCGGGAGACGCCGTCGACGCCGACAGCGCCACCCACCGTCGATGAGTCGCCCACGTCTCCTGTCTCGACACGACCACCCCCTCCCCTTGAGCGATCAGGGCGGCCAGGTCGTCAGCGGGAGTGGACGCGCTCCCCGCGCACGTAGGTCTGGGTGACCTGCAGAGTCCCGAGGTCGGCCCGCTCCACGGAGTAGGGGTCGCGGTCGAGCACCACGAGGTCGGCCTCGCGGCCCGGCCGGAGGACCCCGGCGTGGTCGTCGAGGCGCGCGGCGCGGGCGGCCTCGCGGGTGTAGGCGCGCAGCGCCTGGTCGAGGCTGAGGCGCTCGTGGGCGAGCAGCGGCTCGTGGCGCGACCGGTGGTCCTGCGCGTGCGGGTCGCCGGGCGCCGCCGTGCGGTTCACCGCGGTGTGCAGGCCGGCGATCGGGTCGGGCGTCGACACCGGCCAGTCCGAGCCGAACGCCACGGGCACCCCGGCCCGCGCCAGCGAGCCGAACAGGAAATGGCGCTCCTGCTGGTCGGGGTTGAGCAGCGGCAGCTTCGTGTCGACGAGCACCGGGTCCTGACGGGCCCAGAGCGGCGACACGTTGGCCAGGGCGCCCGACGCCTTCATCCGCGCGAGGTCGTCGCGCTTGATGAGGTCGATGTGGGCCACCTGGTGACGCCGGTCGGCCCGGGTCGGCAGCGCCTCGATCGCATCGAGGGCCGACGACACGGCGAGGTCGCCGACCGCGTGGAGGTGGAGGTCGAACCCGGCGTCGTCGAAGAGGCGGGTGATCGCGCCGAGCTCCTCGGCGTCGAAGAAGGGCAGGCCGCACTCGTGCGGGTGGCCCTCGTAGTGCTCGTGCAGCGCGGCCGTGAGGTTCTCGCAGACGCCGTCGAGCGCGAGCTTCACCGCGGTCGTGCGGAACCGGCCGTCGCTGCGGGCGCGGCGGTCGACGAGCTCGCCGGCGTCGGCGAGGTCTCGTCCCGGCACCCAGAACAGGTCGCCGGTCACGCGCGACACGAGAGCGCCCTGCTCGGCCGCCGCGGCGTAGACGTCGTAGCAGTCGGGGATGCCGAACACCTCGCCGAGCAGCGCGTCCTGCCACGACGTCACGCCGAGCGAGTGCAGACGGCTCTGCGCCGCGGCGAGAGCGGCCTCGAGCACCTCGCGGGAGAGCGGCGGCCGATGCGGCGAGAGCAGCTCGGTCGCGAGCTCGAGGAGGTGGCCGGTCGGTTCGCCGTGCTCGTCGCGCGTGATGCGGCCGCCGGCGGGATCCGGCGTGTCCCGGTCGATGCCGGCGATCTCGAGCGCACGGGAGTTGACCCAGCTGCTGTGCACGTCGTGGCTGATGAACACGGCGGGCCGGTCCGGGACGAGCCGGTCGAGCTCCTCCTTGGACGGGAAGCCGCCGGGGAACACGTCGCCGTACCAGCCCGAGCCCTCGATCCACGGTCCGTCGTGCCCCGCGGCGTAGTCGCTGATGATGCGGCGGTAGTCGTCGATCGAGTGCACGGTCGACAGGTCGCACCCCAGCAGCGCGAGCCCGCCCATGACGGCGTGCAGGTGCGCGTCGACGAACCCGGGCAGCAGCGCGCCGCCGCCGAGGTCGACGATCTCCGTGCGGTCGCCGCGCAGCTCGAGCACGTCGTCGCCGCCGACGGCCGCGATCACGCCGTCCGTGACCGCGAGCGCCGAGACGGGAGCGCTGTCGTCCTCCTGCGTGAGGATGCGCCCGCCGACGAAGATGCGGTCGGCGGGCGCACTGCTCATCGCGGCTGCTCCGGGGATCAGGCGAGGACGCCGTCGGTGCCGGTGCGGGCGAGCACCGAGCGCATCGCCTCGACCGCGCGGTCGGCCTCGTCCTCGGTGAAGACCAGCGGCGGCGAGAGCACCAGGTTGTGGCCGCAGTCGCGGACGATGACGCCGGACTCGCGGCGGATCTCGTCGGGCAGCAGGTTCACCAGCGGGAGCGGCTCGCGGGTCTCGCGGTCGGCGACGAGCTCGACCGCGTGCATCATCCCGACGTACCGCACCTCGCCGACGATCTCGAGGTCGAGCAGCGTGCGCAGCTGCTGGTGCAGGTAGGCACCGATGGTCTTGGCGCGCTCGAGCAGGCCCTCGCGCTCGATGATCTCGAGGTTGCGCAGCGCCACCGCTGCAGCCGTGGGGTGGCCGTTGTAGGTGTAGCCCATCGGGAAGCCGTGGTCGCGGCCGAGCACCTCGGCGACGTGGTCGGCGACGAGCACCGCGCCGAGCGGCACGTAGCCGCTGGTGATGCCCTTCGCGGTCACGATGATGTCGGGCGTGACGCCGAAGTGCTGCGCGGCGAACCAGGTGCCGACTCGGCCGTACGCCGTCACGACCTCGTCGAGGATCAGCAGGATGCCGTGCTTGCGCAGGACCGCCTCGACGCGCGGCCAGTAGTCGTCCGGCGGAACGAGCATGCCGCCCACACCCATGATCGGCTCGCCGATGAACGCGGCGACCTTGTCCGGGCCGATTCGCTCGATGGTCTCCTCGAGCTCGGCGATGAGGAAGTCGGTCGGGTCCTGGCCGCCGTACAGGTCGCTGCGGTAGGGCCACGCCGGCGACACGTGGGCGACGTTGGGCAGCATCGGGCCGAAGCCCTCGTGGTAGACGTCGAAGCCCGACGCCGAGCCGCCGCCGTACGCGATGCCGTGGTAGCTGTTGCGTCGCGCGATGATCCAGCTGCGGCCCTCGGCGCCGTTGCGGTGGTGGAAGTAGCGCGCCATCTTCAGCGCGGCCTCGTTGCCCTCGGAGCCGCCGCTGGTGAAGTAGACGTGGTTGATCGGCTCCGGCGCGATGCTCGCGAGCTTCGCCGCCAGCGCGATCGCCTTGTCGTTGCTGAACTCCCAGAACGACGTGAAGTACTCGAGGGTCGAGATCTGCTCGGCGGCGACCTGCGCGATCTCCTCGCGGCCGTGCCCGATCTGCGCGAGCCAGAGGCCGCCGGTGGCGTCGAGGTACTGCTTGCCGTTCACGTCGGTGAGCGTGGAGTCCTTGCCGCTCACCATGATCACCCGCTCCTCGTACGACGAGGGCAGGTACGGGTGGATGATGTGCGCCCGGTCGGTCGCCTGGAGCTCCGCGGCGTCGAGGTCGACCGAGATGCCGGTGGCGTCGGTGGTGGTCATGGGTCCTCTTCTCGTGGTCGGCCGTGCGGCCCTGCTCCCGGTTCTCGGGACCCGTGGACGACCTGTCCTCGTGTCACCTTGCGTTCCCGGGCGAGTTCTTTGATAGTGCATTCAAGGAATTCGGGGCGCCGTTGTCAATGGGCCTGCACCGGATCGGCAGCGGGAGAACCGATGCCGGGATCGACGGAGGTGAAGCGTGGCCCGACCCAGGAACCAGGACGGGCGGCGTGCGCAGCTCGTCGCCGCCACCGCTGCCGCCGTCGGCGAACGCGGGCTGTCGGGCCTCCGGCTCAAGGACATCGCCGACCACGCCGGCCTCTCGATCGGCTCGGTCCTCTACTACTACCCCGACCTCGACGCCCTCCTGGTGGAGGTGCACGAGGAGGCCGTGCGCCAGTTCTACTGGGCGCGCGTGAACGCCACCGAGGCCGAGCCCGACCCGCTGCGCCGCCTCGTCGTCGCCGTCGAGCACGGCATCCCCCACGACGTCGAGGACCCCACGGTCCGCGTCATCTACGAGCTGCACCTGGCCTCGGCGCGCGACGAGCGGCACGCGGCGCACCTGACACGCCTGTGGGAGCTCGAGGTGTCGCTGTACGTCGCCCTGCTCGAGCAGGCGGCCGCGGCCGGCGTCGTCACGCTGCGGTCGGGCGCGCGAGAGCTCGCCGAGACCGTCGTCGCCCTCGAGGACGCCTTCGACCTGCACCTGCTGGCCCGCAACGCCGCGATCGACCGCGACCTCGCCGTACGCCGGGTCCTCGACTACCTCGCCACCGCCACGGGCGCCGACCTCTCCCCCGCTCGCCGCCCCCGCACCCATACCCGCACCCGCACCCACGCCTGAGCCCGGCCGCGCAGCTCTGCCACGGCCCGCACCTGCACCCGCACCCGGGCCCGGACGACGTCACTGCCTGAATGCCCGGATCCGGCGACGTCACTGCCTCAATGCACGGGAACTCGGCCGGTTCCCGTGCATTCGGGCAGTGACGTGGTGGGGTCGGTGAGTCCGATCGCATCGGTGGGGCCGATGGACTGGGTCGGGAAGATCTGTTGGACAGCAGCCCGGTCCTGCCCGCACGATCGGCGGACCCGGCAGCGGCCGGCAGGGCGAGGGAGGGACCGATGGCGGACGAGCGCATCGACGTCGTGGTGATCGGCGCCGGGCAGGCGGGCATCGCGACGAGCGAGCACCTGCGTCGCCAGGGCATCCCGCACGTCGTGCTCGAGCGCGGGCGGATCGCCGAGCGCTGGCGCTCGCAGCGCTGGGACTCGCTCGTGACCAACGGCCCCGTCTGGCACGACCGGTTCCCGAACCTGGAGTTCTCCGGCCTCGGTCCCGACGAGTTCGCCACCAAGGAGGCCGTGGCCGACTACTTCGTCGAGTACGCCGACCAGATCGACGCACCGGTGCGCGAAGGGATCGAGGTGACCTCGGTACGCCGGGACGGCCCGGGCTTCCGGGTCGAGACCGCCGACGGCGCGATCCAGGCGCAGCAGGTCGTCGTCGCCACCGGACCCTTCCAGCTGCCGGCCGTCCCGCCGATCGTCCCCGCCGACACCGCGGTGACCCAGCTGCACTCGAGCGACTACCGCAACCCCGACCAGCTCCCCGAGGGCGCCGTCCTCGTCGTCGGCGCCGGATCGTCCGGCGTCCAGATCGCCGACGAGCTCCTCGCCTCGGGTCGCGAGGTCTACCTCTCGGTCGGCCCGCACGACCGGCCGCCGCGGCGCTACCGCGAGCGCGACTTCGTGTGGTGGCTCGGCGTCCTCGGCCTCTGGGACCTCACCACCCCGCCCGAGGGCGCGGAGCACGTCACCATCGCGGTCAGCGGCGCCGACGGCGGCCGCACCATCGACTTCCGCGAGCTCGCCGCCAGCGGCATGACCCTCGTCGGCCGCAGCGAGTCCTACGCCGACGGCGTCGTGCGCTTCGCCCCGGACCTCGCCGACAACATCGCCGGCGGCGACGCGAACTACCTCGGCCTGCTCGACGCCGCTGACGCGTACGTCGCGCGGCACGGGCTCGACCTGCCCGAAGGGCCCGACGCGCGCGTCTTCGGCCCGACGCCCGACTGCGTGAAGGACCCGGTGCTCTCCCTCGACCTCGCCGACGCCGGCGTCACGTCGATCATCTGGGCCACGGGGTTCCGGTCGGACTACTCCTGGCTGCAGGTCGACGCCCTCGACGCCGACGGCCGACCGGCGCACCGCCGCGGCGTCTCCACCGAGCCGGGCGTCTACTTCGTCGGGCTGCCGTGGCTGTCGCGCCGCGGCTCCACGTTCATCTGGGGCGTCTGGCACGACGCGGGCTACGTCGCCGACCACATCGCGACCCAGCGCGGCTACGCGGCGTACCGCCCCTGACCCCCCACGATCTGCCCACCTTGTGGCCCTTTCCGGCGGCGTAGAGCCCTCGGAAAGGGCCACAGGGTGGGCAGAAGCTGGTGGGGATGCGGCTTAGGGTGCTGCGGGTGAGCGATGTGCTGGATGACGGGCCGTTCTTCCACGGCACCAAGGCCGACCTGCAGGCTGGCGAGCTGCTGACGGCGGGCTTCCGGTCGAACTACCGGCCCGAGATCGTCATGAACCACATCTACTTCACCGCCCTGCGCGACGGCGCGGGCCTGGCCGCCGAGCTCGCCGCCGGCGACGCCGAGCCGCGGGTGTACCTCGTGGAGCCGCTGGGCGCGTTCGAGAACGACCCGAACGTGACCGACAAGAAGTTCCCCGGCAACCCGACGCGCTCCTACCGCAGCACCGAGCCGCTGCGCGTCGTCGCCGAGGTCGACGACTGGACCCGGCTGACGCCGGAGGCGCTGCAGGACTGGCGCGACCGCATCGCCGCCATCAACGCCAACCCCGACGCGGAGATCATCAACTAGACACGAGCTCGAGCACCATCGTGTCGGCGTCGCGCCCCTGCTCGACGACGACGAAGCCCTCATCGAGGTAGAGCCCACGGGCGCGGTTGGCCCGTTCGACGCTGAGGCTGATCCGCTGCGCACCCTGCGCGGCACCGTGCCCGACCACCGCCCGGAGCAGCGCGCGCCCGACGCCGCGCCCGCGCCACGCGTCCACCACGCCGATCGAGAGCTCGGGGACGTCGGCAGCGACGAAGCCGTATCCGGGGTCCTCGACCGGGAACAGACGCAGCCACGCGGCCCCGATCGGCGTACCCGACCCGTCGACCGCCACGACCCCCACGTCGCCGGGCCGCATCCAGCCTGCGGCGTAGTGGGCGTTGCGTGGGTCGGCGAGCACCTGCTCGCGCGAGGCCGCGTGCCGTGCCGGATCCCAGTTCACCGCTGCCACAACCATGTCCTGCAGGAAGTCGGCGTCGCCGCTCGTCGCGGGTCGCAGCGTGAACCCCGGACCAGTCACGGACCGACTGTGCCAGAGGTGCGCGCCGGCACGAGGAGCCGTTTCGCTCTGCGCCCGCCGGCGTTCCGCGTCAGCCGAGCAGGCGGGTGCGGATCGCGGTATCGGTGGCGGCGTCGACGACCGTGAGTGCGAGCGCCGTCGCGGCGTCGAGGAGCGCGGCGTCGGCGGTCGGGGTCACGCAGGCGGCGGCGAACTCGGCCTGGTGGTTCACGGCCGGTGCCGAGCCGATCCCGACGTAGGGGTGGATGGTCGGCACGACCTGGGAGACGTTGCCCATGTCGGTGCTCGCGCGGCTCATCCGGCCGAGGCCGGTGTCACCGTCGGAGAACTCGCGTCCGAGGTCCGAGGCGTTGCGGACGTAGAGCGCCAGCACCTCGTCGTCGGTGCGCATCTCGGCGTACGGCGCGGTCGGCTCGTCGACGTGCAGCGCGCAGCCGGTCGCGAGCGCACCGGCCTCGAAGCAGCGCAGCACCTTCTCGCGGGTCGACTCCATCAGCGCGGTCGAGTCGCCGCGGACGTACCAGCGGCCCTCGCTGCGCTGCGGGATCGCGTTGGGCGCCTCGCCCTGCCGCGTCACCAGGCCGTGCACGCGCGCACCGGAGGGCAGCTGCTGGCGCAGCAGGCCGATCGCGACCTGGGCCACGGTGAAGGCGTCGGCCGCGTTGACGCCGTCCTCCGGGTACGCCGCCGCGTGCGCGGCCTTGCCGTCGTAGGAGATGTCGAGGTGGCTCACGGCGTACGGCCTCGCACGCGCGACGTCGACCGGACCGGGGTGCGCCATCAGCGCGAGGTGGACGCCCTGGAACGCACCGCGCTCGAGCATCACCACCTTGCCGCCGCCACCCTCCTCCGCCGGCGTGCCGAGCAGGGTGACGGTGAGGCCGAGGTCGTCGGCCACGGCGCCGAGCGCGAGCGCCGCACCGACCGACGACGCCGCGATGATGTTGTGGCCGCAGGCGTGCCCGAGCCCCGGCAGCGCGTCGTACTCCGCGCACAGCACCACGTGCAGCGGCCCGCTGCCGGTCGTGGCGCGCAGCGCGGTGTCGAGCCCGAGGTACGCCGGCTCCACGTCGAACCCACCGCCGGCCATCGCCTCGCCGACCCAGCCGGCGGCGAGGTGCTCCTCCCACGCGGTCTCGGGGTGCGCGTGGATCCGATGGCTCAGCGCCAGCAGCTCCTCGCGGCGCCCGGCGACGGAGCCGCGGACGGCGTCGTGCGCAGTCACTCGTCCCCCGGTACGCCGTACGACGGGGCGCTGGTCGGATCCAGCGCGCGCGTCACGTAGTCGGCCTTCTGCGGCGCCCACACGTCCCACAGCGCACGCAGGTCGGCGATGGGCGTCTCGCTCCAGTCGACGCGCAGGTTGGTGGTCGGCCAGTCGGCGGTGTCGGCGACGAGCAGCCCGGCCGAGTGGATCGGCCCCGCCTCGCCGCCCGCAGCGTGGCCTGCCTCCAGCGCCACCAGCAGCCGCTCCTCGATCGCGAGCTCGGGCGAGGCGTCGTACGCGGCGGCGCACGCCGCCAGCACCGACAGCGACGCGAGCAGGTTCCCGGCCACGACGCAGTCGGTGCCCACGACGTCGCCGTTCACGCCCAGCGAGCTGCTGCCGCTGAACACGGCCGGCGCACCCGAGGCCCCCACCGCCGAGAGCTGACGGAACTGCGCGTGCTCGGCGACGGCGCTCACCTCGGCCACGGCAGCGAAGGCGTCGCGCCCGGCCGCGAGCGACTCGAGCAGCGCGGGGCCGAGCCGCGGGTCGGTGACGTTCTGGGTCGCGACCGCGCCGACGCCCGCGCGCACGTAGGCGCAGCGCGACGCGACCGCCGGGCTCGACGACGTGATGGCGACGCCGAACGCGCCGGTGCGCGGGCAGCGGCCGACGACGCTGAACGTCATGCGCGGCGCTCGTCGGGGATGACGGCGGTGGCGTCGATCTCCACGAGCCACTCCGGCCGCGCGAGCGCCGTCACGACGAGGCCCGTCGACACCGGGAAGACGCCCTTGAGCCAGCGCCCCATCACCCGGTAGACCGGCTCGCGGAAGCGGATGTCGGTGAGGTAGACGACGACCTTCACGATGTCGCCGAGCTCGGAGCCCGATTCTTCGAGCAGCATCGCGATGTTGGCCATCGCCTTCTCCGCCTGCGCCTCGACGTCGCCGATCCCCACGCTCTCGCGGGTGTCGAGGTCCTGGCCGATCTGGCCGCGCAGGTAGACGACGCCATT
>WBZP01001563.1_pt1 | contig 27733 bp, 17 predicted proteins | sample 5204301 | NCBI WGS metagenome assembly WBZP01 (sample SAMN12412401, study PRJNA552823) | activated sludge metagenome | isolation source: activated sludge from nitrification reactor of wastewater treatment plant... | place: USA: Pennsylvania | collected 2017 | reverse complement strand
ATGACGAACCCGACAAGGAGGACGACCCACCCATGACCGAGACAGCCGGCATTCCCGAGAAGGCCCCCGACGTCGTCGTCGCGCACCACGGCGGCGACCGCTTCCGGGCCTCGATCCGCGGTCACGAGGTGCTTGTCGACCAACCCGTGGCGGCCGGCGGCGAGGACACCGCACCCACCCCGACCGAGCTCTTCGTCGCCAGCCTCGCAACCTGTGTCGGCTTCTATGCCCGGCGCTATCTCGCGCGGCACGACCTCCCGACCGAAGGCCTGTCGGTCGACGCGTGGTTCGAGCTGGGCGGGCGTCCCGCGCAGGTGACCACGTTCGTCGTCCGGCTGCACGTGCCTGCGGGCATCCCGGAGGAGCGGCGGGCACCCCTGCTCGCGATGGCATCGCACTGCACGATCCACAACACGCTGCTCAACCCGCCGCACGTCGACATCGCCCTGGTCTGAGGCGCCACGGCCGGCATACCAGCGTCGTCGCCGACCCGCCCCGGGGGCGAGCGGCGGCAGACAAGCGGCGGACCCCCGAGTTGTACACCCGGGGGCCCGCCGCGATCGGGGAGGGCAGGTCAGCCCTTGACGGCTCCGGCCATGACACCGGCGACGAGCTGGCGGCCGGCGAACATGAAGACGACGATGAGCGGCAGGGCCGCGATCGTCACCCCGGCGAGGATCAGCGAGTAGTCCTTGAAGTAGGACGCCTGGAGCAGCTGGATCGCCACGGGCAGCGAAGGGTTCGACGACCCGAGGACGATGAACGGCCAGAAGAAGGCCGTCCATGACCCGATGAAGGTGAACAGGCCGAGCATCGCGGCCGCTGGTCGCGCTGCCGGGAGGGCGACGTGCCAGAACGTCCGGATCATCGAGCAGCCGTCGACGCGGGCCGCCTCGACCAGCTCGAAGGGCAGTGCCGTCTCGAGGTACTGGGTCATCCAGAACACCCCGAACGCGGTGACCATGCCGGGCACGATGACGGCCTCGAGCTTGCCGGTCCAGCCGAGCTTGGACATGACGATGAACATCGGGACGATGCTCAGCTGGGTCGGCACGGCCATCGTTGCGACGACGAAGACGAGCAGCGGGCCGCGACCGCGGAAGCGGAGCTTGGAGAAGGAGTACCCCGCGAGCGTCGAGAAGAAGACCACCGACAGGGACGTGATGACGGCGATGATCGCGCTATTGGCCACGGCCTTCCAGAAGTGGATGTCCGCCGAGATGACCCGGGCCACGTTGGTGCCGAAGTTCCCCTGCGGGATCAGCGATGGCACCGGGGTCCGGGCGATCGTCGTCGCGTCGGACGACCCCAGGAGGAAGGAGTAGTACAGCGGGTATGCCGACAGCACCAGGACGAAACCGAGGATGACGTAGGTGACCCATCCCGGACGACCGACCCGGGCTTTGCGGTTGGCGCGACGGGCCTTGTGCTTGGCCGCACCGGAGCCGGCCAGACCGAGGGCGAGCGGGTCCGAGCTCATGACGGGGCTCCTTCCGAAGCTGAGCCAGCGCCCCGGCTTGCTCTGGGTGCCGACGCGGTGGCGGAGGTGACGGCGTCAGCAGGAGTGCTGGCGGCGCTGGCGCTGGTGGGGGTGCTCGCTGCCGTGCTGGCGGCGACCACCTTGGGCTGTTTCGGCCCGTCCGAGGCGATCCGCTTGGTGATGAGGAAGTTGAGGATCCCCACAGCGATGATGATGAGGAAGAGCAGCCAGGAGACGGCGGCGGCCCGACCGAAGTTCTTCTGCGGACCCCAACCGAGCTCGTAGATGTACATGGTGATGGTCATCCACTGCCGGTCCGAGCCGCCCTGACCGGTCTGGTCGAAGACTCGGGGCTCGTCGAAGATCTGCAGTCCACCGATGGTGTTGGTGATGACGACGAAGATGATCGTCGGCCGCAGCATCGGCACGGTGACCGAGAAGAACTGCCGCGCCCGGCTCGCGCCGTCGAGCAGCGCCGCCTCGTAGACCTCGCGCGGGATGGCCTGCATCGCCGCGAGGAAGATCAAGGTGATATAGCCGGTCCAGCGGAAGTTGACCATCGTCGCGATGGCGATATGGCTCGGGATGACCTCGGCGTGCCAGGCGATCGGGCCCAGCCCCACCTTGTCGAGGAGCGCGTTGATGAGACCGGACTGGTCGGCGAACATCTTGCTGAAGATGACACCGACGGCGACCGGCGCGACGACATACGGGAGCAGCACACCCATCCGCCAGAAGGTCTTGGCGCGGATGTTCTGGTCGAGGACGGCCGCCAGCAGCAGCGCGGTCAGCGTCTGGGTGACGCCGGAGAGCAGGAAGATGCTGAAGGTGTTGCGCAGCCCGGTCCAGAACTGCGGCTGGCCGATGACATAGGTGTAGTTGTCGAGGCCGAGGAACTTGCCCTGTCCGCCGATGAGGTTCCACTGGTGGACCGACACCCAGAAGGTGTACGCGAGGGGGAAGAGGCCGACGACGGCGAAGAGGATGAAGAACGGGGAGATGTACAGGTACGGAGAGAGTTGGACGTCCCACCGCCCGAGCTTCTGCCGGAAGGCGATCCGCTTGGGGTCGGCCCCGTCGGGCGCCGTCCCCTTCGGGGGCAGGGAGATTGACACGCTCATCGGTGCTCCCTAGCTATGCGTGGTGGGTGGGGGTGGTGTCCGGGCCGGCGGGCCGGCCCGGACACCACGGACTGCTAGCCGAGCGCCTTGACAGCGGTGACGAACTTGTCCCACGACGCGGCAGGAGTGTCCGTCTTGTCGATGTCGACGCGGGAGATGGCCTGCTGGATGGCGTCGTTGATGCCGGAGTACTTCGGACCCTTGAAGGGGACGACGGTCACGGCCTTGGCCCGGTTGGCGAGGATCTCACCGGTGGGCGCATTGTTGAAGAAGGCGTTCTTCACGCCGAGCAGGTCGGGGCTGGCGAGAGCGGCGACCTGGCTGGGGAAGGTGCCCTTGGACTTGAACGCCTTGATCTGCTGCTCAGGGGCGGTCAGCCAGTCGGCCAGTGCCTTGGCGTCGGCGGGGTGCGCACCCTGGGCGGGGACGGTGAGGAAGGAACCGCCCCAGTTGCCGCCGCCACCGGGGAAGGTGTCGGCGATATCCCAGCCCTTGACCTTGGCCGCATTGCCCTCGATGACGCCGAGCATCCAGCCCGGGCAGACCATCGTGGCGAAGCCGTCACGCTGGAAGGACCCGGTCCAGTCGTCGCTCCACTGCGCCAGGTGGGCGGTGAGGCCATCGGCAGAGGCCTTGAGGACGGTGTCGTACATCGCCTTGACCTCGGGGTTCTCGGTCGCGATGACGGTCCCGTCATCCTTCTCGTAGGCGTTCTTCACCTGGTTGACCATGGCCTGGTAGAGCGCGCCGGAGGACTCGGTCCACGGCACCTTCGACTTGGCCTGGAACTGGCGACCCGCGGCGAAGTAGCTGTCCCACGTGGTGCCGAGCAGCTGGGCGACGGCGGCGCGGTCGGTCGGCAGGCCGGCGGCGGCGAACAGGTCGGAGCGGTAGCAGATGGCCTCCGGGCCGATGTCCGTCCCGTAGCCGATGAGCTTGCCGTCAGCGGTGGTGGCCTGGGCTTCCTTCCACGGCAGCCAGCGACCCGTGACCGAGTCGGACTTCAGGTCGACGAACTTGTCGGGGTACTGGAGCAGCTCGGGGAGCCAGTCGACCTCGACGGCCTCGATGTCGGACAGGCCGGAGCCGGCCGCGAGGCGGGTGTTCATGTTCTCGCGGGCCTCGTTGGAGGTCGCGGCCTTCTTCATCTGGATGGTGATATTCGGGTGGGCCGCCATGTACTCCTTGACGAGGTCCTCATACCCGAACTCGTTGAAGGTGGCGAGGGTCAGGGTGACCTTCTCGTTGGATGCCGCCGTCTTGCCGCCGTCGGCAGCGGGGGTGGTCCCGCCGGACGAGCAGCTCGTCAGCGCGATACCGACCGCCGCGACCGCGGCCAGCCGGGTGGTCGATCGCCACGGGTTTCTGCGCATTGGGTTCCTCCAGCTTGGTCTGCCCGTACCGGCGGGTCAGAGCGGGGATGAGGTGAGTGGGTCCGGCAACCTGAGAGAGCGCTCTCTCACAGAGTGGCGTGACGGATGGGGCCGTGTCAAGAGTCCCGCGGCATCGAGCCCGACGCGACATTGCGTGATCCGGGACACCGTGCCATTCTCGGGGGAGAGCGCTCTCCCGTGCTCGTGGACCCCGTTCCGACAGGAGGCCCGATGACCGGCCCGCAACCTCGCGCCGCCTCGGGTGTCCGGGGTGCCCTCGTCGACCTCGACGGCGACCGGTGCTACCGGATCGACGCCGCGGACCAGCTGGACCCCTTCCTCATGACGGTGACCGGCGCGAGCGACATGTGGTGCTTCCTCTCCAGCTCGGGCGGGATCACGGCCGGCCGCCGCAACGCGCGCTCGGCGCTCTTCCCGTACTACACCGAGGACAAGGTCACCGACCACCTGGGCGCGACCGGGGGAGTGACGGTGCTTCGCGTCCCCGATCCGGTCACGGGAGCGCTGCGGGTGTGGGATGTCTTCGGGTGCGGTGCCCCTGACCAGGCGGTGTCTGCCCGTCTCTATAAGAGCGTCCTCGGCGACGTGGTCACGCTGGAGCGAGATCACGCCGAGCTCAAGGTCGTGGTCCGGTGCTCGTGGCGGACCAGCCAGCGGTTCGGTCTGGTCCGGTCCACCACCATGTCGACGTATGCCGAGCAGGACCTCCGCCTGGAGGTGCTCGACGGGCTGCGGAACCTGCTGCCCCCGGGTGTGACACCTCAGGTGCAGAACCGGCTGAGCGTCCTCCTCGATGCGTACAAGCGTTGCGAGCTCGACCCCTCGACCGGGCTAGGTCTCGCCTCGCTCAGCTCCCAGCTCACCGACTTGGCCGAGCCCAGTGAGGCGCTCGCGGCGACGGTGGTCTGGCACAGCGGACTCCCCGGTGCCCAGCACCTGCTCAGCGTCGGCCAGCTCGCGGCCTACCTGCGCGGCGAGGCCGTGCACGCCGAGCGCGACAGCCGGGGGCGCCGGGCGGCATACCTGCTTCATGGCGAGGTGACCCTGCGTCCAGGCGAGCCGCAGACGTGGACCGTGGTCGCCGATGTCGACCACGACGCCGCGCAGGTCGCCGACCTGCGGGCCTGGCTGGCGACCGCCGACCGGGCCGAGGAGCTGCGCGCCGACGCGGCGGCCAGCCGGTCGGCACTGACCGCTGTCGTTGCGGCGGGCGACGGCATCCAGGAGACCGGCGACGAGATCGCCTGCGTGCACCACAGCGCCAATGTCCTCTTCAACGCCATGCGCGGCGGGATTCCCGGCTCGGCATACGAGATCACGCGGGAGGACGTGCGGGCCTTCGTCACCCAGCGCAACCGCGAGGTGGCGGCTCGGCACGACCGCACCCTCGACGAGCTGCCGGACCGGCTCACCGTGACCGACCTCGTCGGGTGGGCGGACCGCACCGGCGACCTCGACCTGCGCCGGCTCGCGCGTGAGCTGCTGCCGCTGACCTTCAGCCGGCGGCATGGTGACCCCAGCCGACCGTGGAATGAGTTCGACATCCAGATCGGCTCCGGCGGACGGCCGCGGATCGGCTACCAGGGCAACTGGCGCGACATCTTCCAGAACTGGGAGGCGCTGGCCTGGTCCTATCCCGAGCTGGTCGACTCGATGGTGCTGACCTTCCTCAATGCGACGACCGTCGACGGCTACAACCCGTACCGGATCTCGCACGAGGGCATCGACTGGGAGGTGCCCGAGCCGGACGACCCGTGGTCGAATATCGGCTACTGGAGCGACCACCAGATCGTCTACCTCCAGCGTCTGCTCGACCTCTCCGAACGCTTCCATCCGGGCCGGCTCGGCGCCCTCCTGGACGTGCCCTTGTGCACCTTCGGTGATGTCCCCTATCGCATCGACGGGTATGACGACATCGTCGCCGACCCCTATGACACCATCACCTTCGACGCCTCCGCGGACGCGCGGGCCCGACGCCGCGCCGCGGCTCTCGGCGGCGACGGCCGTCTGGTCCACGAGCGCAGCGGCGGTCTGCTTCGGGCCACGCCGGCCGAGAAGCTCCTCCTGCTCCTCGCGGCGAAGGTGGTCAACCTCGTGCCCGGCGGCGGGATCTGGATGACCACCCAGCGTCCGGAGTGGAATGACGCCAACAACGCCCTCGTGGGTCGGGGCCTGTCCGTCGTCACGGTCGCCCAGCTGCGCCGGTATGTCACCCAGCTCGCCGACCTGCTCGATCGGGATGTCGAGGTCGGTTCGGAGCTGGGCGAGCTCCTCCTCGGGCTGGCAGACGACCTCTCCGCGTATGCCGGTGGGCTCGGGTCTGCCGGTGGGCTCGGCGGGGCCGGTGGGCTCGGCGGTGCCGGTGGGCTCGGCGGGGCCGGCGGCTGGGACGACGCCACCCGGCGCGCTGCGCTGGACGCCTTCGGGCGGCGCGGGACGGCATACCGCGCGGCGGCATACCGCGGTCTGGGGGGAGGGCGACGCACCCTCTCGGCCGAGCAGGTGCGCACCCTCCTCGCGCTCGTTCTCAGGTATACCGACGACGTGCTGAGCGGCAACCGGCGCCCGGACGGGCTCTACCACTCGTACAACACGCTGACCCTGACGCCCGGGCGGGCGCGAGTCGGCCATCTCGCCCCGATGCTCGAGGGGCAGGTCGCGGTGCTTGGCTGCGGGCTGCTCGACGGGGCGCGGTCCGCGGAGCTGCTCGCGGCGCTGCGGTGCAGCGAGCTGTACCGGGCCGACCAGCGCAGCTACCAGCTCTATCCGGACAAGGACCTGCCGGGCTTCCTCGACCGGAACACTGTCGCGCCGGCCGCGGCCGCGGCCGCTCCGCTGCTGGACCGGCTCGCCGACGCCGGCGACCGCCGCCTCGTCGTGCGCGACCGCGCCGGCGCCCACCACTTCTCCCCCGCCGTGCGCAATGCCCGCGACGTGCGGCGGACCCTTGAGGAGCTGGCGACCGACCCTCGGTTCAGTGCCCACGTGGCGCAGGACCGAGGGTCGGTGCTGGACCTGTTCGAGCAGACCTTCCGGCACGCCGAGTTCACCGGCCGCTCGGGCACCTTCTTCGCGTACGAGGGGCTCGGCAGCGTCTACTGGCACATGGTGGCCAAGCTGCTCCTCGCCACTCAGGAGCGATCTCACGCTGCTCGCTTGGCGGGGGAACCGGCGTCGGTCGTCGAGGCGCTGGAGGCGGCATACCGCGAGATCCAGGGGGGCCTGGGGTACCGCCGGACGCCAGCCGAGTACGGTGCCTTCCCCACCGACCCGTACTCGCACACGCCGGCGGGGCAGGGGGCGCGCCAGCCCGGGATGACCGGCCAGGTGAAGGAGGAGGTCATCACCCGGTGGGGCGAGCTCGGTGTCGAGGTCTGCGCGGGTCGGGTGGCCTTCGACCCCTCAGCGGTCGCGGAGGGTGAGTGGCGGTCCGATGGGACGCTGCGGTTCACCTTCTGCGGGGTTCCGGTCGGGTATTCCCGGTATGCGCGGGGCGGCGTCGGCGCGGCTGAGGCTTCCTCGGAGCCTGGTGCGGTCGTGACCGCCGAGGTCCTCATGGCCTCGGGCGATCGGGTGTCGGTGGCCGGTGGGCGGCTCGACGCCTCGCTCAGTGAGCTGGTATTCACCCGCTCGGGCACGATCGCCGAGATCCGCGTCGCCTCGGCCTAGACGCGCCAGCGGCATCGACCGGCTGTGACCTCTGACACCACCCGCGCCCCCCAACCGCCATCCCCCACCCCACCCCCTGTGGATAACCCGCAAAGACACACCTTTAGAAGCCTTCTAAAGGTGTGTCTTTGCGGGGAGGGGGGTGGGGAAAACTGTCAGGGGGTGAGCTCCACCGAGCCGCTGTCCGGGCCGACGCCCTGAGGCCTGGTCACCCCGCGCTGGTCGGTCGCACCGGCCACGGCCGGGTCGCCCCCGTCCACCGCTGGGCTCCCGAGAGCCGGCAGATGCGTCCAGGTCGGCCCGCCATTGTCCGCCAGCGGCCCGAGCATCGGGTCACTGGCGGTCTGGTCCCCGGCCGCGGGAGCACCACACGTGCCGTCGCCGACGACATTGTGACCACCCGAGGTGAGGCTGACCGAGCCCGAGCCGAACGGGGCAAGGAAGCACTGCTCGCCGGTGTTGCCCGCGACGATCGACGAGGTGACCACCAGGCTCGCGGCCGACTCGCCGAAGGTGCCGACGAACAACCCACCTGACGACCCGCCCGGAGCGGCGTTGAGGGTCACCGTCGATGCGGTCACCGTCATCACCCCGTCGGTCTGGAACAACCCGCCGCCATGCCAGCCGGTCGCGGTGTTGCCGCTGATCGTGCTGTTGACGATGGTCGTCGTCCCAAGACTGCGCATGCCGCCGCCGACATCGGTCGCGGAGTTGCCGCTGATTGTCGAGCGCTCGATCGTCGTCGTCGTCCCCTTGCTGGCGTACAGCCCGCCGCCGGGTCCGCCGTCGACGGCGTTGTCGCGGACGGTGCTGTCGCGCAGGGTCAGGGTCGCGCCCTCACCGGAGTAGATCCCGGCGCCGCCCTTCCACCAGTCGTTCCCGCTGGTGCTGACTCGGCTGTCGCTCACGGTGACCTGGTCGAGGGTGAGCTGGCCGTTGTTGAGCACGGCCCCGCCGAGCTCGTATCCGTACCCCTTGGTCAGCACGAGGCCCTTCACCGTGAGCCGGCCCGACGCGGCGACCTCGAGCACCCGCACCGCGCCATGCCCGCTCAGCGCAGCGCCCGGGGCGGCCGAGCCGTCCAGGGTCACGGTGCCGCCCACGGACAGCGGGCTGGCCAGGTCCAGGGTCGTCCCCGCCAGCGCGGGCGCCAGCGAGACGGTGCCCCCGCTGCACACCGAGGCGAGCGCCTCGCGCAGGCTCCCGGCGCCGGAGTCCGCGGCCGACGAGACCGTGATGCTGGGGGAGCAGGCGAGCCGGATCTGGTCGATGAGCATCGGCAGCGACCTGGGCTCGACCGTCGCGAACGACATACCGGAGACTCGCGTGGTGTCCACGGCGTGACCGGAGGGGTCCACGAACTGCGCCAGCGGCAGCGTGACCAGACGCCAGCCGCGCGAGTTGTCCTTGAAGGACGTCGTGTATGACGTTGTCGTCGTCTGCGGGCGGTAGACCCGGACATAGTCGACCTTCATCTTCTGCGGGAAGGTCGTCTCCGCGCCGACGGCGCCGCCGAAGTTGCCACCGACGGCGACATTGAGCAGCAGCGAGAACGGGTGGTTGAACACCCAGTCGTTCGGCGCGACATCCGCCGGGGTGGCGCGGTGGTACTCGATGCCGTCGACCTTCCAGACGATGAGGTCCGGGGCCCAGTCGACGCTGTAGACGTGGTAGCTGTCCGCCACGTTTACGGGGAAGTCGTAGGTGCCACCGAAGGAGGTGCCACCGGAGTAGCCCGGCCCGTGGATGGTGCCGAAGACCCGCTGGGGCATCCGGCCCACGTGCTCCATGATGTCGATCTCACCCGAGCGGGGCCACGGGTTCTCACCGATGTCGGTGCCGAGCGACCAGAACGCGGGCCAGAGCCCGGCACCGCGGGGCACGAGGATCCGCGACTCGATCCGGCCATAGGCAAACTCCGCCTTCTTCGCCGTCGCGAGCCGGGCCGAGGTGTAGGCGCACGGTCCGTAGTAGCACTTCAGCGTGGTGCCCGGGTCGGTCTTCCGGGTCGTGAGGACAAGATGACCCACCCCGTCGGTCGAGGCGTTGAGCGGGCTGGACGTGTAGTACTCCAGCTCGTCGTTGCCCCACCCGGGAGCCCCGATGATGGTCCCGTCGCCGAGCTCGGTGGTCCAGATCGCAGGGTTGGGCCGGGTGCCTGCTGCGGTGCTGAACTCGTCCGCCCAGGCGACGCTGCTCGGTGCGCCCGCGGCAGGGGCCGCGGTGTTCTGCAGGCCGACGCGCACCTGCTGACCGGTCCCGCGGCCGTAGTACATGAAGCTCATCGCCGCATGACCGCTCCAGTCCTGGGGCTGGGCGAAGGACCGGGTGGCCTTGGCCCATGTTCCGACGGGGTCGGCCGACAGGACCCGCTCAGGGGCCGTCTGGCCCGGGAGGGCATAGCTGCCCCCGACGGCGATCGGGCGCGACACCAGCGAGGTGCCGCGGTCCGGAGTCCAGAGATAGGGGTGCGACTCGAAGTCCTCGACCAGCGTCGGGTCGAGTGCGTCGTCGTCGGTGATGAGCAGCCGGGTGACCGGTGGCCGGCCCAGCGCCGCGCCGGTGGGCGAGCTCAGCTCGAGGACGACGGCGCGGTCACCTTGGTGCTTCGCATCGCCGTATGTCGCAACGGCAACGCTCGCCCGCGTCTGGTTCGGGGGGAAGGTGACCGTCGTCGACACCGGGGCGTAGTCGACCTTCGGGGTGGCCGTGCGCACGACCGAGGTCGACACCGCCACCGTGACGGGGTCGGCCGAGGGCTTGCTCAGCGCCAGGCCGACCGACGCCGTCGCGCCCTCGACGACGTGGGTGTCCGCCGTGGCGAAGCCGACCGTGAGCGGCTTGGGCGTGGCGACGCCGTACACCGCGGCGTCGTCGAGGTAGAAGGACGTGGCACCCGGCGTGGTGAGCGACCCGAAGGCCCAGCCGTGGACCTCGGTCAGGCCGAAGCCGTCGTTGGGGGCGCCATTGCCGACCTCCTTGCGGGTCATCGAGTCGAAGGGCAGCTGGACGAGGCGCCACCCCGCGGTGTCGTCGACGAAGCTCGCGGTCCACCGCTCGGCGTCATCCTTGGTCGAGCCGGGGTTGCGGTTGTCGATGACGTCGACGAACAGGCCCGTCCCGCTCCCGGTGCCGTGGAACCAGAACTGGAGGCCGGCATACGCGCTCCAGTCCTGGCTGACCCAGTGCGTGGCGGTGGCGTCCTCGAAGGCGTGGACGACCACCGCCCAGGACTGGACCGTGAAGTCGGTGCGGAGCACCCAGTTCGGCGTCGCGGCCCCGGGGACCGGTGCCGGCGGGGCGTCGGTGCGGGCGAAGCCGGCCGTGCTGTTCGGGTCCTGAGCCGCAAACCAGCCCACCGGGACCGACCCCTCGGCGCCGCTGCCCAGCGGAGCCTCGAAGTCGTCGACGCCAGGCGTGGTGGCATCCGCCGACGGGAGGACGGCCCCGATCGCGGTGGTACCCACCGCGGGGGAGGCACCCCCGGTGGTGGCCAGTGCGGTGGCCAGGGCGGTGGTCGGGGCCAGGGCGAGAGCCGCTGTCGCGGCGGCGGTCACGGCGGCGAGAAGGCGAGGGCGGCGAGGGCGGCGAAGCGTGGGCATGCGAGGTCCTCTCTGGAGCACGCGCGGGAGAGCGCTCTCTCACGAGAGTAGAGCGGTACCGGGCTCGCCACAAGAGGGTGTCCGCCCGGTCGCAGGCGGGCCGACTGACGGCAGGGTCAGGCGCTCTCGCGGCTGACCAGCTCGACCGGCAGCACGACCGAGGAGCCCGTGGCCGGGGCTGGGGGCAGGCCGGCATCATCCGTGGCGGGGGTGCGGTCGATGAGGGAGAAGAGCAGCCGGACCATCATCCGGCCCTGGTCGACGGTCCGCTGACGGATCGTCGTCAGCCCGGGCACCGCCACCGACGCGAGCTCGATGTCGTCGAAGCCGATCACCGCAATATCCTCGGGCACCCGTCGCCCGGACCGCTGGGCCATCGCGATGGCGCCGAGCGCCATGAGGTCGGAGGCGACGAACACCCCGTCGACATCGGGTGCCCGGTCGAGCAGCCGGGCCATGGCCGCCGACCCGCCGTCCATGGTGAAGTCGCCGTGCTCGACCAGCTCCGGCCGGTATGCCGCCCCCATGCCTCGCATGAAGCCTTCGAGCCGGTCGGTGCTGGCCGCCATGTCCACCGGGCCGGTCACCGTTCCGACCCTGGTGCGCCCGATGCTGAGCAGGTGCGTGGCCGCGAGCTCGCCGCCGTGGACATTGTCATTGTCGACATAGGCGACCGCGAGCGAGGCGTCGAGCGGACGGCCACCGACGACGAGCGGGACACTGGCCGCGGTCAGGCTCGCCGTGAGCCGGTGGTGGCCGTGCTCGGAGATCAGCAGCACGCCGTCGACGTGGTTGCCGAGGAGATAGGTCTCGACCCGGCCCATGTCCTCGTGCGACTGGACCATGGCGACGACGAGCTGCAGTCCGGCGCCGGTCAGCTCCTGGCTGACGCCACGAACGATCGCGCTGAAGAAGGGGTCGCCGAACACACGGGTGTCCGGCTCGAGGGCGACGAGGGCGACGGTGTCGGTGCGGCGGGTCATCAGGGCTCGCGCGGCCGGGTTGGGGACATACCGCAGCGCCGCCACGGACCGGGTGACCCGCTCGACGATGGTCGGGTCGACGGTGGCCACCCCGTTGACCACCCGCGACACGGTGGCGCGCGAGACCCCCGCGTGTGCGGCGACTTCCTCGAGGGTGGGTCGGTGTGGCCCACGGGGCGTCATCGGTCCTGCCCGTCCTCACCTGGCTGGAACACCTTGTCGCGATGATGCTAGTACCGCGGTCTCGTGCTGCCGCGCCCGTCGGCGTCCTGGTGGCTGTGCTGCCGCCATTCCGGGGGAATCGTGCGGGTTGGTCCGGGCCTGGGCGCCGTTCGCTGTGGCCGTTCGCTGTGGCCTCGCTGTGTCCGTCCGCTCTGGCCGGTTGTCGGAGGCCCATGGCACCATGTCGGGCATGGTCCTTGACGTCCGCTCCGCGCGCCCTCGTCGGCGTCGGCTCGCCGGGTCCATCGTCGCGGCCTGCGCCGCCGTGCTCCTGGGGTCGACCTCGGCGGGTGCGGTCGGGGCGGATCTCGCCCGGTCCCCGGGCCGCGAGAGCCTCGGCCCCGCCGGTGCGCTGTCCTGGTCCCTGACGACGACGGGCACGTCGTCCCGGCTGCGTGGGTTGGCGGCGGTCTCCCGGTCGGTCGCCTGGGCCAGTGGGTATGACGGCGCCGTCATCCGGACCGTCGACGGCGGTCTGACCTGGACCTCCGTCGGCCCCGCGGGCACCGCTGACCTGCAGTTCCGTGACGTGGAGGCCGTCGATTCCCAGCACGCGGTCGTCATGGCCGCCGGCGAGGGTGAGAGCTCGCGGATCTACACGACGACCGACGGTGGCGGCACCTGGGTCGAGGCCTTCCGCAATACCGAGCCGGCCGCCTTCTACGACTGCATGGCCTTCACCTCCGCCGCGGTCGGCTACGCCGTGTCCGATCCGGTCGATGGCCGGTTCCGCATCATCACGACGACCGACGGCGGGCTCAGCTGGGACCTTGTCGACCCCTCCGGCATGCCGGTGGCGCTCCCGGGTGAGTTCGGCTTCGCCGCAAGCGGCACGTGCTTGACCGCCGACGTCTCCGGGCGGCTGCACCTCGGCTCCGGCGGCGCCGACCCCGGCCGGGTCTTCGAGAGCGAGGATGGCGGCGCGACCTGGGATGTCACGCTCACCCCGGTCGCCGGCAGCGGCAGCGCCGGGATCTTCTCATTGTCCTTCCGCGGTCCGCGCGACGGCGTTCTCGTCGGCGGCGACTTCTTCAACCCCACCGGGTCGGTCGGCACCGCGGCCTGGACCTCCGACGGTGGCCTGACCTGGAATGCGCCGACCGGCGCCTCGCCCGGCGGCTACCGGTCCGGGTCCGCCTGGGTCAACCGCGGTTGGGGTGGGCAGGGCTGGGTCATCGCGGTCGGCCCGACCGGCTCCGACGTGAGCCGAGACGGTGGTCGCACCTGGTCGGCCTTCGACACCGGCAGCTTCGACGCGGTCCAGTGCACCCGGGATGGCGCTTGCTGGGCCAGCGGCGAGCAGGGCCGGGTCGCCGTCCTCGCCGGGCTGAGGTAGCCCCGGCGCGGTGAGCGGTCCGGGCCGCGGAGCCAGCTGGACTGCACCCGGGATGATGGGACGCCTCAGCGCCGCCGAGCGATCCGCGCCCCCAGCGCGACACCAGCGAGGGCGAGCGCCCCGCCGACGAGAGCGCCGATGAGGTATGCCGCCCCCTGGTTGACCCCGAGGCCGGCCCCGGCGCCGGCCCGCGCTGCCGCCTTGCCGGGGAAGACCCGGGCACCGGAGGAGTCGACGGTCACCGCTGCCGCGCCAGCCGCCGAGCCCACGGCTGCGTCGGCTCCGACGAGCTCGCCCTCGGGCACGACGACCGCGATACCGGTGGCGATATCGGTGTCGACTGCCGCGAAGAACTGGCCGGCCAGCTTCTTGGCGACCCCGTTGAGCATCCGCTGCCCGACCCCACCGAGCGTCCCGCCCACGACGGCGTCGGCGTCATACGTGAGGTCGGTCCCGCCGGTCGCGGACGGGGCGAGCCGCATGAGGACGTCCGCGCTGACCGTGCCGGGGCCACCGGCAGCGGAGGCCTTGAGCGTGAACGCCGACGGCGGCGTTCCGTCGACGAGCGCGACCTCACCGGCATAGGTCCCCTTGATCGCGGCGACCCCCGCGGTGATCGTCATCGTGTAGTGGCTCGGCCCGATCTCGGTGAGCTGCTCACAGCCGGGCAGACACCGGGCCAGCACCGCGGGGTCGTTGAAGGCGGCGTAGACGGCCTCGGGGTTGGCCTGCATCGTCGCGGCGCCGGACAGTCTCATGGGTCTCCTCGGTCGGGCGGGTCGGGGTCAGGACGTCGCGGCCGGTGCGATGGTCGGAGTCGTCATACCCGGGAACTTACGGGAGAGCCGGCGAAGGCGCTCCGACCCGACGGGCCCACCGAGGCGTCTTCTCGCCAATGGTTCTCCCGGATCATCGGCAAGTTCTGCCGATACCGGGGGGCGCTCGGAGGTCAAGGATCTGCATCAGGGACACGTCGATCGCAGCCCGCCTCCACGCGGCGCGGGCCCGCACCCACACGTCAGCGGTGAGTGCGTGACAAGGCGGCTGCCGGGTCACAGAATGACCGGGGGCCCCAATGGCGGGGCTCTCTCTTTGATCAAGAAGTGAGGTGTCCACATAGTGGCGAACTCCAAGCTCTGGACGCTCCATGGAGACGGTCGTCGTCTCGGCCCCACCGATGTGGTCGGGCCCGACGAACGGCTGGCCTGGGGACGAACCATCGGCATCGGCATGCAGCACATCGTCGCGATGTTCGGTGCGACATTCCTCGTCCCGGTCATTACCGGGATGGACCCCAACACGACGATCTTCTTCTCCGGCGTTGGCACGCTCGTCTTCATCCTGGCCACCCGAGGCCGCGGCCAACGGATGGGTCTGCCGAGCTACACCGGGAGCAGTTTCGCGTTTATCTCGCCGGTCATCGCCTCGCAGACCAGCGGCGGCATTCCGGCCGCCCTCTTCGGCATCTTCGCCGCCGGTCTCGTGCTCTTCGTCGTCGGTCTGCTCGTCGACCGCTTCGGGTCGCGGTGGATCAATATCACCATGCCGCCGGCCGTGACCGGCGCCGTCGTGGCCCTCATCGGCCTCAATCTCGCGCCCATTGCCGTGGCGAACTTTGCCAAGCAGGGCGCCATTGCTGCGGTGACCTTGGCGGTCATCGTCCTGTGCACCGTCGCGCTGCCCGGCTTCCTCGGCCGTATCTCGATCCTCCTCGGCGTCGTCGTCGGCTACATCATGGCCGCGATGATGGGCCAGCTCGACCTCAAGGCGTGGGACACCTCGCAGTGGGTCGGCGCCCCGCACTTCCAGGCGCCGAGCATCAGCTGGCGTGCTGTCGGCCTCGTCGTCCCGGTCGTCATCGTCCTCATCGCGGAGAACACCGGCCACATCAAGGCCGTCGGGTCGATGACCGGCCGCAACCTCGACGGCTCGCTGGGTCGCGGCTACATGGGTGATGGCCTGGCCACCATGCTCGCTGGTCTCGGCGGTGGTTCCGGCACGACGACCTACGCCGAGAATATCGGCGTCATGGCCGCCACCCGGGTCTACTCCACTGCGGCCTACATGGTGGCCGGTGTGACGGCCATTCTGCTCTCGCTCATCCCCAAGTTCGGCGTCCTGGTCAACGCGATCCCGATCGGGGTCCTCGGTGGCGCGACGATCGTCCTCTACGGCCTCATCGCCGTCCTGGGCGGGCGCATCTGGGTCGAGGGCAAGGTCGACTTCAAGAACCCGGTCAACCTCTTCCCGGCCGCCATCGGCATCATCATCGGTGCTGCCGACATGAAGTGGAAGATGGGCGACCTCGAGTTCAACGGCATCGCCATCGGCTCCATCGTCTGCATCATCGCCTACCACCTCATGAACTACATCGCCAAGGTCGGCCCGTCCAAGGGCGCGCTCTACCAGGCGCCGGTCTTCGACGACGGTCCGGTCGCTCCGCCTGCGACCTCGCGTCGGGCCTGAGCACCCCTCGATGCGGCTGGCGATGGCCGCAGTGGCCGTCGCCAGCCGCATCGTCGATTCCCGACGCCGCTCCATCACTGTCTCTGCACGACGAGGCCACCGGCCCTAGGGCTGGTCGGCGGGAGGAGAGAAGATGACCACGATCATTGCGCAGAGTTTCGGCTACTGCGCCCCGCGCAGTCAGGGTGAGCTCGCTGACGTGCTCGCCGAGAACGAGCGGGTGAAGATTCTCGCTGGCGGCACCGATCTGCTCGTCGACATGCGCAATGGCAACTCACGGCCCGCACTCGTCGTCGACATCAAGAAGGTCGAGGGCTTCCGGGATATCACCTGGGACGAGAGCGGTGGGCTGAGCATCGGACCTGCGGCGACCATCAACGACATGCTTCGGCATGAGGTCGTCCAGCGTCGGTTCCCGGTGCTGGTGTCCTGCGGTGAGGATCTGGCGTCATACCAGATCCGCAACCGGGCGACCGTCGCCGGCAATATCGTCAACGCCTCTCCGTGCGCCGATATGGCGCCGGGCTTGCTGTGCCTCGGGGCCAGTGCCGTGATCGCCTCTCGCGATGGCGAGCGCACGGTGCCTTTCACCGACTTCTTCGTCGGGGTGAAACGCACCGTCCTGCAGCGCGGCGAGGTGCTCGCGCGGATCGTCATACCGGCCGAGATGGCCGACGCCCGGGGCAGCTATCGCAAGCTCAAGCGGATCAAGGGGCACGATCTGGGCATCATCGGCGTTGCCTTGCTCAAGAAGGACGGCCGGGTCAGCCTCGGCATCAGCTCGTCGGCGCCGACGCCGCTGTACGTCGAGGGACTCTCCGAGTCGGACTCGACCCAGACCGTGGTCGACGCCGCCGGTGCCGCGATCCGCCCGATCAGCGACGTGCGCTGCACCGCCGAATATCGTGCCCACATGGTGCGGGTCTACACCCGCCGGCTCATGGAGGAGGTCGCGTGATGCACGTCAGCGTCACTGTCAACGGCGAGGTCTACGACCGGGACACCCTGGAGTACCGCACGCTGCTCGAGTTCCTCCGGGTCGACCTCGGTCTGACCGGCACCAAGGAGGGCTGTGCGGCGGGTGAGTGCGGAGCCTGCACCGTGGTCTACAACGGAGAGCTGGTCAACGCGTGCATGATCCTGGCCGCCGAGATCGACGGCGCGACGATCGCCACCATCGAGGGCCAGGCCGAGGGCGGCCGACTCACCCCGCTGCAGGAGGCCTTCGGGCGGCACCACGCCATCCAGTGCGGCTTCTGCACCCCGGGGATGGTCATGTCCCTCCAGGGCTTGCTCGATGAGACCCCCACGCCCACCATGCACGACATCAAGGAACGCATCGAGGGCAACTTCTGCCGCTGCACTGGCTACCAGCAGATCATCGAGGCCGTCCTCGATGTGACCGGCCAGCTCACCGAGGAGACGAGAGGAGAGCTCCGCCATGTTTGAGACTCCCGCACCGCGACCCAACACCAGCGTCGGCGTCGACGTCCCCCGCGTCGAGGCCGCCGAGAAGGTGACCGGCGCGGCCATCTACGCCAGCGACATGATCATGCCCGGCATGCTCTACGCCAAGGTCAAGGTCAGCCCGCACGCCCGGGCGAAGATCCTCAGCATCGACACGTCCAAGGCCGAGGCACTCCCCGGGGTGCGCGCGGTGCTCGTCGGTTCCGAGCTGGACTACAAGCTGGGCTTGTATGTCGTCGACAAGGACATCCTCGCCAAGACCGAGGTGCGCCACTATGGCGAGGCGGTCGCGGCGGTGGCTGCCGAGAGCGTCGAGATCGCGACCCACGCGGTCGAGCTCATCGAGGTCGAGTATGACGTCCAGACCCCGATCCTCAACCAGGTCGACGCGCTCGCGCCCGACGCGCCGCTGGTCCACCCCGACCTCGGCTCGTACTCCTATGTCGAGGCCGCGTTCAGCCCGCAGCCGGGCACCAATATCCCCAACCTGTCCCGAGTGCGGAAGGGCGATGTCGAGAAGGGCTTCGCCGAGGCCGAGTGGATCATCGAGCGCGAGTACACCAATCCCTCCGTGCAGCACGTCCCGATGGAGACCCACGTCGCCATCGTCCAGTGGCGGGTCAACGACGAGGTGACGATCTGGTCGAGCGCACAGTCGCCCTTCACCGTCCGCAACCTCTTCTGCTTGGCCTTCGGGCTGCCGCTGAGCAAGGTTCGGGTCATCATCCCGCACGTGGGCGGTGGCTTCGGCGGCAAGGCCGGTATCCACATGGAGCCGCTCCTGGCCTGCCTGTCCCGTAAGGCCAAGGGTCGTCCGGTCAAGTTCCACGCGACCCGCGAGGAGGAGTTCAGCCTCCTGCCGTGCCGCAGCGCGTTGACCTACACGATCAAGACCGGCGTCAGCTCCGAGGGCAAGATCACCGCCCAGGAGATGACGATGTACTGGGACGCCGGCGCCTACGCCGACTACGCCGTCAACGTCACCCGCGCCTCGGCATACTCCGCAGCCGGTCCCTACAACATCCCGAACGCCTCGCTGAACGCCTACACGATCTACACCAACAAGCCCTATGGCACGGCCTACCGCGGCTTCGGGCACGTGGAGTTCTTCTGGGGCCTCGAGCGGCACATGGAGCTCGTCGCCGAGGCCATTGGCATGGACCCGCTGGAGTTCCGCCGGCGCAATATCCTTCAGCCCGGTGACATGACGCTGACCGGTGAGGTCATCACGGAGCACACCGGCAACCCCCTCAAGTGCCTCGACGAGGCCGCGAAGATGGTCGGCTATGGCACCTTGACCGACGCGGAGCTGGACTACCAGCAGCGCACCGGCCGCAAGATCGGCAAGGGTGTCGCGACGCTGCACAAGGCCCCGGCCATGCCGTCGTTCACCGGCACCGGAGCGGTCCTGCGGATGAACTCCGATGGCACCGTCGTGCTCAACTTCTCGCTGACCGAGATCGGCCAGGGGTCGGCCACGGCGATGGGACAGATCGTCGCGGAGAAGCTGCGGATGCCGTTCGACCGGGTCAAGGTCGCGGTCGAGAAGGACACCGACCACGACCCCTACGACTGGCAGACCGTCGCCTCGAAGGGCACCATCCTCTCCGGCAACGCGGTCGGGCTGGCCTGTGACGATCTCATCGCCAAGGCCTATACGGACGCCGCCCAGGTGCTGCGGGCTCAGGTCGCCGACCTCGACCACGACGGGGACAAGATCTTCGTCAAGCACCGCGTCGACCAGAGCGTGACCTGGGCCCAGCTGGCCATCGGCTACGCCTACCCCAATGGCAACGCCATCGGCGGCCCGCTCATCGGGGTCGGCCGGTATGTCGCCCAGGGCCTGTCGAACCTCGACAAGGAGACCGGCCAGGGCCACCCGGCCCTCGACTGGACGTACGGCGCCCATGGCGTCGTCGTCTCGGTCGACGAGGAGTCCGGCGAGTTCGACGTGCTGCAGATCAGTTCGGTCTACGACGTCGGCCAGGCGATCAACCCCGGCCTCGTCCGCGGTCAGTGCATCGGCGGCATGGTCCAGGGTCTGGGCACCGCGCTGTGCGAGGGCTATATCTACGACCAGACCGGCCGCCTGCTCAACCCGTCGTTCACCGACAACAAGATCCCGACGGCGAAGGACCTGCCGGACCTCGTCGAGTGCGGCGTCGTCGAGACGGCCCAGGTCGACGGCCCGTATGGCGCTCGCGGCGTCGGTGAGCACCCGATGATCTCGGTGGCTCCGGCGATCGGCAATGCCATCTGCCAGGCAACCCAGATCGAGCTGCTCCACATGCCGATCCGGGCCGAGGACGTCTGGCGGGGCCTGCACGAGAAGGAGCCGATCGACAACTGGATCACCAAGTCGCCCACCGGGCACTGCCGTTCGACCCCGTTGATCGGCACCCCGAAGCTGCCCGTGTCCGCCGGCGTCTGACCTTCGGTCCTGCCCCGGAGAGGGGGCGAGGGGCACGCACCTCGCGCAACGGGTGGGGCGGCATACCAGCTGGTATGCCGCCCCACCCCGTGCTGACACCCCGCTACGACTCCTTGGTGCCTTCCAGCTCGGCGCGATAGCGCCGGATCAGGGCGACATTTCGATCGCGCACGTGGTGGAATCCCTGCCTGACATTCGACCCGGGGGTCAGTGCGGCGAAGTCGCGCTCGTAGTCGAGCTCAGCGCACGCCCACCCCTCGTGGGTCGCCGCCTTGGCGGCGATATGGGCGATCGGGGTGACGATATGGGAGTTGCCGAAGTACAGCACCCCCGCCGGGTCGGCGCCGGTGGCGTTCGCCCCGACGACATACACGTGGTTGTCGTAGGCCCGAGCGCGGGAGGTGAGCTCCCAGATATCCGCCGACCGGAGCAGCGCCGAGGGACGACAGATGATCTCGGCCCCCTGCACCGCCTGGATGCGGGAGAGCTCCGCGAAGTCACCGTCGAAGCAGATGATCATGCCGATCCGGCCGAGGGCGGTCTCGCACACGGTCACGGTGTCGCCGCGGGTCACCCAGCCGCCGGACTCGACATCTTCCAGGACGAAGGGGTGCGTCTTGCGGTAGACGCCGAGCACCGCGCCGTCCGGCCCGATGAGCACGGCCGCGTTGTAGACGACCTCCGGCGTCGGCCCGCGCTCGTAGGTGCCCACACAGAGGTGGATGCCGAGGTCACGGGCGCAGTCCTGGAAGGGCTCGGTGACCGGCCCCGGTATGGCGGACACGAGCTCCCACAGCTGCGCCGTCGGGAGCCCCGGGGTGAATCCGGTCGTCACCGACTCGGGGAGGACGACGAGCTCGGCGCCGGTGGCCTCGACGCATCGCCGCACCCAGTCCACGGCGTGTGCCGAGTTGGCCGCGACGACCTCGGCCGTCAGCGGCCCGGGACGTGGGGCGACCTGGACGGCCGCCGCGACAAAGCGCTGCATCAGAGGATCCTCTCCACGAGCCGGACGGCACCCAGACTGCCACAGACCCGGATCGCCAACACTCAGTCCCCACACCAGATGACCGGGTGCGCCGACGGTGCACGCTGTTCGACCCGCAGCGCTGCGGACCTCCAGCGCTAGTCTCGGTTCGTGGACGTCGTGACCGAGCCGCGGGGCCTTATCCCGCCCCGGGTCCTCGACGGCCTCATCGTCGCCGTCATCGGCCTCACCGCGGTGCTCAGCGGGGCCGCCGGTTCGGCCCTCCGCCTGGGCCTGCCGGTGGTGGCGCTCCAGGTGGTTCCGCTGTTCTGGCGCCGCCGGCACCCGGTTGCCGTGGCGCTCGTCGTCGCGGTCGGCTGCCTCGCCTCGGTCCCGGGGCGGCAGTTCATGGGAAGCAGCGAGTTCGCGGTGCCGGTGGCGCTGTACTCCGTGGCCGCCTTCAGTCGTTCCGTGTCCGGTCGGCGGGCAGTGGCCACCCTCGCCGCGGTCGGCTGCGTCGTCGCCGGCGTCGCCTGGTCGGACCCGAGCGGTGGAGGGGTTGTCTGGAGCCGGGTGCCGGTCATCGCCGCGGGCTGCGCGGTCGTCAGCGCCGCGGCCTGGGCCTTCGGCATCGCGACAAGGCGCCGCCGCGAGCTCATGGAGTCACTGGCTGCTCGGGCCGAGGACCTGGCCCGGGAGCAGGAGCAGAAGGCCCGGATCGCCGCCCAAGAGGACCGCGCGAGCATCGCCAGGGAGATGCACGATATCGTCGCCCACTCCCTGGCCGTCGTCGTCCTCCAGGCCGACGGGGCGTCATACGCTGCGGGGAAGGCGACCGACCCGCTGGCTGCGACCGAGCTTGCGACGGCGGCGCTGGACACCATCGCCGCCACCGCGCGCGACGCCCTGGCCCAGACCCGACGGCTCGTCGCGGTGCTGCGGGACAGTGACACCCCCGCCGATCTCGCCCCGAGCGATGGGCTCGCGGACCTGCCGGCCCTGGTGGCGGGGGTCCAGGGGGCCGGTCTCGACGTCACCGCCGACCTCCCGGCGTCGCCGGCCGCACCCGGTGGCGAGGTGCCGGATGCCGCGGCCCACGTCGACGCGGGCACCGGTCTGGTCGCGTACCGGATCGTCCAGGAGGCGCTGACCAATGTCCTCAAGCACGCCGGCCCGAACGCCCGAGCGAGGGTCCGCGTCGCCGTCACCGAGGCCGGGGTCGAGGTGAGCGTCCTCGACGACGGCCGCGGCGCCAGCGCCCCCGACGGCGGCGGGCATGGCCTGGCCGGGATGCGGGAACGGGTCGAGGTCGTCGGCGGGTGGTTGCACGCCGGACCGGCGCCCGGCGGCGGCTTCGCGGTGACCGCGCACCTGCCGATCGCCACGAGCGCACCGGCCGCACCGGCCGCACCGGCCAGGAAGGACCTCGTCCCATGACCGAGCTGCCCCTGCCAGACGAGCCGATCCGGGTCGCCGTCGTCGACGACCAGGCCCTCATCCGCGCCGGGCTCAAGCTCGTCCTCGACGCCGAACCCGACATGCGGCTGGTCGGCGAGGCCGGGGACGGGCGGGCCGGCATCGAACTGGCCCTGCGCGGCGATGTCGACGTCGTCCTCATGGACATCCGGATGCCGGTCCTGGACGGGGTCGCGGCGACCCGCGAGATCGTCGCCGCCGCTCCGGAGCGTCCCCGCGTCATCGTCCTGACCACCTTCGACCTCGACGAGTACGCCTATGCCGCCCTCGCCGCCGGCGCGTCCGGTTTCCTGCTCAAGGACGCGGGACCGCCGGAGCTGCTCAGCGGGATCCGGGCGGTCCATCACGGAGACGCGGTCGTCGCGCCGTCGACGACCCGCCGGCTGCTCGAGCGGCTGAGCCCTTCGCTCGAGGCCGGCCCGGGCGCGGCGGACCCGGAGCGACTCGCGGTGCTCACCGAACGGGAGCGCGAGGTCATGTCGGCGGTGGCCCGGGGGCTGAGCAACACCGAGATCGCTGCCGCGCTCTACCTCGCCGAGGCGACGGTGAAGACCCACGTCGGCCGCATTCTCGCCAAGCTCGACCTGCGCGACCGGGTGCAGATCGTCGTCCTCGCCTACGAGACCGGTCTGGTCCGGGTCGGCGACGTCGGCTGAGCCTGCCCGCGCATACGACTGAGGTATGACGCGAGGTCCAGCCCGCAGGTCGACGCGAGTGCAGCGCCGGGCCCGGAACAGTCGTTGGTATGACGACACCACTGCCTGAGGTCAGCTACGCCCCGACCACCGCCCTCGCCGCGCTGGTGACGCTGCCCGGCCCGGACTCGCCACGAACCGCGCTGAGCGCCCGCGGGCTGACCAAGACCTTCGGCCGCGGGTCCGCGCAGGTCCACGCCCTGCGCGGGGTCGACATCGATATCACCGCGCGGGCGTTCACCGCGATCATGGGCCCGTCCGGCTCGGGCAAGTCGACCCTCATGCACTGCCTGGCCGGGCTCGACCAGCCGACTTCGGGCAGCGTCCGGCTCGGCGCGACCGAACTCACCGGGCTGGACGACACCCGACTCACCGTGCTGCGGCGCGAGCGGGTCGGCTTCGTCTTCCAGAGCTTCAACCTGCTCCCGACCCTGACGGCCAAGGACAATATCCTCCTGCCGCTGCAGCTGGCCGGCCGGCGCCCGGACCGGCAGTGGGTCGACGATGTCGTCGGCATCCTCGGCATCGCCGACCGGCTCGGCCACCGCCCGGCGGAGCTGTCCGGGGGCGAGCAGCAGCGGGTCGCCGTGGCCCGGGCGCTGGTCACCCGCCCGGAGGTCGTCTTCGCCGACGAGCCGACCGGCGCTCTCGACACCCATACCGGCGCCGAGCTGCTCGCCTTCCTGCGCCGCTGCGTCCGCGAGCTCGGCCAGACCGTCGTCATGGTGACCCACGACCCGGTCGCCGCCACCTATGCCGACCGGGTCGTCGTCCTCGTCGACGGGGCGATCGCCCGCGAGGTCCACCAGCCGACGACCGACTCGGTCCTCGCCGCGCTGCGGACGATGGGGGCCTGAGCCATGCTCCGCCTCGCCTGGTCCAATCTCACCAGCGCCAACCGCCGCCTCATCGCGCCGGTGCTCGCGGTCGCGCTCGGCGTCGGCTTCGTCGCGGCCACCTTCATCGCCATGGCGACGATGAGCTCCTCGATCGTCCGCGTCGTCGCGGACGACCTGCGCGGGTATGACGTCGTCGTCACCGCGAACGGACCGGGCGCCGACGGCGGCGGCGGCGACCTGCTCACCCCCGCGCAGCTCGCCGCGATGTCCTCGACTCCTGGGGTCCGTCGGGTCGACCCCCAGCTGCAGGTCCACCTCGAGGCCCGCAACGGGAAGTCCGGCGCACCCGTCGTCGCGGCTACCTCACCCCGGCCCGACCGATGGGTCGTCACCTCGGGCGTCGGGACGGTCGACGGTGTCGGAGTGCTCGTCTCCGACGACCTGGCCCAGTCCCTGGGGCTTCGGGTCGGCCAGGGCCTCGAGCTCTCACTTCCGATCGGGGGGACCGCCACCGTCCAGGTCGTCGGGATCGGCCATGTCTCCGGGATCAGCGAGGCGGGTCGGCTCTATGCCGCGAACGCCCTCCTGACGACCTGGACCGCGCCGCCGTCATACACCGCCGCCTATGTGCTGACCGACGGTGACCCCGCGACGGTGGCCGCCGCCCTCGGCACTGCCGGCGGGACCGACGCAGGGCCGGTCCTTCGCGCCGAAACCACGCAGCAGTATGCCGACCGGCTGGTCCAGGACCTCAGCCGCGGCACCGACGTCCTCGGCGTGGTGCTGATGGCCTTCGCCGGGGTGGCGCTCTTCGTCTCCTGTCTGGTCATCGGCAACACCTTCACGATCCTCATGGCCCAGCGGGCGCGCCAGGTGGCGCTGCTGCGCTGTCTCGGTGCGACCCGGCGTCAGGTGGCCCGGGCCGCCCTTGTCGAGGCGACCCTCGTCGGCGTCGTCGCGTCGGTCGTCGGGGTGCTCCTCGGCATCGGGGTCGTCGCCCTGATGCTTGAGGCGGCGCGGCGGATCTGGGCGCTGGATGCCTACCTCGGGTCTGTGACGGTGTCGACGCAGGCCCTCGTCATCCCCGTCGTCATCGGGACGCTCGCGACCGTCATCGCGGCCCTGGTGCCCGTCCGCCGGGGCGCGGCGGTGTCCCCGCTGGCCGCGCTGCGTCCCGATGCCGCCCTGACCGTGCGCTCGCGCTCCGGCGCGCTCCGGCTCGTCCTCGGGCTCCTCCTCTTCGTCGCCGGCACCGGCGCCATGGTCTTCGGGGTGCGGCGCCTCGACCTCGCCCTGGCCATGCCGGCGGGGATGCTCTCCTTCGTCGGGGTGCTCATGGTGGCGCCCTGGTTCATCCCCGCAGTGGCGCGGGCGGTCGGCTGGGTGCTGCGCCGGTTCGGTGGCCCGACCGTCTCGCTCGCGGTCGGCAACTCGGTCCGCAACCCGCGGCGCGCGGCGGCCACGGCCAGCGCCCTGCTCGTCGGGACGACCCTCATCACGCTGATGACGGTCGGTGCCGCGTCGGCTCGGGTGGCCGCCTTCGCCGCCGTCGACCGGGGCTTCCCTGTCGATATCGCCGTTGCCGGGCTGGCCTCGGTCCCCGCGGACGTCGCGCGCCAGGTCGCCGCGGTGCCGGGAGTGGCGACGGTCGCCCCCGCCCGGGTCGCCTCGGTCGAGGTCGGTGCCGGCTCGCAGTCACTGCCGGTGCAGGTCATCCAGGTCGACGCCGCGGTCGGCTCGGTCCTCCGCCTGTCGGCGGAGCTGGGCCCGGTCGCCGAGGGCACCGTCGTCATCACCCCCGACCTCGCCGCCGAGCTCGGTGTCGCCGACGGCGGCCGCGCGCAGCTGGGTGGGGGGCGGCATACCGTCGAGGTCACCGTGCGCACCGCGGAGGTGACCTCCGGGACGGCGTATGTCGCACCGGCGACCTTCGACCGGCTCGGTGTCGAGGCGATGGCGCCACTGTTCGTCGCGCTGCGCGACGGCGCCGACGCCGGGGTGGCCGTGCAGGAGGTCACCCGGATCGCCGCACCCGCGGGCCTGCAGGTCGAGGGCGCGGCGCAGATGCGCGAGGCCGTGACGACGGTCCTCGACGTCATGCTCGCCGTCGTCGTGGCGCTGCTCGCCATCTCGGTGCTCATCGCGGTCATCGGCATCGCCAACACGCTGAGCCTCTCGGTGCTCGAACGGTCGCGGGAGTCGGCGATCCTCCGGGCGCTGGGGCTCACCCGGGGGCAGCTGCGGCGGACCTTCGCGATCGAGGCGGTGCTCCTCGGCGGGGTGGCCGCCGTCGTCGGCCTCCTTCTCGGTGTCGGATACGGGTATGCCGGGGCCCGCACGATCCTCGGGTCGGTGGTGCGGACCGTGCCGCTCGAGGTGCCTTGGGGCCAGCTCGGGCTGCTCGTCCTGGCGGCCTGCCTGGCCGGTCTGCTCGCCTCGGTGTTGCCGGGGCGGCGGGCCGCCATGACCCCACCGGTCGCCGCCCTCGCGGCCGAGTGAGGGTGCCTGCCTGACACCTGAGGTCGGCGTGAGGGCGGGGTGAGCGAAGCTCGCCCTCACGTCTGTCGTGCGAAGGGCCTCCGGTTGTCCGTACCCCCGGGTAGGGTGCCAGCAGAACACGGATTCAGGGGGTTTTACCCGATGTCGCCCACCGACGACAGCTCACCCTTCGAGAACGCCTTCGGAACCGTCCTCGAGGCACTCGTCCCTGGCGCGACGGTGCACGGCGTGCTCGGAGCATGGCCTGTGGACGTCGTCTCCGTCCGGTGGTTCGGGCGCGAGGGGATCTTGCTGCACTATCGCGAACCAAACGGGAACCTCGGCAGCACCGTCCTGCGCCGCCAGGACGAGGTCCGTCTGTCGATCGCCTCCGGCGGGCGCGACCATGCCTTCGACGGTGACGGCGCGGCATGGCGCTTGGCCGCCGAGGCTTTGCGGCTGCGGTACGCGGCGCTCTTTGACCCGCTGCTCGCCGTGGCGGGCTCGGACCTCCAACCGTTGCCCCACCAGATCAAGGCGGTGTACGGCGAGCTCCTTCCCCGTACTCCGCTGAGGTTCCTTCTCGCGGACGACCCAGGTGCCGGCAAGACGATCATGGCTGGGCTGTACATCAAGGAGCTGATCCTCCGCGGAGACCTCGAGCGCTGCCTCATCGTTGCTCCGGGCGGGTTGGCGCAGCAGTGGATGGACGAGCTGTTCGACAAGTTCGGCTTGACCTTCGAGGTGCTGACCAACTCCCTCGTCGAGTCGACGGTTGCCGGCTCCGTCTTCGAGCACCATCCGCTGCTCATTGCGCGGATGGACCATCTCTCGCGCCGGACCGACCTGCTGGAGCTGCTGGATCGATCCGACTGGGACCTGGTCGTCGTCGACGAGGCACACCGGATGTCGGCGCACTACTTCGGGCCTGAGCTCAAGGCCACCAAGCGCTACCAGCTCGGTCAGCTCCTCGGGCGGGTGACTCGCCACCTGCTGCTGATGACGGCCACCCCCCACGCCGGCAAGCAGGAGGACTTCCAGCTGTTCATGGCGCTCCTTGATGGCGATCGGTTCGAAGGCCGCTTCCGCGACGGGGTCCACTCGATC
>WBZP01001562.1_pt1 | contig 27738 bp, 21 predicted proteins | sample 5204301 | NCBI WGS metagenome assembly WBZP01 (sample SAMN12412401, study PRJNA552823) | activated sludge metagenome | isolation source: activated sludge from nitrification reactor of wastewater treatment plant... | place: USA: Pennsylvania | collected 2017 | reverse complement strand
ACTGGAATCCGTTTTTCGCGGCGCCGGCTGGAATGTCATCAAGGTGATCTGGGGCAGCTATTGGGATCCGCTGCTGGCGCAGGACAAGTCCGGGCTGCTGCGCCGGCGCATGATGGAGTGTGTCGACGGCGACTACCAGACGATCAACGGCATCTCGATCCGCTTGCGGCTGGCGCCGGTCGGTCCGCCGGACGCTGCGCATACGGCGGAGCTGCCGCTTGATCTGGCGACACTGCCGTTCTTCCGTGCCGACGACAAGACCTGGTTCCGGCGGACAGGCGCCTTGCCCGCCCACCTCGCTGCCGGCAACTACAACCTGACGCTGCTCGTCAGCGGCGGCGCGACGATGAGCGCGGCGACGCGCCAGGTTGTTCTCGCCGCCTGAAGGAAGAAGCGCGATGACGAGCGAACGAGCGCAACTTTTCGGCAGCGACCTTCAGTTGCGGGATGGTGCCGGTGGCGTGGATCTGACGCTCGAAGGACCGGTTGGCTGGTCGGGCGACCTCGCGCTTGCGCACGGCAACGACAACATCGTCCAGGCGCTGACGCTGCGCTTGCGCGTGTGCAAGGGCGAACTGGCGCCGCTCGGCTGGCTGGATTACGGTTCGCGCCTGCATGAGCTGATCGGCGAGCCTGATCTGCCGCGCACGCGCCTGAAGGCGCAGGCTTTTGCGCGCGAGGCGATCGAAGCCGATCCGCGTGTGCTGCGCGTATCGGCGCTGCAGGTGTTTGCCCTGCCCGGCGAGCGATCCGTCCTGCGCTTGACGATGGAAGTCCTGCTCATTGCCCGGCCGACGCCGCTGAACCTTGTTTTCGACTTTGCCCTGGAGGGCACATGATCGACCCGGGACACCCTTTCTCCAAGCCCTTCCAGAGTCTGGTCGATGGGCTCGTCGACAGTCTGCAACTCGGCGTCGAGCAAGAGGCCGAGCAGGAAATCATCTACCGCAGCGGGACGACGAGCTATCCGTTGAAAGGCGTCGGCCCGGTCAGCGGGCTGGCCGCCCAGATCACCGGATTCGTTTCCGGCAAGCCGGCGGTATTCAGCCTCGGCCAACACTACGTCTATGCCGTCGGCCAACTCGTCTGGCAAGCGCTGCCGTCGTCGGTCGACCCGGAAGTCGCAGCAGGCTGGTTTCCCGACGACAACGCGCGCCTGACGGTCGGCTACTTCTACCGTGATCTGCCGTCGGGAATCACCGATTTCAACGCCGGCAGCGTCGCCGGTACGCTGGTCCGCTCGATGGCGCGCGAGTTCAAGCTGCTTTACGAGCAGATGGACCAGGCCTATCGCCGCGCCTTCATCGATTTTGCCGCAGGCGCGGCGCTCGACAACGTCGTCGCATTGTTGGGCGTGGCGCGCAATCAGGCGTTGCCGGCGCAGGGTGAAGTCACCTTCTGGCTCAGAAAAGCGCCGAGGAACGACGTGCCGATCGCGGTCGGCACGCGTGTTGCCGACGCACGCGGTCGCCTCTTCAAGGTCACCGCGCCTGGCGTGATTCGCGCCACGCTGGTCGAGGAGGTGGCGGCTGCCGGCAAGGTGGCGCGTACCAGCGTCGGCATCGGTGCGTTGCTGCATGTCCGTGCAAGAGGTGGCACGAGCAATCTGGCGACCGTCGCCACGAAGGCCGGCAAACCTTTCGGCGACGACGAGATGACGATCACGCTGGCGGCAGTGCCCCCGTCATCGACGCTGGTGGTCACTTTCCAGGCCAGGCGACCGCAGCTCGTCGTGCCGGTCATCGCACTCGAAACGGGACCGGAAGGAAACCTGGGTTCGGGCAGCCTGACCGTCATGCCGACGCCGCCGCGCGGGGTCGATGGCGGTGTCGTCAACGACCAGCCGCTCACCGGTGGCGTCGCCGCGGAGGGCGACGAGCAACTGCGCGAACGCGCCAAACATGCCCTCGAACGGGCCGGCAATGCGACGCTCAACGCGATTCGCTATGCGGTGCTGACGATCGACGGCGTCGACAGCGTCGAAGTGCGTGACTGTTCGATCGACGCAGCCATCCCGCTCGGCGAAGTCTGGGTGCGCTTTTCGACCGGCAAGCCGGAGGTCGTCGGACCTCTGGTCAGCGAGATGGTCGAGCGGACGCGGGCGGCGGGGATCAAGGCGATCGTCAGCCAAGTGCGCACCGTCAGGCTGAGTGGCGAGTTCCTGGTCATCGGCGATGCGACGGGCAGCGGTGCGGACGCCCGTCAGCGTTACAGGCAGGCGGCGCTTGCGGCGCTCAAGGCGCTCGACATCGGCGAGCCGGTTTCGGCGCGCAAGCTTGCCGCGCTTGCCTTCCGGATTGCCGGTCTGGCCGACACGGGCGAGGTTCAGCTCGACTACGTCCGTGGCAGCGATGCCGCGAAGCCGGTCGATCGCGACCCCTTCGTCATCGACACCGGCGAACAGGCGCGGCCCGACGACGGTGCCATCGCGGTTCGTTCGCTGCACGCGTTGCACATTTCGGCGGCCAGTCTGGCGGTCGACGGCAAGCTGACGCTGTCGTTGCGCGTCATGGACGACGACGGCGTGGCGCTGCGTCTGCGCAATTTCCAGCTCGCGCTGCTCGCCACTGTCCGGGCGAAACTGGTGACCACGCCCAATCAGCCACTACAGCAGGTGGCCCAGGTTGCTGGAACGGTGACGCTCGTCGCCGCCGAGCAGGGGACGCCGGCGTTCGCTGCGGTCATCATCGCCAACCGCGCCAGTCTCGACGCGGCCAGCGTCGAAGTGGTCGTCCAGGCAGCCGCCTATCCGGGGATCGCCCCGGCTTCGGTTCACCTCGCGATCTAGCCGGGAGGAGACGACGTGTCGTTCAAGACCGACCGCCTGGCTGCCCTCTTTCCGGACGTCTACGCTGCTCGCGAAGCCGACTCGCTGCTCCATCGCCTGCTCGATGCGCTGGCTGGCGAATTGCTCAGAAGCGATGCGGCGGTCAAGGATCTCCTCAAGTCGCATTGGATCGATTACGCGACGGGGGGTGGGCTCGACGGTCTCGGCGCCTTGCTCGGTGTCGTCCGCCGCCGGCTTCCGGACGGCACGGCCGAGGGCGACGACACCTTCCGGCCCTTGTTGAAGTCGACCGTTCTCTCGTTCATCGGCGGCGGCACGGTTGAAGCGCTCAAGGGCGCCATCCGCGCGGCGCTCGGCTTGCCTTACGACCTGCGGCTCTTCGAGCGCCGACTTGCCGCGGCCGGGGGTAAACCGGGCAAAGGCGTTGCCGACCTGATCGCCGGGCTGGACAAGCTGGTCCGCATCGAAGAGTTCTCGCCGAAGGCCGAAGTTGTGCTCGGCAACGCCCTGCCGATGGCTGGCGGCAGCAGTGCGACGCTCGAAGTCAGCTTCACCACAATACAGCCGGTCACGCCACGCATCGAATGGACGTTTACGCAGGGCGGCGGGCGCCATCTCTCGCTCGTCCGGCAGGATTCGGGGGCCGGTATTGCTTCGCGCGAGGAATTCGGCGTTCCTCAGGGCAGCACGCTCGTCCTCGCCGAAGACGGCAGCGGCCGTTTCTCGGCCTCGATCGGGACGAGCGACGTAAGCGCCTGGTTCGTTGACATCGGCGGCACGGCGCCGGCAATGCTGCCGAAGGTGCCCACCGGCGATTCGAAATGGATCTTCTCGGCGGCGCGGGCCGGCGAATTTGCCTTCGCCGCTTACGACAGCGGCGAAACCTTCGACGCGGCGGCGTTTGCCGTCCGCATGGCCTGGATTCGCTATCAGCCGCTGACCTTCGATGTCGTCGTGCCGTACTTCGTCGACGCGGCCGTCAAGCGTGTGCTCGCCGGTACGGGCTACGAGAAAAGCTTCCGGGTCTTTGCCGGCCTGTCGCTCGACGCCATCCAGAGAGTGGTCGACACCAAACGGGCGGCCGGTGTGCGCGGCATGGTACAGTATTCGCTCTCCCTGCCCGGCGAGTCGTCGGAACGGGTCCCCTGGGAAGATCATGCCGCAGGCGAGAAACTCTCGGCCGCGCTTGACCACCGACATGGCGAAAGCCACGATGCGGACGAAGATCTGCTCGTCGGCGCGCTGGGAAGTGCGCTCGAAGTACACGACGCCCACGAACACTTCGCGATAGGAGGCGTCTTCGACGTCGCCGTCTCGGATGGCAGTTTCGGCTTTCAGTAAACCATTCCAGGAGCGATGAGATGCAGGAAACCATGGATATGCAAGGCAGGCTAAGGTTGCTCGTCGAAGATCGGGACGGTCGTATCGTCGTCGATCGGATGCACGCCAACCGCATCGTCAAATCCGGGCGCCAGCTGGCGGCTCAATTGTTCGCTGGCGTCGCCGGTACGCCGCCGTCGAAAGTCAGTCACATGGCGGTCGGCACCGGCGCCGACGCGGCCACCGACGACCAGACGGCGCTGCTCGCCGAACGCGACCGCAACGCCGTCTCGGCGCCGCTCTACACCGAGCTCGTGGACAGCAGCGGCATCAAGCGGATCAAGGTCAGCCTGCAGACCGTGTTCGATTTCGGCGAGGCCAACGGCGGCGCGCCGCTGCGCGAAGCAGGCATTTTCACGGCCGAAACGGGCGGCACGATGTACAACCGCGTCGTTTTCGATCCGGTAACGAAAGCCGATACTTTCAAGCTGACGCTGATCTGGGACATCGTGTTCTAAGCGCTTTTCGAGGAGACTACCGCCATGCCACTGACCCCCGATCTACCGTTTCCGAAGAATGCCGGCGACGCGATTCGCTCGAAGGACTGGAACGATCTGGTCACCGAAACGCAACGCCTCGACAACGCCAAGGTCAACCGGGCAGGCGACGCGATCAATGGTCCGCTGACCATTGCCGGGGCGTTGGCGGTGGGCACGACGGCGCCGGCCAGCCGGCTGCATGTCGTCGATGCCAACACGCCGGCTGTCTTGCGCATACAGAGCACGCGCTCCTTCGGTCAGGGCCAGCTCGAGTTCTGGAGCGACCCGCAGGGCAGCGCGAGCGAATGGCGTCCGGCCCTGCTGCAATCGCTCGATCTTGGCGGCTTCACCGGCGGCCTGGCCTTGCTCACCAACGGCAGCGGCGCCGCCAACCGTAGCGGCCAGGTTGAAGCCCTGCGCCTGGTGAATGGTCGGGTCGGCATCGGTGTTCCGGCACCCGGTCTGAAGGTCGATGTCGGCGACCGCATCCGGCTTCGGCAGGGCGCCGCCGGGACGGCCGGCCTCTGGCTGTACCAGACGACACCGAACGAAGACCGGGCTTTCGTCGGCATGGTAAGCGACGACGCGGTTGGCCTCTGGGGCAACAAGGGAATCGGCTGGGGCTTGAGCATGGACGTCACGCACGGCAGCGTCGGCGTGCGCACCGGCATGCATCCGGATGTTGGACTTTACGTCAATGGCACCGACAAGACCTACGGACTCTACGTCTACGGCGCCTCGTCTTACGGGCTCTATGTCAACGGCAATACCTTTGTCGCGGGACGCGCACGCGACCAGAAAATCCGCTCGTCGGTCGCCACCAGCAACGCCGTGAATACGACGAGTACCGGCTACGTAGACATGCCGAACATGAGCATCGCGATCACCGCGGCGATCGGCGCCTATTTCCAGATCAACGTCCAGATCAACGGCGTTCAGGCGACCGGCGGTACGACGATCGGCGCCTACTTCCGCCTTCTCGTCGATGGCGCAGTGCACGAAAGCACGCGCCAGGAATTCAACCACAACGGCTGGGAGCTGCGCGGCGTGACGCTCTCGCGGCTGCTCTTCCTGGCCGCCGGATCACACACCATTTCCGTCCAGTGGGCGGTCACCAGTGGAACGTTGACCTGCTGCTGGTACGGCGATATACGGCAGATTCAGGTCATCGAACAATAAACGGAGATCAGCATGTATCTCGTTATCGACAAGCAAAGCAAAGCTATTCTGCACATGTCGAATTCCTTTCCCGACGAGGAGAAGGCGGCGAAGGACGTTTTTCCGGAATTCGATCCGGCGACGATGGAGTTCGGCCGTTCACCCGAGCAGTACGTGCCGACCGAGTTCACGATCGAGAACGGCGTCGTGAAGGACCTGTCGCCGGTGGTGGCGGCGGCCGAACACGTCGAATCGATCGATCAGGCGCGCCAGCGCCGGCTGGCCCACTTCTCCGAGGCGTCGTTCGCCGCACGCCGCGAGTTGATCCCCGACCACGAACTGATGAACGCTGCGCTTGGCATCTACGAGACGGATCGGGTGCACTCGATCCGGCGTACGGTGGAAGCGTTCCGCGACGAATACCACCGGCTGGCAGCGGCGGTCGGCAAGGCCGGATCGTTGAGCGAGCTGAACGCGATCAAGGCGGCGTTCCCGAAAGCGGTCGTTCGCGGGGCCGTGCCCGGGAGTTTCACCGAGGCAGCGGTTGGCTTTGGCCAAGGGCAGAAAGCGAAAAGCTGATGAGTCAAGGAGATTTGCCGATGGAAACCCGTCTGCGCCGACGCCTGGGCGAGCTGCGCGCCGAATATGAAAAGGGCCGCCAGACGCTGGAAGAACTGGAGGGGCAGGCGGCGAACGTGCGCGCCACGCTGTTGCGCATCGCCGGCGCCGTCCAGGTGCTGCAGGAAGAGCTCGGCGAAGAACCGACCGACGCAGCGGGGCAACCAGCGCCGTCGGGCGATGCACCGGCTGGCTAGGCACAAGTGTTGCTCGCGCTCGAAAGTGCCATTGACGGGCTTCTGAAGAGCGAACTGCCATCGCTCTTCACCGGCGCCGGCGCGGCAACGGCGACCTTTGTCAACCAGACCTGGGACTTCGATCGCTTGTCGGCCGATCCGGTCGCCGGTGAACCCGGCCCGCAGGACGCGGTCGACGACCTGCCGTTTGATCCGGGGGCGCCGGCTGGCCCCTATGTTCTGACGCGGCCACCGTACCCCGGCGCCAGACGCGTTTATCTGCGTTCGGCAAGTGGCGAACTTGTTGCGCTGGGCCATTCCGAGGTCGCCTGGAGTTCGGCCGATGCGGCTTCCTTCTCACTCTTCCCGCGCGCCGGGCGCGATCTGGCAGGCTTTGACCAACTGCAGGTCGTCTATGGGGTCGTTGCCGCGGCGACTCGCCTGAAGGCTCAGCACAGGTTGAGCCTGCAGATCGCAGCGGCCGACGCGCAGGGCGCCGAACGGGCGTTCACGCTGGCCTTGTCCGTCATTATCATGCATCGGGAGACGCTGCTGCGGACGAGCGGTTTCTCCTGGGCGGCAAACGGCTACCAGGCTGCCGGATCGATCAAGGCGCTCAGGTTTTACGCCGGCGCCGTGCCGAGCAGTGCGCTTCGCACCATGGCGCTTGAAGCCGAAGTCGACCTGCGCCTCGAACGTCTGCTTGGCGACGACGAAGGTCGGCCAATCCGGCGCATCGTCTCCCCCGGCCGAACCGCCGGCAGCAAGCCGATCGACATCGATCCAGCCGTCCAGTCCTGACTGATGCGGAGGCCATCATGGCACGGATACACGCTTTCCTCCAGCTTGACCCCGACCGTTCGCCCGAGCAGGCCGCCTTCCTGCGTCGCCGGACCACGGTCCTGCGCGAAGCGGGCGGCCAGTTCTGGGTCGACATCGACGAAGCGCAGGTCGATACCTTCGTTGCTGAAGGCTTTGCCTTGTCGATCGCCGCCGCCGCCGACGTGCTCACACTCGGTCCGCTGAGCTTCCGGCCGGCCAGTGAAGTCCCGCAGCCGCCGCCGGCGCTCGCCGCCGTCTTGCCGGTCGGCGAGGAGACGGCGTTCTGGGTGGTTCATTTCGTCGCCCCAGCCGACAAGGCGTGGCTGGTGGCTATCGCCCTCAGCGGCGGCGACCAGGTGCAGGTCATCGAAGCGTGTAGCGCTGTCTTCAGCATGACGGCGGCGACGGCCGAAGGCGTACGCGCGCTGCCGGCGGTGGATTTCGTCGGACTCTACCATCCGGCCTACGCGGTTGGCCTCGATCTGACCGGCGTCGGGGAGCAGTTCACCGCCGCCTCGCTGCCGACGCTGACGCTGCACGTGCCGCCTGCCGCTGCCGAAGGGAATCTGCAGCTCCAGCTTTTTGATGCGGTGCCCGCCGAGACCGTCCGGCCGCTGCTCGAAGCCGCCGGTGCAAGCATCGTCGCAGAAGTCGCCGGCGGTTTCCTGGTCGAAGTTGCCCCCGAGCGCTGCCCGGCGATCCTCGCCGTGCCCGGCGTTTACCAGGCCACTCTGCCGTCGCGCATGGATCTGTGCAGCCACAACGCCGGGGTGATTCTCGGCGCCAATCAGGTGCGCGACCTGGGAACCGTCAACTTTTTGGTCAATCTCGACGGCGGCACAGAAATCGGCGCTGTCGTCGATTCCGGCTTCGACGTTGGCAGCTTGGCAGGTGCAGTCGTTCCGCTGACCGGTGCGATGACACCCTTCCACCCCGACCTGGCGACCAACGTGCGCCTGCTGCGCAACAGCAACACGCCGCAGAATACGGCGCTTGGCGTTCCAGATGGCGCGCCGCACGGTACGCACGTGGCCGGCATCGTCGCCGGTGACGGCAGCAGTTCGGGCGGTGCCAACCGGGGTATCGCGCCGCGTGCGGCGTTGATCGGCCTCGGCCCGCTGCCCAGCAACTTCCGCGTTCCCTTCAACTTCGCCGAGATCAACGGCGCGCGTGTGATCAACAATTCCTGGGGCAGCAGCTTTGCCGGCGGCAACAACAACCGCTACACCCCAGGCGAGTCGCAGGCGGTCGACCGTTGGTGCTTCGACCACCCCGATGTCCTCGTCCTCTTTTCCGCTGGCAACGAGGAGACCGACACCTTCGGTGGCGCCGATGGCGTTCTCGACGCACGCACGCTGCGCCTGCAGGCTGCGGCGAAGAACGTGCTGGCCGTCGGCGCCTCGGAAAATCTGCGCAACGACGGTGGCTGGCGCGACAACTACCGGGCCTTCTTTGCCGGACGCTATGCACACGCCGCGTTCAACGCGGCGGCCAACGCGCCGGCCGGCAGCTTCAGCATGTCCGACAACGCCGACGACATCGGCCTGTTCAGCGACCGCGGGCGGGTGCGGACAAACGGGCTGGTCAACACGAACCGGATCAAGCCCGATCTCGTCGCGCCGGGAACCAACATCTTGTCGTGCCGGTCGCAGTTCGTTGTCCAGCCTCCCGGCCTGCCGGCGCCGCCGATCGCGCCGGCCTTCTGGAATCCCAACTGGCAGAGCATGCTGCCGCCTGGTCTGAACCGCAACCTTTACCAGATCCTGACCGGCACGAGCATGGCGACGCCGATGGTCAGCGGTTCGGCGCTGCTTGTCCGCCAGTTCTATCGTACGCGTTTCGCGCAGATGCGCCGGCCGCTGCTCCTCGCAGGGGTGGCGCTGCCTGTGGCGCCACCCCTGCCGGCCTTTGCTCACCAGCCGGCGATTGCCCGCCATGCCGACGGGCTCGTCTGCGCCTGGCTGACGCCGGCGTTGCCGGCGGGCCAGAAGGACATCGTCGCCATGCGCATCGGACGCAACCTGGCGCCGATCGACAGCCAGCCGGTGCATCTGCAGGACAACGTCGGCGAACACGCCGCAGCGAAGGTGGTCGGCGTCGGCGAAAGGACCTATCTCCTGCACCGGCACAGTGACGGCAAGATGCGCCTCTCGTGCTACGACCGCAGTCTGCACCTGGTCGCCGGCTTCGGCGCCGCCGGCAGCGTCGTTCTCGCGCCGGACACGCGCCCGGACGACAATGTGCCGCCCGATCTGATCGCCGTTGGCGAACGGCTGGCTTGCGTTTTCCCGGCCGTCGGCGGGAACGGCTATTTCTTCCAGCGCTTTCGCGCCGACAACGGCAGTGCGGTCGACGCGGCGTCGATCAGTGTCCTCTTTCACGACGCGACCGGCCCACACCATCCTTTGGTCTGGAACGGCAACAGCTTCGCCGTTTGCGGCGTTGCTCATCCGGGAAACTACCAGTTGCAGATTCGCCTGATCAGCGATGCCGGGCAGGTGCAGGGTGCCGGCCCGCTGACCCTCGTCGATCAGGTGGCCGAAGTGCGCGAGCCCTGCCTGCTCTGGGACCCGCGCGGTGCGCGCCATGTCGTCGTCTGGTGCGACGCGCGCACCGTGGCCGGCGGCGAGATCTGGCTGCAGTTTCTCGATCGTAATGCGGCGGCCGGCGGTGCGGCGCAACGTGTCGTCGGCGTTGCCGCCGGCAGCCGCATGCGCCGGCCGCGCATCTTCAGTCATCCTGATGGCGGTTACGCGCTGTTCTGGGAAGACGACACACAGAACGCCCACTACGACGTCTATATTGCCTTTCTCGATGCCAATGGACAAGTCGACAGCCGTCTGGCGATTGCCGCCGACGATGCGCTCAATCGCCGCCTGCTGCGCCTGTCCGACACGCCTGGCGATACGGCAGGTTTCGCCACCTTCGCCGACGCGGAAGGTTTCTCGCTCATCTATCAGAGCCCGGACGAGATCAATTCCGACCGGCTCGGCATCTACGTGTTGAATCTGACGCGCGGCGGCGCTTTCGCGGCGCAGGAAGACCCCGGCACGCCGCTGCTGAAGAGCGGGCGCTATGTCGTCGCCACAGCACTCGAACACGAGAGCACGGCGCTCTCGGCGCTCTCGGCGGTGTGGACCGGCGGCGCGTACTACCTCTTGCGGCTGGCCCCCGGTGACGAGTTCCGCGATCGGCTGCAGTGGCTGCGCCTGCACGCCGACGGCGCACCGGATGGGACGTACGGCGTTGACGGCGTACGTGAAGTTCCGACGACCATGCTTGTCCTTGCTTGCGAGATGCTGTGGACCGGCAACGACCGTCTGATTTCGGCAGCAAACGACGTGCTGAGCGGTATCACCTTGCGCCTGCACGACGCGCTGGGCGAGCCGGTGGCCGCCTTCGGCACGGCCGGCGCGGCAGCGCTGGTCGACACTGTGACCATTCACGACCGCATCACGCCACAACTCGGTTTCTTCACCGCACCGGCTTTCCATGTCGTCGTCGGCTACGGGACGACGCAGGCCGGCCTCCTGCAGCTTCGCCAGCAACGCGTCAATCGACTCGGTGTGCGCGTCGGAACGGCGGCCAATCTGGCGCAGGCAGATGGCGTCGCACGCCACGACTGGTTTCAGTACGTCAATAGCGAGGCGCGCTCGATCGCCATCTATCACCGCGTAAACGGGGCGGTGACGCGTGTGCATTGCCGCCGCTTTCGTATCGACGGCACAGCGGACGGCGGCGAGCGCAACCTCAGCGCGCCCGCCGGCGAAGCGATCAACGGTGTCCTCGCCCGCCGGCCGACGGCTGCCAACGCTTCCAACCGCGAGTACGGCGCCGCCTGGCAGTACCGCGCCAACAACGCGGCGCGCTGGGAGATTCACTTCGCCCGCCTTGACCGGCTAGCGCAGCCAATGGCCAATCCACCGGGAAGCACGCCACCGATGCCGGTCAGCGACGTGGCCGTGATCACGCCGGCGACCCCTGGCTGGAGCGCCAGCCGCGATGCGGTCGAGCCCCTTCTCGTCTGCACCTGTACGCACGAGCCGTGGGCCAATCCACCGGCTGCCGTGCCGGCCGGGACCAGCATGCCGGTTTGGAGCCCCTCCTATGGCCTGGCCTGGATCGGCGTCGAAGCCGATGGTTCGCGCCTCCTGTACTTTGCCGTGCTCGACGAAAATGGCCGGCAGATCGCCGTCACGCCGCCCCCGCCGCCGGCCGGACCGCTCGCTGCTCGGACGCCGGTCGGCATCCTGCAGGTCAGTTCGCCGGCTGCGCGCGTGCAGGATTTCAAGCTGGTCTGGAATGGCCGGGTTTTCTTTCTTTCCTGGACCGAGGAAGAGAACGGCCGCCTGCATCACCGTTACACCGTGCTGAACCGTCATGCCGGCCGGAACGCCAACGAACTGCCGAGCGCCGCGCTGCTGCGTGCAACGCTGATCAACGGCGCAACCAACATTACGCCAGGTCCGTTGCCCGATACCTCTGCCGGCTACGGCTGGGGCCGCGTCAATCTGCGCCAGAGTCTGGCGCCGGCTCCACCGGTGACGCTGCACGTGCGCGACGACTGCGCCATCGGTCCCGGCCGCAGTGTACGCTACCGCTTCGTTCTGCCGGCCGGCACCGCCCTTCTGCGCGTGACGCTCAACTGGACGGACCCGCCCGGGCCGCGTCTGGTCAACCATCTGCACCTCACCGTGCGCGCGCCGGCCCCGCCCGCTCCGGGAGCACGGCCGGAGTTTCGCGGCAATCTGTGGAACACGGCCGCCGGACAGACACACCTCTCGCGGCCCGTTGCCAACCCGCCGGTCGCCGCCGACGCGCACGAAGATGTTCAGACCTTCAAGCAGGTCGTTCTTGCCAACCCGCCGCCCGGCGAATACGAGGTCGAGGTCTCTGCCGCGATCTTCCCGGCCGATCCGTTCAACCAGCAGAACCTGCAGGCTTTTGCCTTGGTTTTTGCCGGCAGTGGTCCCGAAGTCCGCTTCAGCCAGCCGGTGGCTGCCGTGAGCGGGGCGGCGGTCTATTAGGGGAATGGCCGACAACGGGGCGGCGCCCGGGCACGCTGCTTTCTTCGGCTTTCTGGCGCAAGTCGGGGCGAAAAGGGGATAATCGGCGTTTTCCGGGGCCCCTTTTTCCCGGTGGAGTCCGCTGTGACCCGACCGTCCAACGACAGCTTTCTGCGTGCTCTGCTCAAGGAGCCGTGCCCGCACACGCCGATCTGGCTGATGCGCCAGGCTGGCCGCTATCTGCCCGAGTACTGTGAAACCCGCCGTCGGGCAGGCAGTTTCCTGAACCTGTGCAAGGATCCGGCACTGGCCTGCGAGGTCACGCTGCAACCTCTCGCCCGCTATGATCTCGATGCCGCCATCCTTTTCTCCGACATCCTGACCATTCCCGATGCGATGGGCCTCGGCCTCTATTTCGCCGACGGCGAGGGTCCTCGCTTCGAACGACCGCTGCGTGAAGAATGGGCGATTCGCGACCTGACGGCGCCCGATCCCTGGGACCACCTGCGCTACGTCATGGACGCGGTGGCCGAAATCCGGCGTGCGTTGAACAATTCGCTGCCGCTCATCGGCTTTGCAGGTAGTCCCTATACATTGGCCTGCTACATGATTGAAGGCGGTGCGAGCAGCGACTACCGCCGGATCAAACACATGCTCTACGAGCGCCCGGATCTCCTGCACAGGATTCTTTGCGTGACGGCAGAGGCCGTCACTGCGTATCTCAACGCACAGATCGAAGCGGGCGTGCAGGCGGTGATGATTTTCGATTCGTGGGGTGGCTCGCTTTCCAGCGCCGCCTACCAGGAATTCTCGCTGGCCTACATGCAGCGCATCCTTGCCGGTCTGGCCAGGGAAAAAGCGGGTGAGCGCATCCCGTCGATCGTTTTCACCAAAGGCGGCGGCCTCTGGCTCGAGCAGATTGCCCGCATCGGCAGCGATGCCATAGGCCTCGACTGGACGATCGACATCGGCGAAGCGCGTCGGCGGGTCGGCGACAGGGTTGCGCTGCAAGGCAATCTTGATCCGGGCGTGCTCTTTGCTTCGCCCGAACGAATTGCGGCCGAAGCGCGGCGCGTGCTCGACAGCTACGGGGCCGGCGGAACGGGACACGTGTTCAACCTTGGACACGGCATCTCGCAGTACACGCCGCCGGAAAGCGTCGCCGCGCTGGTCGATGCCGTGCATGCGAACAGTCGCGGCAGAGCGCAAAGGGAGGCATAAGGAGGGGCACGCCTTTTTACTTATTCACAGAAACTCCCACAGGTCAAGCCCGCCGGGCGGATGTTTTACGACGATTCACGCGCCTTTTTCAAAATATTGATTTATTGATTGTTGTGAATTGCCCGTTTTTTTGGCAACGAACCTCAAACCCTTGTCCCGCGGGCCTTTCAGCCATTTTCCCGAGCGTCATCAACAACGTTATCCACAGGAACTGTGTGCGGTCTCGAAAGCGTAGATAACTGAGCACCTTATCCTTGATTGCCAGAACTGAAGCGAGCTTCGAGCGGTAACTGACGACCCGCCCCCGCTCTGCGCGCCAACCGCTTATTGAGGCCACCTCCCTTTGTTCCAGATCGTTCGCGTCGCCCTCGACGTTCCTCTGCGCCGCTACTTCGACTATCGGGTTCCAGACGGCGAGCAACTGTCGATGGCCGACATCGGTCTGCGCGTGCAGGTTCCTTTCGGTCGCCGGACAACGATCGGAATCATCGTTGAACTACCGGCCGCGAGCGACCTGTCGCCGGAGCAATTGCGCCCCATCGAGCTCGTTCTGCGCGACCTGCCGCGCTTGCCCGACGACTGGCTGCGTCTGGCCGAGTTCTGCGCCGCGTACTATCACGCGCCGTCGGGCCAGGTGATGTTGTCTACGCTGCCGGTCGCTCTCCGTTCGCCGGGCTCGCCGAAGAAGGCCAGGCCGCCGCGCCGGAGCCCTGCCACCGAGCCGCCGGCGCCGGCCGCTCCAGAACTGCGCCCGGAGCAGGAAGCGGCGATCGCCGCCGTCCGGCAGGCTGGCCCGGGCTTTCATTCGTTTCTGCTGCACGGGGTCACCGGCAGCGGCAAGACGGAAGTCTACCTGCGCCTGATCGAGCGTACGCTGCTTGGCGGACGGCAGGCGCTTGTCCTCGTGCCGGAGATCAACCTGACGCCGCAACTGGAAGGGCGTGTCGCGGCGCGTTTTCCGTCCGTCGAGCTGGTCAGTCTGCACAGCGGCCTGGCCGAAGCGGCGCGCAAGCGCAACTGGCAGGCAGCGCTCAGCGGCGCGGCGCGGATCGTCCTCGGGACACGCCTCGCCGTCTTTACGCCGTTGCCGGCACTTGGACTGATCATCGTTGATGAGGAACACGATCCATCCTTCAAGCAGCAGGATGGAGTCCGTTACTCGGCGCGCGATCTGGCCGTCTTTCGCGCCCGCCAGCTTGCCATCCCGATCATTCTCGGCTCGGCGACGCCGGCCCTCGAAAGCTGGGCCAACGCGACGCGAGCGGCAAGCAGAAACCGCTATCGGCTTCTGTCGTTGCGCGAGCGGGCAGTCGATGGCGCTCGGCTGCCGGTCATACGGCGCATCGATACGCGCATCGACCGGGCGCAGGATGGCCTCTCGGCTGCCTTGCGCACCGCACTCGCACAACGCCTGGCGTGTGGCGAGCAAAGCCTGCTGTTTCTCAACCGCCGGGGTTACGCGCCGGTGCTCGGCTGTACGGCGCGTGGCTGGGCCTCCGGCTGCCCGCGCTGTGCCGCACACCTGGTTCTTCATCTCGTCGATCGCTGCCTGCGTTGCCACCACTGCGGGTTTACAGCGCCGGTGACGAAAGCCTGTCCGACCTGCGGCAATCAGGACCTGACGGCCTTCGGTCGCGGCACCCAGCGTCTTGAGGCAACATTGGGCGAACTTTTTCCGCAGGCGCGCATTCTGCGCGTCGACCGCGATTCGGCAAGCACCCGCCGGCAATGGGAAGCTCTGGCCGCGAAAATCGACGCCGGCGAGGCCGACATCCTCGTCGGCACGCAGATGCTGGCCAAGGGACACGATTTTGCCCGCCTGACGCTGGTCGGCGTTATCGCGCCGGACGCTGCGCTATTTGCCGCCGACTGGCGCGCTGGCGAGCGCCTTTTTGCCCAATTGATGCAGGTGGCGGGCCGCGCCGGGCGCGCCGAGCGTCCCGGTGAAGTGCTCATCCAGACGCAGTTTCCCGAGCATCCACTTTATCAGGCGCTGATCGCGCACGACTATCCAGCGTTCGCCGCCACGCAGCTTGCTGAACGCCGGCAAGCGGGATTCCCGCCCTATGCCTATCAGGCCGTCCTGCGGGCGGAGGCACGCCAGATGGCCGAGGCGCTCGCCTTTCTGAAAAGCGCGCGCGGTGCCGCGCAGCGCATGGGCGACCCTGCGCTCACGCTCTACGACCCGGTGCCGATGCGCCTGGCGCGTCGGGCGAACCGTGAGCGGGCCCAGCTTCTGGTCGAATCCTTGTCGCGACGCGTTCTGCAGGCTTTCCTGGCTGCCTGGCAGGAGCAGCTCGCAGGCCTCAAGCTGCCGGCGCAGCTCAGCTGGCATCTGGAGGTCGACCCTCTGGATCTGTAACGGCGGAAGCGCATTTCCAGCAGCTTTGCCGAGCCGAGTGTGCGAAAGTGCCGCGACTCTCGTCCTGGCCGGCGTTATCCTTGACCGTTTGGCGGGTTTGGCAAGCAGCTTGGCCGGAAAGTACCGCAGGCGGCATTGACTGTTCCTGCGGCCCGGACAATACTCATCTTTTTATCAAGGAGTTTTAGCGTGTCTTCCGATTCGGTTGCGGCCATCGACCTTGGTTCAAACAGTTTCCATATGATTGTCGCGCGCATCGAAAACGGTCGTGTGCAGATTCTTGACCGCCTGCGCGACATGGTTCAGCTCGCCGCCGGACTCGACGAGCGCAACAGATTGTCGAATGCGGCCCAGCGGCGAGCACTGGATTGCCTCGCCCGCTTTGGGCAGCGTGTGCGCCACATCCCACCGGCGCGTTTGCGCATCGTCGGTACCAATACCTTGCGTCAGGCGCGCAACAGCGCCGAGTTCGTCTCGCGCGCCGAACAGGTGCTCGGCCACAAGGTCGAGATCGTCAGCGGACATGAGGAGGCGCGCCTGATCTACCTCGGCGTTGCACACAGCGTCGGTGACGTGGCCGGCCAGCGGCTGGTCGTCGATATTGGTGGCGGCAGCACCGAGCTGATCATCGGACAACACTTCGATCCGCTCCACCTGGCGAGCTTGCGCATGGGCTGCGTGAGCATGAGCCGGGAGTTTTTTGCCGACGGTCGGGTGACCGGCAGGAACCTGCGGCGAGCCGAGCTGCTCGTCCAGTTGAACCTTGAGCCGGTGCGCGAAGAGTACCTGGCGCGCGGATGGGAGGTCGTCACCGGAGCATCAGGGTCGATCAAGGCGATTCAGGATGTCGTCGCCGGTGAGGGCTGGAGCCGCGACGGCATCACGCTGGAAGCCCTGCGCCGCTTGCGCGCAGCCTTGCTGGAAACGCGCGATACGGCGGCCATCGCCAGCCGCTGGCAACTCGAGCCGGCGCGCGCGCGTGTGTTCGTCGGCGGCTTCGTCGTTCTGCACGGTTTGTGCGAAGCGCTTGGTGCGACGAAAATGGAGGTCTCCGAGGGCGCACTGCGCGAGGGGCTGATTTACGACCTGCTCGGGCGAATCCGCCATGAAGACGTGCGCGACCGCACGATTGCCGAGGTCACCGCCCGCTTCGGTCTCGACGAGGTGCAGGCGGCGCGGGTCAGCGCCACCGCCGTCGACCTGCTGCGCCAGGCAAGAACGAAATGGCATCTGGCGGGAAAGGAGGCGCGTTACGTGCTGGAACGGGCGGCGCGACTGCACGAGATCGGCTTGCTGCTGGCGCACGACGGGTACCACAAGCATGGCGCCTATGTGATCGAGCATTCCGATCTGCCCGGCTACTCGCGCGACGACCAGCGCCTGCTGTCGGCCCTTGTCCGTCGGCATCGGCGTGCCTTTCCGCCAGGTGCATTTGGCCACTTGCCGGCGGATTGGGCCAGGCCGGCCCGTCGTTTGTGCGTCCTTCTTCGCCTGGCTGTCGTCCTCCACCGCGGCCGCAGCAGCGAGCCTCTGCCCAGGTTCGAGCTGCGCGTCGATCAGCAGCAGATCATTCTGACCTTTCCGGCTGCCTGGTTGGCCCAACACCCGCTGACGCGCGCCGATCTGGAGATCGAAGCGGATCTGCTGCGCGCTGCCGGCTTTGTTCTGCGCGTGCTCGGCGACGAGGCCGGCAAGCAGACAGACAGGGCGAGCGGCGATGCACCCGACGCCAGTGCCGTCGGTGAGCAGACCGCAGTCTTTGCGCGAACCTAGTGGGTGCCGCCCAACAGTCCCTCGTCGAGGGCAGGCCGCTGCCGGCAGACCGCCTTGTATGGCCGAGCTTTCTCGCTTCCGCCGGGCGTATTTTGGCCTGGCTTGCGGCGACCATCCTGGCCGTCGCCTGCCTGACGGCCGTCGGCCTGCTGGCGTTACTTGAGGAAACGCCACTCGTCACGCGCGGCGAGACGATCACGCCAACGTCCATTGCCGAAGCCCGTCGTGTTCTGGCCAGGAACGACCCGCGCCGGCTTCGTCGTGGCGAACGGCGAACGGCGGAAATCCCCGCCGCATTGATTGACGAAGCCGTCAACCACGTGGCGAGCCGCAGTCTGGGCGGTCGCGGCGCCTTCATCATGTCCGAGGAAAGTGCCGAGGTCCGCCTTGCCATCCCGGTCCCCATGCGCGGAGAGCGCTACCTGAATCTGCGCGCCGTCTTTCGGGAAGCCGAAGGAGAACCGCGCGTGGCCGCTGCGGCGATCGGTCCATCGTCCTTGCCGCCCTTTCTGGCCGAGTCGTTCATCGCCGCGGCAATCAGGATCGCCGGTCTCGGCGAGCAATGGCTCTTGGCCCGCCAGGCCATCCGCCAATTGGTCTTCGAACCGACGCGCGCCGTCGTGCAGGTGAGCTACGTCTGGGAGCCCAAGCTGCTCGAACAAGCCGTCTCGCTTGCTTTCTCGCCGGACGACATCGCCCACCTGCTCGCCGTACAGCGTGACCTGGCGGGTCTGCTCGACCATCACGCGCCCAACGTCCGTGTCCCGCTCGTCAAGGTGCTCACGCCGCTGCTCGGCCTGGCCGACGACCGTACGCGCACGCACGGTCGGGCAGTGCTGCTCGTTCTGGCGACGTACCTGGCCGAGAAGGACCTCGCGATGATTCTGCCACAGGCGCGGAAATGGCCGCGACCCCGGCGTGTCAAGCTGATGCTGGCCAACAGGCATGACAGCGCGCAGCATTTCGTCGTCTCCGCCGCGCTCGTCGCCTGGGCAGGTGAGCCGGTGACGAATGCGATCGGTCTTTACAAGGAACTCGCTGACTCCCGTTCCGGGAGCGGCTTTTCGTTTGCCGATCTGGCGGCTGACCGGGCCGGTGCCCGTTTTGGCGAGCTGGTCGTCAAGGACTCGCCGCAACTGGGCGAAGCGCTGCAACGGACGCTAACCGACCATGATCTCGCGCCGCCCTTCGGCGACCTGCCGGAGTACCTGTCGGAAACGCAGTTCGCGCGTCTCTTTGGCGGCGTCAACGGCACCGGCTACCACCAATTGGCGGACGAGATCGAGCGCCGCCTGGACGCGCTGCCGCTTTATCGCTAAGGTTCGTGGGCGATGGCGCGCCGCCTCCGGCCGCCGAGCAGAAACCAGGCGTAGGCTGCCGATTGGCCGGCCAGCAGGGCGAGAAAGGCATTGCGATGCGCCGCCTCGGAAGTCTGGCCGGCCGCCTGGAGCGCATCGATGAGCACGCCGATGCCCCACTGCACGGCAAAAGCACCGACAAACACCATCAGGTTGAACGCAGTATTGGCACGCCCCGAGAGGGCAACCGGGAAACCAGCCGCCGTTTGTGAGTAGGCGAGCGTCCCGAAGCTCGAAAAGACGCCGTACGCAACCCAAAGAAACAGGCTGTCCTTGCTGTTTCCGCTGACGATCAGGGCCAGGCTGACCAGCGAAAGGCCAACTCCACCGGCGAGCAGGATCACCGGCCTGATACCGCGTTGGGCGAGTCCGGTGGCGAGCAGACCGATCAGCACGTAGGCAAGGAGCATGGCGGCGCTCATGCTGCGCATGGACTCGGCGGCGAGCGAGCGACTGTGGCCATTGACGTGCATCAGCCAGGAAACCGACCACAGACTTTGTATGGCCATGAATCCGCCGATGGTCGTCAGCCCGAGGGGTACGAAGCGCCAGAAGTGCGCACTGCCGAACACCGCCTTCACGCCAACCCACTGCGTGCTCATGGTCTCCGGCTCGTGCGCGTCCGCACGTTCCGGGACGCCGGCAAACAACCACAGGGCGACCAGCATCGTCAACGCGGCGAGGGCCAGGAAAATCTCCCGCCAACCGGTGACATGCAGCGCCGCTTCAAGCGGCGTCGTGGCGACCAGCGCGCCCAGACCGCCAGCGGTCATGATCCAGCCGGTCAGCGAGGCCTGTCGATGGGCCGGAAACCAGAGAGAAAAGGCCTTGAAGGCAGCCATCAGGCAAGCCGAAACACCCAGTCCGATCAGCCCGCGTCCGAGGGCGAGCTCGCCAATGCTCTGCCCGCCGGCGAAGACCGCGGCACCCGCTGCGGCGACGAGCAGCAATGCCGCTTCGACGCGGCGTGCGCCGAAACGGTCGAGCAATACGCCGAGGGGCAACTGCGCGGCGGCAAAGGCCAGAAAGTAGGCGCTCGTGAGCAGGCCGAGGTCGCCGGCAGCGAGTGCCAGCTCCTCTGTCAGCAACGGCCCGATGACGGCATTTGCCGTACGGTAGAGATAGGACAGGAAGTAGGCCCCGGCAAAGGGAAGAAAGAGTGTCAGCCAGAGCTTTGCAGCCATCTCAGCCCTCGTTCCAGAGCCAGGCGGCGCCGCGCACGCCGGACGAGTCGCCATGAACGTTGCGGCACAATCGAGTCAGAACGACCGGCGAGAAGATATGTTCCAGCCACAGCCGGGGCACCGTGTCGTAGAAGCGCTCGACGTTCGACAAACCGCCGCCGAGAACAATCACGTCGGGATCGAGGATGTTGACCACCTGGGCCAGAGCCTTTGCCAGGCGGCGCTCGTAGCGCCAAAGTGATTCGTCGGCCGCCGCGTCGCCGGCAGCGGCGCGTGCGCAAATCTCTTCGGCGCGCAGCTTCTCGCCGCCATGCCGCCAATGATCAGCGGCCATTCCCGGGCCCGACAGCCAGGTTTCGACGCAGCCCAGGCGACCGCAGTAACAGGGCAGCGGCGAGAGATTCTCATCGTGCAGCAGCGGCAAGGGGTTGTGGCCCCATTCACCGGCAATTCTATTGATCCCGGACAGAACGTGCTGTCGGACGACGATACCGGCACCGACCCCGGTGCCCAGAATGACCCCGAAGACCACCTCGGCGCCTTGGCCGGCGCCGTCGACCGCCTCCGACAAGGCAAAGCAGTTTGCGTCGTTGGCCAGACGAACTGTGCGGCGCAGCCGGGTTTGCACGTCCTGCCGCAACGGCTGGTCGATCAGCCAGGTTGAATTGGCGTTCATGATCTTTCCGCCGGGCATCGCTTCGGCGCCCGGGATGCCGATCCCGACACTGCCCGTGGCGCCAAGTTCATTCTCCGCGCCCTCGACAAGGCGGCCAATCGCTTCGATGGTCGCCGCATAGTCACCTTGCGGCGTCGGTTCGCGGCGGCGGAGCACGGCGCGCCCATGCGCGTCAAGCGCGGCCAACTCGATCTTTGTTCCGCCAAGGTCAATTCCAATGCGTAACATATTGTTATTATGCATAATAGGTGTATGTCATGACCAACGAGCTACGCACACAGCTACATAAACCAAGCTTGCTGCGCTTCCGATTCGTGTTAACCAACAGAAGGGAGAAATATATCTTGAAGCCATACGGCAAAGCTTCTTAGTTCAGCATTTTTGATCGACCTGCGCAACAACTCAGTGCCGCTTTGCCGCTTGCGGCACAGGTCATCGGCTTGCAACACGGAACGCGGCACATTGGCCAGCACCTCTCGCTTGAGCTGACCGCCTGAAGGCGGGGCAGTCGAGCTCAGTCCCTTCTCGAAAATCTCGTCTCCAGACGCGTCTCCGCTCGGGCGATGGCTGCTGCGCGCCTATTCAACTTGACACAAGGAGCGCCAGATGGCTACCCCCTCAACCGCAACCCAAACCGCCACCACCGGACAGCCCCCGTCTAAACGTGTGGTCCAGACCAACGACTTCGACTGCTGGCTGGCAGCCGTGGTGACGATTGTGTACCGCCCCTTGGCCGCTGTTCGCCAAGTCGCGGTCGAGAAGTTCAAGCTGCCAAAGAACGGCCCTTACCCCTTCATGGACGACGCACTGGATCGCCATATCGCGTCGAAGCTGCACACCGAAGTTTCCCGACTGAGCGCCACGGCGAGCCTCGGACGTTCCACTTTCGCCCCCGGCCACCTAAGCGTATGATGTACAAAATACTGCACATCTTGTGCGGCTTAGGAGACGACCATGGGAATTGCTGCAAGCGACGTTATCCCCCTATCGCACGCCCGCGCCAACTTCTCTGAACTGGCCGAGGAGGTCAAAGGCGGCGCCGAGAAGATCATCACCAAGAACGGTGAAAGCTATATCGCCCTGATCGACGCGCAGCGGCTGGACTACTACCACCAGCTGGAGCGCGAGCGCATCCACCTGTTGCTGATCGACGAAGCCAGCAGAGGTCTCGAAGATGTGGCTGCCGGCAAAGTCAAAGACGCCCGCAGCGCCATCACTGCGCTCAAACGTCGCCGCAGCGCCTGACGGTTCAGGTACTGCGCATGGCAAAAAGGCCCGTCATCAAATTCACTGCCAACTTCGCACGCAATCTTGAAGAGATCGAACGCTTCCTGACCGAAGCCGAAGCCCCGCAGGCCTACGATGGTCTGCTCGATGAACTGCTGGAAACGGTGATTCCCAACCTTGAACGCTTCCCCGGCATGGGCAGGCCGTTCATGCTCCGGCAGCCGCGCTCGGTCGAGACCACCAACGCCTTGGCAGCGCTACGCGCAAAGTTAGTGGCGCTGACGACGGACCCGGAAGCGCTGCGCGAATACGTGCTCAAGGATTACCTGCTGCTCTACGCGCAGATTGGCGGCGCGATCTACCTGCTGGCGCTTCGGCTCCAGCGGCAACTCTCATTCGACTTTGAAGGGCATTGGGGACGCTAGTCGAACGCCATAGTACTATCTGTCATACAGGCAGAAAACGACAAACAATGAGCTACGGTCCGCACCAGCTGGCGTATTTCGCGCATCAACTTACTCGCCGTGCCGCGTCCAATTCAATGGACCGCATGGCCGGTGCGCTGCTGGATGCTCAAGTCGACTTGAACCCGCACCAGATCGACGCGGCACTGTTTGCGACCAGCAACCCGTTTGACCTTGCAGGCAACGGTGCCACGGTGCTCATCTGTTCCTACCCGTTCGCGGCAGGCAAAGCCAAGGACGTTCAGTCCGTACCGTGGGACTTGGTGGTGATCGACGAAGCGCACCGTCTGCGCAATGCCTATAAGCCCGAGAACAAGACGGCCCGCACGCTGCGCGATGCACTGACGCTGCCGCACAAGGTCTTGCTGACGGCAGCGCCGCCCCAGAATTCCTTGCTGGAACCATACGGATTGGTCAGCTTTGTCGACGAGAAGGTCTTCGGCGAACACGAATCGTTTCGCGATCTGGCCATCTCGATCACGGAGAACGCCAAGGGCACGGCGTTGCCGCAAGCGCTCAATGTCGCCTGCAAGAAGCTGGACGAACTCGGCGCGGCGAAGAAGGCCAAGAAGGCCATCGTCTTTACCGAATCCCGCCGCACGCAGGATTACCTACTCAAGCTGCTGGCAGGCACCGAATACGGTTCCGGCGTTGTCCTCTTGAACGGCAGCAACAGCGACGCCAAAGCCAAGGAAATCTACGCCGCGTGGATCGCCAAGCATGCTGGTACGGACCGCGTGACTGGTTCCCGCACTGCCGATACCCGCGCCGCGCTGGTCGACCACTTCCGCGAGCAGGGCAGCATCATGATTGCCACCGAGGCGGGCACCGAGGGCATCAACCTCCAGTTCTGCTCGATGGTCATCAACTATGACCTGCCGTGGAACCCGCAACGCATCGACCAGCGCATCGGGCGTTGCCACCGCTACGGCCAGAAGCACGACGTTGTGGTCGTCAACTTCCCGAACAGGGACAACGACGCCGACCGGCGCGTCTATAAACTGCTGGCGCAGAAATTTCAGTTATTCGATGGTGTCTTCGGGGCCAGCGATGAAGTGCTGGGGGCTGTGGAGTCCGGCGTCGATTTCGAGCGACGCATCGCCGAGATCTACCAAACCTGCCGCCACCCCGAAGCCATTCATACCGCCTTCGAGCAACTGCAACTTGATCTGGCGGGCGAGATTTCCGACGCCATGCTCAACGCCTGCAAGGCGGTGCTGGAAAACTTCGACGAAGACGTGCAAGAGCGGCTGCGCCTGCGCAATATTGCTGCCCGTGCCTCGCTCGGTAGGCTGGAACGCTTGTGGATGCGCTGTACCCGTGCCGCGCTCAACGGACACGCCAGCTTTGATGAAGACGATACGGGTTTCCAGCTCACCCGCTTGCCCGATGGCGTGCAGGACGGAAACGCGACTGCGATCTCCTTGGGCCGTCATGAACTGCCTCGCCGGAGCGAGGAAGCCCACATCGACCGGATGGCGCACCCACTCGCGCAGGGCATGATCAACTACGCCCAGCAGGCGCAATTGCCGCCCAGCAAGTTGGTGCTCGACTACGAGGCCTACGGAGTCAAGGTGTCGGTGATCGAAGCGTTGCGAGGCCACACAGGCACGCTGATGGTGCAACACCTGCGTACCCAGTCACTGGGCGCTACTGAAGAACATCTATTGGCAGCCGCCATGGACGCGAACGGAAACGTCTTCGATACCGACGTAACCGACCGCCTGCTGGGCATGCCTGGTCATACCGTTCCGCTGCCACGTGTCGACAGTTCGCCCGTTCAGCAATCGCTGTCGGACGACCTTGCCTCGACGCAACAGAACATGCTCGATTTCGCCGCCGCCAATGCGCCGATTTTGCCAGCACTACAACAGCAGATCGACCAGCAAATGGCTGTCGTGATTACCGACCTTGAGTCGCGCAATCTGACGTTTTTCTCTCAGGAAACGGAAAACCTTGATGCGTGGGCCGACGACCTGAAGGTCGGCCTTGAGCGCAAGATCAAAGACCTTGACCGGCAAATCAAGGAAGCTCGCACCAAGAGCAAGGGAGCGGCAACGCTGGCCGACAAGTTACAGGCCCAGAAAGAACAACGTGATCTTGAGGGGCAGCGCGACAAGAAGCGCCGCGAGTTGTTTAACCGGCAAGACGAAATACAAGCCCGCCGTGACCACTTGATTGACGAGCTAGAAAGCCAGCTAGACCAAGAAATTTCGCAGCGCACTCTGTTTGCTTGCGAATGGGAGGTGACATGACAGAACCAACAATTACATGCCCAAACTGCAAGACCGAAATCCGCCTGACTGAATCGCTCGCCGCACCGCTGATTGCAGCGACCAAGAAGCAGTTCGAGCAGCAGTTGTCCCAGAAGGACGAAGAGATTGCAAAGCGTGAGCAAGGCATTCGTGACAAGGAAAAGCTGGTTGCGGAAGCCAAGCGCAATCTTGATGCACAAGTCGCCGATCAAGTAGCAGCGCAACTCAAGGCCGAACGGGCTCGCGTCATCGAGGAAGAGTCGAAGAAGGCCAAGCAGGCTGCTGCCAACGAACTCGAATCCAAGGCGCGCGAACTCCATGACCTGCAAGAAGTGCTAAAGGCACGAGATGCGAAGCTGGCCGAGGCGCAGCAAGCGCAAGCAGGACTCATCAAGAAGCAGCGGGAACTTGACGATGCCAAACGCGAACTGGAATTGACCGTCGAAAAGCGCGTGCAGGAAAGCCTTGGTGACGTTCGCGAAAAGGCAAAGCGCGAAGCCGAAGAAGGCCTGAAGCTGAAGGTGATGGAAAAGGACCAGACCATCGCCTCAATGCAGCAGAAGATCGAAGAACTCAAGCAAAAAGCCGAGCAAGGCTCCCAGCAAATGCAGGGGGAAGTGCAGGAGCTTGAACTCGAAAACCTGCTGCGCGTAAAATTTCCCTTCGACACAATCGATCCAGTGCCCAAGGGTGAATTCGGCGGCGATGTCCTCCAGCGTGTCATGAGCCAGAGCGGTCAATCCAGCGGCACGATCCTTTGGGAGTCCAAGCGCACCAAGAACTGGAGCGACGGCTGGCTGACCAAGCTGCGCGAAGATCAGCGAACCGCCAAGGCGGAAATCTCCGTCATCGTTAGCCAGGTATTGCCGAAAGGGGTTGAGTCGTTCGACGTGGTCGACGGGGTGTGGGTCACCAGCCCGCGAGCAGCGATCCCGGTTGCCACTGTTCTGCGTCATTCCCTGTTACAGGTCAGCATGGCCCGTCAGGTTACGGAAGGGCAGCAGACCAAGACTGAAATGATTTACCAGTATCTGACCGGGCCGCGATTCCGGCACCGAGTCGAAGCTATCGTCGAAGCATTCTCAACCATGCAGGAAGACCTCGACAAGGAGCGCAAGGCGATCATGAAACAGTGGGCAAAGCGCGAGGAACAAATCGAGCGCGTCATGGGGGCGACTGTCGGCATGTATGGTGACCTGCAAGGAATCGCTGGTAAGTCGTTGCAGGAGATTGAAGGGCTTGAGTTTCCCGCACTGGAATCCGAAACCGAACAGGTAATGACAAACCTATGAACACCACAACGCATTGCCCGTATCGCCAATCATCCTTGCTTCAGCAGGCGTTGGCACCTGACAAGATGCGGATCGCTTTTTTGCTGGGGGCCGGGTGTCCCGTATCAGTTCGTATTCCGGATGGCGTTGAAACGAAGCCATTAATTCCAGACATCCGGGGCCTTACCTCCCTGGTCAATGCAGCACTTCAACAGTCCGAAACGCATAAGGAGAATCACGCGAAGGTTCTCAACAGACTCGCTGCGAATTCAACCATTGAGGATGTTCTTAGCCATATTCGCTCATTGCACGATGTTGTTCGAGACGGAAACATTGATGGTCTTGACCGGTCTGCTTTGGCTGATCTCGACGCGGAGATTTGCTCGATAACGACCAAGGTTGTCAACGTGGATCTTCCGTCGGGTCCAACTCCCTATCACCGCTTGGCAACGTGGGTTGGCGGAATTCACAGGACGCACCCCGTTGAAATATTTACGCCTAACTATGACCTGCTGGTAGAGCAGGCCTTCGAGGCCTACAAGATTCCATACTTCGATGGCTTCATCGGTTCCCGCCAAGCGTTCTTCGACTTGGCGTCGATGGAAAATGATTCGTTACCAGCCCGATGGGGACGATTGTGGAAGGTGCACGGTTCGGTTAATTGGTGGCGGACCGAAAATGATGAAGTGGTGAGAAGGGATGTGAATTCTGCGGCCACACCACGAGACCGACAGATGATTTATCCATCGCATCTAAAATACGATCAAAGTCGCCGAATGCCTTATCTGGCTATGCTAGATCGACTTCGTTCTTTTCTTGCACGGGGTCAGGCAGTTTTGGTAACGAATGGGTATTCGTTTCTGGACCAGCACCTGAATGAAGTCATTCTTCATGCGTTGAGAAGCAACCCAACAGCTGTTTGTTTCGGCCTGTTATTCGGCCCGCGATCTAATTACGCGGACGTGCTTGCAAAAGCACAAAAACAGCCAAATCTAAGTCTCCTTGCCACTGATGGAGCCGTGCTTGGGACTATTGATCGAGATTGGCGACAGGATGACCTGACAGCGCACCCTCTGCACGGGATCGCTGTAACGAAAAGCGATGCTCCTGCGGGGATCGTCGGAACAGCACCTAATTGCGAATTTACGCTCGGCGATTTCAAGTCGTTCGGAGAGTTCTTGGCTCGGCAGTTGTCCCGCTTTGATGATGAACCGGTAGGCAGCAATGTTGCGTGATCCCACCTTTATCGGAACAGTTCAGGACGTTCACGGCGCAACGATTACTGTGGAACTTAGCCCAGAAACCGTGACAGGTTTGAGTTTTGTTCACGGAGAAGGTTATCGCATCGGGCAAGTTGGAAGCTTCGTTCGCATCCCTTTAGGATTCGTCGATTTATATGGTGTGGTATCTCAAGTAGGCGCTGGGGCTTATAGTGGTCCCCGGATTTGAGACAGTGGTTTAAGCTAGGCGCTGGCATAGGGAGCGAGAAGCGATGAGCGAAGTGAAGACGCGCAAGGTGC
>WBZP01001561.1_pt1 | contig 27766 bp, 27 predicted proteins | sample 5204301 | NCBI WGS metagenome assembly WBZP01 (sample SAMN12412401, study PRJNA552823) | activated sludge metagenome | isolation source: activated sludge from nitrification reactor of wastewater treatment plant... | place: USA: Pennsylvania | collected 2017 | reverse complement strand
CCGAATGGTCAAGCACCGGTTATATCGATCGCGATGCCAAGATCACCCTGCCGCTGTCGGTCGTGGCAGCGCAGCACCCCCTGGTCACCGGCCCCCACGATGAGGTGCTCTCTCCCCAGGAGCAGGATGCCCTCTTCGCCCGTAAAGCCAAAAACCTCGCCGCTATGTTGGAAGAATTAGGGCGCTATCTCAAGAAATCTAAATCAGGAAAGTGAACCCGAGTCGTGATCGGCATGAACAGCGAAAATGCCATCAACCAGCGTGGGCAGCATGCTCAATTTCTTTCGGTACTTGATTCGCTCAGGCGGGCTGCAATACTTTCCTGGATTTGTTGCGGACCGGTGAAGGAAATGTAGGAATCACGATGCGTATCCTGCTGGTTGAAGATGATCGGATGATCGGCGAAGCGGTGTCGGTTGCACTCAGGGACGCCGCCTATGCTGTGGATTGGGTGCAGGATGGGATGGTTGCCGGGACGGTGCTCGAACGCGGAGAACATCAGGCGGTTCTGCTTGATTTGGGCCTCCCCAAACGCAACGGCCTGGAGGTGCTTCGACGCTTGCGCCTTGCCGGCAATCGAATTCCGGTCATCGTCATAACAGCCAGCGACGGCGTTGACGACCGGATCAAGGGGCTGGATTTCGGGGCGGACGACTATCTCGTCAAACCCTTCGACGTCAATGAACTGCTGGCAAGGTTGCGGGCCGTTATCCGGCGGCAGGGCGGCCAGGCCGCGAATGTGCTTTCTTCCGGCAATGTCAGCCTCGACCCGGCGACACGCAGGGCACGCTACGAGGACAGCGAGGCGCTTCTGAGTGCGCGCGAATTCGCGCTGCTGCACGCATTGCTGCTGCACCCAGGAGCGATTCTGACCCGTGCTCAGCTTGAAGAGCACATCTACGGGTGGAATGAGGAAGTCGAAAGCAACGCCGTCGATTTCCTCATCCACGGCATACGCAGGAAACTGGGTGCCAATGTCATTAACAACGTGCGAGGTGCAGGCTGGATGATCAAGAATACTTCATGAACAATTCACTACAAAGACGACTATCAGTCTGGCTTTGCCTGGTTGTTGTGACGACCGGCTTATTGGCTACTGTCGTTTCATTTGTCGTGGCGTATGAAGATGCGAAAGAGTTTCAGGACCACATGTTGCGGCAGATTGCATTGTTGGCCGCTGGCAATCCCGGTATTTCGATGCCTATCGAAATACCAAAGAGCAATTCAAAACGGGCCGCAGAAGATAATGCGACCCGGATTACTGTCATCCGTATTCCTGAAGATCAACGCCCAGACTGGCTCGACGGAAACCTGAAAAAAGGGTTCCATACAATTGAGAAAGGCCAGAAGCATATCAGAGTGTTCATCCTGGAAGAGATGGAGGGCAGAGCAACGGCGGTTGCACAACCGACCAAAACGCGCGACGAGCTTGCACTAAACAGCGCGCTGCTGGCGCTGACGCCCCTGCTATTCGTCCTTCCCGTCATGGTCTGGTTGATTTTGCGAATCGTGCGCAATCAACTGGCTCCCGTCGGCCGGCTTGCCGGTCACCTGGATGCACAGCCGGCAAACCGGCCGCTTGCCCTTTCCGAAACGGGTGTTCCCGATGAAATCGTCCCGTTTGTCCAGGCCATCAATCGGCTGCTCCAGCGAGTCAGTGATTTGATGAACCAGCAGCGTCGCTTTATCGCCGACGCAGCCCACGAACTCAGAAGCCCGCTCACCGCACTGTCCATCCAGGCCCAAAATCTGATGCTGTCCCCGAATCTGGATGTGATGCATGAGCGTGTAATACCACTGCAGGCAGGTATCGAGCGGTCGCGAAAGCTGACGGAGCAACTCCTGAGCCTAGCCAGAACCCAAGCGGATACCCAGGAAGCCTCCGATGTCGATGTTTCGGCCATGGCTCGTGAACTGATTGCCGAGTTTCTGCCCTGGGCACAAGAAAAACGCATCGATCTGGGTCTGGACGAAGTCGAGCAATTGACTTTAAAGGTTGCGCCGGAAGCACTCAGGCTGGTGCTCAGAAATGCGCTCGAAAACGCGCTGAAATATGCCCCGGAAGGAGGAGAAGTTACCCTGCGCCTGTACACAAATGCCAACGGCAAATGCATAGACATTGTCGATGATGGCCCGGGTATTGCCAACGCCGAGCAGGAACGCGTTTTCGATCCGTTTTACCGGATACCGGGAGCAGCAGGAGAAGGTAGCGGTCTCGGGCTGTCGATTGCCCGCGAGGCGGCAGTCAGCCAAGGCGGATGCGTAAGTCTGCTCAATCGACCGGAAGGCCCAGGGTTGATCTTCCACTATCAGCACAATCGCTAATTATGATCTTTACGTATCAAGTCGCTATTTCAGCATTCAGGCTATTTGAGTGAAGGCAAAGTTGAATTGGAGTCGAGTTGCAATTCTGCTGTGGTTGATTCCAATGGCAGTTATTGCCATCTCGATAATCGTTCACCCACTCAACAGAAGCATGACGCCAATTTACCATGACGCCGTTGTGAATTGGGATGCTCATAGACCAATTTACACCGGAACACATGGTTTCAACTACCTCCCAGTATTTGTTCCATTTTTCAGCATCTTCACCAGGCTTCCGCTCGTCGTTTGTGAAATTGCCTGGCGATTGATAGCTCTAATTGGACTTTATTTTGGGCTTTTGCGTTGCACAAAATCCCTGACGACAATCAACTGTCCTCGTGCATTTACAATCATCACTCTTCTGACCTTACCAATGAGTCTGAGCGCATTTCGCAACGGTCAATCAAGTGCACAACTGGCAGCCAGCCTGGTCTTGGCCGCTTGTTGTTTAAAGGACCAGCATTGGTCGTGGGCCACCCTATGGCTTTGCCTTGCGCTTGTTTGCAAGCCCCTGGCGATTCCGGCCATCGGACTGGCGGTCATGATGTTCCCACGGATTTGGTGGCGTATGATTTTGGGCGCTTTATTCGTGTTTGCCGCTCCGTACCTTCTTGCGCCAGCAAGTTATGCAAATGGACTGTACGTCTCATTCGTTGGCAACATCATCGATTGTTTTGACCCGGGAAGTCGAACATTTGCCGATCTGAACGGGGTTCTGATGGTTCTGGATCTTAAGCTGACCGGGATGACTTCGTTGACGGTACGTATAGCCGCTGGAGGAGCTATGGCGATAGGATGCTTGCTGGCCAGGAATTACGGCTCCGATATGTGGCGGACCATGCTATGGCTTGGTTTATCTGCCGGCTATATTATGCTGTTTACACCAATGAACGAGGCTAACAGTTATGTCATACTCGCGCCGTCGCTGGGTCTTTGGGCTTGGTGGCATTTCGAAAATGGAAGTCCTTGGACGGCAAAGTTCATTGGTCTTATGTGTGGGCTAATGGTTTTTCTGCCAGACATAGTTGCCCTTGTGTTAGGACAGCTCTACGGAAACGAATTCGCCAAATTCTTGTACCCCCTCATTACCCTGATATTCTTGGGAATTCTCCTACAGCAACTTAATAGCAAATCCACTGAGATCGCTTTGTGAAACAACCCGTCCGGGTCTGACGCGTCTGCAAGAAATTGGAATTTCCCGAAGCTCCTTCTCGTTGTCCTAAACGGCATTTTCCTATGCCCATCAAACGACCGGATAAAGTGACTGCACCTTTCAGGGAAAATCGCCGTTTATGAACGAAGCACAACCGTTACGTCGTAGTTTCATTGCAGGAAGAGAGGCCTTGTTTCTTTGGGTCGTGTCCTTGCTCGTCTTCATGTTTGGAATTTGGCATCAGCCGTTCATCAATTTTGAAACTCGGTTCGCCGTTTTCGCTCAGGAAATGCTCCTGAATGGACTGACCCTATTCCCTACAACCTACGGCAAACCTTATCCAGATTACCCAGTTACCTCCACAGTACTTATATGGTTGTTCTCTCTCCCCTTTGGGCAGGTTACTAAATTTTCAGCTGTGTTGCCCACTGCATTGGCATCGGCAACCGTCGTTGCCTTGACTTACAAGTTATTTGCCGAATACTCAAGGGAATGGGGAATTTTGGCCGTTGGGTTTGAATTCCTCACCGTAACTTTTCTGGCCGATGCGCGATCCATTTCATTGGATCAAATAGTGTCGGCCATATGCTTGTCTGCCTTCTACTTAACACATATGTCATATCGCAAAGGCTTGGCCTTGCCAATGAAGCGACTTGTGTTCTTACTCTTATCGGGGTTTTTGATCCGGGGACCCATCGGGGTTGTCTTACCCGCTGGCGTAGTTCTGTCTCACTTGCTGGCTACCAGCAAATGGGGCGACGTGTTCAAGTTTGCCGCATGGAGTGCCGTGACGCTGGTAGCCTGCGCAACAGCACAACTTGGATTGGCCTGGATTATCTATGGCCAGGAGTTCGTAAACGACATTATCAAAATGCAGGCGGTTAGTCGTTTTGCCGATTCCGCACCACTGCCAAAATATTATTATTTCAGCAGCAGTTTGTGGAATTACGCTTTAAGTTACCCGATCGCCATTTCGGTGGCACTAATGGCCCTATATTTCAAATTCATAAAGCGCTCCACAATCGGCAACAAAGAACATTCCCCCATAATCATGATTCTTCTTTGCTGGATTGCGATATTGTTTGTCGGACTGTCTATCCCGGAAACGAAGAAAGTGCGCTATCTCCTTCCTGCTGTCCCTGCCTTGGCTGGGCTGGCAAGCTACGCATTCATCAACAATGATTTGTCGTTGATGAAATGGGTTCGCCGCTGTTCTTCCCTTGTTCTTATTATTCTTCCTTTCCTGGCTGCTGTTCTTGTCTATACACAAAAAGGGCGATTTGAAAGTTTTGGCCTGAACCACAATGTAGCCATGGGCGTATTCCTTTCGTTGTTCCTTGCCAATATCTCAATGGCAATATTTCAATATCGGAATGAACCTGTTTTGTCAGCGGCGTTCATGTTCATTAACATTCTGGCAGCCCTCTATCTGAAAATAGCGATTGTTGAGCCGATCGACCTTCGACTTCACGACACCAGTAAATTTGTTGGCCGAATTGAATCATTGATCGAAAAGAATCCGGGAAATCTGTTGTTCTACAAGGAAAACCCAGATGGCTTGCCAATCAAGTACCTGGTGAATGCCAAGGCAGACATTATTCCCGAGTTCATCGTCGATCTGGAGTCAATCAAGAACAGCCGCACTGCCGTATGGTTGCTCGCAAAGGAAACCAATTTGGATGATATTAAGAAGGCTCTGATAAACACCAGCTCAGTTATCTATCGCGAAAGGTTTGGTGACTTGCCGTATTTGGCCGTGTTTGTACCCGCAGCCCCCCACGATCCTGTTCCGTCTGTAAGAGCTTTGCCGTGAGCAGTCAGCTGGCCGACTTCAAACATACACCGTTCAATGACTCGACGACTGAAAATAGCGGTCGCAGAAATCACAGCCGTATTGAGGGAGCCAAGCGGGTATTCGGTAGAAACGGTCCCGAATTCGGAGCAATACCTTGTCATGGTATTCGGCATAATTGAACCCCTGACCGAGAACAAGGTAGTAGCGCACCCCTTCGATTTCAAAATCTGAGAAATCGACCCGATCGAAGAACGGAACATAACTATTCTTGCTTGGTTGGCTCTTGCGCAGTATCAATACATTGCGCCCGCTTTGTGTTCGCCAGTCGGTTACAAAATCATCCTGACGCGCATAAAACGACCCCTCCCCGAAAACAGCAAAAGGCCGCCGAGAGTTGTACGAAAGTGTTGCTGCCAAGGAGTAGCCTTCTGTCGAGAATAAATAATCTTTGGCATACGGCTCAAGCTTTAACAACACTTCTTCAGCACGCACAGTCAGCACGATCCCGTCATAAAGTCGGCTGTTTTTCCAAACTTGAATGGGCTGCGTGGCAATCAAGATGACGATCAGCATATGAAGGACCGCAAAGGATGCGGACCATTTGACCAATTTGCTTAAAGTCATCAAGGGCAAGGCTATGGCCGCCAGAATTGCAAAAAGTGGAGTGAAGGATAACAGCCAGTGCAGTCCCACTGAACGCCACAAGGACATCAGCCCAAAGAGAGTTAGAGGAATGACTAGAATCCAGAATGCGACAGCAGCCTCCCCGTTCTTGGCTACGATGACCGCGACGTGATTGCGGTTCTTCCAGAATTCATGCAACAACCAAGGCGTGGCAAGGTAGAACAGTGAAATTGCATAAAGAACGGGATTGTTCACCGAAAGCCCGGCGCTCGAATTCCGATTCATGAAATTGAACAAAATGTTGACCCAACCGTGGTGGCTATTCCACCACAGGTTGTAGATGAGCGCAGGTATGGCAGCAATGAATAGGATCGACAATCCGGCAAGACGTGCGTAATCGCGCCGGATAAAGAGCACGTGAATAACATAGGAAATTCCCAGCAGTGCGGCGAAGTACTTGCTCAGAAAGGCCAGACCTAGAAAAACACCGGCCAATGCATGCCAAGACGACTCAACGCTGAATGCTTGCTTGCCGCGTAACGCAGCAAAGTAAGCCGCCATGGAAAGCATGGAAAAGAAGATAAGCGGCGTGTCAGTGGTAATCAGTACATTCCATACATTTACCGGCTGCAAAAGGATGAGTATGGCGGCATATCGCGCGCGTTCATCACCCTGGGGCCGTGCAATCCACCATCCGCACCAGGCGAGGAAGAGTGGCAATGCCATGGATGGCAATCGTAAGAACCATTGTGAATGCGCGACAGAAAGCAGTGCGGTTAGCCACCACCCGACCATTGGTGGATGATCATAATATCCACCTGCCGGATGCTCTCCCCAAAAAACGAAATAGGCTTCATCTCCGGTCATGGGCAAAACAACAGAGAACCACACCCGGAATGAGATCAACAACAGCAACCAGAGCCATGACCATCCGTGTGGCCTTATCTGAATCTTTCCTAACACATCAGAATTCCGGTCGATAGAAATATGCACGGGGGAACGACAACTCTCTCAATCTCAAGATGCCCTTCGAGTAAGTGAACCGCACGCAGCTTAACCGAGTGCCAAAAATTCAGGCACGAGACGTGCCGCCAGCAAAACACACGAGGAAATCAAATCGCTTCTCGGTTGCTTACATCTGCAATGAGGTCTTGGCACTATAAGCAATCGGATCCTGTAACGCCAATATACCGCTACGTCCTGCCACTGCACCCATCACGATCCGGTGTTTCGGCAAACGGGTCGTATCGAGCAAGTCGAAAGCATCGCGGCATGACCCCAGGCGATAGCCTTGCTGGTGCCAGCCCGAAAGCAGTTTCTCGAATACCGTAGACAACCGCATTCCTTCGAGTTCGGCGTGCAAGGTATAAACATGAGGCTGTCCATGTTCTTCGGTAAGCCCAAGAAGATGTCGATGCACATTTTCCTCGGTCAAACCATTGTCCCCGATCAACTCATCCAGGGTTGGCAAAGTGGTCGGGATTTGTGGAACACCCAGCAATCCTCCCCGATCATCGACTGGTTGGAACGGGCAAGACCCGCGCACGTCCGAAGCATATTCAAAACCCAGTTCTTGTTCGCAAGCGAACGCACTCGGGTTCATTTGCCAGCCGGCGGCACCATGAGTCCGCGCAGAAGAACCAAAGATTTCCTTGAACCGATTTGCTGCTCGGTGCATCTCGTTTTGAGTCCACTTGGCGCTTTGCCGCGCAACGTTGTCTTGCCAGCGTATATGATCCCAGCAGTGAATCCCAACTTCATGCCCGGCATCGCGCACAGTACGCATCAACTCCGCTTCCCGATACCCGATGTCAGGTCCGGGCAACAGCGTGCCATAGAGAAGTGTCTTTAGCCCGTAATGCTCAACAACCGAAGTGCGCGACACTTTCTTCAGGAAACCCTTGCGAAACACCCGCTTTATGGCACGGCCGGTATGGTCGGGCCCTAAGCTAAATAAAAAAGTGGCGAAGGTATCGTGACGTTTCAGGATATTCAGTAAACACGGCACACCGATATGAGTGCCGCGCCAAGTATCGACATCAATTTTGAGCGAAAGTATCTTCCCTGCCACTTACAGAACCAGGCCTTTGGCGTTGGAAACCTGGGTTCGGTAGTAATCAAAAATACCCTTGAGCGCATCAGCCATATTTACGCGTGGAGACCAGGACAGGATTTGTTGTGTGTTATCGATCTTCGGCACGCGGCTTTGAACATCCTGATAGCCTTTCCCGTAATACTCGCCGGAGGTGGTTTCAACAACGCTGGTCTTACTCAATCCATCTGCATATTCGGGATAGGCCTTGGCCAATTCCAGCATCATCGCAGCGAGATCACGCACTGAGAAGTTGTTTTCCGGATTGCCAATATTGAAAATCTGACCACTGGCACAACCATTCTCGTTCTCGATGATCTTCATGAGGGCATTGATACCGTCATCGATGTAAGTGAACGAACGTTTCTGATGCCCGCCATCAACCAGCTTGATCACTTCTCCGCGAACGATATGTCCAAAGAACTGGGTGATGACACGACTGGAGCCTTCTTTGGTCGTATGAATCGAATCCAGACCTCCACCAATCCAGTTGAAGGGGCGGAAGAGCGTGTAATTCAACCCTTCCTGTTGACCGTAAGCGGCGATCACACGATCCAGGAGTTGCTTTGAGCAAGCATAGATCCAGCGCGGCTTGTTTATCGGGCCGTAAATCAATTCGGAATTTTCCGCATCAAACTCACCGTCCTTGCACATTCCATAAACTTCGGAGGTCGATGGAAAAACGATGTGCTTTTTGTACGCGACGCACCATTTCACGATCGGCAGATTTGCCTCGAAATCCAGTTGAAAGACGCTCAATGGCGACTGAACGTACGTTGCTGGCGTTGCGATCGCCACCAGAGGAAGCACAACATCGCACTTCTTTACGTGATATTCGATCCATTCCTTGTTGATAGTAATATCTCCCTCGAAATAGTGGAATCGAGGGTTTGACATGAATTCGACTACCCGGTCTGAATACATGTCCATGCCGAAGACGTGCCAGTCAGTCGTGTCCAGTATGCGTTTGGTCAAGTGGTGGCCAATGAAACCGTTTACACCAAGAATTAGGACTTTTTTCATGGAATCTATCTCTTACAAAATGGATTGAATCTAAGGAACTTCTATTCCGGCAGTCTTAGGCCACCGAGTTGGAATACATCGTCACAAGCGTCCAAGAGTCGTCCGGAGAATTCCCCCTTCAGTATTTGCAAAGCGCCTCCGCCTATTGGAAAAACTTCAATATGCCCATTTCGCCACTGAATGGTTCCGCTGGAAGAAACCACGCGCGAGTCATCGACAACCCGCGTGCGCCACAGTACCAAACGGCCGTTTGAAAAATCGCTGAATGCTCCGGGGAAAGGGTAAGTTACAGCACGCACGAGATCGTGTATCCGGCGAGCATTTTGATTCCAGTCGATTCGTCCATCGTTGGCGCAACGGCCACCGTAGTAGGCTCCGTTCGACAGGTTCTGCGGGACATGAGGCGCCGTACCATCGATCAACTTGGGCAATGAGCGATAGAGACAGAGTTCAGCTGCAACGACCACTTTGTCAAAGACTTCCTGCGCATTGTCGTCGGGCAGGATCGGCACGGCAAACTGGTCCACAACGGGCCCGTTGTCAGGCTTGATATTCATTTGGTGCAAGGTTGCACCGGTTTCACGCGCACCGTTTATGATGGCCCAATTGACTGGGGCTCGACCGCGGAAATAGGGCAACATCGAACCGTGCATGTTATAGGCGCCACGCGTGACCGATTTCAACAACGGCGATTTCAACATCTGCCGATAGTAGAAGCTGAAAATGAATTCCGCCCTGAGTGCGGCAATCCGTGCTTCGATCTCGGGTGTATTGGGATCTGTCGGGGTAATAAATGGAATATTGTTTTCTATGCAAAGCTGTTGTACTGACCCGAACCAGATATGTTCTTTGGCGCTATCTTCGTGAGTAACCACCAGTCTAACGTCCACACCTCCCGCAAGTAATACCCTCAGGCAGCGAACGCCAACGTTATGGTAGGCAAAAACCACCGCGCTACTCATTGTGCGCTCCATCATTTTGCAGTATGGCCGAGATCAGATAGCGGGGCCGGTTGCGTACTTCGTGGTAAACCCGGCCTATGTATTCGCCCAAAATCCCAATCCCGAATAGCGCAATTCCCAACAGGAAGAAGGTGATTGCAAACAAGGTAAACAATCCTTCCGCTTCCGGCCCGAGAAACAGGCGCCTTATCAGTAGATAGGCCACCAGCAGGCCAGATCCCAGCGATATCAACATCCCAAGCATGGAAAACAACTCAAGCGGCACGACCGAAAAGCCCGTCATCAAGTCAAAGTTGAGACGAATCAGGCTGTAAAGTGAATACTTGGATTCGCCGGCATAACGTTCTTCATGACCAATGACGACTTCGGTCGGGTTCTGTGCGAATGAATAGGCGAGCGCCGGGATAAAAGTGTGCATTTCATTGCACTGATTGATGGTGTTGATGATGCGACGGCTGTAGGCGCGCATCATGCACCCTTGGTCGGTCATGCGGATATGGGTAATACGCTCGCGAAAACGATTCATTGCGCTGCTGGCCAAATGTCGCCACAAACTGTCGTGTCGTTTGCGGCGGATCGACCCGACATAGTCATGCCCATTGTCTATTTCAGCAAGCAAAGTCTGGATGTCTTCCGGTGGATTCTGGAGATCGGCATCGAGAGTGACAATGCAATCGCCACGAGCGTGTGCGAAGCCCGCCAAAATGGCTCGATGCTGGCCATAATTTCCATCGAAGAGAATGACCCGAGTAACGTCCTGGCGCACGTGATATTGCTCAGCCAAGATGGCTGCCGACTTGTCGCGACTGCCGTCATTGACAAAGATGATTTCATACGTTTTACCCAATGCATCGAGAGCGCTATACAGCCTGCCGAACAAAGCCTTCAGCGTTGCCTCTTCGTTGTAAACGGGAATCACGACGGTCAGTTGTGGATTGCTCATGCCTCGGTACCGTTAAGGCACATGGACTCGATCACTCGGCCCAGCGCCGATGCGACGCGCCGTATGTCATCTTCATGCATCGCCGGAAACAGTGGCAGCGTCAGGATGCGGGCGGCGACGTTCTCAGTGCGTGGAAGCGGAGTAATGGACAACCGCAGTTTCCTGTAAAGCGAGGTTTGATGGATGGCCGGGTAATGAACTCCAACGGCTATGCCATGATCGCGCAGGTGTTTGATAAGCTCCCCACGCCGTTCGGCCAATTCATTGGGTAACAGCACCTGGAACATGTGCCAGTTGCTCTGCGCAAAGTCCTTTGGCGGCAATTCCAGCGGCAACCCGGTGAGCTGGACAAAATACTGACGCGCCAACTCCCGACGCCTGAGGTTGAAACAATCCAGGCTTTTCAGCTGCCCCAAACCAATGGCTGCGGCTATATCGGTAAGGTTGGCCTTACCGCCGAGTATGTCGCAGTCGTACGTTCCGTCAGCACAGCGGGTAATCCCTTGCAACCTGAGTTTTTCAAACTGTCGTGCCTCTTGCTCCGTGTTCATGACCAAACAACCGCCTTCTCCTGTAGTCATGTTTTTATTGGGATGGAAACTGAACACGACCAGGTCACCGAAACTGCCTATTTCACGCCCTTTCCAGTTAGCGCCCTGGGCTTGTGCAGCATCCTCGACGACGCGCAATTCATAGCGCTGTGCCAGGGTGTAAAGGAGGTCACGATCAACGGGGAATCCCGCCAGATCGACCGGTATGATCGCGCGAGTACGTTCCGTAATCGCTGCCTCAACCTTGTTAAGGTCGATCAAGCGTGTAACTGGATCGATATCGACGAAGACGGGAGTAGCGCCAACCGTCAATATCACATTGGACGTAGCGACCCAACTGAGCGAAGTGGTAATGACCTCGTCGCCTGATTTAATTCCCGCTATGCGCAATGCAAATTCAAGAGCGGCTGTTGCCGAGTTGGCGACACGAACGGGACGTCCTCCCGCCCGTAGCGACAAAGCACTTTCGAACTCATGGCACTTTGGGCCGGTCGTCAGCCAACCCGAACGAAGAACACCAATTACCGAGGCAATGGTCTCTTCATCGATATCGGGTTTGGTAAAAGGCAAGATGTCCATGAGTTCAGCTTCTTGCAACGATGATCACGCCGACAATAATTACGGCAATTCCGACCAGGCGCTGTGGCCCGACTGCTTCCTGAAATAGATACCAGGCGAGCCCCGCATTAACGATGTACCCAATCGATAGCATGGGATAGGCCATGCTGACCTCGACGCGGGATAGCGCCAAAATCCACACCACCACACTCACCAGATAAAAGGACAAGCCGACAAGAATTGGGAAGTTAGTGGCGAGAGCACTTCCAACTGGCCACACGTTGCTCATGGAAAACTCAAAATGCCCCAGTTGCCGTACTCCAGACTTGAGCAGCAACTGCGCGAACGCATTGAGTAAGACGCCGCAAACAATCAGCGCGAATTCCGCCAGTTTCATGGCTTGATCACTGCCATACGTCGCGCATCCTCATAAACCGTTTTCATGTCCACTCCCTGCTCTTTAAGGTCTCTGAAAACTTGTTTGTTCATCATGGCTATGGGGTTAGGACTTGACTTCCAACGAGCGATGAACTCGCTCAATGTTGGACTGGCTTTCCACGGTTCTACCTTTTGTCCGAATTCAAATTCATCCTGGTAATCGACCTGGATTACTGAACGTCTTAGGTAGAATGGAAGCGTCTGGTCGTACGCATTATGTATTGTGAATATTTCAGTATCGGGTCGAATGTATTCTTTGACTTGTTCGGCAATCGCTTTACCACTCTTCAATTGTCCGAATTCGTTGTGACCAATAATGCTGGCGGAAACTCCCCAAAGACTTCCGGCCGTCAGAAGCATTATGGCCAGCCTGATTTTATCTTGAGCAAGGAAGCGCAACGCCAGAGTAGCACAAAATAGAAATCCCACGCCCCCGGCAGCCAAAAAAAGTGCGAAGTGCTGCATGACAGACAACGGTGTCTCGGGTGAGACAGAGAACCTAGCAAACGGATAGCTGCAAGCGATCAGCCCCCACAGGACCATCGGTAGCCACAAGTGTCTTTTGAGTTCTGCCGCCCTGGCATGAATCAATGTCTTTCCAAGCATTAGAGCCAGCGCTGGAAACAAGGGCAATATATACGAAGGCAGTTTGGAATGAGACAGGCTAAAAAACACAAAAACAAACGCCGTCCAAACCAGCAAGAAGCGCTCAGGCTGGAATACCAACTCTTCCCGACAGGGCCACCCCTCACGAATCAAGCGCGGCAGCAACGATGTCCAGGGCAAAAAACCCACAAGCAAGAGTGGAATGAAATACCAGAAAGGACCTTCGCGCTGAGCTTCATTTGTCAGGTATCGCGCGAAGTGTTCGTGAATGAAAAAGAATGAGGCGAAACCGGGATTTCGGCTTGAGACCAACCAGAACCAAGGCCCGGCCAAGACGACAAATATCGCACTCCCGGACAACCATTGCATGCGCCGCCAAACACTCCACTGCCGATTCGTCAGACTGTAGATTACCAAAGAGCAACCGGGGATAAGCAGGCCAACCAACCCTTTCGAAAGCATTGCACCGGCCATTGCCGCCCATGCCACCCACATGCCATAGCAACGTTCTCTTGGCGTGGCACCGTCTTGTTGAGCCCACAGGAAGGAACAAAGCGTCAGTGCCAGAAAGAACATCAAGCCCGCGTCGAGCGTCAAAAAGTGACTGTTGCCAATCACCCAGAATGATCCTGCCATGATGAGAGCGGCAAAGTGGCCTGCCCCCCACAATCGGCGTGCCGTTAGTCCGATGACAAAAACCGACAGTAATCCCGTCAGCCCGGGCCAGAAGCGTGCGGCAAATTCGTTGATGCCGAAGATCTGATAACTGAGTGCCCCCATCCAATACTGCAGCGCCGGTTTTTCGAAATACAGGATGCCATTCAGGCGTGGCGTAACCCAATCACCGCTTTGCAACATTCCCAGAGACAATTCGGCGTAACGCCCCTCGTCCGGGTGAATTAAGGCCCGGTAGCCCAACGTTGCCAACCAGACCACGATGAGAACAAGCCAAAAGGCCCAAGTGGACAGGCTTCCAACGCTTGAGGCGCTCCCCGACAACTTCTGGACAGTGGTTTTATTTAGCAAGAACAAATTGATTTCCAATGGATATTTAAACTGGGTATCGAAAGAGACATGGGCAATATACGCCGACTCAGTTAGTTGGGAATTAGGGCATGAGGAAAACGAAAACCTGCCTTTCATCAACTGTCGTCTTCAATGCTCTTCTCCTCCTCCCCAACTCAAACGTTCGGTTCGTTACCGGAGTCACGATACGTTTCCGATCAAGAGTATACTTGGGCCTCTATAATCCCGCCCGACCGTTACATGCCCCCGACTGCTGCCGTTTCATCCAACGACTTTGAAGTCGCGGCCCTCGGCCAGATTTTCACGCCGCAGGCTATCGTCGATTGCATGTGTGCTCTGGTGCGCAATCGTGGCCGGGTACTCGAACCAGCTTGTGGCGATGGCGCGTTTTTCAGGCATTTTCCCGGCGCACTGGGAATCGAAGTCGATCCCCGCCATGCGCCGCCGGGTGCGGAGGTGATGAACTTCTTCGAATTGGCGCAAGACGAGTTTTTCGCCACGATCATCGGCAATCCGCCGTATGTGCGCTATCAAGATATCTCGCCGGGAACGCGACGGCTGGCCGGAAGAAGCATTCTCGACAAGCGCGCCAATCTGTATCTGTTTTTCATCGAGAAGTGCCTGCGCCATCTGGAGCCCGGTGGCGAACTGATCTTCATCACGCCGCGCGATCTGCTGAAGGCGACTTCAGCCGTACCGCTGAACCGCGTCCTTTTTGCTGCGGGATCCATTACCGATTTCATCGACCTCGGGGATTCGCGCCTGTTTGACGGCGCAACGCCCAATTGCGCGATCTGGCGCTTCGAACGCGGCAATTATTCGCGCCGCACGCGGTATGCCACGCTAAGCCAGGCTGAAGGCGAAGCAGGCCTGGATTGCTTGCAATGGAGCGATCGACGCTTTATCGAAAGTGGCGGTCATTTGATGTTCACCCGCATCGATTATCCGCTGCACCTCTCCGACCTGGCGTTTGTCAAAGTCGGAGCCGTTTCTGGGGCCGACGACCTGTATGTGAGCGATGTGTACGGCAATCGGGACTTTGTCTGTTCATCGACGGTGGCGGATGGTCTGACTCGGCGTATGATCTGGTGCGAGACCGGCGCACCGCCTGCAGAAGCGCTGTTGGCGCACAAGGAACGCCTGATGGCTCGTCGTATCCGCCACTATGACGAGACCAACTGGTGGCAGTGGGGACGCGGTTATTATCAATCGGAGCAGCCTCGCATTTACGTCAATGGGAAAACGCGCAGGCCGCAACCCTTTTTCGTACATGATTGCCCGAATTACGACGGCGCAGTACTGGCTATTTTTCCGCATGACCGGACGCTGGACGTGAAAACGCTGGCCGATGCGCTGAACGGCGTCGAATGGAGTGATCTTGGCTTTGTCTGCGACGGACGCTTTCTTTTTACCCAACGCAGTCTGGAGCAATCTCCACTACCCGCATCCTTCAGCCAGTTCTTGCCGCAACAGACCGGCGCCACTTGGCTGGATCGACTGAAGAAATTGTTATGAACAATCAAGATTGTGTTTCGATCCTGATCGGAGATACGCCATGGTTCCTCATTTGACGACCGCACTCAATGGCCCCCTGCTGGCCCTCGAGTCGAAACTCCTCAACGCCACGCCTGACATCGAGCGCTGGCTACGTGGCCAGTGGCAGGAGCACACGCCACCGTTTTATGGATCGGTTGATTTGCGCAACTCCGGTTTCAAACTTGCCCCGGTTGACATGAATCTATTCCCCGGTGGGTTCAATAATCTGAATTCGGCGTTCCTGCCGCTCTGCGTGCAGGCGGCGATGTCGGCGATTGACAAAATCTGCCCGAGCGCGAAGAACCTGCTGCTGATCCCCGAAAATCACACGCGTAATTTCTTCTATTTGCAAAATGTGGCTCAGCTGGCGACCATCCTGCGCCTGACGGGGCTCAATGTCCGTCTGGGTTCCCTGTTGCCGGAAATCGAAAAGCCGACGCCGATCGTTCTGCCCGACGGCACAACGCTGTTGCTTGAACCGCTGATCCGCGGCCAGAATCGTTTGGGCCTGGAAGGCTTTGATCCTTGCGCGATCCTGCTCAACAACGATCTCTCGGCCGGCATCCCGCCGATTCTTCAAAACCTTGAGGAACAGTTCATTTTGCCGCCACTGCATGCCGGTTGGGCAGTACGGCGCAAATCGACTCATTTTGCCGCCTATGACGAAGTGGCTAGCGAGTTTGCCCAGCTTCTGGAGATTGACCCATGGCAGATCAATCCTTATTTCGCCGTCTGCAGCAGCGTAAATTTTCATGAACGGCAGGGCGAAGAATGCCTGTCATCGAGTGTTGACGCGGTACTTGGCGCGATCCGAAAGAAATACAAGGAATACGCGATCGACGAGACCCCCTATGTGGTGGTCAAGGCCGATGCGGGCACCTACGGCATGGGCGTGATGACGGTCAAGGACGCCTCCGAAATCGTCGGTTTGAACCGCAAGCAGCGCAACAAGATGTCGGTCGTCAAGGAAGGGATGAACGTGTCACAGGTCATTATCCAGGAGGGTGTGCATACCCACGAACGGGTGGGCAAGGATGACAAGGCCGGCGTCGCCGAGCCTGTGGTGTATATGATCGACCGCTATGTCGTCGGCGGTTTCTACCGTGTGCATTCCGGCCGCGGCAAGGATGAGAACCTCAATGCACCGGGCATGCATTTTGAACCGCAGGCCTTTGAGACCAGTTGCTCGCTGCCGGACCAGTGCCAGAACCCGGATGCTCCACCCAACCGCTTTTATGCCTATGGTGTAGTGTCACGGCTGGCGCATCTTGCCGCCTCGATCGAACTGGAACGCACGGCGCCCGCCGAAGTTTGACGCGTCGTCCCGACGATCTGATCAAGATTCTGTTCCGTCTCCCACCGCTCAGGAGAATTGTTCATGCGCTTTGCATTCATCCTCGACCCGCTTGTTTCGCTCAAGGCCTACAAGGATTCCAGCGTCGCCATGATGCGTGCGGCGCAAGCCGCAGGCCATGCCGTTTGGGCGATTCAACAGCAGGCCATTCATTGGTCGGCACGTCATGGCGTATGCGCCGAAGCAACGCACCTCGAACTGCTGGACGACGATGTGGAGTGGTGCGTCGAAATCGACCGCCATGTTGTACCGCTCCGCGATTTTGCCGCCGTGGTCATGCGCAAGGATCCGCCCTTTGACGTCGAATATGTCACCACTACCTGGCTGCTTTCACGTGCAGAGGCTGAAGGAGCGCGCGTCTTCAACCGACCGCAGGCGCTGCGCGATCATTCCGAAAAACTCGCCGTAGCGGAGTTTGCGCAATTTTCCGTGCCCACGCTGGTCTCACGAGAACCGGCTCTGATTCACGGCTTCATCGAAACGCAAAGCGATGTCATCCTCAAACCCCTTGACGGCATGGGCGGCAGCCAGATATTCCGCGTCCGCCATGACGACCCGAACCGCAACGTCATCGTCGAGACGTTGATCCAGGACTTGCTGACGCACGATGGCGCCCGCACGATCATGGCCCAGCGCTACATCCCCGAGATCAGCGCTGGCGACAAGCGCATCCTGCTCGTTGACGGCGAAGTGGTGCCCTATTGTCTGGCACGGATCCCCAAAGCCGGGGAGACGCGCGGCAACCTGGCGGCAGGCGGTAGCGGCGTGGCACGCGAACTGACCGCACGCGACCGCGAAATCGCCGATGCGCTGGCCCCAGCACTTGCCGCACGCGGCCTTCTCCTGGTCGGCATCGACGTAATCGGCGACTGGCTCACCGAAATAAACGTCACTAGCCCGACCTGCATGGTTGAAATCTGTCAGCAAACCGGTTTTGATGCCGCACAGATGTTCATTGCCGCGCTGGAGCGTCGATGCATTTCATCCGCCTAGTTGTTCTGGTCATCATGGCTGGAGTGCTGACAGCCTGTGCCAAAGCGAAGCTTCATCACCAGGAATCCTTCGTTTTCGGAACGCGAGTCGAAGTCCTGATCGCCGGGCTGGATGAGTCGCCGGCGCGTCTGGCCGCCGCTGCGGTTCTGCGCGAATTTGACCGCATGCACCGCACGTATCACGCCTGGCAGCCCTCCGAACTGAGCACGCTGAACGCGGCGATCGCGGACGGAAGAACTCTGGAAGTGACCCCCGAAATGGCCGGGCTGCTGATCGACGCGCAACGCTTTGCCGCAGCCAGCGATCGGCTTTTCGATCCGGGCATTGGTGGCCTGGTCAAGCTGTGGGGCTTCCATTCCGACGAATTCAAATCCGTTCTGCCCGATCCGTTTGAACTTGCGGCATGGCGCGCGGCGCGTCCTGGCATAGGGGACTTGCGGATCGAAGGCACGCGCGTGAGTAGCCGCAATCGCGCAGTAGCCATCGATTTTGGCGGGTATCTCAAAGGGGTTGCCCTCGATCGGGCTGCAGCCATTCTGCATGGTCAAGGGGTCAATAACGCGCTGATCAACATCGGCGGGAACGTGATGGCGCTTGGCACAAGAAACGGTGAGCGCTGGCGCGTCGGCATTCAGCATCCACGGCAACCAGGACCGCTGGCCACCGTCGAACTCAACGACGGCGAGGCGATCGGCACGTCCGGCGATTATCAGCGCTACTTTGAGGTCAATGGCCAGCGCTACAGCCACCTCCTTGACCCGCGTAGCGGCGCCCCAGCGACACAGACCCAGTCGCTTACCGTTCTCATCACCCCGCGACCGGCGGCCGGCGCGCTCTCCGATATGGCGTCCAAACCGTTGTTTATCCGCGGTGCCGAATGGCCTGAAATGGCCGAAAAACTGTCCATTGAGCAAGTCCTGTGCGTTGATGCCCACGGGCGCATTCAGGTCAGCGCAGCGTTGCACCATCGCCTTGAATTCGTCGGCATTGAAGCAACAGCGATCGAAATTTTACCCACTGATGTTTCCGGGACTCACGGAATACGTGGAATCCCTTAGAATGTCCGCTGATACTTACTGGAACGCGCAATGATCGGTATCCTCCTGATTACGCATGGCACGTTTGGCGAAAGCCTGATCCAGAATGTGTGCCACGTCCTCAACAAACGACCGCCATTGCTCGGCCAGCTCGGCATCACCGCACAGGACGACTTGCTTGACGTTTTGCCTCTGGCCGAAGCCAAACTGCGGGAAGTCGATGATGGCAACGGCGTGCTGATCATGACGGATATACTGGGCGCCACGCCCTCTAATCTCGGTCTGAAATTGCTCGTTCCGGGATGGATCGAAGGCGTTGCCGGCGTCAATTTACCGATGCTGCTGCGCGCACTGACCTATCGAAACCTCGGAATGAACACACTGATGCAAAAAGCCGTCAGTGGCGGCCGGGACGGTGTCGTCAACATGCTGCAGCACTAAACAGGGAATCTACAGGAAGACTAATGGCACGCGCTGAAATAGAGATTTCCAATAAGCTGGGTTTGCATGCCCGAGCCTCGGCCAAGCTGACGCAACTGGCCGGCAGTTTCAACTCCGAAGTCTGGTTGGAGAAGGGGAACCGCCGGATCAATGCCAAAAGCATTATGGGTGTGATGATGCTGGCTGCCGGCAAGGGCTCCACCGTGTTGGTGGAAACCATCGGCAGCGACGAACAACCCGCACTCGAATCGCTTCTTAAACTGATCGCGGATAAATTCGGCGAAGGAGAATGAGCAAACCATGAGCTTCACTTTGCACGGCCTCGCCGCATCAAACGGCATCGCGATTGGCCAGGCGCATCTGATCTCGCAGGCGACGCTAGAGGTGTCGCACTTGGTCATCTCCCCGCGCATGGTTGACAAGGAAGTCGCGCGTTTCGAAGCGGCTCTGGAACAAGTCCGCAGCGAATTCGCCGCGATGAAAAGCGAAATGGGGAAATCCCCAACCGATATCGCGGCCTTCATCGACCTGCATCTGATGATCCTCGCCGACCCGGAGTTGTCCGAGGTTCCCCAGCAAATCATTCGCGAACGACGTTGCAACGCTGAATGGGCGATCGTCCAGCAGATGGAATTTCTGGTTGCCCAGTTCGACCAGATTGACGACACCTATTTGCGCGAACGCAGTTACGACGTGCGTCAGGTCGTCGAGCGCGTCGTCAGGGAACTGGCCGGGCGGCCGAATAATTCGTCGGTCAAGGTTCCCAAGGGCACCAAGGGAGAAAACCTGATCGTCGTCGCCCATGATCTTTCACCGTCCGATGTCATGGCCTTCAAGGATCAGCATTTCGCTTCATTTGTCACCGACGTTGGCGGCACGACCTCGCACACGGCCATCCTGGCGCGTGGCATGGGCATTCCGGCGGTGCTTGGCCTGCACAACGCCCGTCAGTTGATTCGGGACAAGGAAACCATCATCGTCGACGGCACGCGCGGCGTGTTGATCGTCAATCCCGATGTTCGCGTCCTGGAGGAATACGAGCTCAAAAAGAGCCAGATCGAAATTGATCGCTCGAAGCTCAAGCTGCTCAAGAGCACGCGGGCAACAACGCTCGATCGCGTCAAGATCGATTTGCTGGCCAACATCGAAGAGCCGAGCGATGTGGCAGCGGCACTTGAGAGCGGTGCCGAAGGCGTCGGCCTGTTCCGCACCGAATTCATATTTCTCGGACGCGGCGACATGCCCTCCGAGGACGAACAGTTCGAGGCGTATCGCAAGGCTGTCAAAGCCATGCAGGGCAAACCGATAACGATCCGCACATTCGATCTTGGCAACGACAAGCACCTGCATTCGGAAGATACCATCTGGGGCCGGAAGCGCGACAACCCGGCGCTGGGCCTGCGTTCGATCCGCCTATCGCTGGCCGAACCGGACTCGTTCCAGGCGCAATTGCGCGCCATCCTGCGCGTCTCCAAGCTGGGCAAGGTAAAAATCCTGATTCCCATGCTCTCGCACGCACATCAGATCGACCAGACGCTGGCGGCGCTGGAGCAGGCAAAATCAAGTTTGCGTGGCGGAAAGATTGCCTTCGACGAGAGCATCGAAATTGGCGGGATGATCGAGGTTCCGGCAGCGGCTCTGGCCGTCGGCCTTTTTCTGCGCCGCATGCATTTCCTTTCGATCGGCACCAACGACTTGATCCAATACACGCTGGCTATTGATCGCAGCGATGAACAGGTCTCGAACCTTTACGAGCCGCTGCATCCGGCCGTCCTGATGTTGTTGGCGCATGTCATCAGCACCGCCGAAAAGGTTAACGTACCGGTTTCGATGTGCGGCGAAATGGCTGGAGATCCGAAACTGACCCGTCTGTTATTGGGCATGGGCCTGCGCGAATTTTCGATGCATCCGTCGCAAATTCCGGCGATCAAGCAAAAGGTCAAGCAGAGCGACATTTCCGAATTGATACCTATCGTGCGTCGCATTATGCGTCTTGAAGAATCCTCCAAAATTCAGGAACAGATCGAACGCCTCAACAATTAATGACGGGGCCACGGGCAACGAACATCCGCTTTGATTTGTCTATTCCCTCGCGCGTCCCGATTCGGCAGATTTGACTTTTCCCGGGACTGCCGGTAACTTTCTCCCATAGCGCCGATTTGAATCTTCAGCTTGCGGGCGCTCAATAAATACGGCTAAAGCGGGGCCAGCCCAGTCCGCTTTTCTGCCGACTGGGTTTTTATTCAATACGATGACAATGGTCCAAAATAATTCGGTCGGAATCGTTGCCCCGCAACGGATCCGTTTCAATGAGCCGATCGCTCTCAAGAGCGGGGCTCGACTTCCAGGCTTCGATCTCGTTTTTGAAACCTACGGTACGCTGAATACCGCGCGCTCCAACGCCGTACTGGTATGCCATGCACTTTCCGGCGGCCATCATGTTGCCGGAGTATACGCCGACGATCCGACCAACTGGGGTTGGTGGGACAACTTGGTCGGTCCTGGCAAGCCCCTCGATACCCGTAAGTTTTTTGTCGTCGGAGTCAACAACCTCGGTGGGTGCTATGGCTCGACCGGGCCGCTGTCCGTGAACCCCGAGACCGGGAAGCGTTATGGCGCGGATTTTCCGATGGTGACCGTCGAAGACTGGGTGGCGGCGCACGCACGCCTTGCCGACCATCTCGGCGTGGACACCTGGGCGGCGGTGATCGGCGGCAGCCTTGGCGGCATGCAGGCACTCGAATGGACCTTGCAGTACCCGGACCGCATACGGCATGCCATGGTCATCGCCTCGGCACCAAAATTGTCGGCTCAGAATATCGCCTTCAACGAAGTCGCCCGTCAGGCCATTCTGTCCGACCCGGATTTTCACGGCGGCCACTATGCCGAACATGGCGTGATCCCGACCCATGGGCTGCGGCTGGCGCGCATGGTGGGTCACATCACCTATCTGTCGGATAGCCAGATGGGCGAAAAATTCGGACGACAATTGCGCCACGGCGAACACCAGTTCAGTTTCGATGTCGATTTTGAGGTGGAGTCCTACCTGCGCTATCAAGGCGACAAGTTTGCCAGTTTCTTCGACGCCAACACCTACCTCAATACGACCAAGGCGCTCGATTATTTCGACCCGGCTTATACCTACGACGGCGATCTGGCCGCCGCCCTGGCCCGGGCCAAGGCCAAGTTCTTCGTCGCCAGTTTTTCAACGGACTGGCGCTTCGCCCCGTCACGCTCGCGAGAAATTGTCTTCGCCCTACTGCATAACCGCCTGCATGTCGCCTACGCCGAAATCGACAGCGATGCGGGACATGATTCCTTTCTGCTCGATGACGTTCATTATCACGCTGTATTGCGCGCCTATCTGGAGAACATATCCGTATGAGCAATGGAAACCCCTTGACGGCCATCGAACGCGAACGTTTCGATTTTGCCGTTATTGCCAACTGGATACCCCCCGGAGAGCGTGTACTCGACCTGGGGTGTGGCGATGGCAAGCTGCTGCGTTATCTGCGCGAAAGCAAAGGGGTTTTCGGTTACGGCGTCGAGATCGATCACGAGAGTGTGCTCGGTTGCATCCGCAATGGGGTCGATGTGATCCAGATCGACATCGAGGGCGGTCTTTCAGGTTTTGAAAACCAGTCCTTCAATCACGTGATCATTTCCCAGGCGCTGCAGGCCATGCATGCCACCGAGCGAATTCTGGGCGAAATGCTGCGCGTCGCCGACGAAGCCGTCGTGAGTTTCCCCAATTTTGCCTACCGCACCAACCGGGCAGCGATTGCCCAGGGCCATATGCCGGTTTCCGAAAATCTGCCTTACGAATGGTACGAAACGCCCAATGTCCGCTTTTTCACCATCGCCGATTTTGAAGCGCTGTGCGGCAAACTGGGCATCGAGATTCGGGAACGGCTGGCCTTTGACGATACTGGGCAAGCGGTGACCGATGACCCCAATCTGAACGGCAGTCTGGCCTTCTATCGTCTGGGCCGGAAAGCCTGATGCCCGTTTGGCTGAAAGCACTGTTGACCCGCAAGATGCTGATCTGCGTCTTTACCGGGTTCAGCTCCGGTTTGCCGCTTTATCTCCTGCTCAACCTGCTGCCGGCCTGGTTGCGCAGCGAAGGCGTCAATCTTAAAACCATCGGTTTTTTTGCGCTGATTCAATTTCCTTACACCTGGAAGTTTCTCTGGTCGCCTTTCCTCGACCGCTACGCTCTACCCATACTCGGTCGACGACGCTTCTGGTCGCTCAGCATGCAGATCGGATTGCTGCTTTCCATCGGCCTGCTCGGCGGCCTTTCGCCAAAGACCGACATCGTTCCAGTGCTCTGGCTGGCCACCCTGCTTGCACTGTTCTCGGCAACCCAGGACATCGCCCTGGATGCCTACCGTCGCGAACTGCTGAGCGATACCGAACTGGGCCTCGGCAACGCCGTACATGTGAACGCTTATCGCGTCGCCGGACTGGTGCCCGGATCGCTCTCACTGATTCTTGCCGACCTGTTGCCCTGGTCGCAGGTCTTCTGGATCACTGCCGCCTTCATGCTGCCTGGCATGGTCATGGTGCTGTCGGTCAATGAACCCGATTGCTCGCAGACAAAACCCCGAACCTTGCGCGAAGCCGTGGTCGAACCCTTTCACGAATTCATGGGTCGGGCGGGCCTGCAAGGGGCTCTGCTGGTCCTGGCATTCATTTTCCTTTACAAGTTGGGCGACTCATTGTGCACCGCCCTGGCGACGCCTTTTTACCTCGACATGGGTTTCACAAAAACGGATATCGGCCTGATCGCCAAGCATGCCGGCCTCTGGCCGGCGGTGATCGGCGGCCTGATTGGTGGCTTGTGGATGGTGCGTCTGGGCATCAACCGTGCCTTATGGCTATTCGGCGTTGTCCAGCTACTTTCGATTCTTGGCTTTGCCTGGCTGGCCTGGCTGGGGCCGCATACAGCCATCGGCATGGACCAACGGCTGGCGCTCGCCACCGTGATCGGCTTCGAGGCGCTCGGCGTCGGCCTGGGCACGGTTGCCTTCGTTGCCTTCATTGCGCGTTCAACGCATCCAGCCTACACCGCCACCCAATATGCCTTATTTACCAGCCTGGCCGCCGTGCCGCGCACGTTTTTCAATGCTTCGGCGGGTTGGTTGGTCGAAAGCCTGGGCTGGTTCAATTTTTTTCTGCTGTGCACCGCGCTTGCGGTACCGGGCATGCTCTTGCTGCCGCGGGTCGCGCCGTGGCGACCCGCGTCCATCGACGCTACGCGCCGTGTCTGAAACCAACGCGGCCTGCGCCGAGGCACTGATCAGCGCTGCCCGCGAGCTGTCGTCCAAGGTCGAAAGTCTGGTTTTTTCTCCCCCGGTGTCGCATACCTATAACCCGCTGACGTACGCCTGGGAAGCGCACGTGCAGTATTTGCGCCGCTATGGGGCAAGCCGCAAGGAAGTGCTGTTCATCGGCATGAACCCCGGCCCCTTCGGCATGGTGCAATGCGGCGTGCCCTTTGGTGAAATCACCGCGGTGCGAGGCTGGATGGGAATCGAAACTCGCATTGCGAAGCCGGCTATCGAGAACCCCAAGCGCCTGATCGATGGCTTTGCGTGTACCCGCTCCGAAGTTAGCGGCCGGCGGCTGTGGGGGCTGTTTCAGGAACGCTTTGGCACGGCAGAGGCATTCTTCGCCCGGCATTTTGTTGCCAACTACTGTCCGCTGGCCTTCTTCGACCAGGGTCGAAATCTGACGCCGGACAAGCTGCCAACGACCGAGACAGACCCTCTCAATTCGGCCTGTGACGATCATCTCAGGCAGATCGTCGCGGCGCTTGAGGCAAAATGGGTCATCGCGGTCGGCGGTTTTGCCGAGCGGCGCGCAAGCGATGCTCTGGCGGGGATAAATGTCCGCATTGGAAAAATACTGCATCCCAGCCCGGCAAGTCCAGCCGCCAACCGGGGATGGGCGGCCGCGGCGACACGGCAATTGATGGCTTTGGGAGTCTGGCACTAACCCGGTGGCGGCGACACCGTGTACGCCGGGAGGGTTGTGTATGGCTTACTTGCGCTGAAGATCTGTTACCGGCCGTTGCGCACGCGGTTTTCGCCGCCGGTCGAGCCACCAGGCATACACCGGCAGCAATAATGCAGAACCGGGCAGGAGCAGGAACAACAAGTAAGGCGATACTCGCGAAAGCACGCGTAGCTGGTTAAGGAGCTCCGATCTTTCGTCTTCAGTCCATTTATCGCCATTGCGATTCTTCATCAGCAGGGGCATCAGCCCGCGCATGCGGACAACGTCAGCGACAAACTCCCGAGCCTGCCGTTTCTGCGAGGCTACAACACGTGAAACGACGCTGGATTTCCCGATTGTCGCCTTGCCCCCTTCGTCATTGCTCACGAACCGGCTTTCACATCGAACATCGGAAATGTCTTGCGCAAAGTCCGCCAGGTCTTCCAGGCGAAGTAGGCGCGTCGGGTCCAGCGCCCGATGCGGCCTGGCTTCAGGACGACCAGCGTCGCCACGACAAGCGTAACGACGCTGGGGTGGTGTTTGACAAAGACGACGCCGGCGCGCACGCCTGCCACCAGCCGATCTGCTGTCGACAAGGCAGCGCGCACCGGCGGCACTTCACGCGCCAGCGAGGCGCGCTGATGGGCGATGCGTTCGAGCAAGCGGCCACGCCGCAAATGAAGTTCAATCAGCCGGCGACTCATGGCCGACCGCCTCTTTCAACTGGCGCAAATCTTCTTTCAACTCGGCAATGCTGACGGCAAAGATATGCTCGGGCTGCCGTGTCGATTGCTTGAACAACGCAAAGAACACAACGCCGAGAACAAGGAAAAACCCGGTTGACGCGCCCAGGACGATCACCCGGCTGTCCCAGAACAGCACGGTCATCCACGCCACGGCGAGCAGCATGCAGAAGGCAAAACAGAACGCCATTCCCTGCGCCAGGAGAAGCAGACGAATAGCGCGCAACTTCCCGGCTTCGATTTCGTTGCCGAGCAATTCAAGTCGTGTCTTGCCGCTGGCCAGCAGCGTCACGGCTATGTTTTTCAACGCACGGAACAGGCCGCTGTTGCCGCCGCCTTGCCTATCGTCCATCGTGCTAACGCCGCCTAGCGACGGCCGATTATGACACCGAGCAAGAGCCCAATCCCTGCCGCGATGCCGACTGCCCGCCACGGATTTTCATTGACGTAGTCGTCGGTTGCCCGCGCCGCTGCCTTGGTCTTATCGAGCAGCGCCGCTTCGGCATCGGCAATCCGCAACTTAGCGTCACGCAAACGCTCACTGATACGCTCACGCAAATCGGCCATTTTCTCGCCGGCGACACCGGCGGTAGCACGTAGAATTTCCTCGGCATCGGAGACGACAATCTTCATATCGGAGACGAGTTTCTGCTTGCTGTTGTTGGAGAGATCGTTAACTTCGGTCATGGGGCACCTCATGTGATAAGGAGTAAACAAGAAAAGATAGGGCACGAAACCACAGCGTGTTCGCGGACCACCACACTCAGGGTATCTAATTTGACGCCACAGATCAATGCGCAAATTCACAGCGCATAGTCGTAGTCGACCAGCAACGGTGCATGATCCGAAAAACGTCGCGCCTTGTAGACGGAAGCCGAACGTGCTGTCCCGGCTAATGCCGGCGAGGCCAACTGGTAGTCGATCCGCCAGCCAACATTCTTGGCCCAGGCTTGCCCGCGGTTCGACCACCACGTGTATGACTCGTCGGTGCTTTCCGGATGAAGCTGACGGTAAACGTCTTTCCAGCCCCCCTCTGTCAGTACCCGGCTGACCCAGGCACGCTCTTCAGGCAGAAAGCCGGAATTCTTCCGGTTGCCCTTCCAGTTCTTGAGATCGATTTCCTGGTGGGCAATGTTCCAGTCACCGCATACCACGATATCGCGACCGCTGTTTGCCAGTTCAAGGAGATGGGGAAAAAAAATGTCCATGAAGCGGAATTTTGCCGCCTGACGTTCCGGCGAGCTCGAACCCGAGGGCAGATAGAGCGATATGACCGAGAGCGAACCGAAATCGGCGCGAAGATAGCGACCTTCTGCATCGAACTGCGCGTCACCCAAACCTGCGCGGACGACATCCGGTTTTCGGCGGCACCACAACCCGACACCGCTATAGCCTTTTTTCTCGGCAAGGTGGTAATAAGCGTTCAGGCCATCCGGCCCCTTCATTTCGTCGGTCAGGTCCGAATCTTGCGCCTTGATTTCCTGAAGGCAAATGACCTCGGCGTTCTGGGCGGCAAGCCAGGGTAGG
>WBZP01001560.1_pt1 | contig 27782 bp, 25 predicted proteins | sample 5204301 | NCBI WGS metagenome assembly WBZP01 (sample SAMN12412401, study PRJNA552823) | activated sludge metagenome | isolation source: activated sludge from nitrification reactor of wastewater treatment plant... | place: USA: Pennsylvania | collected 2017 | reverse complement strand
GCATGCGGTCGGGCTCCTCTCGAAAGTCTCGATGTACGTCGTGGGCATGAACAATCTCAACACCCAGCACCGACAGTTCTGATCTGTTGATCAGCGGCGTCAGCCTGGGGACAACTAGCTGCGTGATGTGGGTAACAACACCAAGTCTGGGGAACTAGATGTGGATAACTACATCGATGTAACTACTAGATGTAGTGGTAACGGTAACCCGCGATCACAAGTAGATGCAACATGAACACGCCGAGAGTTTTCGGACATTTGCGACGCCCCTCTTGTCGCCCTCTTCAGGGCACATGCGGCGTGCGTTACCAAGGTTGCTAGGGGTTAGATCTGCGTGGTGATAGCGGATGTTTCCCGATGAGGCCTACCGTGGACTCGTGCCCCACCACAACCACTCCTCGCCACGCCCCACCCCTGTCTCAGGTGGGCGCGGAGTAGCCGTGGCAGCAGCACTAGGTGCCACCGCTTGGGTAGGCCTGGTGTGGTTGGCGGTCAACTTTGCCAACTCAGCGATCCGCTCAGGCGGAACAGCATGGATCTGGCTAGCCGTGTGTGCGATAGCCGCCATGGTCGCGGCGTTTATTGCGATCTTCTACGGCGCCCGCGTGCTTGCGCACGCTCGAGGGGAAGCACCTGCACCAAAAGCCACCGGAGGCGGCAAGCGCGCGAAGCGCTAGAGGCGACGTACCCCCATCGCAAGCAAGCCTTGGGCAGCGGTGTAAGTCGCCATCACCGCTTGCTCGGCCACCGGCGACTTGGTCTTGAACAAGAACATGTTGGCGCCCAAGATCGTGTCGCTAGCAAGGAACGACAAGGCGCCGGCCGCAATGAGGCCACGAGTGGTTGAATCAATGTTTTCATCCAGGGCACATGCTTGGGCAGCCACTAGCGAAAGCGCGGCGGAATAGACCCCCACAGCCACCCCCAACGCCGGATGCTTCTTGCCAGCTGCAATCGCCATCATGGGCGCAGCCGCCAACGTGCTGGCAGCGATCAATCCCGTGGAGGGGCGTTTGAGAAAACCCTTGCCCTGGTGGCGACGCCAAATCGAGGAGTACGCCGCATGCGCCAACCCAAACGAACCCGCCCCAGCCAGAAATGCAGGCTCGCCGTCCTTGAGCAGCGCCACATCTCCGCCCCAGGAGAAGGCTTGGGCGGCCAGAAGCGCCTTATCGGGTTGGCTAGTGGTGGCAACCGTGGCCAGCGCCAATGTCGGCATCAGGGCAGCCTTGGTCACGGCGCGCAGCTTGGAGTCCTTCTTCGTTCCAGCCAGCACCGTGTCTGCGATCGACAACGCGGCATAGGCAACTGCGGGGATTTTTCGGGCCAGACTCATGGGGGTGAACCTATCTCCCCGGTGGGTGTCGCCGGGCTCGGGGAGCCCTGGAAAAGTCACAGGTTTACTTGTGACTTGGTCGCTTTGCGGGGCAGATCATCCGGGTAAAGCGACAAACTGCCGCGCAAAGCAGTGGCGAGTGTTGAAAAGTAGTGAACTCCAAGCGCAGCGGAGTGAGGTCTGGTTCAGCGCCGTACGACAATCCCCCCACCGATCCCAGTGACCATCGCTTCACCCGGATGTTGTGCGCTTTGCCGGGGAGATCCTCCCCGCAAAGTGTCAAAGTCACAGGTTTACTTGTGACTTTGACACCCGCTCCGAAAAACCCAAACGGGGGACAGCCACTCAGATGTGACTGTCCCCCGTGCTTCCCCTTGATCAACGAACCTGGGTCGAGGAGGTCCGTCAATCGCGGCTTTGGGTCACCCCTTGGGCACCGCGAGCTGGGTGCCCACTTGCAGGCTCCCGTCGTCGGGCAAGGAGTTGAGTTCTTGGATGCGCAAGACCATCTCGCGGACTTCGCCAGGTGCAGCCAGCTGCCCAGCAATGCGGTAGAGGGTGTCGCCGGGCTGGATCTGGATGACGCGCACGGGCCCAGGTGAGCCAGCGCTGAGCGTCGCGACTGCAAATCCGCCTCGAACGATCATCAGCGCCATGAGCGCCGCGGTGAAGAGCAGCACAAGCACGACGCGACCACGTCGGGTGAGTCGAAGCGCAGGCTGAGGTGCCACAGACTTGGTGGGCACGAAACCTGAAACAAGGGTGACGCTGCTCATTTTGACCTCCGGGGGAAGATCGCGGCCACCGTGACCGCGAATCGGGTGTCGACTTCTCTTGTCGTGTTCGAGTGATTTCTAAACGAGGCCACCGACAGTTTTTTCAAGACCGCCTGTGTTTCTCGATTCAGAACGTCAATCGAACACGTGTACGAGATTAGAGCAGGTGTTCGAGTGTTTCAAGCATCTAGAGAACATTTGTTCGATGGGCGTGTCGCGGCTTGCGACGTACGCCCAGCAAAGGACAGGCAGCCGTCAGCGCCCGGCGCGCTTCATGCGCAACTTGCCCTCAAGCCGCATTAAGGGCTCGAGTTTCATGCTCGGCCCTGGGGTGAGATTCGACAGGCGCATCATCGCGCCACGCCATGCCGGCACAGTGCGCACAACTCTGTTGGTGCCGATCATGTTCACGGCCGCTTCGGCAACCTCTTCAGTGCTCAACATGCGTCCACCCGAGGCAATCAACGCTCGAGCCTGACCCGTCTGATCCATGTCAGCGACCAGTTGAGTGTCGACGCCATCTGGGCAGATCGCGTGGCAGCGAATCGCCTTGTTCTCAGCGTTCACGCTGGTTGTGAGAGACAGTACGGCGGCTTTCGTGGCGGCGTACACACTCAACCCGGGCACCGGCCCATGACCAGAGAGGGAGGCCGTGTTGAGGATGTCTCCCCCGCGCTCACCAAAGGCAGCGATGGCCGCACGCATGCCATACATGACGCCCTTGAAGTTGATATCAACCAAAGCATCAGCCCGTTCCTGGCTCAACTCAGACAGCGCCCCGTCAAAGCCAACTCCGGCGTTGTTAACCCACACGTTCACGGTGCCGTGTTCAGCAGCGATGGCGGCAACCTCGCGATGCCTCGCCGCGTCGCGTACGTCGTGCGCTAACCCGATGACCGCGCCGATTTCAGCAGCCGTCTGAGCCGCTGCGGCTTCATTGATATCGGTCACGACCACGGCATATCCACGAGCAACAAGTGCCTGGGCCATGGCCCGTCCGATACCCCTAGCCGACCCTGTTACAACCGCTACTGACGTCATGGCGTGATCAAACCACTCTGGTGATCAGAGCGGTACGTAACCCTGACCACACCGCGACACACCGATTCGAACAGATGTTTGATTCAAGGCTTCTGGTCGGCTAGCGTGTTTTGAAACCGCGACTGGAAAGGCCACCACCATGAGCAGCGACGAGAAGACAAACGTGCACGAGCTGCCCGACGCTGCCCCCGATGCGACTGGTCTCACCGCCCGCCAAAAGCGCATTCTCAATGTCTTGCGAGACTCCATCGAGAAGCGTGGCTACCCGCCGAGCATTCGTGAAATCGGTGAGCACGTCGGGTTGGCCTCTTCGTCCTCGGTTGCCCACCAGTTGCGTGTGCTTGAGAGCAAGGGCTTCATCCGCCGTGACCCCAACCGTCCGCGCGCCCTTGAGGTGTTCTTGCCTGAGGTGATGGCTGCTCGCCGTTCGATTGGTGAGGCCGAAGACTTTGACCCCGATTCGACCAGCCAACCGCTGCCGGCTGCGACTTACGTCCCAGTGGTTGGCCGCATCGCTGCGGGTGGTCCGATCCTTGCCGAAGAGCGAGTTGAAGACGTGTTCCCTCTCCCCCGCACGTTGGTGGGCGATGGCACCTTGTTCTTGCTCGAGGTTTCTGGTGACTCCATGATCGATGCGGCGATCTGCAACGGTGACTACGTGGTGGTTCGTCAGCAACCAACTGCCGAAAATGGCGAAGTGGTCGCCGCCATGCTCGATGGTGAGGCGACCGTCAAGACGTTCCAGCGCAAAGACGGCAAGGTCTGGCTGATGCCTCACAACGAGTCATATGACCCCATCGATGGCACCCACGCGAGCATTCTCGGCAAGGTGACCGCAGTCCTACGTCGCATGTAGCCACGGATTCCGTCACAATAGGGCGATCCTGCTTCGTATTCCGTGGCGAAGCGTGAAGAAAGGCCCTGTGATGACTGCCAACCCTGTGACCTGGCCCGCGCACGACCCGGCAACCCGCCGCTGGCTGCCTGCGACCTCTACCCCGGTTGACCCAGGACGCGTGCAGACCTTGCTGCAAGCCGAATGGGATCGCTTCACTGCTGACACAAGTGGCTCCGGTGAGCACAACACTCGCGCCGCTGAAAGCCTGCCGCTGGGTGTGACCTCCTCCTTCCAGCACTGGGACCCCTACCCGATTTCAATCAAGTCCGCTCGCGGCGCCTGGTTGACCGACGTCGATGACCGCCAACTGCTCGACCTCTCAATGGGATTTGGCGCGATGCTGGTCGGCCACCTCAACCCAGTCGTGGTCGACCGCATCCAACACGCGCTTAGTGAAGTGGGCACGTTGTTCGTGACTCCCTCCCCTCAGGCAACTGAGATGAGTGAAAAGTTCCGGCACCGCTTCGGCCTCGACATGCTGCGCTTCACCAACTCCGGCACCGAATCACTGATGTACTCGGTGCGAGCAGCCCGCGCCTACACCAACCGCAAGGCGATCGTGAAGATCGAAGGCGGCTACCACGGTGGCTACGACGCCTTGCAGGTCTCGGTCAAGCCCCCGCTGGATGCAATCGGCCCAGCCGACAACCCGACCCCAGAGGTTCCCTTCGACGTCGAGGCGGGCACCGTCTATGTCGTGCCCTACAACGACCTCGAGCAACTCGATCGAGTCCTGAACGCCCACGGGTCCGAGATCGCCGCCATGGTGATCGAACCCGTCGTGGAGAACCTCTCGATCGTGGTGCCCGACGAGGGCTACCTGGCTGGGGTTCGGGCAGCGTGCGACAAGCACGGCGTCGTACTCATCTTTGATGAGGTCAAGACCGGCCTCACCGCTGGCTATGCAGGCGCTGCGCAACGGTTGGGCGTCGAGCCTGACCTGATCACCCTGGCCAAGAGCATCGGCGGGGGCCTGCCCCTGGCAGCCTTTGGTGGCAAGCGCGAAGTGATGGAGGTTGTCGTTGACGGCCGGATGGCGCACTTTGGCACCTACAACGGCAACCCGTTGGTGATGGCCGCAGCCCAAGCCGTCGATGAGATCTGCACCCACGAGGCCCTTGATGCCGTTGAGGCGATTAACGACCGAGCAATGACTCGCATGGACGAACTCATCACAGAGTTCGAACTCCCGGCTCACACGGTTGGTCTGGGCGCCAAGGGCTGCGTGACCTGGTCAGCCACACCCGTGCGCAACTACCGCGACTACAAAGCCACCGACTTCGGTCTGGCCGAGTTGTCATGGCTGTGGGGCGTTAACCGCGGCATCTTGACTCCCCCCGGACTTGACGAGCAGTGGCTGGTCTCGCTGGCACACACCGAAGACGACATGGGCTTGTTGGTGGAGCACTTCCACGACTTGGCGAAAGCCCTGCGCTCCTAATCGATGTCAGTTGTGGTTATCGGTGGGTCAAACCTCGACACCATCGCACGCACCAACACCGCGCCGGTCGCGGAGACCTCAAACCCTGGGCGCACCACCGTGCGCCCAGGGGGTGTGGGTCGCAACATCGCCGAGAACCTGGCCCGATTAGGCACCGACGTCACCCTGATCAGTGCTCTGGGCGCGGGTCATTCGGCACAGACATTGCGTGAAAGCCTGGCAGGAGCCGGGTTGCATGAAGTCGACTCGGGACACGACACCGGGTCCTACACCGCCGTGCTCAACGACAACGGCGGCTTGGTGATTGGGGTGGCTGACATGGCTGCCACCGACGCGATCACTCCCGATCTGTTGAAGCCCGAGTGGTTTGGTGGCGCGAGCGTCGTCGTACTCGACGGCAATCTGCCTATCGACACCCTCGCCCGCGCGATGGAGTTGGCTGGTGACGCGGCGGTCATGCTTGACCCTGTGAGTGTCGCCAAGGGCTGCCGGCTGCGAGATCTGGCCGCGTTGCCGTTGCATACGTTCACCCCCAACCATGACGAACTCCTAGCGATCGCCCAGACCGACTCGATCAAGGAGGCCTGCGAGTGGGCGCATCGACGCGGGGTGGAGTACGTCTGGCTTCGGGAGGGCGCGGCAGGCTCGCTGCTGTCCTCATCGCACGGAACCACGCGCATCCCGGTGGCGCCTGCGCGCACTGTCGTCGATGTGACCGGCGCTGGAGATGCCGCGCTGGCGGCCTACGTGCACCGGATCATGCTGGGCGACTCACCGCAGGTTGCCGCGACCTTTGGCGCCCACGCCGCAAAACACACCATCGAAGTCGCGGGCGCAGTGGCACCACTGACCCACGCACTCCTTGAATCAGAAATGGAAGCCCTGTGAACCTCTCTGTTGCCGCCGAAGTTGAGGCCGCTTTAGCCGAATCTCGGCCTGTGGTAGCCCTCGAAAGCACCATCATCAGCCATGGCATGCCCTACCCAGCCAACGTCGCGATGGCCCGCGAGGTCGAGCAGATCATTCGTGATGCTGGCGCCACCCCGGCCACGATCGCGGTGCTCCACGGGGTGCCCCGCATCGGGCTGGACGCCGACTCCTTGGAGTTGCTTGCTAGCGATCCCGACGTGCGCAAGGTGAGCATCCGCGATCTTCCGTACGTCGTCGCACGCGGAGAGCACGGAGCCACCACCGTCGCATCAACGATGAGGCTGGCGGCACTAGCCGGCATCGAGGTCTTCGTGACCGGCGGACTTGGTGGGGTGCACCGAGGTGCCAGCTCGTCCTTTGACGAGAGCGCCGACCTCACCGAGTTGTCGATGACCGACGTGTGCGTGGTGAGTGCCGGGGTGAAGTCCATCCTCGACATCGGGTTGACGCTGGAGCGGTTGGAATCTCTGGGAGTGCCGGTTGTTGGTTATGCCACTGACGAGTTCCCAGCCTTCTTCACGCGCAGCAGCGGCTTTGAGGTGCCGTTGCGCTGCGACTCCCCTAAGGAGATCGCAGCGCTGATGCAGGCGAAGTGGTCAATGGGTCTCCATGGTGCGGTGTGCGTGGCGAACCCGATCCCGACAGCTGATGAGATTCCGCACGTCGAGATCGACGCGATCATCGATCAAGCCCTCAACGACTGCGACAGCCAAGGAATCACTGGCAAGAACATCACGCCGTACCTGCTTGGCCGGATCGTTGAACTCACCGAGGGCCGCTCGCTGGAAGCCAACATCGCGTTGGTGCGCAGCAATGCCCGACTAGGTGCGCAGATCGCGATCGCAAACGCCGCGCGCTAGCTAGGGCTGGCGCAGAGACAGCGCACCGGCCCGCGACGAAATCCCGTGCACCACAGCCTCAGCCGGTCCTCGACGACCGGTGACGGCTGCCAGCGCGATCACCACGGTCGGCACTGCGAGCCACAGCCCCAGCGTGACCAACTGCGCCCATCCACCGGGCATGGCCATGCCAATTTCGATCGACCACCACTTCTCCGATCCAGACGTCAGTACGAAGGCGTGGAAGAGGTAGAACGTCAACGACCAGGTGCCCAAGAGAGCAAGCGGCGCGGTGAGTTTGGGGAATCTTTGAGCAGCCATGAGCGCGAAGCCGAGCACCGCGCTGGCCACCGACATGCCAAATAGCAAGCAGAGGGTCTTAGCGCTGTGGCCTGTGGTGTCAGTGAACGATTCGAGGTACTCACGCTGGATGGGGAACGAGCTAACCATCGCGCTCACGATCGGCAAGGCAACGACGCCGATCAGCCCGCCCACTGCCAGCCGAACTGGCATCGCGGCAGCCGTGAGTCGAGTGCGACCCAGGGCCATCCCAAACAAGAACAACGCGATCTCGGGAAAGATCGGGTAGGTGCCGGTGAAGAACACCGAGCGAGGTTGTGCCCACAGAGTTTGCCCATAGAACTGCACCGCATCGCTCCAGAAGCCGTGGCCCCCGCCAACGCTTTGGTACGCCGAATCGCCGCTGGTCCCATAGGGCATCCCCAGCAGGCCATTGCGGTGATGGATCGTGAGCCAGGTGATGATTTGGGGCCCGATAAAGGCAAAGGCCGCACTGACCCACAACAGTGTGCGCCTAGGCAAGGTGATCAGCAGGGGACTCAACAAGAAATAGCCGCCGTAGACGGAGAGAATCTGGACGATCCCCGCACCGCCGGCCTCCAACAAGACACCAATGAGCAGCAAGATGAACCCGCGCACCACCAGCGAGCGGCGCAGCCGCCAGCGGGCACTAGGAGTTGTCGCCCGCAACGCCATCATGCCGACCATGAGGCCAGCCAAGATGACAAAAGTGGCCTGAGCTCGACCCGAGACCACTTCGTGCAGTGGCGCCAAAAAGTCCCAGGCAAACGCCGACCCGTGCCCACTGGGGGCACCAGACCAAGCCATGTCAGAGCCTGCAGAACTGAGGGCGCTTGAGTCGACGGAGGACGACCACCCACTGGAGTTTGCCAAGCCAGAGCCCGAATCCGGGATCGACGCAGAGTCACTGGGCACTGGTGTGCTCCACCCTGAGCTACCCATTTCGTCCTTGGGCACCACGGTGTGGGCGATGAGCATGCCCAACATGGCCACAGCCCGGGCAATGTCGATGCCGCGCAAACGCTGCCTGAGTGGCCCCGCCTTGCGAATCTTGAGACGAGTCAGTAGCGCCAGCCAACCGTCAAGGGTCACTTGCCACCTGCTTGGCTTCGCGACCTCCGATCGGCGAGTCGTGCTCTCGGGGGAAAACACTGCACTCATGTCGGACCCCTTCACAGTTGGCTGGCTGTGCCCAGCTTTCCGTCGAGGAGGCTTTGAGATCCTCCCCCAGATGAGTGATCTTGGCTGCGACGCATCGGCCAAAAGTATGAGTCTTAGGCTCCAAGTCGAGCCAGCGCCGCCTTGACTACATCAGGGTCGGTGGTCGTCCACATCGGCGGCAGCGAGGCGCGGAGGAAGCCTCCATACCTAGCGGTGACCAGTCGGGGGTCCAAGATGGCGACCACGCCTCGGTCTGAGGTGGTGCGAATCAATCGCCCGGTGCCTTGCGCAAGCAACAAAGCGGCATGCGTCGCTGAGACAGACATGAATCCATTGCGGCCAGCACGGTCGGCTGCCTTGGCCCTCGCACTCATCAAAGGATCGTCAGGACGAGGAAACGGGATGCGATCGATGATGACCAGGGTGCACGTGTCTCCGGGAACGTCGAGGCCTTGCCACAACGACAACGTGCCGAACAAGCACGTGTGCGGGTCGTTCACGAACTGCCTTGCCAACTCAGGAAGTTGGGCATCGCCTTGAGCCAGCACAGTGAGATCAGGCAGTCGCTCACGCACGTGCGCAGCAGCGGCCTCGGCGGCACGGCGCGATGAGAACAAGCCCAAGGTGCGCCCACCGGCCGCCGCAACCAGGCTCACCACTTCGTCGAGGTACCGCTCAGAAAGACCATCTCGACCAGGCGGTGGCAAGTGTCGAGCCAGGTACAAGATCCCTTGCTTGCTGTAGTCAAAGGGTGAGCCAACGTCGATCCCCCGCCACGGCAAGACATCTTCAGTGCGTTCGAGCGCGCCCTGGTCACTGCGCTCGGTTGGCTTCAAACCAACGCCGGTGGCAACAGAGTCAAAGTCACCCCCGAGTTTCAACGTGGCCGACGTCAACACAGCCGTCTTCTCAGTCATCAACTTCGAGCGCATGACGCCCCAAACCTCTAAGGGCGCAACACAGAGCAAATCGCCGCCCTTTTCTCGTTGGGTGACCCACAAGACGTCGCTTTGGTTCTGCGCTGCCATGCGTTCACTGGTCGCGAAGATTTCTTGTGCCCAGCCCTTGGCTTGAGTCGCGGCCGCGTCATCGTTGACGTCCTTGGGAAAGGCACTCACGAGTGCACGTGCAGCATCTCGAACCAACTCGAGTGCATCAGAAAGGGCCACCGGCACTGGGTCGAGCCGCCCGCCTTGGCATTCCTCCATCGCATCGCGCAAGGCGTCGGCTGCATCACCGAGGTCATCGGCCTCTGACCCGTCAATGTGGCGCATCGAGCGGCGAACGGTGCGTTCGATCTCGACAACAGAGAGTTCATCTGTGGCGGCTTGAGTTACGCGGGCCACCAGTTCGTGCGCCTCGTCGATCACCACGGTGTCGTACGTCGGAATCATCGGCACCCCCTCGATGGCGTCAATAGCCAGCAAGGAGTGGTTGGTGATGATCAGTTGGGACTCCTGGGCTTTCTCCCGAGCACGCTCAGCAAAGCACTCGGCAGTGTAGGGACACTTGGTGGCGCCTAGGCATTCACGGTGTGTGACCGAAACCTGACGCCACACCCGTTCCCCGTGTTTGGGGGCCGCATCACGTTCACCGGTGCCGCCCTCTTGGGCTTGCTCCTCGATCCATTCGCGAAGCGCGACCACTTCCGCACCCAGAGACCCCTCAGGAAGGTCAACCAAGATGCCCTGGTCGTCAGGCACTCCTTCACGAATCCGGTGCAGACAGGCGTAATTGGATCGCCCCTTCAAGACGGCGTACGACGGCGCCTTGGGCAGCATGTCCTTGACCGCGTCAACCAGTGCGGGCAGATCGCGTTCGACCAGCTGATGCTGCAACGCCAAGGTGGCCGTAGCCACCACAACACGCTCCTTGTGGAGGAGTGCTGGCACCAGATAGCCCAGCGACTTGCCGGTGCCAGTTCCTGCCTGAACGAGCAGGTGCTCTTGGCTCTTAAACGCCGCTGCGACCGCTTGGGCCATCTCGACTTGGCCAGGGCGTTCTTCGCCTCCCAATGCTTCAACCGCCTGCGCAAGCACCGCGCTCACGTTCACAGCGGGGTCGGCGGGCATTGCAGCACCCTAGCTAGCCGGACACCCCAACCGGGCCTCGGGCGAAGAGAATGCGTTTTTCGTTGCCAAATGGTGCTTGTTGAGCGGTAAACCTCGGCCCTACTGTCACGCCATGACCAATCCGTCGATTCGCATCCGCGGCCTCACCAAGCACTTCGGCCAGGTGCGTGCCGTCGATGGTGTTGACCTCGACATCGCCGATGGCGAGTTCTTCGCAATGCTTGGACCTAGCGGCTCCGGCAAGACGACAGTGCTGCGGATGATCGCGGGCTTTGAACAACCTACGAGCGGTTCGATTGAACTCGCAGGCACAGACGTGACTGGGCGTCCGGCGTACGACCGAGACGTCAACACGGTTTTCCAGGACTATGCGCTCTTCCCGCATATGAGCGTGCAAGACAACGTCGAATACGGCCTGCGGGTCAAGAAGGTTGCCAAGGCGGAGCGCCATGAGCGCGCCAAGGATGCGCTGGCCAGTGTGCACCTAGAGCAGTACTCCGAGCGCCGTCCCAGCCAACTCTCCGGTGGCCAACGCCAACGCGTGGCTTTGGCGCGAGCCTTGGTGAATCGACCCAAGGTACTGCTGCTTGACGAACCCTTGGGCGCTCTGGATCTCAAACTCCGCCGGGCCATGCAAATCGAACTCAAGGAACTCCAACGCGAGGTTGGCATCACCTTCGTGTTCGTCACCCATGACCAAGAAGAAGCGCTGACCTTGGCCGATCGGATCGCCATCTTCAACGACGGCAAGATCGAACAAGTCGCAACACCTGCGGAGCTTTACGAACAACCCATCAACCCGTTCGTGGCCGGCTTCGTGGGCACCTCCAACTTGTTGGAAAACGAATCGGCCAAGACTCTGCTTGGCCGCGAGGGCAGTTTCAGCATTAGGCCCGAGAAGATCCACTTGGATCCTGCGGACACCACCGGTCTCCAAACGGCCAGCGGGGTTATTCGCGAAGTCATCTACCTCGGCGCCACTAACCACTACGTCGTCGATCTCACCACTAACGCCACCTTGACTGTCGCCAGGCAGAACCTGCATGGCGCCAGCGACCAGAACCTGCGCCACCGCGCCGACACCGTCACGCTGGGTTGGCTACCTGAACACGTCATCGAGCTCACCACAAAGGAGAACTAATGAAATCGATCAAAATCGCGTCGGCCGCAGTGGCCTTCGCTCTCGCCCTGACCGCCTGTGGCGGCTCAGGTTCAGGGGACAAGGGCAGCGGGGGATTCACTGCGCCCGACGTACCTATGGCCAAATCGCTTGGCGAAGGCGAAGGTTCGGTCAGCATTTTGGCCTGGCCCGGCTACGCAGAGGACGGAAGCACCGACAAGGCCTACGACTGGGTGACGCCGTTTGAGAAGACCACCGGATGCCAAGCCAACGTGAAGTACTTCGGCACCTCAGATGAAGCCGTGCAACTGATGAAGACCGGACAGTACGACGTGGTCAGCGCCTCCGGCGACGCCTCGCTGCGCCTGATCGCTGGTGGCGACGTGGCCCCAGTGAACACCGCGCTCACGCCGAACTACGCCGACGTGTGGCCCTTCTTGAAGGACCGGCCGTGGAACTCGGTGAACAAGCAGATGTATGGCATTCCGCACGGCTACGGCGCCAACTTGTTGATGTACCGCACCGACATCGTCAACCCCGCACCAGACAGTTGGAGCGCGGTCTTCGATGACGCCTCGAAGTACGCCGGCAAAGTGACCTCCTATGACTCACCGATCTACATCGCTGACGCAGCGCTGTACCTGATGAAGACCAAGCCTGAGCTAGGCATCAAGGACCCCTACGCCTTGGATGAGAAGCAACTCAAGGCCTCGGTCGACTTGCTCAAGGCTCAGCGCCAAAACGTCGGCGAGTACTGGTCTGACTACCTCAAGCAGATCCAGTCGTTCACCACTGGCGACTCGGTGATCGGCACCTCGTGGCAGGTCATCGTCAACACTGCACAAGGCGAGAAGGTCAAGGTCGATGCAGTGCTGCCCAAGGAAGGCGCCACCGGTTGGTCAGACACCTGGATGATCTCCTCGAAGGCCGCGCACCCCAACTGTGCCTACAAGTGGATGGACTACATCATCTCACCCAAGGCCAACGACGCGGTTGCGGAGTACTTCGGTGAGGCACCCTCCAACGCCAAGGCATGCGACATCGCCACCGAGGGGTTCTGCGACTCCTACCATGCAGGCGATGAGGCCTACGCCAAGCAGATCCACTACTGGACGACCCCCATCAAGCAGTGCCTTGACGGTCGTACCAACGTGCAGTGCACCGACTACGCGCGGTGGACCCAAGCCTGGACGGAGATCAAGGGCTAACTAATGGCAGCGAGCTCACCTGGGTATCGAAAGCGATTGGCCTCGCTCTTGGCCCCACCCATGCTGTGGCTGGGTGTGGCCTACCTAGGTGCGCTCGCTGCTTTGTTCCTCACCTCGTTTTGGACGGTCAACGCGTTCGGAACCGGTGAAATCGAGCAGGTCTGGAATCTCGACAACTACCGAGCGCTCTTCACCATCTCGGTCTATCGCACCATCACGCTGCGCACCCTGGCGATCGCGATTGGGGTGACTGTCATCGATGCACTCCTCGCCTTACCGATCGCGCTCTACATGGCGAAGGTCGCCAGCCCGCGAGCACGCAAATGGCTCGTGATCGGCGTCTTGATGCCGTTGTGGGCGTCGTACCTCGTCAAGGCGTATGCCTGGCGCGGACTGCTCTCTGATGCTGGCCCCGTGGCCTGGCTGCTTCGACCCCTAGGACTCGACACCCCGGGTTATGGGCTCACCGCCACCGTAATCACGTTGGCCTACTTGTGGTTGCCGTACATGATTTTGCCGATGTACGCCGGCCTCGAAAGACTCCCCGACTCGCTCCTGGATGCCTCTGCCGATCTGGGCGCGCGCCCCTGGCTTACGTTGCGCCGCGTCGTCGTACCCGTGCTGTGGCCAGCGGCTGTCGCCGGATCGATCTTTACGTTCTCACTCACCTTGGGCGACTACATCGCCGTCAAGATTGTCGGTGGCGCCAACCAGATGCTCGGCAACGTCGTCTATGACAACTCCGGTGTGGCCGGCAACTTGCCGTTCGCGGCTGCCGTGGCCGCCATCCCCGTGGTCATCATGGTTGTCTACCTAGCATTAGTACGCCGCACCGGCGCCTTGGAGAACCTATGAACTCCCCCGTGATGCGTCGAGTGTTAGCGGGCTTAGCCGCTGCCGTGCTGGCCGTGATTTACGTGCCGCTGATCTTGGTCGTGGTCAACTCGTTCAACACTTCCAAAGTGTTTGCCTGGCCTCCGCCTAGCTTCACCACCCAATGGTGGGTGCGAGCCTGGGAAAGCAGTGGCGCACGCGAGGCCGTGTGGGTCTCGGTGCGTGTTGCGCTCATCGCCACACTCATCGCCCTGGTCTTGGGCACCATGGCGTCCTTGGCCGTGCAGAGATTCACCTTCTTCGGCAAAGACACCGTCTCCCTGCTGATCATCTTGCCGATCGCACTGCCTGGCATCGTCACAGGTGTGGCGTTGAAGAACGCGTTCGTTTCAGTCATGGGTATCAACTTGGGCTTTTGGACAATCGTCGTCGCGCACGCCACCTTCTGCATTGTCACCGTTTTCAACAACGCGGTCGCCCGGCTGAGACGTCTGGGCGTCAACCTCGAAGAAGCCTCCATGGATCTCGGCGCTCACCGCTGGACCACCTTCCGGTTGGTCACCTTCCCCATGATGCGCTCCTCATTGCTCGCTGGTGGGTTGTTGGCCTTCGCGCTCTCCTTCGACGAAATCATCGTCACCACCTTCACCGCCGGCGAAGGCATCCAAACCCTGCCGATTTGGATCCTGCAAAACATGTTCCGCCCCCAGCAGGCGCCCGTGGTCAACGTCGTCGCTGCGGTTTTGATCCTGGTTTCCATCGTGCCGATTTGGTTGGCTCAGCGCCTTGGTGGCGACGAAGGTGTGCCCGCTGCGCACTAGAAAAGTCACAAGTAAACCTGTGACTTTGTCGCTTTGCGGGGAGGATCTCCCCCGCAAAGTGCCAAACATCCGGGTAAGGCTGAGGCACCGCGCAAAAGCGAATCAGCGCCCCCGGGAGTTCCCGGAGGCGCTGACTTAGATCGTTAAAGAGGCGGAGACTACTCGGCACTCTCCGTGCCGGAGTACGTCGAAGGAGGCGCCGTCGTACCCGTGCCGAAGTCGACCGTCGGAGCTGCCTGCTGACCCTCGGGAGCCTTGTAGAACTCACGCTTGGAAACACCAGCCACACCGGTCAAGAACATCCACGGGATGGTCTGGGTCATGGAGTTCAGCTTGGTGACGGCGTCGTTGTAGTACTGACGCGAGAAAGCAAGTTGGTTCTCGGTGTCGGCCAGTTGACGCTGCAAGTCCAAAAACTGCACGTTGGCCTTCAAGTCCGGGTAGGCCTCGGCGACGGCCATGACGTTGACCAATGCCTTGGAGAGCTCAGCGTCTGCCGCGGCTTTCTCGCCAACGTTTCCGGCCTGGGTAGCAGCCGAAACGCGCGAGCGCGCTGCTGTCACGGCCTCAAACACGCCCTTTTCGTGGGCTGCATAGCCCTTGACCGTGTTGACGAGGTTGGGGATGAGGTCGGCGCGACGTGTCAGTTGGACGTCGATGCCACCGAGCGCTTCTTGTGCGCCGATATCGGTACGACGCAACTTGTTGAACCCACCAATCACGAACCCAATCAGGCCCACGACCAGCAGAACAATGACAAGTACCACCATAAGTGCGCCAGTAATCATGGTTGTTTCCTCTCTAGATGCCGGGAAGCCCCCGACAAGACTGTGTGGTGATGGGTCACCATGACCCGCCACCTCCGCCGCCACCGCCGAAGCCGCCACCAAACCCACCGCCGCCGCCGAATCCACTGTCGCCGCCGCTGCTTTGCGGGGCGATGCTGGCTTCGTAGGAGGAGATGGCAGAGCCGACCTCTGCGTTGAAGTCGTTGGCGAAGGCGGCACCAGGTGAGCCGTAGTAGCCCCCGCCGTAGTAGCCACCTCCGACGTACCCCGGGTTGGGTGGTTCCTCGCCGGTCTCACTGCGGTATTTGTTTGCCCACTCCGCGGCGCAGCCAAAGGCCACGGCCCACGGGATGTAGGCGGTGTAGAGCTCTTTGCGCCCGCTGAAGTCGAATCGAGCGACGCTCGACGGTGTAGCTAGCACGCGCCTGAAGCCGCCGATGCGCGACCACAAGTCACGTCCTGCTTGGGTGCGCATGGTGTGCGAGCGCGAATCGAGCACCGGGATCGCGTTGACCGCAAAGAGGCCGAATGGCAAGCCGAGGAGCGACATTGCGAAGGGGTTCCACACGAAGGCAGCGATCGCAATGACGCCACCACCGATCACCAGGAGCCCGGCCAGCATCACGAAGTGCTTGATGTCCATAAAGCCGTGCTTGCGCGACCAGGACTTCACCGAACTCTGGAAGTCGGAGCGTGCGGTCTGCAGTAGCTGTCCTGCGTCTTTGTCATTGCCTTGGATGCGCAGGCCAGAAGATCCGTCTTGCACACCGAGTTGCCCCACAACTGAGGCACCCACATCGTCAACGCGCGACCAGTCGCCGTCGTCCTTGCCGGTGATCTCCCAGCCGTTATCGGTCTTGTCGAGCGTGATGACGCCTTTGCTCGCCAGGTCAAGCAGGGTCGCGGGGTAGGCGTCTGCGTCGACTCGTTCAGTAAAGAGGTACGCCGCCTGTGCTGGCCCAAGCCCATCGGGCGGGGCGTACTGCAGCGGGAAGGGCGGTTCAGGCTCACGAGTGCGCCAGGCCAGGATGAATCCGACGAGACCTCCAACTAAGGCCAGCAATCCAAAGAAGCCCGCTGCGATGATCGAGCGACCAAAGACTGGGTCGAACCGGATGCCCCACGGCAGACTCACTCGTCCCGGTGGCGCCACATCAACGGTGCTTTGCACGGTGACCGGAGTGTTGGGTGGCAACTCCGAAGTGCTCACGCGATAGCTATTGCCATCAGCGCTGGCCTCGCAGCCGGTGTTAGCTCCGACGCCAATGGCGCATTTGACCGGTCCTGCGGAGCCGGGGAGGTTGACCTGAAGTTCGGATTGCTTGATCGGCATCCGCCAACCCGACGGAATCAAGTTCCAATAAAACTGCGACTGGCTGCCCTTATCGCTGAGCACACCATCGACTTTGTAGGTGATGTCGTAGACGTGGCTGCCATCGATCGTCGACTCGGCGCGGCCGATGCGTACGACGACGTACCTCCCGCGCTCCTTTGTGCTGATGTCGATTCCGTCAGGCTGTCCATCACGCGTGACCTGGATGTCGTAGGGCTCAAGCCGGGCTTTGGGGTCGGAGGCATCGGCGACATCAAAGAATCTGAAGATGCCGTGACGTCCAAATGGCAGGTCAACGGTGAGCTTCTCGTGAGCAGACAGGGTGCCGTCTGCGTCCACATCGAACGTCGCCTTGTAGTCGGTGATCGTGGCGTATTCCGGAGTGGTGTCGGCACCGCTGCTAAACCCGAGAGCGGGGATGAACATCAACGCAATGACGCCCAGAGAACCCACAATGGCTAGCGCCAACCGCTTCATGTGCGTCACCTTACTGAGTGGGGTCAAGTCGTGAAAATGCTGTGTAAAGCGTCAAAGTCACAAGTAAACCTGTGACTTTTACCTACCGGTGTGGCTGGTGTGACTAACCCTCCCGCACCGCAAACTGTTCCAACTCACTAGCCAGCCCCTCGTGAACTCGGGCACTCACCAGTGTTCCTTCAGCAACATGCTCAACGGACAACACTTCACCTTGCTCGTGAAGTCGGTTGACCAAATCCCCGCGGTCGTAGGGCACCAGCACGCTCACCTCCACACCGGGGTGCGGCAAGTCAGCCTCGATTGCCTGCAACAACTCAGCGATGCCTTCACCTGTGCGGGCACTGGCTGCCACTGAGTGGGGCTCTCGGCTAAGGATGCGCTGCACCACAAGTGGGTCTGCGGCATCGGACTTGTTGATCACGACCAACTCGGGCACACCCGATGCACCAATATCGGCGAACACTTCACGCACGGCAGCGAGTTGCCCCTCGGGATCAGGGTGCGAGCCATCAACAACGTGCACGATCAGGTCCGAATCGGCGACCTCTTCGAGCGTGGAGCGAAATGCTTCCACGAGTTGGTGGGGCAGGTGGCGCACGAATCCCACGGTGTCGCTCATGGTGTAGATGCGGCCGTCGCTAGTCGTCGTACGCCGTGTTGTCGGGTCCAACGTGGCGAAGAGTGAGTCCTCTACCAGCACGCCAGCATTGGTCATCCGGTTCAGCAGGGATGACTTGCCTGCGTTGGTGTAACCCGCAATGGCCACCGACGGGATCGCATTGCGCCGTCGCTCGGCACGCTTGGTGGTGCGCGTGGTCTTCATGTGGGCCAACTCGCGACGCAACTTGGCGATCTTGGTGTTGATGCGGCGTCGATCCGTTTCGATCTTCGTTTCACCGGGGCCGCGGCCACCGATGCCTTCACCACCAGCGACTCGACCACCGGCTTGGCGCGACAAGTTGCCACCCCATCCGCGAAGTCGCTGCTTCATGTAGTTCAACTGGGCCAGCTCGACCTGAGCTTGACCCTCTTTGCTCTTGGCGTGCTGGGCGAAGATGTCGAGGATCAGCGCGGTGCGGTCCACCACTTTGACCTTGAGTCGGTCTTCGAGGTTACGCAGTTGACTGGGAGCAAGTTCGCCATCGCAAATCACGGTGTCCGCACCCGTCGCCGCGACGATCTCACGCATCCCTTCGACCTTGCCTCGCCCGATATAGGTGGCCGGGTCTGGGGTTTGGCGGCGCTGGAAGAGCGCGTCAAGTACCTCTGAACCAGCGGTTTCAGCGAGCAACGCCAACTCAGCCATCGAATTCTCAGCGTCGGTCACGGTCCCTTGGGTCCACACCCCCACCAAGATGACTCGCTCAAGGCGAAGTTGGCGGTACTCGACCTCGGTGATGTCTTCGAGCTCAGTGCGCAGGCCAGCAGCCCGCCGCAGCGCATGCCGTTCGGCGAGGTCTAAGGAACCCGTAGTTTCGGTGTCTTCATCGTCGGCGTAGCCACTTTCCCAGTCGTCAGTTTGGGCAAGTTCGTCATCGAGATGGAACGTTTGCTTTGTCATACGTGTCCAAGCCTAGGCGTGACCCGCACATGCCGCATCTGAATTGGCTAGCGTGAAACCCGTGACTGCAACCATCTCCCGCGCTCGCGTCGTCATCATCGGTGGTGGAGTGATCGGGTGCTCCATCGCCTACCACCTGGCTCACCTCGGCTGGACCGACGTTGTCGTGCTCGAACGCGACCGACTCACATCAGGTACGACGTGGCACGCCGCCGGTCTGATGACCTGCTTCGGATCGACTTCTGCGACCAACACCGAGATCCGGCTCTATTCGCGCGAGCTCTACGCCGCGCTTGAACAGGAGACGGGTCAATCCACAGGGTTCAAGCCCGTCGGGCTGATCGAGGCTGCTGCTGACGCGGATCGCCTTCAGGAATACCGACGAGTGGCTGCTTTCCAGCGGATGCATGGACTGGAGGTCGAGGAGATCTCACCAGCCCAGATGAGCGAGTTGTTCCCCTGGGCCAAGACCGATGACCTCCACGCTGGCTTCTGGGTGCCCGGGGACGGTCGGGTGAACCCTGTCGATCTCACGATGGCGTTGGCTAAGGGCGCTCGTCAGCGCGGAGTCACCGTCCTGGAAAGCTCACCCGTGCTCGAAGTCTTGACCACCGATGACCCACTCCCCCGCATTCGTGGAGTGCGCACCGCTGAGGGCGAGATCGAGTGCGAGTACGTCGTCAACGCCACCGGCATGTGGGCCCGCGAGCTGGCAGAGCGCTCGGGCGTCGTCGTACCCAATCAAGCTGCGGAGCACTACTACCTGATCACCGACACCATCGACGGACTCAGCTCTGACGCGCCGATCTTTGAGGACCCTGCCGCGCATGGGTACTACCGCGAAGAAGGCGGCGGCATGATGGTCGGCTTGTTTGAGCCCAAGGCAGCGGCGTGGAAGGTGAACGGGATCCCCGCCGACTTCTCCTTCGGCACCATCGCTGCTGACTGGGATCGGATGGCACCATTCCTCGAGACTGCGATGGCGCGGGTGCCGATCACCCAAGATGTTGGGGTTCGCACGTTCTTTTGCGGACCCGAATCCTTCACCCCAGACCTTCGCCCAGCGGTGGGCGAGGCGCCGGGCATTGCGAACTACTTCGTCGCTGCCGGAATGAACTCCGTGGGCGTGCTCTCCGCAGGCGGCCTAGGTCGAGTGGTGGCCCAATGGATCGTGGACGGACACCCCAGCGTGGATGTCACCGGATTTGATGTGGCCCGGTTCCGGCGCGACCAGCTAGCCCCCGACTATCGCTCCTCGCGCACCGTGGAGATCTTGGGCACGGTCTATGCCGCCCACACGCCCGGCAAGCAACTCCACACCGCCCGCGAGGCCATGCTCACTCCCGTGCACGAGCGACTCGTTGCAGCCGGCGGATACATGCGCGAGGTCAGTGGATGGGAGTGTCCTGACTGGTACGCCGGCGCAGGACGCACACCAAGCGCCACCCCGACATGGGGCCGCGCCCCATGGTTTGAGCAATGGGAGGCCGAACACCGCTCGATCCGCGAGGACGTTGGGGTAATCGAGATGAGTTTCATGGCGAAGTTCGCCGTACCCGAATCCAGCGCAGCAGCACTCTCCTACCTCTGCGCCGCAGCCCTCGATGGCCCCGGACGGATCACCTACACCCAATGGCTCAACAGCCAGGGTCGAATTGAGGCGGATCTGACCGTGACTTCGCTGCCTGAGGGTGGCTTCATGGTGGTCGCCTCTGACACCGCCAAGGGCCATGTCGAGGCGCTGATGCGCCGAGGCGGGGTCGAGTTTGTCGACGTCACATCGGACTGGGCGCAGTTCAATGTGCAGGGTCCCCGATCGCGCGCCGTGCTCGCCGGTTTGACCGACCTGGAGGCGATGGCGTTTCGCGACGTACGACGCCTCACCATCGCCGATGTGCCCTGCCTCTTGGCGCGGATCACCTATCAAGGCGAACTCGGCTACGAGATCTACGTGCCTCGCGCCCACGCGGTGACGGTGTGGGATGCCATAGCCGAGGCGGGTGTGCGGCCGGTCGGCCTGAAGGCGCTGGCGTCGTTGAGGCTCGAGAAGGGCTACCGCGACTTTGGCCATGACATCGACAACACCGACTGCCCCCTCGCCGCCGGGCTCGGCTTCGCGATCAACTGGGACAAAGACTTCCTCGGCAAGGCAGCGCTCGCTGCGCGCAAGGGTCAACCGATGGAATCCAGGCTCGTGCAGGTGCTCGTCGGCGACCCAGATGTGCTGCTCTATGAAGCCGAACCAGTGCTCCGCGACGGCGAGCCGGTGGGCTACCTGCGGGCTGCTTCCTACGGCTGGACCTTGGGTGGCGCGGTGGGCCTAGCGATGGTCACGGCTGCGGGCGGAGTGGTGACCCCCGACTGGCTGAGCACAGGAAAATGGGAAGTCGATGTGGCTGGTGAGAGGTTCCCCATCACCGTGTCGCTCAGGCCGTTCTATGACCCAACCAGTAGTCGAGTGAAGGTCTGATCGTCCCGCTCCGCGGGATGCGAAAGTCACAGGTTAACTTGTGACTTTCGCACTTTGCGGGGCAGATCATCCGGGTAAAGCGTCAAAGTCACAGGTTTACTTGTGACTTTCACACCCGCAAAAAACCTACTTCGGAGGCATCCTGATGCCGCCATCAACGCGAATCGTTTCGGCGTTCATGTAGGAGTTGGTTACGCATTCGACAACCATGCTGGCGAGTTCTTCAGGCATCCCGAGGCGGTGTGGGAACAACACCGACTCACCCAACTTGGCCTTGAACATCTCGGCGCCTTCACCTTCGCCATAAATGGGGGTGTCGATGAGGCCGGGGGCGACGGTGTTGACCCGGATGCCGATCGCCGCGAGGTCGCGAGCAACTGGCAAGGTCATGCCGACGACGCCGCCTTTGGATGCGCTGTAGGCCGCTTGGCCGATCTGGCCGTCGAAGGCGGCCACGCTGGCCATGTTGACGATGGCGCCGCGCTCGCCGGTGGCGGTTGGCTCCAGTCGGCTCATGGCGGTGCCGGCGAGCCGGATGCAGTCAAAGGTGCCGATCAAGTTGATGGAGATGACCTTGCTAAACGCTTCGAGGTTGGCTGCTGACTCAAACGTGCCGTCTTTGCCAACGGTTCGTTGGGCCCAGCCGATGCCAGCTGAGTTGACCAGAACCCGCAGCGGGCCGAGCTTCTCGGCGGCCTCGACGGCGGCCTTGATCTGGTCGGTGTTGGTCACGTCGACGGCCACAAATTGGCCCCCGATTTCATCGGCGAGGGCCTGCCCCTTGTCGGCGTTGAGGTCAGCGACGATGACCTTGGCGCCCTTGGCAGCAAGTTGGCGAGCACAGGCGGCGCCGATGCCCGAGGCTGCGCCGGTAACGATGGCTGATGCACCAGTGATGTCCATGGCGGCAGCTTAGGCTTGGCCCGTGTCGGACTCATATTTGGCCTCCCTGTTTGCTCTCAACGGCCGCCGAGCGTTGGTGACTGGAGGGTCGAGCGGCATCGGGAAGGCCATGGCGGGGGCACTGGCAGGCGCCGGCGCACAGGTCACCATCGTGGCCCGAGGCGCCGAGCAGTTGGCGGTCGCCGCTGAGGAGATCGGCGCCGCGTGGGAGTCATACGATCTGCGTTCCCTCGACGACGCGAGCGCCGCCAGGCTTGGTGATGGCATCGACATCTTGGTCAATTGCGCGGGTGTGAACCATCGCCCGCACTTGGGCTCCACCACTGAGCAGGAGTACTTCGAGGCGATGGCGGTCAACTTGCACGCGCCGTACCTCCTAGGCCAGGCCACGGGGCCTGCAATGGCCGCGCGCGGCTGGGGTCGCATCATCAACGTGGGCTCCCAACAGACGTGGAAGGCCTTCGGCAACTCTGGGGTGTACGGCGTCGCGAAGGCGGGCGTCGCCGGGCTGAGCAGATCGCAGTCAGAAGCTTGGGCAGCATCAGGGGTCACGTCGAACACCTTGATCCCAGGCTTTGTGGTCACGCCGATGACGTTGCCGACCGTGGCGGTGCCAGGAGTCGAAGAGGCGTTGGCCTCACGCTCTCATATCGGTCGCAATGGGCTCCCTGCTGATTTCGCAGGCGTGGCCGTGTGGCTGGCCTCGGAGGGTGCAGCTTTCGTGACCGGCCAAACCATCGCGGTCGATGGCGGCTTCTCGGTGAAGTGATCTAGAGGTCGACGGTGCCCTCGGCGACGAGCACCGCTGGTCCGCTCAGCAGCACTCGATCATCGGCAGTCCAGGTAACTTCGAGCGCGCCACCTGGCACGTCCACCACATAGGTTTCGCCTCGCTCCGCGCCATCAGCCAAGGCCGCGGCCACACCCGCCGCGCACGCTCCGGTGCCACACGAGCGGGTTTCGCCCACGCCACGCTCGTGCACCCGCATTGCGACATGGTGATCGCCAACTCGGGTGACAAACTCGATGTTGACCCCTTCGGGGTAGACCGCCGCGTCGTACTGCGGCGCTTCACGCAGATCGCCCGCATCCTCAAGTGACTCGACAAAGGCGACGGCGTGCGGGTTGCCCATATCGACGTGACGCGATGACCACGACTTGGCTCCCACGCCCACATTCGACTCACCCTTGACCACGGGTTCGCCCATGTCGACAGTGATGTTGGCGCCGTCAAAGTCGATGCGCTTGATGCCGCCACGTGTAGCGATCAGCAATTGATTGCGCAGGTCGACGTCGGCATGAGTGGCGAGATAGAGCGCCATGACGCGCACGCCGTTGCCGCACATCTGTGAGAGCGAGCCATCGGCGTTGCGGTAATCCATGAACCACAGGGCCTCATCACGAGCCGCAACCGCAGCGGGGTCTTCGCAGGCATCGGTGCGCACCACGCGAATCACCCCATCGGCACCTAGACCTGCCCGGCGGTCACACAGTGCACGCACCCGCGAGTCGCTGAGGTCGATCACGCCATTGGCGTCAGGAATGATGATGAAGTCGTTTTCGGTGCCATGGCCCTTCACGAAGTGCAGTTCGCTCACGTGGCAACCCTAGTCAGGATTCTGCGCGTTCCAGCACACTGAGCGCCTGACCTACCAGGTCAGTTCCCTCAAGCCACGCCACCCGTGGGTCTTTGAGGAACCACGCGTCTTGGCGCCGAACAAATCGTCGCGTTGCCACGATGGTCTTCTCGATCGCTTCCGCTTCAGTGATCTCGCCCGCAAGCAGGGCCAAGACCTGCGCGTAGCCGATTGCCCGGCTCGCCGTACGCGAATCGCGCAGGCGCGCCTCGAGACCGCGAACTTCCTCAACCAACCCCGCGTCCCACATGTAGCGCACTCGCTGGGCGATGCGCTCATCGAGCGCTGCGCGCTCCACGCGTACGCCGAACTGCACTGCACCTGAGTAGAAGTACTCGTGCTGGGGCATCGTCGCTGTGAACGGTCCACCGGTGATCTCGATGACCTCCAAAGCCCGAACTATGCGGCGACCGTTGAGCGGCTCGATGTCAGCTGCGGCGCTGGCATCGAGGGAGGCGAGCCGTTGGTGCAGAGCCTGAGCACCGACTGCTTCTAGCTCGGCTTCTAGGCGAGCACGCACCTGCGGATCGGTGCCCGGAAACTCAAGCCGATCCAATATTGCCCGGGTGTAGAGCGCGGACCCTCCGACCAGCACAGGGGTCACGCGAGCTTCGTGACATTGGCTGATGGCTGTGCGTGCCAGCCCTTGAAACACTGCCACGCTGGCCGTCTCTTCAACCTCCATAAAGTCCAGGAGGTGGTGGGTGAGCCCGCGTCGCTCATGCATGGGCAGCTTGGCGGTGCCGATATCCATGCCTCGATAGACCTGCATGGCATCGGTGTTGATGACCTCACCGTTCAACGCCTGGGCGAGATCTAGTGCGAGTTCGCTCTTGCCTGCAGCCGTCGGCCCGACGACAGCGACAACTCGCGGCGACCTCATGGGTGAAGTTTGCCCCACCCCATGCTTGCACTCTGCTCCCCTCCCGCTGTGGTGCTTTTTGGGGGGTAATGGCACGATTTTCCGTGATGGGCGGGCCTCCGACTCGCCACGCATGATGGAAAGGCACCCGCATGGGCATCTTTGACCAGGCCAAAGACCTCGTTGACCAGCACGCTGACACCGTCGATGGTCTCATCGACAAGGCTGGCGACATGGTGGACGAGAAGACCGACGGCAAGTTTGAGGGCATTGTCGACAAGGCCCAAGACGCACTTCAGTCGCAGACCGGCGACAACTGATCTGACTCATGCAGCCCCGCACTTCGGTGCGGGGCTGTGTGCTACCCGCAGGCTGGCGCGTCTGCCACCGGAGCCGGTACTCCCACGCTTGGCAGTCCCAGAGAAACCCCTGCAGGTGGCTCAGCGCGACGGGCTTCCCAGGCGTCGCCTGAACGAGTACGACGCACCGAGATCACCGCACCGTCAGCAACGAGGTGGTGGGGAGCGGCGTAGGTGATCTTCACGGTCGCCAGATCACCGGGACGCACTTCGACGCGGGCCCCTGTTTCGTCATGCGGGGCAAAGTGCACCAACCGGTTGTCAGGGGCACGACCCGAGAGACGCTCGGTCGCTTCGTCTTTGCGCCCGCCTCCCTCGGCGACCAACACCTCGATCGATTGCCCGACAAGTCGCTTGTTTTCTTCCCAGGCGATCTCGTTGACCAACTCTGCGAGCCGATCGAAGCGGTCTTTGACCACTTCCGGTGCGATCTGGTCGGGCAACGTCGCTGCTGGGGTGCCCGGGCGAATGGAATACTGGAAGGTGTAGGCCTGCGCGAACCGGGCCAATCTGACGACCCGCAGTGTCTCTTGGAAGTCCTCTTCGGTCTCACCGGGGAAGCCCACGATGATGTCGGTTGAAATCGCAGCATCCGGCATCGCGACACGCACCTTGTCCAAGATGCCCAGGAACTTCGCTGAGCGGTAGGAGCGCCGCATGTCTTTGAGTACCTTGTCGGACCCGGACTGCAGCGGCATGTGCAACTGGTGCATCACGTTCGGGGTCGCTGCCATGGCTTCAATGACATCGTCGGTGAAGGCCGCGGGATGCGGAGAGGTGAACCTCACCCGATCGAGACCTTCAATCTGGCCACAAGCGCGCAGGAGTTTGCCGAACGCGAATTTGTCGCCGAACTCCACGCCGTACGTATTCACGTTTTGGCCAAGGAGCGTGACCTCGCAGACGCCCTGTGCCACCAGCGCCTCGATCTCGGCGAGGATCTCCCCCGGGCGGCGATCCTTCTCTTTGCCGCGCAGCGAGGGCACGATGCAGAACGTGCAGGTGTTGTTGCAGCCGACGCTGATTGAGACCCACGCGGCGTAGGCCGACTCGCGCTTGGTCGGCAAGGTGCTGGGGAAGACCTCGAGACTTTCCAAGATCTCGACTTGTGCTTCTGACTGGCTGCGAGCGCGATCGAGCAATGCTGGCAGCGAGCCGATGTTGTGGGTGCCGAAGACCACGTCGACCCACGGCGCACGGGTGGTGATGGTGTCGCGGTCTTTTTGGGCCATGCACCCACCCACGGCGATCTGCATGCCGGGGGTCTTGGCCTTGATGGGAGCTAGGTGTCCGAGGTTGCCGTACAACTTGTTATCAGCGTTCTCGCGGACCGCGCAGGTGTTGAACACGACCACGTCGGGAGTCGCTTCTGCCTCGGCAGCGACATAGCCAGCGTCTTCGAGCAGGCCGCGCAGGCGCTCGGAATCGTGGACATTCATCTGGCACCCGTAGGTGCGGACTTGGTAGGTGCGTGGCACGGTCGTCACTGGTTCAGGCATAACCGGACTAGGGTACGGCGCTCGCGCCGATCCGCCACCTTTGCCCGTTCGAGCAGGGCAGGTCAGTGGCTAGGCGTTGGGCTTGTCGGTCACCCAGAGTCGGATCTCGCCTTCGATCACGACGGTGCCGTCGACGCGGACTCCGCGAACCCGCACGGGCAGGTCCGGGTCATCGCTGGTCCATTGCTCGGGGTTGGTCTCGGCGATGCACGTGATGTCTGAGTCGGCTTTGGCGGTGTAGTGAACTGTCATCCCTTTGGGGATCCACCGTTTGGTGCGCGGGATGCTGGCTTCGGCGAGTGCCCCCATGGCAGCTTCGAGGCCGTTGCATAGGGCGATGGCGTGCACGGTGCCGATGTGGTTGTGCACCGCTCGGCGGTTTTTGATCACGAGTTCGGCGTGATTGGCCTCGACCACGGTGAAGCGCGGCGAGATCGAACCGAAGTAGGGCGCTTTGCGCGAGAACCCCCAGTCAAAGACTCGGGTGCCCAGCACTGGGATGGTCTTGGACTTCTCAAAGAGCGCGAGGACGTTCACGCACCGACCCTAAACGCGCGATGAGGTGAGCGCTGCGTGAGCCTGCACACACCTCAGAGGTCGGGGTCGACCAAGTCGGCGTCGAGTTCTTCGCGTACGACACGATAGGCGACTCCCGGGCTGTGTCCCTTGCGGGCCAACATGCCCACCAACCGGCGCACGGCCACCTGCTGGTCAAGCCCGCGCATCGAGCGCAGTTTGCGGCGCACCATCTCGCGTGCCACCTCAACCTCGGCGTCTGGTTCGTCGGCGGCTCGCTCATCAAGCGCCTCACCTGCAACTTCGTCGTCGACGCCTTTGCGCCGCAACTCTTGAGCGAGCGCCCGTCGGGCTAATCCCCTACCCTCTTGGCGCTGCTGGACCCACAACCGCGCGAACGCAGCATCATCGATCAACCCAACCTCGGTGAACCGATCCAGCAGCCTGACTGCAATGTCATCGGGCACGTTGCGCGAGGCCAACTTGTCGGCCAACTCTTTGCGAGTGCGCGCCCGACCCGTGAGTTGATCAAGCAAGATCTTGCGCGCCACCGACTCCGGATCAGCCTCGGGCCCCAAG
>WBZP01000726.1_pt1 | contig 27786 bp, 17 predicted proteins | sample 5204301 | NCBI WGS metagenome assembly WBZP01 (sample SAMN12412401, study PRJNA552823) | activated sludge metagenome | isolation source: activated sludge from nitrification reactor of wastewater treatment plant... | place: USA: Pennsylvania | collected 2017 | reverse complement strand
CCGCATTGACGGCGTGGCGGGTGCGGAAGTTGTCGCAGCAGTCGACCACCACGTCCGCCAGCGGCACCTGCTCGTCGAGCAAGGCGGTGTCGGCGCGGCAGACCATCGCGCGCAGTTGCACATCGGGGTTGATGGCGGCCACGCTGGAGTGCACCGATTGCGCCTTGGGCAGGCCCAGGCGCGACAGGTTGTGGGCGATCTGGCGCTGCAGGTTGCTGAGGTCGACCCGGTCGTGATCGACCACGGTGATGCGGCCCACGCCGGCCGTGCCCAGGTACAGCGCCACCGGCGAGCCCAGTCCGCCGGCACCGATGACCAGCGCATGGGCGCCCAGCAGCCGCTGCTGACCTTCGATGCCGATTTCGCCCAGCATCACGTGGCGGGCGTAGCGCAGCAGTTGGTCGTCGGTCATCGGTGCTTGCCTTGAAGCGAAAAGCCCGCCGGGTGGCGGGCTGGCGGGGGAGGGATCGGCCCTACTTGGCGCGCGGCGCCGGTGTGGCCGGTTTGTCCTTGCTGACCTCGGCGCTCAGTTCCACCCCGGCGGTCTTGCTGGCCGTCACCGGCAGGCCACGCAGCTGGTTGAGGGCCTGCTGCAGCGGGAAGTCCTCGGCCGAACCGAACTCCGGCAGGGGCTTGATCGGCTCCTTGCTCTTGGCGACCTGCTCTTCGAGCTTCTTGCGCGCTTCCTCGCGCGCCTTTTCGCGCTCGGCGTCCTTCTTTTCGTCCTTGCCCTGCAGGTGCTTGTCCAGGTCGGCTTCGCGCATGCGCAGCGCGGCAAAGACATTGCCCTCTGCGGTTTCGTCCAGCCACACATCGGGCGCGATGCCCTTGGCCTGGATGCTGCGGCCCAGCGGCGTGTAGTAGCGCGCGGTGGTCAGCTTGACCGCGGTCTCGAAGCCCGGCAGCTTGCGTTCGGTCTGCACCGAGCCCTTGCCGAAGGTCTGTGCACCCATGATGGTGGCACGCTTGTAGTCCTGCAAGGCGCCGGCCACGATCTCGCTGGCCGAGGCCGAACCTTCGTTGACCAGCACCACCAGCGGCACCGTCTTGAGCGCCGCGGGCAGGCGGCGCAGCAGGTCACCACCACCACGGCGGGCGTAGAACTCGGGGCTGGCGCGGAAGGTGGCGCGCGTTTCGGCCAGCTGGCCATTGGTGCTGACCACCACCACGTCTGGCGGCAGGAAGGCTGCCGACAGCGCGATGGCGCCATCGAGCAGGCCACCGGGGTCATTGCGCAGGTCCAGCACCAGGCCTTTGAGGTAGGGATCCTGCTTGTACAGGTCTTCGACCTTGCGCACGAAGTCCTCGACCGTGCGCTCCTGGAACTGGCTCACGCGCAGCCAGCCGTAGCCGGGGTCGATCATCCTGGCGCGCACGCTCTGCATGCGGATCTCTTCGCGGATGATGGTCACCGGGAAGCTGCGGCTTTCACTCTTGCGGAAAACCGTCAGCGTGACCTTGGTCTGCGGGTCGCCGCGCATCTTCTTGACCGCCTGGTCCACGCTCAGGCCCTTGACCGGCGTGTCGTCGATGCGGGTGATCAGGTCGCCCGACTTGAGGCCGACGCGGAAGGCGGGCGAGCCTTCGATGGGCGAGACGACCTTCACCAAGCCTTCTTCCATCGCCATCTCGATGCCGATGCCGACGAACTTGCCACCGATACTCTCGTGGAATTCCTTGTAGCTCTTCTTGTCCAGGAACTGCGAATGCGGGTCCAATCCGGCCACCATGCCGGCGATGGCGTCGTTGATGAGCTTCTTCTCGTCGACCGGTTCGACATATTCGGTCTTGATGATCTCGAACACGCGGCTGAGCTGCTGCACCTCTTCCAGCGGCAGCGGGGTCAGCGCGTTGCGCGCCACCGCCTGCAGCTGCATGGTGGTCAGCGCGCCGGCGACCGCGCCCAGGGCCAGGATGCCGGCGAATTTCAGTTTGGAGCCCATGTTCGACGCGCCTTTCCAGTGGGATCGCACGTAACGGCCAGTATAGGGTGGCAGGCCCGTCAGAGCGCAGCGGGCCGGGAAAGTTGCACCCCCGATCGTGTGGCTTTGCTCAGACCGCCGGCACCGTCTCGCGTGGGAAAGTCACCACATGGTCCACCTGGGCGCGGATGCCGATCCACTCGCCGACCTCATGGTCGTGGTGCGATGGCACATGCGCCATCACCCGCTCGCCGCTTTGCAGGCGCAGGGTGAGCAGGAACTCGCTGCCGCGGAAGGCCTTGCGCTCGATGCAGGCGCGCACCGGCGAGCTGTCGTCGTGCACGATGTCGTCGGCACGCAGCAGCACGTCGCAGTGGCCGTCGGGGAAGGCGCCGGGCAGCGGGCAGCCGGCCACGTCGTCCAGCTCGCCCACCGGCGTGTGCACGCAAGGGCCATGCGCGCAAGCCACGATCTGGGCCGACGTGAACACGCCGTGCCCGATGAACTGCGCCACGAAGCGGCTGGCCGGACGGTGGTACAGCGTATAGGCGTCGTCCCACTGCTCCAGCACGCCGCGGTTCATGACGCCGATCACATCGGCCACGGCAAAGGCCTCCAGCTGGTCGTGCGTGACCAGCAGCGCCGTCGTGCCGCTGTCCTGCAGGATGGCGCGAACCTCTTGCGCCAGGCGTTCGCGCAGGTCCACGTCCAGGCTCGAGAAAGGCTCGTCCAGCAGCAGCAGGCGCGGCCGCGGCGCCAGTGCACGGGCCAGCGCCACCCGCTGCTGCTGGCCGCCGGAAAGCTGGTGCGGCGCGCGCCGGGCGGCGTGCGCCAGGCCGACCAGGTTCAGCATCTCTTGCACCCGGGCCTCGCGCTGGGCCCGCGGCAGCGTGGCCACGCCAAAGGCCACGTTGTCGGCCACGCTCAGGTGCGGGAACAGCGCGTAGTCCTGGAACACCATGCCGATCTGCCGCTGCTCGGGCGCCAGATGCATGCCGGCCCTGGCGTCGGACAGCACCTGCCCGGCAATCAGCACCCGGCCCTTGTGGCAACGTTCCAGGCCGGCCACGGCGCGCAGCACCGAGGTCTTGCCGCAGCCAGAAGGGCCGATCAGCGCGCCGATCTGGCCCGCGCGCAAGCCCAGGCTGACACCCTGCACCGCATCGCGTCCGCTGGTGCTGCGGGCGTAACGCACGCCAATCGCTTCGATGCTCAGGAACATCGCTGCATCATAATCCCTGAATGACAATGGTTCGCATTTCGCCGCTCAATGCTGCGCCAGGCTTGCGTGAACCCACGGTTCGCAGGCACCGATGCGCCACGCGCTGACCGTCGTCTGCCTGGCGCTGGCGCTGCCGGTGCTGAGCGTGCTGGCGGCTTGGTTGTGGCTGGACGCTGCGGCACTGGACCTGCTGCGCCACCAGTGGCAGACGGTACTGCCGGACTACGTGCTGCAATCGGCCCTGCTGGCCGGCGGCGTTGCTGCGGGCGTGGTGGTGCTGGGCTCGGCCACCGCCGTTGCGGTGACGCTGTTCGAATTCCCGGGCCGCCGCGTCTTCGAGTGGGCGCTGTTGTTGCCGCTGGCCATGCCGGCCTATGTGCTGGCCTACGCGTGGACCGACGCGCTGCAGTTCAGCAGCCCGCTGCAGACCATGCTGCGCCAGGCGCTGGGCCTGCAGGGCGCGCTGTGGCCGGACGTGCGCAGCCTGCCCGGCGCGGTGCTGCTGTTCGTGCTGTGCCTTTACCCCTACGTCTACCTGCTGGCACGGGCCGCGCTGGGCGAACGTGCGGTGCGCCTGATGGAAGCAGCGCGCTTGCTGGGTGCGCCGATGCGGCGCCGCGTGCTGGCAGTGGCGCTGCCGATGGCCCGCCCGGCAATCGCCGCCGGTACCGCGCTGGCCCTGATGGAGACACTGGCCGACTACGGTGTGGGCTCCTACTTCGGCCTGGCCACGTTCAGCACGGGCATCTACAAGGCCTGGCTGGTGATGAACGACCGCATCGCCGCGGCGCAGCTGGCGGCCGTGCTGCTGCTGGTGGTCGGCGCGCTGCTGATGGTCGAGCGGGCCGCCCAGCGGCGGCTGCGCTTCGTCGGGGCCAAGAATCCCGCGGCCGGTAGCGAGGCGCGCCCGGTGCTGCTGCAGGGCGGCGCGGCTGCCGCCGCCGTCGCCTTGTGCGTGCTGCCGGTGCTGCTGGGTTTTGTGCTGCCGGTGGCCTGGCTGTTGCACATGCTGTGGATCGAGGCGACCCAGGGTGAGTGGGGCCTGCCGCTGACCCGGTTCGTCGGCTGGGCCTGGAGCAGCTTCCGGCTGGCGGCCGCTGCGGCGCTGCTGGCCACGATGCTGGCGGTGGCGCTGGCCTTCGTGATGCGGCGGGGTGGCAGCTCGCGCCTGCTGGGGCTGGCGGCGCGTGTGCTCGCGCTCGGTTATGCCGTGCCAGGCGCCGTGATCGCGGTGGGCATCCTGTTGCCGGTGGGCTGGGTGCAGCAGCGCTGGCCGGAGCTGGGTGCCAGTGCCTGGGTCACCGGGACCATTGCCGGCCTGCTGTACGCCTACCTGGTGCGTTTTTGTGCCGTGGCATTGCAGTCGGTCGAAGCCGGCTACGCCCGCGTGCCGGTCAGCATCGACGAAACCGCCCGGCTGCTGGGCGCCGGCCCGCGGCGCGTGCTGACTGCGCTGCACCTGCCGCTGCTGCGGCGTTCGGCACTGGCCGCGGCGCTGCTGGTGTTCGTCGATGTGATGAAGGAACTGCCTGCCACGCTGGTGCTGCGTCCCTTTGGCAGTGACACCCTGGCCGTGGTGGCCTACAACCTGGCGCGCGACGAGCGCCTGGCTGAGGCCGCGCTGCCTTCGCTGGCCATCGTTGCGGTCGGCCTAATCCCGGTGGTGATGCTGAGCCGGGCCTTGCGTGCCGACGCGTAGCTGAAGCGGGACCTCCCTCGATGCGGGGGGTGTTCACGCCGACGTGAACTCCGGGTGAGGACCACGGGAGAAGCGCTTCCTAGGATCCGCTTCGCCTGTCCACAACCCCTTGGAGATCCAACATGGCCGTACACCGAGATTCCACCCGCCGCATGCTGGCCAGCGCCGGTCTGGCCGCTGCCTGCGTCTTGGGCAGCTGGTCTGCCGCGCAAGCTGCCGTGGTCACCGTGCGCGTGACCGCGCAGAACGTCGCGCCCGCCAATGGAATTGCCTTTGCCCCGTTGCATGTGGGCTTCGGCAACGGCAGCTTCGACGCCTTCGACATCGGCAGTGCCGCCGGTGCCGCCATCGTGTCCGTTGCAGAGGGTGGCAGCGGATCGGCCTGGCAACCGGCCTTTGCCGCCGCTGAGCCGCAGGCCGTGCGCGGCACCGTGGGCGCCGGGGCGCCGATCCTGGCCGGCGTGACGCGCATGCTGGACTTCACCGTCGACACGATGGCGAATCCGTTCTTCACCTTTGCTTCGATGGTCATTCCCAGCAACGACCACTTCATCGGCAACGACAACCCGCAGGCTTACCGCATCTTCGACGCGGCCGGCAACCTGCTGCTGAGCCAGATCAGCCAGCTCGCCAGCCAGATCTGGGATGCCGGCAGCGAAGCCACCGATCCGCTGGCCGCCGCCTTTGTCGGCGACAACGACCTGCGCAGCGCGCAAAACGGCGTGGTCTCGTTCAACTTCTCGGAGCTGAGCGCCTACAACGGGTTGACCACCGGCGCGGGCTATGTCTTCAACAACAACCTGCAAGCGGGCACCGAGGTCTTCCGCATCGGCTTCGAACTGCTGGCCGTGCCCGAGCCATCGGGCCTGCTGCTGGCGGCGCTGGCCCTTGGGCTGCTGGCCACCACCCGACGGCTGGGAAAAGTCTGAACTCGCGCCGATGTAAGTTCTTGCCGGCGCCAGGCGACGACCGTCCGACCAAGGCGCCATGAACCCAGCCCAGCTCCTGTTGATCGAAGACGACGCCGCCGTGGCCGACGTGGTGGCGCTGCACCTGCGCGGTGCCGGCTATCACGTCGAACATGCGGCAGATGGTCTGCTGGCCCAGCGCCGGCTCGAAAGCCAGGCCTGGGATCTGGTGCTGCTGGACCTCACCCTGCCGGGCACCGATGGTTTCGAGCTCTGTCGGCGCCTGCGCCAGCGCGAGCGCGGGATGCCTGGGCGCGAGTCGCAAGGCCAGCATGTGCCGGTGATCATCCTCAGCGCCCGCACCGCGGAGGCCGAGCGGGTGCTGGGGCTGGAACTGGGTGCCGACGACTACATGGCCAAGCCCTTCTCGATGCTGGAGCTGACGGCCCGCGTACGCGCCCTGCTGCGCCGTGTGGAGCAGCTCAGGATCCAGCTGTGCGCGCAGCCGGCCGGCCAAGTCCTGCAGCGGGGCACGCTGCGCATCGAACCCGCCAGCCGCAAGGTGCGTCTGGGTGAGAAGGAACTGGTGCTCACCTTGCGCGAGTTCGACCTGCTGCACTTCCTGGCCCGCCACCCGGGCCACATCTTCAGCCGTGGCGAACTGCTGCAGCGCGTCTGGGGTGATGGCTTCGACGGGTACGAGCACACCGTCAACTCCCACATCAACCGCCTGCGCAGCAAGATCGAGGCTGCGGTGACTGCCGAGGCCGGCGACACGCCCCGCCTGATCGAGACCGTCTGGGGGCTGGGCTACCGCTTCCATGCGCCCCAGGTGGCGCAAGGTGCGCTCGGGTGAGCCAAGCTGCGGGTGTGACGCGCACGCTGCCCTCGCCGACCCAGGCCGCAGCGGCCGTGCCACGACGGGCTGCCAGTCTGCCGGTCCGCCTGGCCTGGCTGATGGTCACCCTGCTGCTGGGCTGGGGCGCGCTGGTGGGCGCGCTGGCCTGGCGCGTGGCAGCCGAACAGGAACACGAGGCGCTGCAGCGCCTGTCGCACGGGCTGGCCAGGCACATCACCGAGCATTGGCCCGAGCTGGGGGGCGGCACCGCCGACGACGAGCAGGCGCGCAAGGAATTGCTGCGCATGCTGATGACGGTGAATCCCGGCATCCAGGTCTATGTGCTGGACCCGATGGGCCGGGTGCAGAACTACATCGGCGAACCCGGCATGGTGCGGCAGCCGCAGGTGGACCTGCAAAAGCTGCGTGGATTCCTGGCCGGCGCCGCGTTGCCGCTGTACGGCACGGACCCGATGGGCAGCGGCGAAACCAGGCTGTTCAGTGCGGCGATGTTCCCGCGCGATGTGGCCGGCAGTGCGGGTTATCTGTATGTGGTGCTGGACGGTCCCGCCCGCTATGACGTGGTGGCGCGGCTCAGCGCGCAGCGCATCTGGCGCACGGCGAGCTGGATCGCCTTGTCCGGGCTTGCCGTGGCGCTGTTGCTGGGGGTGCTCAGCGTGCGCCTGCTGACCCGCCCCTTGCAGCGTCTGGCGCAGCGCATGGCCAGCTTCCAGTTGCCCGCCTTGACCGGAGCGGTCCAGCCGGAACCTCCGCCACGGCCGGCAAGGCTGCTGGGTGGCTCCGATGAGGTGGCGGTGCTGTCGCGCAGCTTCGAGCAGATGTCGCAGCGCCTGGCCGCGCAACAGGCGCAGCAGCAGAGCCAGGCGCTGGCGCACCGTGAAGTGATCGCCCATGTGGCCCACGACCTGCGCACACCCCTGACGGCCTTGCACGGCCATCTGGAAGCCCTGCAGGCCGGCGTTGCCAGCCCCGAGCGGGTGACGCGCCACCTGGACACCGCGCTGGCGCAGAGCGACAAGCTGCGTCGGCTGACCCAGCAGCTGTTCGAGCTGGCCACGCTGCAGTCCCTGGATCAGGTGCCGCAGCGCGAGCGGTTCCGGCTGGACGAGCTGGTGGCCGACGCCGTGCAGAAATTCGAACTGCTGGCCGGGCCGCCCCGTGTGGGCCTGGCCGGTGCCGAGCCGGGCGCGGTGGAAGTCCTGGGCGATCTGCACCTGATCGAACGTGCGCTCACCAACCTGATCGACAACGCCTTGCGCCACACCTCGGGCGAGGACAGGGTCCGGGTCAGCCTGGAACGCGGCGCCCGCGAAGTGGCCGTGCTGGTGCAGGACAACGGTCCGGGTCTGCCCGAAGAACTGCGCCGTCGCCTGGACACCGGTGTCTCGGTACGCGATCCGGCCGTGCGCCGCCATGCCGGCGGTGGCATGGGCGGCCTGGGCCTGGCCATCGCACAGCGCATCGCCATGCTGCATGGCGGGCGCCTGCATACGCTGCCTGCGCCACAGGGGGGTACCACGCTGCGCCTGGCGTTGCCGCTGCAGCGCTAGAACCGCTGCCACGCCCCTGCCGGTGCAAGTTCACGCACCGGCCGGCCTGGATTCAAGTGGCGGGAAGGGTCGATACAGGACGAACGCACCCTCCCTGTGAGCTTCCCATGCATAGCCTCCATACTTTGGTCCTGGCCCTGTCCGCCGCGGTGGCGCTGGCGGGGCCACCCAGCGGGGCTTCTGCGCAGACGGCGCCGCCCGCGGACCTGAGCCTGGAAGACCTGCTGAAGGCCGACGTGGTGACCGCGTCGCGCAAGACCCAGGCCCAGCAGGACGTGGCCGCGGCGGTGTTCGTGGTCACGCGCGAGGACATCGAACGTTCCGGGGCCACCAGCCTGCCCGAAGCGCTGCGCCTGGTGCCCGGCGTTCAGGTGGCGAGGCTGGCCAGCGGCCGCTGGGCGGTGAGCGTGCGCGGCTTCAACAGCCGCTTTGCCAACAAGCTGCTGGTGCTGCTGGATGGGCGCAGCGTCTATTCGCCGATGTTCTCCGGCGTGGTGTGGGAGATGGAGGGCACGCTGCTCGAAGACATCGACCGCATCGAGGTCATCCGCGGCCCGGGCGCGGCGCTGTGGGGCGCCAACGCCGTCAACGGCGTCATCAACATCCTGACGCGCAAGGCGCGCGAAACCCAGGGTGGCCTGTTGGCGGCCAGCGCCGGCAGCGTCGAACGCGGCGCTCCGGTGGCACGCTTTGGCGGCAACCTGCCCGACGGCCACTACCGCGTCTGGGCCAAGCACGAAACCCACCGCGCCTTCGAAAACGGCGCCGGCGACAAGGGCCTGGATGCCTGGCGGACCACACGCGTCGGCTTTCGCGCCGACACGGCCCTGGGCAGCAGCGATTCGCTGACGCTGAGCGGAACCCTGATCCGCACTTCGGCCGGCGACCGCTGGATCGAGGCCAGCCTGTTCTCGCCCACGGGCACGGTGATCCAGGATCGCACCCAGCGTGCCGATGTCGGCCACCTGCTGGCCCGCTACAGCCGGCTGGGTGACGATGGCAGCGAAACCATCGTGCAGACCTACCTGGCGCACAACCGGCTCGAGGTCATCGACCGAGTCGAGGAACGGCGCACCACGGCGGACCTGGATGTGCAGCACCGGCCACGCTCGGCCGGCATCCACGACCTGGTCTGGGGCCTCAACTACCGGGTCTCGCGCGATCAGATCTCGAGCCAGGGCATCATCGCCGTGGCCCCGGCACGCCGCAACATCAAGCTGGGCAGCGTGTTCGTGAACGACGAGATCACGCTGCTGCCCGACCGGCTGCGCGCGACGGTCGGCGCACGCCTGGAGCGCAACAGCTTCACCGGCACCGAGCCGCAGGGCCATGCGCGCCTGGCCTGGACACCCAGCCGCACGCAGACGCTGTGGGCGGCCTACTCGCGCGCCGTGCGCACGCCGTCGCGGGCCGAATCGGACCTGCAGTTCGACCTGACCGTGATGCCCGCCAGGCCCCCGTGCCGGCGGTGCTGACACGCAGCCCGGCACCCAAGGACACTCCGTCCGCCGAGATCGTCAAGGCCTTCGAACTGGGCTATCGCCAGCAGTTCGGCGTCGACCTGGCACTGGACATCGCGGCCTTCCGCAACCGCTACGAGCAACTGCTCACCGGCGGGCTGGGTGGCCAGACGTTCGCGATGCAGCCCCTGCCACATGTGGTGCAGCTGATCGACCGCAGCAAGAGCCAGACCGCCCTGACCCGGGGGCTGGAACTGGCTCTGGACTGGCGTGCCCGGCGGCACTGGCGGCTGCAGGCCATCTACAGCCACTTCGATGTCGCCTCCACGGTCGGCACCGGCGACCCGGTAGCCGATGGCGCAGCACTGGCGCGCACGGCCAACTCACCGCGGCATCAGTGGGCCCTGCGCTCCAGCATCGCGATGGGCAGCGCCGGCGAGTTCGATGCGCGACTGCGTCGCGTGACCGAGGTGCAAGGCAGCATCCCCGCCTACACCGAACTCGACCTGCGCTACGCCTGGCGCCCGATGCCGGGCCTGACGCTGTCCATCAGCGGCGAGAACCTGCTGCACGCATGGCACGCGGAATTCAAGCCCGACCTGCTGCCTTCCGAACCGCTGCAGGTGCCGCGCAGCGTGCATGTCAAGGCGCAGTGGATGTTCTGAGCTGCGTCATGCGCGGGACTCTCGTTCGGTGGTGGCCCCGGGTGCTGGGGCTGGCTCTGGCGGGCTGCGTCGCGGCCAGCCAGGCCCAGGCACCGCTGAGCGAAACGCAGGCCAAGGCCAGCGCGCTGTTCAACTTCGCCCGCTACGTGGAATGGCCCGAGCGTGCGTTTGCATCGCGCGAAGCGCCGCTGGTGTTCTGCCTGGCCGGGCGCGACAGCCTGGCGTCCGGCGTGGCTACCTTCGACGGGCGCAGCCTGAACGGCAGAGCCACCCAGCTGCGGCGCGTGCTGGGTGTCGAAGACGTGCGGGGCTGCCATGTGCTGTACGTCGGCGAGTCGGAAGAACGCCGGCTGCTGCCGATGCTGCGTGCGGCCTCCGGCGAGCCGGTGCTGACCGTCAGCGACGTCGGCGGGGCCGGCGAACTGGGCGGCGCCATCACCATCGTGCTCGACGACGGCCGCATCCGCTTCGACATCAACCGCACCGCGCTCGAACAGGCGCAGTTGCGGGCCAGCTCCAACCTGTTGCGCCTGGCGCGCAACACCCGCCAACCCTGAAGCGGAACGACGATGCGATTCCGCGACCTGCCCATCCGCGCTGGCCATCATCGCGCTGGCCGCCGCGCTGGGCCTGGTGTTGAACCTGGGCCTGTTCGCGGCGGCCGATCTGCAGTCCAAGCGGCAGGCCACCGAATCGCAGCTGGCCGGCATTGCCCTGATCGTGGCCGAGACCGTTGCTGCGCCGCTGCGCTTCGACGACAGTGAAGCGGCCAGCGCCACGCTGGCCGGCCTGCGTGCGCGCGCCGAGATCGTCTCGGCCGTGGTCACGCGCCCCGACGGCACCGTGTTCGCGCGCTACCCGCACCTGGCGCCCGGCCAGCCTGCCGTGGCCGCTGGCGCTGCCCGGCCGGGCCTCGTGCGGCTCATGCATCCGGTGCTGCACGACCGTGAACTGCTGGGCCAGGTCAGCCTCGAGGCCGACCTCAGCGGCACCTGGCGCGAAAGCCTGGCCACGCTCGGACTGGCCTCGTTGACCTCGCTGCTGGCCTTTGCGATGGCGATGGTGCTGGCCGCGCGCATGCAGCGTTCGATCTCGCAACCGTTGCTTGAGCTGACCGCGGTGATGGGTGCGGTGGCCGCCGACGGTGACCACGATCGCCGCATCGAGCTGGCCCAGCGCGACGAGATCGGTGAGCTGGCCACGCGATTCAATGCCATGCTGGCCGATCTGCGGGCGCGGGATCGTGACCTGCAGGCCCACCGGGACCGCCTCGAATCCGAGGTCGAGCAGCGCACTGCTCAGCTGCGCCTGGCCAAGGAGCAGGCCGAAGCCGCCAGCGTGGCCAAGGGCCGCTTCCTGGCCAACATGAGCCGCGAGATCCGCACTCCGATGAACGGCGTGATCGGGATGGCCGATCTGCTGCAGTCCACCTCGCTCAGCGAGACCCAGCGCCGCTACACCGAAGGCCTGCGCCAGTCGGCCGACGCCTTGCTGGCCTTGCTCAACGACGTGCTGGACCTGTCCAAGATCGAAGCCGACATGGTGGACCTGGTCGACGAGCCCTTCAGCCCGGTGCAACTGGTCGAACAGGTGGCGCAGGTCTTCGCGCCGGCGGCACATGGCGAAGGGCTGGAACTGGTCGTCCAGTGCGACACCACGCTGCCAACCTTGCTGCGCGGCGACGCCCACCGCATTCGCCAGATCGCCGCCAACTTCGTCGGCAATGCCGTCAAGTTCACGGCGCACGGCGAGATCGTGATCGAATTGCAGCACCAGGGGGCGCTGGTCGGCGCCGATGCAACCGCAGGCGACGCGCGCTGGCGCATCGTGGTGCGCGACACCGGACCCGGTGTGCCCGAGGCGGCGCAGGCCAAGCTGTTCCAGGCCTTCGTGCAGGCCGACAACACCACCACGCGCGAGTTCGGCGGCACGGGTCTGGGCCTGGTCATCAGCCGCGAACTGGCGCAGCGCATGAACGGCCAGGTCGGCTTCGAGTCCGGCATCGGGCGGGGTTCGGTCTTCTGGCTGGACCTGCCCGAGCGTGGGGTCCAGGCCGCCGGGGGCGTGCCTCAGGCAGGCACTGCCGGGCACCTGGCGGGACGGCAGGTGCTGCTGGGGCTGGCCCATACCAGCACCCGCCACGCGCTGGCCGGCATGCTGACCGGGATGGGTGCCCAGGTGATGCACATGCCGGACTCGGGCGCAGAGCCCGGACAACTCGAACGGCACCTGGAAGGCCGGCCCGCTGCCGACTTCATCTTCATCGACAGCGACACACCCCGGGCCGGAACGGCCCGGCGCCTGCTGGCCCTGCGCCAGAAGCTGGGCACCGACGTACGGCTGGTCACGCTGGCCCCGATGACGGCCGGTGGCGACGCCAGCTACGAATTCCGTGAGGCGGATGGTGTGCTGCTGCGGCCGGTGCTGCCCAGCGCACTGGCCGCCCTCATCGACAAGCTGATGCAGCCGCCCGTTGCACGACATGGGGCGCCATCGCAGGTCGCGCTGACCGGACCCCGCTTCCAGGCGCATGTGCTGCTGGCCGAGGACGCGCCACTGAACCGCGAGATCGCCTGTGCCCTGCTGCAGAACCTGGGCTGCACCGTGCAGACCGCCGACAACGGCCAGCGGGCCGTCGAGCGCGTGCAGCAGCAGCGTTTCGATCTGGTGCTGATGGACTGCCAGATGCCCGAGATGGATGGCTTCGAAGCCACGCGCCGCATCCGGGCCTGGGAGCAGGGCCGGCCCGGGGCGCTGCCACTGGTCATCGTGGCGCTGACCGCCAATGCGCTGTCAGGCGACCGCGAAGCCTGCCTGGCGGCCGGGATGTCGGACTACATGGCCAAGCCCATCACCGCCTTCCGTCTGGCCGAGACGCTGGCGCGCCACCTGAGTGCAGCAGCGCGTGAACCCGACGCATCGGTCACGCGGCCGGCTGCTTTTGAAGGGCCTGGTCCATCGGCCCTGGTGTTCGATGCCTCCGTGCTGCAGGCGTTGCCGATGGTGGCCGACGGATCCCAGCCGGAGTTCGCCGCGCAGTTGCTGCGGCAGTACCTTCGATCCAGTGCCGACCACGTGGCGCGTTTCGGGGCGGCCATCACGGCCGGTGACTTCGTCGCGGCGCAGCGCACGGTGCACATGCTCAAGTCGGGCAGCGCGCAGGTGGGCGCGATGGCACTGGCCGGCCTGGCGGCAGACATCGAGACCCGCCTTCGCGGTGGCGTCGTGGCGCAGGGCGATGAACAGGAACAACTGGCACGCGAACAGGCCCGCGCGTCGGCCGCCATCCAGGTCCACCTGGACCACCGGCACAGCACCAGCGAGAGTGCCGCATGAATAGCAGCACGCGACCGTTGCCGCTGGCCGGCACCGCCGGGCCCGTGCAGCTGGAAGACCAGCCGCTGCGCATGGCCTACCAGCGGCTGCCGATGAGCCTGCTGATGACGGCGGGCGTGGTGGTGCTCTTCTTCGGCCTGCTGTGGCCGCTGGTGCCTTCACATCTGATGGTGATCTGGGGCAGCAGCATCTTCTGGGGCTTGGCGCCGCGCTACCTCTTGTGGTGGGCGCACCGCCGCGCCGGGCCGGGGCCGGACGCGGTGGCGACATGGCGGCGTTGGTACCTGGCCGGCGTGGCGCTGGGTGGGGCTGGCTGGACCGTGGGCCCGGTGCTGATCGTCCTCCATGATCCCGGGGAAACGGTGGCCTTGCTGGTGGCCACGCTGTTGGCGGTGTGCGCCGTGGCCATGAACTCCAACGGGTCCCAGCGCGGGGCGATGCAGGCCTTCGTCGGTGTCGTGCTGTTGCCGTTTGCACTGGCCCTGTTCTTCAGCCGGAGTTCGGTCGGTGCGACCCTGGCGCTCATCGTGCTGGCGGGCATGGTGTCGATCATCCTGGTGGGCCGGGCTTCGCACCGGGGCCTGCGCCAGTTGCTGCAGGCCCGGATGGACTTTCAGGTGCTGGCCGAAGAGGCCAGGCTGGCACGTGCCAAGGCGGAAGCCGCTTCGGTGGCCAAGACGCGCTTCCTGGCCAACATGAGCCACGAGTTGCGAACGCCGTTGAATGCTGTCATCGGCGCGGCCCAGCTGCTGCGTGCCGAAGAGGCCGAGCCCGAACGCCAGGCGCATCTGGTGGACGCCATCCAGCGCAGCGGCAGCAACCTGCTGAGCCTGATCGAGAACATCCTGGACCTGTCGCGCATCGAGGCCGGCGAACTGCCCCTGCACGCGCTGGACTTCCATCTCGTCGAGTGTGTCGAGTCCGCGCTTTCGACGGCCGCGCTGGCGGCGCATGCCAAGGGGTTGAAGCTGGCCTGCGTGGTCGATCCGCGGCTCAACCCCTGGCGTCATGGAGACGGTGACCGCTTGCGCCAGGTGCTGCTCAACCTGCCGGGCAACGCGGCGAAGTTCACCGAGCGTGGCGAGATCGTGTTGCGCGAGTCGCCGGGCGCTGCAGCACAGGCGGTGCGCTTCACCGTCACCGACACCGGCGTGGGCATCGGCGAAGCCTCCTTGCCCCATGTCTTCAAGCCCTTCCGCCAGGCCGACGATGCTGCGGACCGCCGCTATGGCGGCAGCGGCCTGGGCCTGGCCATCGTGCAGCAGCTGGCGCAGGCGATGGGTGGCGGCGTGCAGGTGAGCAGCACGCCGGGCGTCGGATCCTGCTTCGTGGTGGAGGTGGTGCTGCCACCGTCTGCACAGCCAGCGGCCGAGCCATCGGGCTTGGGACAGCGCGTCGCCTTCGTCGAACCGCACGAGGCCAGCGCCGAGGCGCTGCTGGCCCATCTGCAGCGCCTGGGGTGCGAGGCCAGACGCTGCAGCAACGGCGCGGAGCTGTCCGCCTGGCTGCGCAGCGCGGGCTCCGACCCGCCGCCCTGGGTGCTGATGGCGGCCGACGAGATCGATGCGTCGGCCTGCATCGACGCCGTGGTCGACCTGGTGCAGCCTGAGAGGCTGATCGTGATGTCGACCCGGGTTTCGCATGAAGTCGACCATGTGCTCGATGGGCAGCACCTGTCGCGGCAGATGGTCAAGCCCGTCACGCGGGCCGCGCTGGTCAGCCGCATGGGAGCCCGCGAGGGGCTGCACCTGGCCGAGCGGGTGCCTGCATCCGTGCTCACCCACGCCCAGATCGACGCCCTGACCCATGTGCTGGTGGTCGAGGACGACGAACTCAATCGCCTGATCGTCAGCGGCATCCTGCAGCACGCGGGCTGCCGGGTCAGCCTGGCTGCCAGAGGCAACGAGGCCCTGAGCGCGCTGGCGCAGGCCGACCGGGTGGACCTGGTGCTGATGGATTGGCAGATGCCGGACATGGACGGCCTGGAAGTCACCCAGCGCCTGCGCGCCGGGGCCGCCGGCCCGGTCGGCCAGACCGTGCCCATCATCGCGCTGACCGCCAATGCCTTTGCCGAGGATCGCGCCGCCTGCCTCGCTGCCGGCATGAACGATTTCCTGAGCAAACCGGTGTTGGCGGCCAGCCTAGTGGCTACCGTGCAGCGATGGGCTGTACGGCCTGGCACCAGCGCCACGCCCGCCCCGATGCGAAGTGGGCCCACGCCCGTGGCACCGGTGGCGGCGGTTTACGACGCCTCGGTGCTGGCGGCGCTGCCGATGGTGGCCGACGGTTCGGCACCCGAGTACCCCGCGCAGGTGCTGGCCCTGTTCCTGCAGTCCCAGGCGCAGACGCTGCAGGACCTGGAGCGTTCCTCGGCCGCGCAGGACGGGGCCCTGCTGTGCCGGCTCGTGCACACGCTCAAGTCGGCCAGTGCCGCGGTGGGCGCGCTGGAGCTGGCCGAAATCGCCGGGCGACAGGAGCATCAGCTGCGCCAGGGTCTACCGCCAGCGCCCGACCTGGCGGACCGCCTGGGCACCGCCTTTGCCCGCTTGCGCCGGGCCGTCGTGACCCCGTCGCCGGACGCGTTGACGCAAGGAGTAGTGGCATGAACCCCAGACAACGACCAGCGCATCTGCTGGTGGTCGACGACGACATGCCGTTGCGCGGCCTGGCGGTCAACACCTTGCGCCATGCGGGTTTCCAGGTCAGCGACGCCGCCAGCGGCGAGGATGGCCTGGTGTCGTTCGCGTCGAACGACTTCGATCTCGTGCTGCTGGACGTGATGATGCCCGGCTTGAGCGGCTTCGAGGTCTGCCAGCGCATCCGCGCCACGGCCGCGGGGGCGCGGCTGCCCATCCTGATGCTCACGGGCCTGGCCGATACCGAATCCATCGAACAGGCCTACGAACACGGCGCCACCGACTTCATCACCAAACCGATCAACTGGACCCTGCTCGCCCACCGTGTGCGCTATGCGCTGCGATCCAGCGCGGCCAGCGAATCGATGCGGCGCAGCCGCGAGAGCCTAGCGCGTGCCCAGAAGCTGGCCGGCATGGGCAACTGGACCATCCTGGCCGACGGCCGCATGGAGTGTTCACAGGAGCTGCTGCATCTGCTCGCCGTCCAGGCGCCCGCTGAAGGCCTGGCAACGGCCGAGGCCTTCCTGGCGCGCGTGGTGGTGGCCGACCGCGAGCGCGTGGCCCGGGCCCGCGCCCAGCTGCAGGCCCGCGGCGAGCCGTATCAGCTGGAGTTTGCGATCAGCCGAGTGGACGGGGCCGTGCGCACGGTGTTCGAGCAGGCCACGCCGGCACTGGACGAACACGGCCACCTGGTGGGCATCGAAGGCATCACGCAGGACATCACCGATCGCGTGACGGCGCAGGAACGGATCCGCCAGCTGGCCGACTACGACAGCATCACCGGCCTGCCGAACCGGCAGTTCTTCGCCAAGTTGGTGCAACCGTCGCTGGAGCAGGCTCGCCGTCAGGGTGCCCTTTGCGCGCTGTTGCACCTGGACATCGACCAGTTCAAGGCCGTCAACGACGCGCTGGGCCGCCCCGTCGGCGATGCAGTGCTCAAAACGATGGCCGAGCGCCTGCGCAGCTGGATCCGCAGCAGCGACATCGCCAGCGCCAGCCCGACGGCCACCGAGCAGGGGGTGCTGGCGCGCGTGGGCGGCAACGCGTTCACGTTGCTCATCACCCAGCTCGCCGACCAGGGCCATGCCAGCCTGGTGGCGCAGCGGCTGCTGAAGGCCATTGCCCAGCCCATCGAGCAGCTGGGCCAGAGCCTGGTGCTGACGGCCAGCATCGGCATCGCGATTTTTCCCGACGATGCCGAGGATCCGGCCAGCCTGAACCGGGCCGCCGAGCAGGCCGTGTATGCCGCCAAGGCCGGCGGAAGGGCTCAGCACCGCTTCTTCGACGAGCAGATGAACCGGCTGGCCACGACACGCCTGCAGAAGGAAGTGGACCTGCGCCGCGCCATCGCCGTCGACGAGCTGTGCCTGCACTTCCAGCCCAAGGTCGACAGCGCCACTGGACAGATCGTGGGCGCCGAAGCGCTGGTGCGCTGGCTGCACCCCGAGCATTGCTTGGTACTGCCCGGTGACTTCATCCCTCTGGCCGAGGAGACCGGGCTCATCCTGCCGCTGACCGACTGGGTGCTGGAGGCGGCCTGCCACAGCCTGCGTGGCTGGCTGGATGCAGGGCTGAAGCTACAGCAACTCGCTGTGAACCTGGCGGCACCGAGCCTGGTCAACGGCGACCTGGTGGCCCGGCTCGACGAGCTGGCGCAACGCTACCGGCTGCGGCCCGAGAACCTGATGCTGGAGATGACCGAAACCATGCTGATGCAGGATGTCCGGCGCTGCATCCCGCTCCTGAAGGCCTTGCGTGAACGCGGTTACGGGCTGTCGGTGGACGACTTCGGCACCGGCTACTCATCGCTCAGCTACCTCAAGCGGTTTGCCGTCGATGAGCTGAAGATCGACCGTGCCTTCGTCACCGACGTGACCCAGGGAGGCAAGGACGGCGCGCTGGCCGCAGCCATCATCGCCCTGGGGCGCGAACTGGGCTTGAAGGTGGTGGCCGAGGGCGTCGAGACCGAGGCACAGCGCAGTTTCCTGCAACGCCACGGCTGCAAGTTCCACCAGGGCTTTCTGTACTCCAGGCCGGTGCCGGCGGTGGACTTCGAAGACCTGATGCGCCGCCAGGCCTTGCTGCCCGCGCAAGCGGACCGGGGATGCGACGCGCTCAATGGATGAAGGCACAACAGGGCCGCCATGGGTTCGCGCTTGCAAGCGCGAACCTCCATTCGCCGCCCCAAGGTCCGCCATCGGTTCGCGCTTGCAAGCGCGAACCTCCATTCGCCGCCCCAAGGTCCGCAGGGACCTTGGGGGCCCACGGCGAATGGTCCCCCCGACAGGAATCGAACCTGTATCTGGCGCTTAGGAGGCGCCCGTTCTATCCATTGAACTACGGCGGGATGAGGGTGGATTTTCTCATGGCCGCGTCGGGTGGCGGTTCCTGGGTGCGCCAGACCCAGATCATGTCCAACGAGTTGTCCAGACCGCTTTGTGCGCGCAGCGTGAAGCGCTGGGCGATGCGGTAGATGAGCTGCCAGGTTCCGGTGGTGGAATTGACGCCGCGCTCGTAGCCCAGGTACCAGCGTCGCGAGAGCTGCTTGCCCAGCGAAATGACGGTTTCGCGCACTTCGCCGTCGCCCTGGCGCAGCGAGAACTCGTCGATGCCCAGGCGCTTGAGCAGCGCATCGGTGGGGGCCTCGCCTTCGCCGGCCAGCAGCGCCACGGCAGCGCGCTGCAGCAAGGCCGTGTCGCTGCGGCCCAGGCCGTCGGGGGCGCGGCCCAGCACCAGCCAGGAGAGCTTTTCCGACTCGCTCAGCTCAGGGTTGGAGTACAGACGCACGCGTGGCGACATCGCATTGCCGGTGATCAGCACACCGGCCTGGATGTCGATGTTCGGGCGCAGCGCCAGCACGTCCAGCCGCGGGTCGCCCACAGGCCCCAGGAATTCGACGATGCCGCGGTCGATGGCAAGCTTCTGTCCATACGCCGCGTAGCTGCCATCTTGGCTGTAGATGCGCCCATGCAGCGCGGGCTGGCCCCAGAACCCGGTCAGGCGCAGGTCGCCGCGCAACCCGGTGTCCACGCCCCAGCCGCGAAAGCGCAGCTGTTCGCCCAGGCCGATGTCCACACCGAGCCCTAGCCGCCAGGGCTGGTTGGGCGGCGGCTTCTCCACCGTCTGCTCGGCGACATCGGGCTGCCGGATGCTCACGTCGTTGTCCAGCGAAGGCGCATCCTTCTGGCTGGCATCGAAGAAGCCTTCGTCGACCTTCAGGCGGCCGTCGAGTCGCCCCTGCTCGGAACTGAGCACCAGTTCGGCATCGCCGCTGGCGGTGATGCTGCGGTCCACGCGCGCCAACACGCGAAAGCGTTCGGCCTTGGCTTGCAGACGTGCCTCGAAGCGGGGCTCGAAGCTGGCGCCGCCGGTGAGGCTGAGGCTGCCCTCGCCGCCACGCAGGGTGAAGCGCTCGATGCGCGCGCTGTCGCCTTCCAGCCGCAGGTCGATCTGGCCGCTGCTGACATTGACGCCTGCCAGCAGGTTGCGCACGGCCAGACCCTTGCCGGTGACTTCGCCGTGATAACGAGCTTCGCCATAGGTGCCGCTGATCGTTGCCGTGGTGCGCAACTCGCCGGCCAGCCGCCAACCCGGCGGTACCCAGGCGCTCCAGATGCCGATGTCGGCCACCTGTGCCTGAATCTGGCCTTCCAGTTGCGCGTCGGCGGCGGGCCAGCGGTTCTGCGGTGCGGTGCGCATGCGCACGCTGCCGCCGATCTCGCCCAGGATGCGGCCTTTCAGGCGCGGCGTGAACAGCCACACGCCGTCGTTCACCGACAGCGCCAGGCGCGCTTCGCTGAGCCCCAGCAACTGCAGGCCGTCGCTGCCTGCCAGGTGCAGGTCGCCTTCGTATCCTTCGACCACCACCTCGGCCTGCAGGCGCTCGTCGGCCCGGATGTCCAGCCGCGCACCGACGCGCAGGTCGCCCTGCCAGCCCATGCCCGGTTGCAGCCGGGCCAGCAGCGGTGCCAGCGCGAAGGGGTCGATGCGGGCGCGCAGCTGCAGGCTCGGGCGCGGCGTGTCGAACTGCAGCTGCACTGCGTCCCAGACCAGGGCGACGGCCGGACCCAGCTGCAATCGCCCGGCATCGGCCTGCACACGCGTGAGCCCTCCCTGGCCGTCGAAATCCAGCTCGGCCTTGAGGTCGCGCGCGGCCACCCAGGCGGTGCCGGTGGCCGGTGTGCCACTCGGCGGCGACCTGCCGTCCCACGCGCTGACGTCCAGGCGTTCGACCTGTGCCATCCAGCGGCCGGCACCGCCTGCTTCGGCCAGCCAGCCACCACGCGCCTGCAGCCGGGTCTGCGTGCCGGGTGCGGCGGCGGCATCCAGCACGCGCAGCAGATCGGCCGGTGGCGCGGCCTGCAGCGTGGCCTGGGCTTCGATGCGGTGCTCGGCCAGAGTGCCGCGCAGATCGGCGCGCAAGGCCTGCACGCGCCGGCCGCTCCAGGTCAGGGCCGTGGCCTCGGCCATCAGGGCCAGGCCCTGGGCACCGGAGGAGTCCATGCGCCAGTTGGCGCGCCCCGCTTCCAGGCTCAGCGCGCCGGCTTGCAGTGCGCGGATGTCGATGTCGCCATCGGTGTGCATCTGCGGCCAGCGCCCGTTGACCGCCACCTGCCCGTTGGCGCTGCCCTGGCGTGGCAGCCAGCGTTCCAGCGCCGGGTGCAGACGGGCCAGCGGCGCCAGTGCAGCCAGCCGATCGGCCTGGACCTGCAGCTGTAGACGGTCTGACTGGCCGGTACCGACCGGGTCACCCAGACCCTCCAGGCGCACACGATTGCCACCCAGGCTCAGCTCACCGCGTATCGATGCCGGCGTGGGCGCCTGCGCCTGCGCATAGCCCAGGCTGATGTCGGCCGTCAGCGGCACACCGGCCAGCAGCGCATCGTGCACGCGCAGCCGGCCGTTGCCGGCCACCCGCTGGGCCAGCGCAAGCAAGGGTATGCGCTCGGGCCGCAGCGGCAGCACGGCGTCCAGTTCCCAGTCGGCCGACAGCCGGTGCGGGCCACGCCGCCAGGCGCCACCCGCCTCGCCGGGCCACCAGGGCAGCGGATCGAAGTCGGCCAGCGCACCGCTGGTCTGCAGCTTCCATTCGCGCGTGCCGCGCTGCAGGCGCGCACGCCACGCGGCCGTGGCAGTGCCCGAGCTCAGGCGCACTTGCGGCAGGTCCAGGCCCTGGTCGTCCAGGCTGCCCTGCATCTCCAGTCGCACCGGCACCGGCGCGGCTTCCAGCGTGCCTTGAAGATCGGTCTTCCAATCGGCGCGCTGCGGCGGCGCCCGACCGCCGGCTGCGGGATCGGGCGAGGGCAGACCCGTCAGCGCGACGCTGACCGGCCCGCTGAGCTGCATGGCTGCCGCGCGTCCATCCAGGCGCTGGGGTGTGAGGCCGCTGAGCTGGGCCTGCAGGTTTAGCGCATGCTCGCGCCAGGTGGCGCTGCCTGTGATGCGGCCGGCGCTGCGGCTGCCGTCGGCCAGTTGCAGCTCGAACTGCGGCAGTTCCAGCTGGCCCGGCTGGTCCAGCCGGCCACGCAGCTCGGCGTACAAGCGCTGCAATGGCAAGCGGCCTTCGTCCCAGCGGCCGGGCAGGGTGTTGACGAGCGCCAGGCGGGCCGTCATCGGGGTCTGCAGGCTGCTGCTGGCCAGCTCGGCCTGGCCGGCCAGGCGGGTCGCGGGTGCCTGCAGCCACAGCGATGACAGGTCCAGATCTTGGGTCTGGAGTTTCAGGCCAGCCAGCGGCCAGCGCTGCAGCACCTGGAGCTGTGCCACCACGTCGACCGCGGGTGCATCGCGTCCAGGCCGGGGCACACCGCGCAAGGTGGCGCTGACCTGCATGTCTGGCAGCGTGCCGCTGGCCATCACGGCGGCAGCCCAGGCCGGCGCGTCGCCCCCCAGCAGCGGGCGCAGCGTGCCCTGCACGGCCAGCGGCAGCGGTGCGGCGGTGCCGATGTGGCCCGCAGCCTGCAGGCGCAGCTCGTGCCAGGTCGCACTGGTGGCCTCGACGCTGTGGCGGCCACCCGGGCGGGGATCGAGCTCCAGGTTCTGCGCCTGCAGGTCGCGGAAGGCTTCCATCCGGTCGACCTGCAGCCGCTGCACCTGGCCTTGCACCAGCTGCAGGTGCAAGGGCCAGGCCAGGCTGTCGGGTAGGGGCAGCGGCCGCGGGCCGTCAGGGCCGGTGTCCACCGTGAGCTGGCGCAGCTGCAGCTGGCGCAGGTGCAGGCCGATCCAGGCGTGCTCGTGCGGGCGCCACACCCAGTGCAGTCCCTGGGCGTCCAGTCCTTCCAGCGTGACCGACTCGGTGGTGCCGCCCGGGATGCGGATGACCAGCTTCTGCGCCTGCCAGCGATCACCCAGCAGCGCGCCCTGGAACCCAGTGGCTTGCACCCAGGGCACACGGTCCAGTACCCAGCGTGCACCATCTTCGCTGAACAGCAGCCAGCGCACCACAGCCCCCAGCGTCAGCAGCACGACCAGCAGCAGCGCCACCACCGCGCCCAGCGGCACCAGCAGGCCCAGTCCCGCGCTCCAGGGGGCGGGTGTGATGTCCGGGACTTGTGGCGGCTTGGCCATCGTTTGCCTAAAAGGCGATGCCCACGCTGAAGTGCAGGCGGGCCTTGCCGGTCTTCTGGGCGCGCGCCACATCCAGCCGCAACGGGCCCACCGGGCTGCGCCAGCGCAGGCCCACGCCATAGCCCAGTTCGGGCTTGAGCTGGCCAAACGAGTCGGCCGCATTGCCGGCGTCGACGAATACGGCGCCCCACAGCGAAGGCATCTGCGCCGAAAGTGGGCGGGCCAGTTCCAGGCTGCCGGTGGCCAGCGAGGTGCCGCTGCCCACGCTGCCGGCCACCAGCGGGCCCAGCGTGCGGTAGGCATATCCGCGCACCGATTCATCGCCACCGGCCCGCCACTTGTGGGACTCGGGCACCACCATGTTGGAGCCCAGGAAGACGCGGCCCAGCTCGACGCGGGCCTGTCCGTACCACGTGCGGCCCAGCGGCCGGTAGACGGTGAGCCGGCCATAGGCGCGGCCAAAGGTGCCACTGCTGGCGCCGGTGCCGTGCGAGCGGCCCACGCCCAGCTGGATGGCCAGGGTTTCGCCATCGCTGGGCAGCACGATGTTGTCGAGGTCGCGCCAGCCGCCGTGGAAGTTCAGCGAACCCGCGGTGGCGCTGCTGCGGTTGCCGTCGTCGGTGCGGCGCAACGAACGTTCGATTTCGGCGAAGAACAGGCGCTCGAGCCGTGTCGTGTCCTGCGCGCGACCGATGCGCACGCGCTGCGACAGCACCTCGTCGGTGTCGGACAGCAGCCGCTCCACCGCGCCGCCGATCAGGTTGCGGTACAGGCGCTCGCCGGGATGGCTGGAGACTTCAGCATCCCAGGCCTGGCGCAAGCGGCCCAGTTCGATCTTCAGGCGCGACTGCGCGGCAAAGCCGAACACACGTCGGTACAGGTGTTCCACCGAAGCGCGCTCGCGCGTGTTGGCGCTGAAGCCCAGGCCGAAGGTGTAGACCTGCAGCGGGGCCTCCTGCAAGCGCGCCACCACGGCCGCCTCCGCGGCATGCTGCGGGTCGGTGTCCAGCGTGACGCTGATGCCGGCAAAGAGGCCGGACTTCTGCAGCCTGTCATGGAAGTCCAGCAGCAGCGCCTCGGTGACGGGCGCGCCGCGCCGCGCACCCACGAAGTAGCCCACCGTGTGCTCGTCGTGGGTGGCCAGGCCCTCGATGCGCAGCTTGCCGAAGCGGAACAACGGCCCGCTGTCCACGGCCACGAAGATGCGCACCTCCTGCCGGGACAGGTCGACCTCGGCGGCGGTGCCGGAAAAGGCCGCTGCAGCGTAGCCCGCGGCCCGCAGCCGCACCAGCACCGCGTCCTTGGCATCGCCCCAGTCGGCGTTGCGGAACTCGCTGCCCGTGGGCAGGGCCCAGCCCTTGCGGATCTGCCCCAGCGTGGCCACGGCGTGCGCGTCGCCGCTGGCCGCGCCGCGTTCCAGCTCACCTTCGGCTTCGATAGTGACGCGGCCGACACGCACGCGCTGGCCGGGATCGACCACCACGCGCACGCGGTCGGGCTGGCCGGCGGCGCTGGCTGGCAGACGTTCCATCTGGATGTCCGGCTTGAAATAGCCTTCGGTCTGCAGCAGGCTGCGCACCTGGGCCGGCGTGGCGTCGATCAGGCGCGACCATTCGGTGTCGTCCACGTCCTCGCGCGAGACCACGCGACCCAGGCGAACCAGGTCCAGGAAGCGCTCGAGCCGGGCCTTGAGGTCGACCGGTGCCTGGATCTCCACCTGCACCGCCGGTGCACCGTGGGCAGGCTGCACCGCCGCCGCTGCGGGACCGCTTTCGACCGGTGCATCCGCAAGGCTGGCGCAGCCGCCGGCCAGCGCCGCCAGCAGCGCCAGACAACCACGCCAGAGGATCATTTGCTGAGCAAGCGCATCGCCCCTTCGAGCCCGGCCAGCGTGAGCGGGAACATGCGCTGGTTGAGCAGCTGCTGCACGATGGAGATGCTCTGCCGGTACTGCCATACGCCCTGCGGCTCGGGGTTGATCCAGGCGCACCTGGGGAAGGCGTGCGTCAGCCGCTGCAGCCACTCGGCACCGGCTTCTTCGTTGTTGTATTCGACGCTGCCACCGGGCTGCAGGATCTCGTAGGGGCTCATGGTGGCGTCGCCCACGAAGATCAGCTTGTAGTCCTTGTTGTACTTGCGGATCACGTCCCAGGTTGCGGTCTTTTCGCTGTAGCGGCGGCGGTTGTTCTTCCACATGAAGTCGTAGACGCAGTTGTGGAAGTAATAGAACTCCAGGTGCTTGAATTCGGTCTTCGTGGCCGAAAAGAGTTCCTCGACCCGGTGGATGTGTTCGTCCATCGTGCCGCCGACATCCATCAGCAACAGGACCTTCACCTTGTTATGGCGTTCGGGCACCATCTTGATGTCGAGCATGCCGGCGTTGGCGGCGGTGCTGTGGATGGTGTCGTCCAGGTCGAGCTCCAGGTCCGAGCCTTCGCGGGCAAAGCGGCGCAGCCGGCGCAGCGCGACCTTGATATTGCGCGTGCCCAGCTCCTTGGTGTCGTCGTAGTCCTTGTAGGCGCGCTGGTCCCACACCTTGACCGCGCTCTTGTTGCGCCCGCCGGTCTGGCCGATGCGGATGCCCTGCGGGTTGTAGCCGTAGGCGCCGAAAGGGCTGGTGCCGCCGGTGCCGATCATCTTGCTGCCGCCCTCGTGGCGCTCCTTCTGCTCTTCGAAGCGTTTCTTGAGCGTCTCCATCAGCTCGTCCCAGCCCATCTTCTCGATCGCGGCCTTCTCCTCGGCGCTGAGTTCGAGCTCCAGTGTCTTGCGCAGCCACTCCAGCGGCACGTCCTGGGTGAAGTCGGTTAGCAGTTCCACGCCCTTGAAGTAGGCGGCGAAGGCGCGGTCGAACTTGTCGTAGTGCGCCTCGTCCTTGACCAGCGCGGTGCGCGCCAGGTAGTAGAAGTCGTCCACCGATGGCCCGATCACGCCGGCCTGCAGCGCCTCGAGCAGGGTCAGGTATTCCTTGACGGAAACCTTCAGCTTGGCTGAGCGCAGGGTGTAGAAGAAGTCGATCAGCATGGCTGTGCCCCGGCGACTGAGTCGCCTATTGTGGCCCGGCGCGGTCGCATGGGATCGCAGCCTGCACCCCAATCCGGGCCAGCCGAAAGGGCGCATGATGGCGCAGTTGTGCCGGCCGGCCGCTTGATCCGGCTGCCGGGTTGCCGACAAGGGGGATGGAAGGGCTTTTTTTCTGCCTGGTCTGGGCGGTGCAAAGCCTTGAAGTGGGCCATGCAGACGGTCGTCATAGAGTTCTCGGCGATAGCGTGGCTGGTGGCGGCACAATTCCTCTTGTACGCCCTGGGCTGGGCCGTTTTTGCCCTGGTGCTGCGCGAGAGTCGGGCGGCGTTCAGGCAATGGGGCGGCTTCATGCTGCTGATGGGCCTGGGCATCCTGCTGGCCAGCCAGCGTGGCGAGCCGCGCGGCTGGGCCTTCTACGTTGGCGCGGACCTGTGCTTTCTGGCCGGCTTTGTCGCGCTGCGGCGTGGCGTCGAGTGTTTCCTCGGCGCTGAACCCGCCGACAGGGAACACACGCTGACCCTTGCGCTGTTCGCTGCGGCCTACCTCTGGGCGGGCCAGGATGCCCAGGACAGCCGCTGGCGGGTGAGCCTGGCTTACGGTGCCAATGCCTGGATCGTCGGCCGTACCCTGGTGGTGGTGATGCCCATCTTCGTCCGCGAATTCGGCGCCAGGGCGCGCTGGCTGCTGATCGGCCCAGGCGGCCTGGTGCTCGGCCTGTTCGCACTGCGTGTTGCGCAGCAGCTGCTCGACCCGGAGCGCAACTACGAGATGCACCGGATGACTGCATCCAACCAGTGGCTGCTCTTGGGCTACCTGCTGGGCGCCGCGATGATCAACTTCACCTTCATGGGCCTGGCCATGCTGCGCAAAGTGGGGCGGCTGCGCGACCAGGCCAGACTGGACCCGCTGACGGGCCTTTTCAACCGGCGCGTGCTGGAGCAGTCCGCGCAGGAGTCCTGGCAGCGCTGGAAGGCGGGTGACGGGCCCTTTGCGGTGCTTTCGCTGGACCTGGACCACTTCAGGCGCGTCAACGAAGCGCAGGGCCATCTGGCAGGGGATGGCCTGCTCAAGCAGGCGGCGCAGCGGCTGTTGGCCGTGGTGCGCAAGATCGACACGGTGGCGCGCACCGGAGGCGAGGAGTTTCTTGTCGTCGTGCCGGGTGTCGACCGCCACGAGGCGCTGGCAGCGGCCGAACGCCTTCGCAAGGCCATCGGTGAAGCCCCCTTCATCCTGCCGCAGGGGCCCGTCACGATCAGCGTCAGCGTCGGCGTGGCGCTGGTCGATCCCGCGGACGACGGGCCAGACGCCGTGTTGCAACGTGCAGACCAGGCCTTGTACCGGGCCAAGGCGGCCGGGCGCGACCGGGTCGTGCTGGACTGAACAGCCCGGCGAGGCTAGCGCCGGCGCCGCGTATCGGCGTCCTGGCGTTGCAGCCAGGCGAAGAACTCCTGGTACCACAGGCGGCTGTTGCGCGGCTTGAGCACCCAGTGGTTCTCGTCCGGGAACCACAGCAGCCGCGCAGCCACGCCACGCGCCTTGAGCGTGTTGTAGTAGGCCAGGCCCTGGGCATCGGGCACGCGATAGTCCAGCGCGCCGTGCACCACCAGCGTGGGCGTGCTCATGTTGCCGGCGAAGGCGTGCGGGCTCTGGGCCTGCACCTGCGGCATGTCTTCCCAGTACCAGCGCCCCAGTTCCTTGGCGTGCCAGAACCAGGCATCGTCGGCGAACATGCCCACCCAGTCGAAACAGCCGGCATGGCAGATGTAGCCCTGGTAGCGCCCCGGCGCGACATGGCCGTTCATCCAGGCCACCATGAATCCGCCGTAGCTGCCGCCGGCGGCAAACACGCGCTTCTTGTCGACCCAGGCCCTCTTCAGCAGCCAGTCGGTGCCGGCTTCGATGTCCTGCAGTTCCAGCTCGCCCCAGCGGTAGGTGATGCTGTCC
>WBZP01001558.1_pt1 | contig 27792 bp, 26 predicted proteins | sample 5204301 | NCBI WGS metagenome assembly WBZP01 (sample SAMN12412401, study PRJNA552823) | activated sludge metagenome | isolation source: activated sludge from nitrification reactor of wastewater treatment plant... | place: USA: Pennsylvania | collected 2017 | reverse complement strand
GTGGGCTGTGTTGCGCCGCTAGCCCAGGTCCGAGACATGGGCTGCGCGCCCACCCTTGCCCACGGCCCTTGGCCACCCCGGCGCGGGCACGATTCATATCTTCACAAGCTCTGAGGTCATGGACCTGATCAACAACCTGGCGCTGGGTTTCGGCGTCGCTTTCACGGTACAGAACCTGCTGTACGCGCTGGGGGGCTGCGTGCTGGGCACCCTGATCGGCGTGTTGCCCGGCCTGGGGCCGGTGGCCACCATTGCCATGCTGCTGCCCTCGATCTATACGCTGGATGCCACGCCCGCGCTGATCATGCTGGCCGGCATCTACTATGGCGCGCAATATGGCGGCTCCACCACGGCCATCCTGATCAACGTGCCGGGAGAGGCCAGTTCGGTGGTCACGGCGCTGGACGGCTACCAGATGGCGCGCAATGGCCGGGCCGGTCCTGCCCTGGCCGCCGCAGGCTTCGGGTCCTTCTTCGCGGGCTGCGTTGGCACCATCGTGATCGCCGCCTTCGCGCCCCCGTTGACCGAACTGGCCTTCAGGTTCGGCCCGGCGGAATACTTCTCGCTGATGGTGCTGGGGCTCATCGGCGCGGTGGTGCTGGCCTCGGGCTCCATCGTCAAGGCCATCGCAATGATCGTCCTGGGCCTGTTGCTGGGCCAGATCAACACCGACGTGATTTCGGGTGTTCCGCGCTACAGCTTCGACGTGCCGGAACTGACCGACGGCATCAGCTTCGTGGTCATCGCGATGGGCATCTTCGGCTTCGGCGAGATCATCGCCAACCTGGGTCAACCGCCGGCACAGCGCGAGGTATTCACCCGGGAGGTCAAGGGCCTGTGGCCAACGCGGCAGGACTTCAGGGACGCGGTTCCGGCTGTGCTGCGTGGCACCACGCTGGGCTCGCTGCTGGGTGTGTTGCCCGGTGGCGGCGCATTGCTGGCTTCGTTCGCCGCCTACACGCTGGAAAAGAAGTCGCGCGGCCGGGCCGATGAGGTGCCGTTCGGCCAGGGCAACATCCGTGGCGTGGCCGGACCCGAGGCCGCCAACAACGCGGGTGCGCAGACCTCGTTCATTCCGATGCTGACGCTGGGCATCCCACCCAACGCCGTGATGGCCCTGATGGTGGGTGCGATGACGATCAAGGGCATCCAGCCAGGCCCGGACGTGATGAACAGCAACCCGCAGCTGTTCTGGGGTCTGATCGCCAGCATGTGGGTCGGCAACGCGATGCTGGTGATCCTGAACCTGCCGCTGATCGGCATCTGGATCAAGCTGCTGACCGTGCCTTATCGATTCCTGTTCCCGGCCATCACGCTGTTCTGCTGCATCGGGGTCTACTCGCTGAACAACAGCAACTTCGATCTCTTCATGACGGCGTTGTTCGCACTGATCGGCTATGCCTTCCACAAGCTGAGCTGCGAAGGTGCCCCGTTGCTGCTGGGCTTCATCCTGGGACCGATGATGGAAGAGAACCTGCGGCGTGCGCTGCTCTTGGCGCAGGGCAGCTGGTCCACTTTCGCCACACGGCCGCTGTCGGCCGGCCTGCTGGTGGCGTCGGCGCTGCTGATCGTGGTGGTGATGCTGCCGTCGATCAGCCGCAAGCGCGAAGTCACCTTCAAGGAGGACGCACGGTGAGCGCCGGCCCAACCGAACAGCATGGACCCATGGGCGACAGGCCGCACACCATCCGCATGCACGATCGCGACAACGTCGCGATCGTGGCCAATCACGGGGGCCTGGCGGCGGGCACCACGCTGCCGGGTGGTCCCACGCTGCGCGAGCATGTGCCGCAGGGGCACAAGGTGGCGCTGGTGGACATTGCCGCCGCAGCGCCTGTGTTGCGCTACGGCGTGAACATCGGCCTGGCGGCCGAGCCCATTGCCGCCGGCCGCTGGGTGCACGAACGCCTGCTGCGCATGCCCGCCGCCGTGGGCCTGGACGCGCTGCCGATGGCCACCGCCCGTGTGGCGCCGCAGCCGGCACTGGCAGGCTACAGCTTCGAGGGCTACCGCAATGCCGACGGCAGCGTGGGCACGCGCAACATCCTGGCCATCACGCAGACCGTGCAGTGCGTGGCTGGTGTCACCTCCTACGCGGTTCAGCGCATCAGATCCGAGCTGCTGCCGCGCTACCCGAACGTCGACGACGTGGTGGCGCTGGAACACGGCTATGGCTGCGGCGTGGCCATCGACGCACCGGGGGCGGAGGTGCCCATCCGCACGCTGCGCCACATCAGCCTGAATCCCAACTTCGGCGGCGAGGTGATGGTCGTCAGCCTGGGCTGCGAGAAGCTGCAGCCCGAACGGCTGCTGCCACCGGGCAGCATTGAACTGAAGGACGTGCGCGATGCCGCAGCCGGGACGCTGGATGTGGTCTGCTTGCAGGATCAGACTCACGTCGGCTTCATGGCCATGGTCGAGCACATCGTGCGCCAGGCACAGGCCCATCTGGCGCGGCTCGATGCGCGCCACCGCGAGACGGTGCCGGCGAGCGAACTGGTGGTGGGTGTGCAATGCGGCGGCAGCGACGCCTTCAGCGGCGTCACCGCCAACCCGGCGGTGGGTTTCTGCACCGACTTGCTGGTGCGCGCCGGCGCCAGCGTGATGTTCAGCGAGACCACCGAGGTGCGTGACGGCATCGCCCAGCTCACCGCACGCGCGGCCACACCCGAAGTGGCGCAGGCCCTGGTTCGCGAGATGGCCTGGTACGACGCCTACCTTCAGCGCGGCGGCGCCGACCGCAGCGCCAACACCACGCCGGGCAACAAGGCCGGCGGCCTGTCCAACATCGTCGAGAAGGCGATGGGCTCGATCGTCAAGTCGGGCACCGCGCCGATCGCCAATGTGCTGGCGCCGGGCGAAAAGCTCCAGGCCAAGGGCCTGACCTACGCCGCCACGCCGGCCAGCGATTTCATCTGCGGCACGCTGCAGCTGGCCGCGGGCATGAACCTGCACGTCTTCACCACCGGCCGCGGCACACCCTATGGCCTGGCCGCGGTGCCGGTGATCAAGGTGGCCACGCGCAGCGACCTGGCGCGGCGCTGGCACGACTTGATGGACGTCAATGCCGGCCGCATCGCCGACGGCAGCGCCAGCATCGAGGACGTCGGCTGGGAACTGTTCCGCCTGATGCTGGAAGTGGCCAGCGGCCGCAGGAAGACCTGGGCCGAACACTGGAAACTGCACAACGCGCTGGTGCTGTTCAACCCGGCGCCGGTGACTTGAGCAAGGGCCGCATCACGATGGCGCGAAAGGGGCAGGCCACCGCGCAATTGCTGCAGCCGGTGCAGCGTGGTGCGTCGTGCAGCCGGGCGGTCTTCTTCCAGTGTTCGGTCTCCAGGCTCAGCAGGTGATGCGGGCAGGCGCCCACGCAGCGCCCGCAGCCGGTGCAGCGCTGGGCCAGGACAAGGGGCAGGCGGGTGCTGCCGGCGAGCATCGGCGGCCCCGGTTACCGCGGGCGAGCAGCACGCCAGCGGCGCACCCACAGCGCCAGCAGCAGGCTCAGCGCGCAGGCTGCGAACACAACGCTCGGAAGGAGCCAGAACTGGCTGAAGCTGACGATGCGGCTTTCCGCAGGTTGCGAGGGGTGCAGCAGCACCGGGATCTGCTGCCCGATCTGCGCCTGGCAGTCCTCCAGCGAACCGAAGACGGTTCCGGTGACCAGCGCCCCGTTGGCGACGCGCGCTACCGGTGTGTAGCGGGTGCCGGCACGGAAGTGCCGCGAGGCACAGTCCGTGACGATCGCGCTGGCCGGCGTGTAGGTGGACCATTGCCAGAGCGGTTGCAACACAGCCACCCACAGCACGAACCCCGCCAGGCCGCATGCCACGAGCAACGCCACGACGCGCAGCAACGGGGGGGTCGTGTTGGTCTTCACACCGTCGTGTCGGCCAGCGGCAGGAAACGCGGCGCCGGGGCCACTTCGATCGCGCCGTCCGGCCGCAGGCGGAAGGTGCCGCGGGCCTGGTTGTGCGCGTGTGCCGCCGCCTCGGCCATGCTGAGTACCGGCGCGAAGCAGGCGTCGGTGCCTTCCAGCAGCGCGCACCAGTGGGTCCGCGGCTGGCTGGCGAACAGGGCCTGCAGCCGCGCGCTCAGCCCGGGCCAGGCGGCGCGGTCGAACTGCGCACCCGGGTCGACATCCGCCAGACTCAGGCGCTGCAGCAGCAGCGCGTAGAACTGCGGCTCCAGCGCGCACAGCGTGATGTGCGCGCCATCGGCGCAGGTGTAGACGGCGTAGAAGGGCGAATCGTGGAAGGGGCTGGGCGCGGCGCCGTCGATCTGGCCCGCGGCGCGCACCCACTGCACCAGCGTGCCCAGCTGGGCCACGATGTCGACGATGGCGGCATCCACCACGCGGCCGGGGCTGCCCATGCGCACCGCCAGCAGCGCGCTGACCATGCCCAAGGCCAGGCCTTGAGCGCCGGTCGCGTCACCCACCACGGTGGGCGGCAGGATGGGGCGCTCGCCGCGGTTGGCCGACAGCGAAAGCAGCCCGGTCAGCGCGACGTAGTTCAGGTCATGGCCCGCCACCGGCGCCAACGGGCCGGACTGGCCCCAACCGGTGATGCGGCCGTACACCAGCCGCGGGTTGTGACTAGCGCAATCGGCCGGGCCCAGCCCCAGACGCTCCATCACGCCGGGCCGGTTGCCTTCGATCAGGCCGTCGGCCTGGGCCACCAGGTCGAGCGCATGTGCGCGGTCAACGGGCCTCTTGAGGTCCAGGGTCAGCACCCGCTTGCCACGCAGCAAGGGGCTGGGCCCGCTGCCACCCAGCGCCTGCGCCAGGCCGCCTGCGCCAGGCCGGCGGACCACCGTGACCTCGGCCCCCAGCCCGGCCAGCATCAGCCCGGCCAGCGGACCCGGCCCCAGGGCCTCGAACTCGACGATGCGCATGCCTGCCAGTGGGGGTGTCATCGAACGGGTCTCCTTGTGATCAAGCCAGCTCGGAACTGGGCAACGCCACGTGTGCCTGGCCGGCGCCCGAATCCAGCTCGGATGGCGGCAACTCCTGGCCGATTCCCCTGCGGTCGAACATCGTGCGGGGACTTCTTCGGGCAGCCTCGGCACACGCGGATGTCACCATCGTAGTCCAGCCAATCCCGGCCTGGTCTGCGAACGGAATGACAGCGCCTCATTACACTCGCCGCGTCCCTTGCTCGGACAACTCATGACGTCGAAGCCTGTGGCTACCGGCGAAGCTGGAGTGGCCTTGGCCAAGCACGCGCAGGGGCGCCGCGACAAGGCGCCCGACATCCGAAAGCAAGCTGCACCCCCCGCGGGCGAGACCGTGCGCCTGCACCTGCTCGGGCCGGCACGCCTGCAGATCGGCCGCGGCGCGGCGCGGCCGCTGGAGCGGCACGATGCGCTGTTGCTGGCGCTGCTGGCCATCGAAGGCCCAATGAACCGGGCGCACCTGGCCCGCCTGCTGTGGCCAAGCTCGGCCAGCCGCGATGCCACCGGCAGCCTGCGGCAACGTCTGCATCGCCTGGCGCTGGTGGCCGGTGGGCCTGTCGTCCAGGGTCATGCCCAAGTGCAGCTGGTTGCCCATGTGCGCCACGACATGACGGTCCAGCACGCCTGCAGTCCCACCGCCGCCGACGGCCTGTGCCGGGATCTGCTTGAAGCGCTGGAGTGTGAGCGCGAACCGGAACTGGCCGACTGGCTGGCGCTGGCGCGCCGCCGCTGGCGCGAGTGGAGTGCGCAGCGCCTGGCGCAGGTGGCCCAGGCGCTGGAAGACGCAGGGGATCTGGAGGGCGCGCTGCAGTGGGCCGAACGGCTGCGCGCCCGTGCGCCCGCGCAGGAGAGCAGCCACCGGCGGGTGATGCGCCTGCACCATCTGCTTGGGGACGGTGCAGCCGCACTGGCCGCCTACCGGTTGTGCGTGGCGCAGCTGGAGCAGGACCTGGGCCTCGCCCCGGGCGATGAAATCGAAGCGATGCGGCAGATCGCCGAGGCCGGCATGCGCCAGCCGGCCGTGCCGGTGCCGGCGCAGCTCGGGTCGGTGTTCGAGCGCCGGCTGCTGGACCTCTCGCCGGCGGCGCTGCGGCTGGCGCAACTGGCGGCGCTGGCTGGTGACGCCTTCTCGGTGCCGCTGGCTGCTGCCGTGCTGCAGAAGCATGCGATCGAGCTGGCCGCCCCCTGGCGCGAGCTGGAAGAAGCGCAGATCCTGCGCGGCGGAGCCTTCCTGCACGACATGTTCCGCGATGCGGCGCTGCGGACGGTGCCCGCAGTGATCGCAATCGAGCTGCACCGCCAGATCGCCGGCCACGCGGGGCCGCTGGGCCTGCCCCTTGCGACCCAGGCCTGGCATCTGGTGCGGGCTGCCCGCCCCGCCGAAGCGGCCCTGGTGTTCGCCCAGGCGGCGCGGGAAGCCGGACAACGAGGCGACTGGACCTCGGCGCTGAATTGGTGGGACCGTTCGGCAGCCAACCACCTGACGGCCGAGGATGCCGACGCCGCCTGGGCCGCCGAGCGTGCGGCGGCAGCGATTGCACTGGAGATCGCCGGCGACGAAGACGCCACGCGTCGCCTGCAAGGGCTGCTGGATCGAAGCAAGGCCGGCGTGCAGCGCGGCCAGGCATTGATCCTGAAGGCGCGTTCGGCAGTCGCGCATGCCCGCTTCAATGAAGCCGAGCAGGCAGCCCGCGACGCACTGGGCTGCACAGGGCCGCTGAATGCGGCGCAGACCGTCGAAGCGGCGGCCTTGCACGGCCTGAGCCTGGCGACCCTGAAGCGACACGAAGAGGCGCTGGTGCTGTTCGCGCGCCATGCCGACGCGGCACGCACGCTGGCCGAGCCCTGGCCGCGCAGCGAGTTCCTCTCCGCCCAGGGCCATGCACATGCCCAGGCCGACCAGCTGCGCGAGGCCATCGCTGCCTGGGAAGCCGCCGCTTCGGGCGCGCTGCAGGCCGGGCGTGTGGGCGACGCGGTGGTCAACCTGATCAACGCGTCGGGCACGGCCAGCTTTCTGGGCCAGCTGCAGCATGCATTGCAGCTGGCCGAGCAGGCCCAGGCCCTGCGCGAGACCCTGGCCTCGGGCCACGCGCTGGCCGAGGCGTCGGCGACCATGCAGCGCGGCACCTTGCACATCGCGCTGGGGCGCTACGGCGAAGCGCACGTCAGCCTGTTGCAAGCGCTGCAACAGTGGACCGGAGCGGGTGTGAAGACCTGGCGCGTCGTCGCCGAGAACAGCCTGGCCTACCTGTACTGGCTGCTCGGGCAGCACGCCCGGGCGCGTCAGGCGCTGGCCACGCCGCTGGTCCTGGGTGAGCCCGGCTTCGCACGGCGCCAGGTCATCAAAGCCAGGCTCAAGCTGCAGCCACCCGATGCCTCGCGGGCCCATCTGCGGGCCGCACTCGAGCGGCCCGCGCCCACCGATCGGGGCATCACCCGTTTTGGTACGCAGCTCGCGCTGGCGGCGCTCGCTGCCCCGTCACAGCGCGCGGCCGAATTCGCAGCCTTGCTGCACGAAGCCCGCGAACGGGAGCATCTCTCGGTGGCCCTGCACGCGTGCATCCGCCATGCCGATGCGCTGCGCGACGTAGGCGAGCCTGCTGCTGGCGCCGCCGCGGCGCGCGACGCCATCGCGATGGCCGATGCGGGCTGCATCCCGCATGACCTGTACCTGGGCGAGTTCTGGTGGCTGGCGCACCAGAGCCTGCAAGCGGCCGGCGACACGTGCGGCGCGCGCGGCGCACTGCTGCGCGGCGAGGCCTGGGTGCGCCAGGCGGCCCTGCCGAACGTGGAAGAGCCGTTCCGCGACAGCTTCCTGCACCGCAACGAGGTCAATGCCCGCCTGCTGTCGGCGGCGCTGCGGGCCAGGTAAGCGGGCCATGCGGCCGCGTCACGGCAGGCGCGCGTCGACACACTGCGCAGGAGGTTGACAACCCGGGTGTGGAATATTCCGCTGCCGACTTTTTTTACAAACTGACACGAGCAACCGCGGGTCCAGGGCCACGGCAGAGCCAGCTTCCCAGTGCGAATGAATGCTTGGTCCAATCTTTGCAGGAGGGGCCAGGCCTTGATACCCGAGGTCTTGTGTCTGGACTTTCCTGCAAAGAGAACATGATGAACAAACTGCTTGTAGCTTGTGCGTTGATGGTGGTGGGTGCGTCGGCCTTTGCGGCTGTCACACCGCCCCCGAACCAGGTCCCGGAACCTGGCACGCTGATGCTGGTTGCGTTGGCCGGTATTGCCGGCGTGCTTGCCCGCCGCGGTAAGAAATAGGCGCTCGACCTGGCGTCTGCCTGCAGCTGTTGCGGCGCGCAGGCTTCCCATAGGACAGGGGTCTGCGCCGGCGTGCAGACCCCTGTCCACGTTCAGCGTCCTGGCGGCGAGCGTGCCCGTATTACATTCCCCGGTCCGAGTGAAGTCCTCCCTCCAACAAGCCGACAGGAGACAAGCCATGAAGACCACCCATCACCCAGTGTTCAAGCTCAGCGTGCTGGCGCTGGCGCTGGCGCTGGCCCTGGCCGGCTGCGGCGACGATGACGATCTGGTACCCGAATTCGCCGCCACCATCCGCACCACCTCCTACGGCGTGCCGCATGTGCTTGCAAACAACTTCAAGGGGGCCGGCTTCGGCTATGGCTACGCGTTCGCACAGCAGAACATCTGCCTGTACGCCGAAGAACTGGTCACCCTGCGCGGCGAGCGCGCCCAGTACTTCGGCGCGACCGGCGGTTACCTGGGACAGCTGGGCACCACCACCGGCAACGTCGATTCCGATTTCTTCTACAAGCTGCTACTGACCAAGGCCCAGGCCGACCGCATGCGCAGCAACTCCAGCCAGGCGGCGCAGGACATCGTGTTGGGCTTTGCCACCGGCTACAACCGCTACCTGGCCGATACCGGTGTGGCCAACCTGCCGGCCGAATGCCGCAATGCCGAGTGGGTCAAGCCGATGACCGAGGACGAGGCCTTCCTGCGCCTGACGCAGGCGGCGATGGCGGGCAGTTCGATGGCCTTCATCAATGCGATCGGCAACGCCGTCCCACCCGGGCCAGTGGCCCTGGGCGCTGCCAAGCCCGCCAAGCGCACGAAGCTGCCCAGCGCCATCGAGCTGGCCGCTTCGCCCACCGTGATCGCGATGCAGAACCTGCGTGACCACACCATCGGATCCAACGGCTACGGCCTGGGCCGGGATGTCACGCAAAGCGGCAAGGGCATCGTGCTGGGCAACCCGCACTTCCCGTGGTGGGGCGCCTTGCGCCTGCACCAGGTGCACCTCAGCGTGCCCAGCGAGAAGTACGACGTGATGGGCGCCACGCTACTGGGCGTGCCGCTGCCGCTGATTGGCTTCAACGGCAGCCTGGGCTGGACGCACACCTTCTCCACCGACAACCGCTTCACACTGCGTTATCTGGCGCTGGACCCGGCCGACCCGAAACGCTACATGAAGGATGGCGTGTCCAAGCCGATGACGGCCGTGCCGCTGAGCATTTCCGCCAAGGGCGCGGACGGAAAGCTCACCACGCTCAGCCGGACGCTGTACATGACCGAGTTCGGGCCGATGATCAAGGACAGCAGCTTCGCGTGGAGCAACAGTTCCGCATTTGCGATCCAGGACGCCAACTACGGCAACTACAAGCTGATCGACCAGGTCATCCTCAATGGCAAGGCCACCAGCGTGGATGGCCTACTGCAAGCCGCGGCCGCCCACACGGCGATGCCCTGGGTCAACACGATGGCAGCCGACAAGAACGGTGACGCGCTGTACTTCAACTTCTCCGTCGCCGCCAAGGTGGCCAACGCCCAGCTCGACGCCTGCGTGCCCGGCGCCGATTCCGGCGCGCCCTTCAAGGACCTGATGGCCAGCACCGGCCTGGTGGTGATGACAGGCACCACCGCGGCCTGCGACTGGTCCGGCAGCATCGGAGCCAGCGACCGGCCGTATGTCAAGCGCACGGACTACGTCGTCAACGCCAACGACAGCCACTGGTGGTCCACGGCCAGGGCCTTCCTGAGCGGCTATCCCCGGATCATCGCCACCGGGCCCGATGCCGAAGCCTCGCCCCAGAGCGAACGCACCCGCACCGGCCACGCCATCGTGCGCGACCGGCTGGTCAGCGCCGATGGCCTGCCCGGCAACCGCTTCACCGTGGCCAACCTGCAGCAGATCTACCAGAAGAGCCGCTTCTTCAAGGCCGAGAAGTGGTTGCCCGGCTTCGTGGATGCCTGCTTGGCCAGCAGCAGCGCTTCCGCAGCTGCGCTGGACGCTTGTGCCGTGCTCAAGGCCTGGGACAAGACGCATTCGCCTCTCAGTTCGGGTGCCCCGCTGTTTTACGAGCTGTATGCGGCCTTGGGTGAGCTGGAGAGCCCCTCATGGTGGTCGGTGCCCTTCCAGCCGGCCGATCCGCTGGAAACACCCCGCGGCCATGCCGGCACGGTGGCAGCATTGACCACGCTCGAGACCCTGGTTGCCACCCCCCAGTTCGACAGCCCGGCCAAGCGCCGTGCTCGCCCGGCAGACGTACAGGTGCTGTCGCGCCCCGAAGGTGCGCTGTCGATTCCCGGCGGGCGCTACACCTTCAACAACTGGCGCGGCCAGAAGACGCAGGTGGCACCGGGCAGCTTCATCTATACCGGCGACCCGAAGACCAACGCCGGAGCCTACGGCAACAGCTACATGCAGTTCGTGACCTGGGACGACGCCGGCCCGGTGGCCGAGGGCATCCTGACCTACAGCCAGTCGTCCGATCCGGCCCATGTGAACTTCAGCGATCAGACACGCAAGTACGCGGCTGGAGAATGGGTCAAGCTGCCCTATACCGAAGCACAGATCAAGGCGGACGCCAGTCTCAAGGAAATCAAGATCTCGCAATGAAGCTGCAGGGACCGGGCCTTGCGAAGGCGTAAGCGGTGGTGAGGCTCCTTGCTTCGAGGCCTTCGACGAACTCGGCGCCTCGCTGGGCATGGTCTCGATTGCCGGGTTCGGTGACGGAGCGGTCGATGGCGCCACCGCCGAAGTCCGCTTCGTCGCCATGCGACACGCGGGTGGGATATCCAGGATCACCGTGGGCCTTGCCAACAGCACCGACTGGGAGGTGGACCACCTCTTCTATGCCTGCGACGCAGTCGGCATCCCGGAACCGGCCAGCCTGGCGCTGGCCGGCCTGGGTCTCCTGGCGGCCGGCGTGAGGCGGCGCAGACGCTGACTCCACCGCACGTTCGGGCACGCGCGGGCGTCCGGTCCAAGCTCACCAGGGTCTTTGCAGACGCGCCAGTTGCTGCAGGTGGACGGCGGCCTCGTCGCGCAGAGCGGTCTTGCGCGCCACCGCCCAGCCCACGGCAAACCAGGCCCGCGCGTCGGTGCAGGCCCGCTGGCGGTACAGCGCCTCGGCCACCGCCAGGTCGTGCCACGAGCCCAGCCCGGCCTGCACCTGCAAGAGGCTCCGCAAGTAGGGCTGCCACCTGCGCCCGGGCAACAGCGGCGCCAGGAACTCCAGGCTGTAGCGCAAGCGTTTGAGCCGCTTGCGCAAGGTGTGCACACCCACGTCGTCGAGCTTGGTGAAGCGGCGCAGATCACCGGCCACGCGGCGGCGAAGTGCATCCAGTGACGGCTTGACCCGGTCGATCAGGGCAGGGTGCACGGCCGAGGGGAGCCGGTCCGCCGGCCCCCCGGCCTCGGCATGGGCAAACTGCAGCAGGTCCCACAGCAGATGGCTGACTTCGGGCGCTTGCAGAACCGGTGCCAGCGCTGCGGGCTGCACCGGGGCCGCCAGGTCCACCAAGGGTGCCTGCAGGGCCCTGAGCGTAGGCATTACGCTCGTCTGCAGAACCTCCTGATCCCGGGTGCTGCCCAACTCCACGAACAAGGCCCGGATGGCCACTTCCCAGGTGGGGTTCCAGTCCCTCGCGTGGCCCCCGAGCAGCCAGGCTGCGCAGCGCAGGCGCCTCAGTGCGACCCGAGCCTGATGCAGAGCCTGCGCTTGCGCCGCACGGGACAGCGGGTCGCCAGGCTGCAGCAGTTGCGCCAGATTGAGCAGCAATTGCCGCAGCACGCCGGCCACAAGCGTTTGCAGCGCCCTTTGTGCCGGCATCGACTTTTTCAGCCTGACGCCCGAGGATGCGCCGGCCCCGGCCGAGGGGCCTTCGTTGCCTGGCAGCCAGGTGCGCAGGTCCAGACTCAAATCGAAGCGTTCGACCCAGCTGCGCGTGAGCTGGAACAGCGCCGCTCGCTTGCCGCGCAGCAGAGCGAACTCCAGCCGGTGCTCCGCATCGCGCAGGCCACCTGCAGGTGTGCCGATCGCCCGCAGCGTGATCCGGAGCCGGCTTCGGCCGACCCGGATCTCCCGCGGTGCCGCCTGTGCGCGCCAGCGGCGCGGCGCGGCAGCCACCCCGGCTTCGCCCTGCATCCCGGCCGGCGCAAGAACGGCCAACGCTCGTCGAACGGCCACCACGCGGTCGGCCGGAATCCTGAAGCTGAGGCGAGTCTCGTGCATCGTGCGACGCTGGCTCCGGTACAAAACAGAGCTTCATCCTCCAGCACAGATGATGCGCGCCTGACAGCAGGCCCACCCGGCGATGCACTACTTGCTGCTGCCCCAGAGCTCGGCAAGACGTGCATCGCGTCCGCAGCTGGCGCGGTAGTAGTTGTAGCGAACTGGGTTCTTCCGGTAGTAGTCCTGATGGTAGGCCTCGGCCGGGTAAAAGGTCGTTGCGGCCACGATCTGCGTGACGATGGCTTCCTTGAAGGGTTTGCTTCGTTCCAGCTCGGCCAGGGACTTTCGGGCCGCTGCCATCTGCGTGTCGTCGTGGGTGAAGATGGCGGTGCGGTAGGGCGAGCCGCTGTCGCAGAACTGGCGGTCGCGGGTGGTGGGGTCGATACTGCGCCAGTACCTGGCCAGCAGCTGTTCGTAGCTGACGCGGGCCGGGTCGTAGACGATTTCCACGGCTTCGGCATGGCCGGTGGTCTTGGCCGAAACCTGTTCGTAGGTGGGTCTGGCCAAGGTGCCGCCGATGTAGCCCGAGGTGGTGGACAGCACCCCCGGCACCTTGTCGAAGTCGGACTCCACGCACCAGAAGCAACCCCCGGCGAAGGTGGCCTTGGCGGTTGATGCGGCCGGGGTGATTTGCGCCAGTGCGGCACCGGCCGCAACGACCAGACCCAGCACGAAGAAGGCGGCGCCACGCATCAGGCCGCCTCGGGCACGAACTGCAGTGCCACGCCGTTGTTGCAGTAGCGCTTGCCGCTGGGCCTGGGGCCATCGTCGAAGACATGGCCCTGGTGGCCACCGCAGCGCGCACAGTGGTATTCGGTGCGCGGCAGGATCAGCTTGAAGTCGCGCTTGTAGCCGACGGCGCCGGGCAGAGGCGTGTGGAAGCTCGGCCAGCCGGTGCCGCTTTCGTACTTGGCGTCCGACGCGAACAGTGGCCATGCGCAGCCGGCGCACTGGTAGACACCGCGCCGCTTTTCGTGGTTGAGCGCGCTGCTGCCGGGTGCCTCAGTACCGTCTTCGCGCAGCACGCGGTAGGCGGGGGGCGACAGGCGCTGCTTCCATTCGGCGTCTGACAGCTTCAACGGAGTGGCGGATGTGCCGTTGGCCTGTTGTGTGCCCAGGCCCAGCAGAGACAGGAGGGTCATGATCTGGCGTCGATTCATCGTGATTCCCGGTGGGAAGGAAGCCGTGAGTCGGGCGGCGGGCGCCGACCTTTCATAGGCGCGCTGTGCTCTTGAGCACAGCCGCTCAACCCGCGTCCCTTTGCCTCAGCGGGACTGCCGCACTGAGCCCGCAGTATGCCCAGGCCGGCCCATAGGTCGCGGCCGGCGCTGCGCAAGCAACCGCCGGCCACAAGGTCACACTCCCCCTTAAAACACCCAAAGGTTCCCGACCCGTCGCGGCGCTCCATGAAGTCCGTGTTGTGCGATGCTGGTGTCCCTGACCACCGAGCGACAACCACCCCATGCATCACGACAGCGGCCAGCGGCTGCTCATCGCCCGCAAGGATCTGCATCAGACGCGCTGGGCTCCGGACCCCGACGCACCCGCCGCCAGACCGCTGGAAGAGGGCCAGGCGCGGCTGCGCATCGAGCACGCAGCCCTGACCGCCAACAACATTACTTATGCCGCCTTCGGCGAGGCGATGCAGTACTGGCAGTTCTTCCCCACTGCACCGGCCGACCGGGCGGACTGGGGCTGCCTGCCGGTCTGGGGCTACGCCATCGTCATCGAAAGCCGTTGCGAAGCGCTCGCCGTGGGCCGACGCGTCTGGGGCTACTACCCGCTGGGCACGCATCTGGTGGTGCAGCCCGGCCGGGTGTGGCCCCACGGTTTTGTCGATGCAGCCGTCCATCGCGGCGAACTCGCGGCCGCCTATCAGCAGTACGCCTTCACCGATGCCGAGCCCGGCTGGAAGCCCGAACTCGAAGGGCTGACGGCCGTCTTGCGGCCGCTGTTCTTCACGGGCTTCCTGCTCGACGATTTCCTGGCCGACAACCAGTACTTCGGTGCGCGGCAGCTGCTGCTGTCCAGCGCGTCCAGCAAGACCGCGTTCGGTACGGCCTTCTGCCTGGCCCGGCGGCGCGGCCCGCCGGGTGCACCGCAGGTGGTGGGGCTCACATCGGCGGTCAAGCAGGCGTTCGTGCAGAGCCTGGGCGTCTACGACGCGGTGCATCTGTACGACTGCATCCCGGCGCTGGACCCGGCCGTGCCCACCGTGTACGTGGACTTCGCCGGCGACGCGGCGCTGCGCCAACGCGTGCACACCCACTTCGGCGACGCGCTGCGCTACAGCAGTTCCATCGGCGGCACGCATTGGGAAGCGCTGGGGCCCGGCCGCGGGCTGCCAGGCCCCAGGCCGACGCTCTTTTTCGCGCCGGCGCAGGTCAAGAAACGCAGCGCCCCGCCGCCCGAAGGCTGGGGCGCTGACGGCCTGTCGCAGCGGCTGGGCCTGAGCTGGGCGGGCTTCATCACCGCCGCGCAGCAGGCGGACCCGCCTTGGGTGCACATCGTCCAGCACGGCGGACCGGGTGCTGTGCAGCAGGCTTACCTGGCCATGCTGGCCGGCCGCATCGATGCGCGCGAAGGCCTGATGCTGGTGCTGTGATTCAAGCGCGGGCTGCATGGGTCCGATGCCCAGCAGCCATCGCGGCTGGGAGCGCCTTCCCGAGAGCCGCTCAGCAGCCCGACTCGACAGTTACGGCTGGCGGCCTGTCGGCGCAGTCGAGGCCGCAGTTCTTGCGCCAGCCCCAGCTCAGTTGCTGGTACGGGGTGGCGGGGAAGGACTGCCCGTACAGACGCAGGCCGTGGCGATGCATGAGCCAGGCGATGCGCGACGCCTCGGCGTGCCCGGCGTCGGCCAGTTCGGCAAAGCGCCCGTAAGCCTGCCCGTAGTGACCCTTGTCATACAGCGCCTGGGCGGACTCGAACGCGGAGTCGTCGGGCATCTGTGCAAGGGCCGTTGCGGCCAGCATCGAAGCGGCGAGGGTGGCCAGCATGCTGCGGGCGCGGGACCTTTGTGCGCGGTGTGACTGCTTCATCTGAATGCTCCCATCACCCGAAAGCGGGTGTGCCGCAAGGCTATGAAAGCCAGCGTTACGCCAGCGTCACAGCGCGCGGGAAGAACACCAGCGCCTGCCGCATCAAGCGGTCTTCAGGGCACGGCAGCGAAGGCCAACCAGGCGATGGGCAGCTGTCACAGCGCCCAGGTCGGCACAGCGAGGCCATCCTTGCCACGGCAACAGCCCCCATGGGATATGAAGTGCCGGCCCATGAAACCGGGAGAGCTGCCGGTGTCGCCGGTCTTGTGCACGACCTTGCAGCGGGATTGCGGCGGCACTACCCGCAACACCCCGCCGAGCAGTGGCGGCGGCAGCAGGTCGAATGCGCGGCCGAAACGGCCATGGAAATCGTGGCGCGATGCTGCACGATCATGGCAGGGGGAGCCTCCGGCAGCGGTGTCGTCGTTGCGGCTGGCACACTCGCCAGTGCATGACAGCGGCCACCATCAGCTCGCACGCCATCGCGGCATTCGTCCAGGGACTGGCCCTGAGCCTTGGGCTGATCGTGGCGATCGGTGCGCAGAACGCCTTCGTGCTGCGCCAGGGCCTGCGTCGTGAGCATGTCGGCAGCGTGGTGCTGTTCTGCGCGCTGGCCGACGCGATGCTGATTGCCGCCGGCGTGCTGGGCATGGCCCAGGCTCTCGGTGGCCAGCCGGGACTGTCACGGGCCCTGGCCCTGGCCGGTGCGCTGTTCCTGGCCGGGTACGGCTGGCGAGCGCTGCTTCGCGCGCGCCAGCCCCAGGGTCTGGATGCGTCGCGTTCCGGGGCCGGCATCGGACGCAGCGCCGCGCTGGCGCAGGCCGCGGCCTTCACGCTGCTGAACCCCCATGTCTACCTCGATACGGTGCTGCTGGTGGGCAGCATCGGCGCGCAGCACCCGGCGGCCTTGCGCGGCTGGTTCATCGCCGGCGCCAGCGGCGCCAGCCTGGTCTGGTTCGCGCTGCTGGGCTATGGCGCCCGCTGGCTGGCGCCCTGGTTTGCCCGGCCGCGGGCCTGGCAGCTGCTGGACGGACTGATCGGCGTGACGATGTTCGTGCTGGCTGCGTGGCTGCTGCGCCACGCCATCGTCGGGCCCTGAGGTGACCCCGCGGGTTGCGACTTCAGCCGGGGCCCTCGCCCGTGCGCTCATAGGCGGCCGGCGTCACGCCGGCCCGGCCCAGGAAGGCCCGCACGTGCAACACCGATTGCCGGTCCACCTCGCCGCCATGCGGGCGGTGCAGCACATCCTCGAAACGCCCGACCGTGACGCGCAGGCGCGCGCCCGAGATCGGCTCTATGGTGGCGCCGACATGCTTGAGCAGCGCTTCGACATCGCGCCAGTGCAGGTTGTGCGGCGGCGGGTCGTGGAAGAGCGCGCGGATCAGGTGGGTGTGGTGGCGACTCATGCCCTGCTCCAGGAAGATGAGGCTTCAAGCGTAGCTGAACCAGGCCCGCCCACAGCGGACGGTGTTGGCTTCGGCCATCCGGGCAAGGCAAAGTGGAGCACAAGCTCTAGACTGCAAGCAGCTTTCACGTGGGAGATGCTTGTGCTTCAGCTGGTCGACCTCGCCTGCGCCCCCCGCTTCGCTGTCCTGGCCATGCTGACGGGAATGCTGGGCCTGGCACAGGCCCAGTCCTACAACGGCCCGCTGTTCGACGCGCACCTGCACTACAACGAAGAAGCCTGGATGTCGGCGCACCCCGTCGATGACGCCCTGGCGCGCATGCAACGCAGCGGCGTGCGCGCCATCGTCGCCAACAGCCGGCCCAACGACGGCACGCGCTCGCTGGCCTCGGCGCGCGAGAAGACCACCGCGGCCGGCGTCACGGTGGTGCCCTTCATCCGCCTGTACCGCAACCGTGCGGACTACACCCGCTGGTTCCAGGACGAGTCGATCTACACGATGGTGCTGCAGGAACTCGCCGCCGGCACCGCCGCCGGGCCCTACCGCGGCCTGGGTGAGTTCCACCTCTACGAAAGCGGCAACGCCAACGGACCGGTGGCGCGCAAGCTGATGAAGCTGGCCCAGGAGCGGGACCTGGCGGTGCTGGCCCATGTCGACGATGCGGCCATCGACCTGCTGATGGCGCATGCGCCGAACGTGCCCCTGATCTGGGCCCACACCGGCATCGGTGGCGCACCAGCCGAACGCGTGCGCGCCCTGATGGCGCGCTACCCCCGGCTGATGGGCGAGCTGTCCTACCGCCCTGGACTGACGGGCGCCGACGGCGGCCTGAGCGCCGAGTGGAAGGCCCTGCTGACGACGCACAGCGAGCGCTTCCTGGTCGGTTCGGACACCTGGGTCAACGCCCGCTGGGCCGGCTATGAAGGCCTGATGGCCGACGCCCGGCGCTGGCTGGCCGACCTGCCCGAACCCGCTGCCCGGCGCATCGCCTGGGACAACGGCGCGCGGCTGTTCGGGCTGCCGCAGCGCCCATAGACAGTTCAGATCGATCTCGAAAGGCCGCTCGCCTCATGGCAAGGCCATCCGGGCGTGGCACCCGTCGGGCCCGCCGGTGCGAGTGCGGCATGAAATGGCGAGTCCTGCACCGGCAGGGCAGCCAGGCGTTGGCGTGCACTGGCGCGCAAGGCGGCGGCGGCATCGGGCTGCGTCGACAGGTCGTGCCACTGCGCCAGACAGGCCTGGGCTTCGGCGATCCATGGGCTGGACGCATGGTCGAACTCGGTGCGCAGCGCCAGTGCGTGTTTCAGGGCCTGATGAGCTTCCTCCAGGCGGCCTGCCCGCATCCACACCTGGCCCACGGCCAGCGCAGCGTCGGCTTCCACGTTGGGGTGCCAGGCCACGGCGGCCAGGCGGGCGATGTCGGCCCAGACCCCATCGGCGGTGGCCGCAGCCAAGGCCATGTCCCCCAGCGCCACTCGGGCCAGGGCGGCCAGTGCAGCCTGTTCAACAATCTCCGGCTGGGGTGCCGGGATGTCGTCCTCCTGGGGCGCCGCCACTTGCTGCAAGTGGACGAGTGCCTGCACGGCGTCGCCGCGCCACAGGGCGATGCGTGCAAGGTCCAAGTGGATGCGATTGAACCGCCATGCCTGCCAGGACCCACCACTTCCACGTTGGGCCAGGTCCAGCGCCTCGGCCAGCAGTGCCCGAGCAACATCCCACTGCCCCAAGGCGGCGCGCATGGCCGCTTCGCTGCGCAGCCCCATCGCCAGCACGACAGAGCCGGCCTAGTGCCGCCGATAGGCGTCGTTGACCTGCTGCATGAGCGCCAAGGCCTCGGTGACCCGACCTTCGGCAAACCAGGCCCGGGCCAAGTTGGCGCGTGTCAACGGCACCTGCATGGTGTCGTTCTCGCCCCGCGTCTGCACGGCCAGCCGCACGGAGGTCTCCATGAGCTCCAGGCCCTGGCGCCGCTGGCCGCGCGCATGCAGCATGCCACCCCAGCGCGAGCCAGCGACGATCGCCCCTGGTGCGGCCTCTCCCAGCGCGGCATGGATCTGCTCGGTTCCGAGTTGCGCCAACGCCAGCGCCTCGTCAGTCTTCATCTGTTGGCAAAGCACCTCGGCGAGTGAAAGCTGCGCGTGCTGCAACTCCACTTGCGAAGGTGCTGGCATCTTGGCCATCTCGGCCAGTGCCTGGCGTTGCAGCCGGACGGACTGACCGAATTCGCCGCAGGACATGTACACGCGTGCCGACAGCTGCAAAGCGGCGCTCAAGTGGTCCAGGTCGGGTTTGGCCTGTGCACGCCAGGCAGCGACGGCACGGTCGGCATACTCGCGCGAGCGCGTTTGCGAAAGGTTGAAGTAGCGCTGCGACAGCCTCGACAGCAACTCGGCACGCAACGGCGTCGGGCCTTGGGCCAATTCGTCGATGATGGACTCGGCTTCTTGCAGCGCCGGCAGGATTTCATCGGGCCGGGCCGTCGCATGGAGTGAACCTGCCAGGTGGATCAGCGCTTCGGCCACGCTGCGGTGGCGTGGCCCGTGCAGTTGGCGGCGCAGCGCCACCAGTTGGATGTCCAGGTCGGCGGCCTGTTCGTCCAGTTCCAGTTGGTAGTACATCTCGCCCAGCATGGACAGCACCTCGGCACGCGCCTCAGGCGCGCCTTGCAGGGTCTGGTTCAGGCGGGAGGCGCCCAGATCCAGCAATTCGCGTACGGTGGTGGCGCGGGCCAGCGCGGGGTCGGCCTGGCGGTCGAATTGCTGCGGAAGATGTCGGCCAGAAAGCCCTGCACCGCACGCGCATGCAGGGCTTCGCGCTGTGCCGCCGCGGCGTGCCGGCGTGCCCTGGCGGCCTGCCACAGCGCGGCGCCCAGGCCGACCAGCAGCGCGCCGATCACCAGCGCGGTGGCGCCCGCACCGATGGCCAACGCAAAGGCAGCCACCGTGACGGCGCCTGCCGCCAGCTGCACGCGGTGCCGCTGCAGCAGCCGGCTGGCGCGGTAGGCCAGCGTGTCGGGCCGCGCCAGCACCCGCTGGCCCTGCAGGTGACGACGGATGTCCAGCGCCAAGGCGTCGATGCTGACGTAGCGCTGCGCCACGTCCTTCTTCAAGGCGCGATTGACGATGGCGTCGACGTCCCCGCGCAGCGCCTGCCGCGCGGCCGGGGTGGTTGCGTGCTGGCTGGCCAGCGGCAGGTCTTGCGCCGCAATGGCCTCTTCCAGTTCGGCCGCACTGCCGCGCTTGAGCCGGTAGGGCTTGCTGCCGGTCAGCAGTTCGAACGCCACCACGGCCAGGCTGTAGACGTCGCTGGCGGTGCCGATGGCCTCGCCACGGATCTGCTCCGGGCTGGCGTAGTCCAGTGTCAAGGCTCGGCCGGAGGCCCTTGTCAAGGCGGTCTCGGCCACAGCGGCGTCGCCACCGCCTTGCATCAGCTTGGCGATGCCGAAGTCCAGCAGACGCACGTGGCCCTGCGCGGTCACCAGGATGTTGGCGGGCTTGATGTCGCGGTGGATCACCAGCCGGCCGTGGGCATAGGCCAGCGCTTCGGCTACCTGCAGCAACAAGGCCAGGCGCCGGCGCGCGCCCAGGCCGCCCTCCCGGCAGTACTGGTCGATGGGCAGGCCCTGCACGTACTCCAGGGCCATGAAGGGTCGGCCCAGGGCGTCCACGCCGGCGTCGTACAGGCGCGCAATGTGGGCGTGTTCCAGGCCAGCCAGGATCTCGCTTTCGCGTGCAAAACGCTCGGCCAATCCAGGCGCCTAGCCCAGGTGCGGCAGCTTCAGCGCCACCTGCCGCTTGACGCTGCCGTCACTGCGCTCGGCCAGCCACACGCTGCCCATTCCACCCTGACCCAACGGCTGCAGCAGGCGATAGGGGCCCACCGTGTCGCCGGCCCGGCCCACCTGCGCGCGCGCATCGCCGTTGGCTGGGCTGGCGCCCGTGTCCAGAGCTGGCAACACGATGACCGGGCCGCGCTCCAGGCAGTCACGGGTCTGCACGCCAGCACCCGAGTGCGCCGCCAGCAGGCGGCGCAGCGTCGGGCCCGGTGCACGGTCCGTTTCGGGCAGGGCCTGCAGCCAGGCTTGCTGCCCCTGGGCATCCAGGTCCATCGCTACTTCCAGCAAGGTGGACAAGCGCGCCAGTTCAGCCACGGCCAGAGTCATGCGTGCCTTCGGTTTGAATCCCTTGCAGGAAGATACGGCCTGACGCGCTGGAACCGGACACTCGGCCTACTGCAACTGGGCCATCAGCAGCAGACGCGCCTTGTCCCAGTCACGCCGCACGGTGCGGTCGGTGACGCCCAGCGCAGCGGCAATTTCAGGCTCGGTCATGCCGCCGAAGCAGCGCATCTCCACCTCCTGCGCCAGGCGCGCATCGGCCTGAGCCAGCACCTCCAGCGCCTCGTGCACGCGCAGCACGTCGTTTTCGGGCGCGGCGAGCTTGTCACCGAGTTCGGTGTCGAGCACCACGCGCTCGACGTCGCCGCCGTGGCGCTCGGCCAGCTTGGCACGCGCAAAGTCGACGATCACCGAGCGCATCACGCGCGAGGCATGAGCGAAGAAGTGGTGCCTGTCGTTCACCGCCACCGATTGCACTCCCACCAGCTTGATGAAGCACTCATGCACCAGCGAGGTGGTGTCGAGCAGCGTCAGCGTCTGGTGCTGGCGCAGCCGCGCGCGGGCCAGGCGGCGCAGCTCGTCGGAAAGCAGGCCAAAGGCCTGGCCAGCGGCGTCCTGATCGCCTGCGCGGGCAGCGGCCAAATTACCGGTCAGTTCGGCCATCGGTGGCTCCGTTGAGGGACCATTCTCACCAGGCATAGCTGGCCAGGCAATCCCGCCGATTTCGGGATGGCGTGGCTGGCGCGCGCGCCAGCCGAACAAGCCACGCGGTGTCGTGTCCGGTTCGGCAGGCGGGCTGCGTACTCCCCATGGAAGGCGCTTTGGCTGCTTTCAACCACCCACCTCGGAGGAGAATCGCCATGTTTCAGACCCTCATGACCGACCACGGTCGCACGCCCCAGCCCAGGCGCCGCAAGGGGCTCTTGCTGGTGGCCGTGGCTGCTGTATCCAGCCTGCTGACGGCGGCCGTCATGGGAAGCGGCCGATCCGACAGCGCACCACCCCACCAGGCGGCCGCGCAGGCCACGCCGTACACCGCGGTCGCGAGCACGCCCATGCCGCTGGGCGCCACCCTGCCCGACACCGGCAGCACGTCGGTGACCGCTGACTTCCCTGTGCAGGACCCGGCGCCGACTTTCTGATGCCTTCGAATCGGACCTGCACTGGGGCCGGGTAAGCGGCCTTGCCGGCGCGGGCCCCATGCACGACACTTCTGCGCTCGGCGAGACCCCGGTGCCTGCACATGATCCCTGCCGAACTGAGTCGCCTCTAGGAGGCTGCTGGATCAGGCACTGGACATGACCGACGCCGAGCGTGAGCCGTGGCTGGCCGCGCTGCAGGGCGATGGAGCGGCGCTGGCGCCGACGCTGCGCAAGTTGCTGGCACGCCCGCGAGCGCAGAGACCGCCGACCTGCTGCAGCGCGGCCCGGCCTCGATCCACCACCCCACGGACCCCAGGCCGGTGACGTGGTGGGCCCTTACCGCCTGTTGCGCGAACTGAGCGCAGGCGGTATGGCCGCGGTGTGGCTGGCCGAGCGTTTTGCGCGTGAAAGCGACGTCCTCTCCAGTCTGGAGCAACCACACATTGCCCGCCTGTACGACGCCGGCCTGGACCCGCTGGGCCGTCCCTACATGGCGCTGGAATATGTCGAAGGCCATGCCATCGACGTGTACTGCAGCGAACAGGCCCTGCCGGTGGCCGGCCGGCTGCGCCTGCTGCTGCAGGTGCCCGACATGGTGGCCTTTGCGCATGGCTGCCTGGTGCTGCACCGCGACCTCAGGCCGAGCAACATCCTGGTCACCGCCGACGGCCAGGTGCGGCTCTTGGACTTTGGCGTGGCCAAGCTGATGCAGGGTGAAGACGATCCTGGCGCAGTTGAAACCGCACTCACCCGGGCATCGGGCCGCGCCATGATGCCCGACCACGCCAGCCCCGAGCAGATTCGCGGCGAGACGCGCGACTGAGACCAAGCGTCAAACCACCCGTACCCATGCCGCGCAGCAGTTCCTGGAAGGCATATTCGAGCCGTTGAGGCTGGCGCGGGGCGACGCGACCACGCGTGAACGACTGAGTGCCGACGATCTGCTGCTGCGCGCCGCCGCAGCGCTGGCCGGTGGCGGCTACGGCGGAGACGCGGAACTGACCGCCGATATTCAGGGCATGCTCGGACGCCTGCTGCACGATCGCGCACTGGTCGATCTGGCCGACTCGCTGGGTGCGCGCGGCGAGCATGCGGTGGCCGACGGGGACATGGATGCGGCGCTGGCCCTGCTGCCGGGCGCCGGCGGGCACGACGTGGCGGTGACGCAGGCCGTGCTGGAGGCGGCGTCCGCACGCATCGACCCCTCGCAGCTGGGCGAAGCACGGATGGCCTTGGGCGAAGCGCAGCTCGAAGAAGGCCGCGTCGCCGAAGCCTTGCCGGCGCTGGCCACCTTGCGTGCGGCGGGGCCCCCGATCCCGCGCACCGTCGCGGCACGGCTGGTGGCGCTTGCGCTGGCCGAGACCGCCCGCTTCGACGACGCGCTGGTCCTGTTGCACGAGACGCTCTCCACCCGCGTCGAGCTGTGGGGCGACGGGCACCCGAGCACCGCGCTCGTGATGCAGCGTGTCGGCTCGGTGCCCGGGCATGCCGGCCGCGGCGCAGAAGCGCAGCAGTGGCTGCTGCGTGTGGCTGGCACGGCCGATGTGCGCGAGCACTCGCACGGTTCGGTGAAGCACCGCGCCGCGGTGCCACTCGTGCTGCTGGACGTCGAATGCGGCCGCTTCGAAGCCGCGCTGGCGCCTGCGGCCCTGCTGCGTGCGCGCCTCGGATGTGGTAGCACCGAGGAGCTGGAGCAAGCCTTTGCCGCGCTGATGGCGCTGAGCATGCCGCTGTTCAAAAGTGCACCACAGCAGCTGGTGGTGCGGGCGGTGCGGGTGCGCTGGCTGGTGGCAATCGGTCGCCTTCAGGATGCGCGCGGCGCTGGCCGAGGTGGACAAGGGACTTGCGCTGCAGCCGCTCGGGCCGCAGTTCACCCGGCTGCTCGGCGAAGCGAAGGCAGCACTGGCGGTGGCGCTGGCCGCAGCCGGCGAGGCCGCGCGACGCTGATCGGGCTACTCGAAGGGCCACGATTGCCAGGAGCCACCGTGTCCGGTTCTTCCGGGTCGCCGCGTACTTCCAGGTAGAGGGCGCCGCGGGTGCCCCGCACTCGGAGAACAGGCCATGAACCTCACGTCCACCCAGTCCCTGATGGCACGGCTGCTGCGCCAGCGCCGGGCCTCGAACGGCCTCGCCAACCTACTGCTGGCCGCGTGCATGGTGCTTGCCCTCGCGGCGGCGATCAACGGCGTGCTCGGCCGGCTTGAGGTCACGGCCGAGGCGCCTGCCCGGACCCTGGTGTCCCTGCCCCCGGCGGCCTGAGGCCGTCGTGGAGAAGCCCATGCAACACGGCAGGCGAATCGTGATCCCGTCGCTGCGCGTAGCGATGCTGGCAGGGGCACTGCTGGCCAGCGTCGCGGCAGCGCAGCCCCCGGCCGCCCCGGCATTCGACGCGGCTTTCGACAACGCGTTGGTGGCCTACGAGCGCAACCACTGGGACGAGGCCTACACGGCGCTGGCGCAGTTGGCCGACCGTGGCCACCCGCAGGCTGCGCGCATGGCCCTGCAGATGTGGCGCTTCGGGCAAAAACTCTACCGGATGGACTTCAGCGCCAGCCCGGCCCAGCCCGAACGCTGGACCCGGATGTGGCCTTGCGCCAGCGGCGCCGCAGCGCCCGCCTGCACAAAGGCCGCTTATTTGATGTGCACGTACTGGCCGGGCGCCTCTTCCAGCACCTCGTAGCCTTTGCCACCCATCTTCGGCGGCTTGGTCATGCCGCTGGAATGTTTGACCAGCCACTGCTGCCATTCGGGCCACCAGGAACCGGGCAGGCGCGGCGCGGCTTCGGCCCACTCTTCGGGTGCCAGATGAGGGTCGGCCAGCCGGTGCGTGAGCACCTTGTAGCTGCGCTTGGGATGGACCGGCCCGCAGATGATGCCGGCGTTGTGGCCACCAGCTGTCAGCAGGAAGGTGAAATCGTCGGAGCGCACGAGGTTGCTCACCTTGTAGACAGAAGGCCAGGGCGCCACGTGGTCGGCCTCGGTGCCCACCACGAACATCGGCAGCCGGATGTCCGACAGGCGCACACGCTGGCCGGCCACCATGAAGCGGTTGGTGGCCAGTTCGTTTTCCAGGTACAGACGGTACAGGTACTCGGAGTGCATGCGCCAGGGCATGCGGGTGCCGTCGGCGTTCCAGGACATGAGGTCGATCATCGGATCGCGCTTGCCCTTGAGGTAGTTGTTGATCAGCGGCTGCCAGATCAGGTCCTGCCCCCGCAGCAGTGCAAAGGCACCGCCCATCTGCTTGCTGTCGAGCACGCCCTTGTTGAACATGGTTGCGTCCAGCGTCGCAAGCTGCCCCGGGTTGATGAAGTAGGCCAGCTCGCCCGGCTCGGAGAAGTCCGTCTGCGCGGCAAACATCGTCATGCTGGCCAGCCGCTCATCCTTCGCGCGGCCCAGCACGGCTGCGCCGACGGCCAGCAGCGTACCGCCGATGCAATAGCCCACGGCATGGATCTTCTGCTGGGGCACCACGGCCGCTACGGCGTCGATCGCAGCCTTCAGACCCAGATCGAGGTAGTCGTCCATGCCCAGTTCGCGATCCCCTTCATCGGGGTTCTTCCAGGACATCGTGAACACCGTGTGCCCCTGGTCGACCAGGAACTTGATCATCGAGTTGCGCGGGCTCAGGTCGAGGATGTAGTACTTCATGATCCAGGCCGGCACGATCAGCACCGGCTCGGCATGCACGTCCTTCGTCGCCGGCGCGTACTGGATGACCTCGATCAGCTCGTTGCGCAGGATCACCTTGCCGGGCGTCACGGCCACGGCCTTGCCGGGCACGAATTCTTCGGTTCCCGGCGGGTGGCCGCCCTCCAGGGTGCGCTGGATGTCCTCGACCAGGTTCTGCAAACCCCGCACCAGGTTCTGACCCTTCTCGGACTGCGTCAGCGCCTGCAGTTCGGGGTTGGACAGCAGGCTGTTGGCGGGCGAGGTCGCGTCGCCCGTCATGCGCACCGCAAAGTCCAGCAGCTGCGAGTGATAGGCGTCCAGACCACCAACATCGTGCACCGAGTCCTTCAGCAGCGACTGGGTGTTCTGGTGCGTGCGCGCCAGCACGTTGAATGGAAATTTCGACCAGGCCGGGTCTTCGAAGCGCTTGTCAGCCGCCCCGTCCAGGCCTTCGGTAGGCGAAACCCCTTCGCTTCCCAATGCCCGCAACGCAAAGGCGCTGTTGTCTGCGGCACGTTCCAGGGCCTTTTGCTGCAGCTCCATCTGGCGCGCCGGCGACAGCGCCAGGTGCGTGGCCCAGTCCAGCCAGGCGGCGGTGAAGGCCGACAGCGAGAGCCCGCCGGTCAGCTGGGCCACGTGCCCGCGCACGGTGCGGTCGAGATCCTGGGTGGCGGGCTTGTTCTTTGACTTTGAGCTCATGGCAGCAGAGTGGATGGAGGGTTGGACGGATGCCTGTGTGGCGCGATGGCAGCGGAAGTTGGGACTACGCCGGGGCGTGCCAGCCGGCGTCGACCCAGAGCTCGCCACTGACTGCGGCGTTGGTCAGCATGAAGCAGATCGCATCGGCAATCTCCTCGGGCTTGATCAGCCGGCCCAGCTGGGTGTAAGGCAGGATGTTCTTGGCCACGTAGTCCTGGCCCATCGCACGCACCATCGGCGTGTCGGTGAAGCCGGGGTGGATGACGCTGCAACGAACGCCATGGAACATGGCCTCATGCATGATCGTCCCGGCGGCACCTTCCAGGCCCGCCTTGGTGCTGGCGTACGAAATCTGGCCGCGGTTGCCCTGCGACGAGATCGAGCCGATGAACACCACCGAGCCCTGCATCGGTTCGGCCGGCGACCAGCGCTTGAGGCCCTTGGCGGCGCGGTCCTCGGCGACACGCCCGATCATCTCCAGCGCCCAGTAGACGGGTGCGATGAGGTTCACATCGACGACCAGCTTGAACAGGTCCTGCGAGTAGATGCGCGCCTTGCCGGTGAGTTTGTCAACGCGCACGGCCAGTTCGTCGCGGGTGATGCCCGCTGCCGGCACGCACAGCGAGACCCGGCCGAAGCGGCTGCTGATCGAGTCGTAAACCGAAGCGCGGAACTTTTCGTCGGTGACGTTGCCCTGGTACGGCACCGCACATTCGCGCCCGGCCTGGGCGTTGATCGCCGCGGCAATCTGATGCACAGCCTCGCTGGCGTCGACGAGGGCGACCGCGGTCACACCCCGGCTGGCCATCGCCGTGCCCACCGCCATGCCGATGCCGCTGGCACCACCGGTCACTACCGCCACGCCGTTCAACAGTTCCATGACATCCTCGCGAATGGTTGTTGCAGTGCAGCATTCTATTGCCGCCGGGACCCAGAAGCTTGCGCTAAACCAAGCAATCAGGCAATCGGGCGCTCCCCCGGGTTGGCCCTTGGTGGCCCACGGCCAGCGTTCGGTCGCCATTGTGGCGTCGCCAGCGGGAAGGCCGCCGTCCGGCTCCGCTTGCCGCGCCACCACATCAACATCCCGGTCAAGGTCACTTCGCGGCTGGCCGTGCCTGGTTACGGACTGAATGCCGATGACCTTGCTCTGGGTCCCGCTGGTGAGCTTGCAGGATTTGCGCTCGATCATCTTGGCCGACCCGTCCTTGCCGATGTGGCTGGCGATGGCGCCGCCGATCGACGTATCCGGTCCGCTGCCGACCCGGTGGACGGCCT
>WBZP01001557.1_pt1 | contig 27805 bp, 16 predicted proteins | sample 5204301 | NCBI WGS metagenome assembly WBZP01 (sample SAMN12412401, study PRJNA552823) | activated sludge metagenome | isolation source: activated sludge from nitrification reactor of wastewater treatment plant... | place: USA: Pennsylvania | collected 2017 | reverse complement strand
ACGACGACCAGCACAGCCGCCGGGAGGCGGTCGGTGACCGGCGCGGGAACGTCCGGGTCGATCGTCGTCGAGTCGCTGGCCACTGCGCGCCGGACACTACTCGGGCGGTTCCCGCCCACCGGTAGCATCCGCGGCCGTGAGCACCCCCGCCCGGTCCGGGCCGACCGCCGGCGGATCCGAACCCGCTCTGGTGCTGGCCGGGCTGTCGGGTGCGGCGCTGCTGGTGCTCGCCGGGGTGATGGGTCGGCGGCTGTGGTTCTTCAGCGACGACTGGAACATCTACGCCGACTACCACACCGGCAACCTGCTCGAGCCGTTCAACGGGCACCTGTCGCTGGTGCCCGCCGGGCTGTACCAGCTGCTGTTCCACACCGTCGGGGTGGGCAGCTACCTGCCCTACCGGCTCTGCGGTCTGGTCGCTCTCGGGATCCTGGCGTTCCAGGTCGGACGGTTCAGCCACCGTCGCGTCGGGGCGTGGGCGGCGGCGCTGGCGGTGACGGCGGTCGTGTGGAACTCGGCGGGCAACACCGACGTGCTCTTCCCGTTCCTGATGAACTTCTCGCTGCCGATCGCGGCGCTGGTGGCGCTGTGGTGGCACCTCGACCGCGACGAGCCCCGCCACGATGCGGCGGCCGCAGCGTGGGTGGGGGTCGCCCTGGCCACGAGCGGGCTGGGCGTGATGGTGCTGGTGGCGGTGGTGGTGGAGCTGGCGGTCAGCCGCGCCCGCTGGCGGCGGTGGGCGGTGCTGTCGCCGGGTGTCCTGGCGTGGGGTGCGTGGTACCTGACGCATCGTGACTCGTCGTCGGTGTCGCGGGACGTGGGCGCGGTCGTGTCGTACTCGGCGCGGATGTTCCTGGGCGGCACCACCTCGCTCGCGGCCGGGTGGCGCCCGGGCGGCGTCGTGCTGGCGGTCGGCTTCGTCGCCGTGGTCGCCGTCGCGGGCCTCCGGTGGCGCTCCCTCGATGCCCGCTCCCTCGGTGCCCTGGCCGCCGGCGCCGCGTTCATCGGGTCGACGGCGCTGACCCGCCTGACGATCACCCCTCGGATCCCGCCCGACGAGCTGCGCTACCGCTGGGCGGTCGCGGCCTACCTCGTGCTCGCAGTCGTGGTGATGTGGCGACCCCGCCGGGATCCGGACGCGGGGGACGACGAGGACCCCGCACCCCGCCCCCTCTCCCCCGCCGTGGCGAGGGCCGCGATGGCCGGGGCGTTCGTGGTCCTGGCCCTGGGGGCGGTGCAGCTCGTCGGAGGGATGCGGGAGTGGACCGACAAGGTCGCCGGCGCCGCCCCCGGACTTCGGGCCGTGCTGTTCTCGACCGAAGCCGTCGGACCCCGTCGCATCGACGGGGACATGCGCCTGCCGTTGTCGTACGTGCCGGTGACAGCCTCGGGCTACCTCGGGGCGGTGGCCGCGGTGGGCAGCCCGATCGCCGGGGTGGATCCGACCGACGGCGACCTGGTGGGCGGCACCGAGGTGGCGCGCCTCGACGCGGACCGGATCCTGGTCGAGCAGCTCCCGATCCGCGTCGTCGGCCCTCCGGCCGACACCGGGCCCGGCGAGTGCCGAGGGACCCTGGACCCGGCCGCGATCCCCCCGGGGAGCACCGTCGAGGTCACCGGTGGAGTCGCAGACGTCAACCGGCCGATCCGGATCGCCCGGTTCTCCGGGTCGCCGACGGTGGCGGTGCCCGCTGATGCCGCGTCCACGTTGCTGGTGATCCCGGCGGATGCTCCCGCCGTCGCGTTCGCGGGACGCGAGCTGCCCTACCGGATCGACGTTCCCGGCACCGAGCTCCACCTCTGCCGGTGAGCGTGCGCCCGAGCCGTTCTCGGGGCGCGACGAGCTGGCCCGAGGTCCAGGGTCAGGTCGCGGAGAGTCCGTCGGCGCGCCGCCGCCAGGCCGGCAGCACCCTCGACTCGACCAGGCGGTAGCTGACCCAACCAGCCAGGACCGAGGCGGTCGCGGCGACGGCCGCCTTGGCGCCGAGCGGGGCATCGGGCAGGGCCCGCTCGGTCCACAGGTAGATCGGCAGGTGCCACAGGTACAGGGAGTAGGAGATCCCGCCGAACCAGCGCAGCAGAGCCAGCGCTCCGATCCGGGCGACGGCTCCGGACCCGGTGGCCGCAGCTGCGACCGCCAACGCCGCTGCTGCCGCGACCAGCGTGAACCCACCCTGGAACAGCCAGGCCGCGTCGGGGGTGGCGACGACGGCAGCCACCGCCAGGCCGGCCAGAGCGGCGGCTCCGACGACCCGCAGTCGACGGTCGCCGATCAGGCCGTGACGCCACGCCACCGCGGCCGCCACACCCAGGAACATCGAGTCGGCCCGGGCCCCGGTTCGTTCGTACAGAGCGGGCAGAGCGACCCCCGACCGGTACAGGTACATGCGCCAGAGCGCGACGCCAGCCGCGGCCAGCACCAGCGCGGCGACCGTCCGCTCCGGTCGGCGCAGGTGGCGCCGTCCCCACCACAGCCCGACGGCCATCAGCACGTAGAACTGGCCCTCGAGCGACAGCGACCACAGGTGGACCAGGTCGTACGGGGGTTGGTGCCCGAAGCTCAGCTGCCAGTTCGACGTGAACGTCAGCGCCAGGACGGCCTGGACGATCTGCTCGCGGAACGCGGCGCCGAGCGCCACGGCGACGACCCCCTGGATCACCAGGAACACGACGAGCGGAGGGTAGAGCCTGCGGGCTCGGCGCTTGGCGAAGTCCACCCCGTCGACGGTGCCGGAGCGGTCGACCTCCTTCAGCAGCACCGACCCGATCAGGAACGCGGACAGCGCCAGGAACACGTCGACGCCCAGGAACCCGCCCCGCAGCGACCACCGGTCGTCGCCCCCGTTCAGGAAGATCACGTGGGTGCCGAGGACGGCCAGGATGGCCAGCCCCCGGAGCCCGTCGAGCTCGGGGTGGCGACCGAGCTTCCTGCTCGGCCCGGGAACCGGACCGGCCCGACCGAGGACCACGGTCGACGCCGGCCGTTCCACCAGCCAGTAGGTGATCGCCGCGGCGACGGAGCTGAGCACGACCACGGCGGCGACCGTCGTCGGGAACGGCGCCCGGAAGTCGGCCAGTCCCCACCAGCGGAACCAGTTGGTCGTGACCCACTGGTGCCAGAGGTAGATGCCGTAGGAACCGAGGGCGCCGACGCTGGCGACCCGCGCCCATCGCGCGGATGTGGCCGCCGGCGCCCGAGCGGGTCCGGCGGTCGGTGCCCGGCGGGCCATCGCGGCCGCGGAGGGGGCGACGACCGCACCGGCGCAGAGCAGGAACAGGGCGTGGCGGCCCAACGTCTGCGGTCCGTCGAAGCCGGTGAACAGCGGCGGAAGCCCCAGCGCACCCGACGCGGCCGCCAACGCACCGGCGGCCAGCGCGTAGCACCCGAGCCGCGCGGCGGTGGACAGCGCCCTCGCCCGTCCGGACTCCAGCCAGAGCGCGAACGCGGCGCCGATCGCGAAGGTGTCGAGGTGGTTCGGCAGCCACGTCAGCAGCGCTCCACGGGTGTCGACGGCGCCCGCGACGGTGTAGTCGAAGGTGTCGGTGACGGCGATCACGCCCACCCGCCAGAGCAGAGCGACCGCCGCCCAGCCCACCAGCCCGCCGGCCAACCACCTGGTCCGAGCCGCGGGGTCGGTGATCGACCGGGACGCGAACAGCCGGCGGCACCCCCAGAACCACACGGGCACGAACGCGTAGAAGGCGAGCTCGGTCGACAGGCTCCACGCCTGGGTGATCGGGCCGATCGCCCAGGCCGGCACGTACACGTTGAGCAGGAGGACGTCGGCGAGGAGCTGTCCGCTCGGCGGGCGCGGCCCGGCTGCGGTCAGGACCGACACTCCGAGGACGAACCAGTACAGCGGGTACACCCTCGACAGCCGCCGCAGCGCGTAGGTGCGCGTCGGAGCGGGTTCGGTCCCCCCGAGCGCGGCGCGCACGTAGGGGCGGCAGATGAACAGCCCCGACAGCACGAAGAAGATCCAGACGCCGACGTCGAGGCGGGGCAGCACGTGGCGCAGCGGCGACGACCACCGCTGCGGGTTGACCACCCCGGTGGCGAACGCGACGTGCGTGACGAGCACGCCGACCGCAGCCAGCACGCGCAGCACGTCCAGGCCGAAGGCCCGGGGGGCGGCGCCGGGTGCCGGGGCCTCACCCGCGACGGGTGCGGGTGTGCTCACGACCATCCGGCCGTCGCCCACGACACCCCGATCGCGGCGACCACCGCGGTGCCCCACACGACGATCCCCCGCGGCCAGCGCACCAACGACGATGTCCGCAGCGGCTTCTCGAGCAGCCGGGTGATCCCGTAGCCGACGGCGACCGACACCGCGAACCGGGCGACGATCAGCGGCAGGCCGCCGAAGCCCATGCGCACCGGGTTCATCACCAGACCGATCGGCCAGTGGACCAGGTACACCGGGTAGCTGATGCGTCCGAGCTCGACCAGGGGGCGCAGGCCGAGGAACCGCTGGAATCCGCCCTCGACCGTCGCGCCGCAGATCAGGAACACGTTGGGGATCGAGATCAGCGCCAGGGCTCCGCCGAGCACGAACGAGTCGTCCTCCCACACGAACAGCCACGCCAGGGCGGTGGCGGCCAGGGCGATCCACGCCGCCCACCCCCACCAGCGTCCCTTGGGCCAGCCCCAGTGGTGGAACGCGACGGCGACCAGGCAGCCGGCGACCAACTCCGAGGCCCGGCTGTCGGTGCCGAAGAACTCGCGCTGAGGCGAGGACTGCACGACGACGAGGGAGATGATCGACAGGGTGCCGATGATGACGAGCGCTCCGGTCAGCCAGCGGATCATGTGGCGGGTGCGCGACGCCACGAACACCACCAGGAAGAGGCCGAGGTAGAACTGCTCCTCGACCGCCAGGGACCAGTAGACGCCGAGGGGACCGAGCAGTCGGTAGGCCTGGTCGGTGTTGGCCAGGTGGATCGACCACCAGTTCTGGACGCTGAACAGCGCGGACGCGATGTCGGGGACCGGCAGCGGACCCCACCACTGGGGCAGCACCGCCCCGACCGCCACCACGGCGAGGACGACGAAGACCGACGCCGGCAGCAGGCGACGGAAGCGACGGGCCCAGAAGCCGCGGCCGTCGATCGATCCGGTGCGCTCGTGCTCGACCATCAGCAACGACGTGATCAGGAACCCGGACAGGGCGAAGAAGGCGGAGGGGGCGAAGAACGCTCCCGGAGCGAGGATGTGGCGGTCGGCGGGGTCCGTGGCCGCGGTCAGCGAGAAGTGGAACGCGGCGACCGGGAACACCAGCAGGCCGCGCAGCCCGTCGAGCGAGCGGATGTAGGGGAACCTGGTCGCCCGTGTGCGCTCGACGGCGGCCGTGACCATGCCGGGGAGCATACGGGTCGACCCGCGGGCCCCCGGTGACCCGGGGAGAGCCCCGTCGACGGCCGACCGCACCGCTACGGTCGCCGCCGTGCAGCTCGCCGACCGGTCTCCCGCGCCGCCCGTCACCGGCGTCCACGACGGGTTCCGACTGCTGGGGTGGTGGTGTGCGGGCGTGGTCGTGGCGGTGTTGCACAACGGGCTGTGGGCCACCCCGAACCTCGAGGCGATGTCGCAGGTGGCGCGGCACCTGGGCTCCAACCCGTTCTCCGGTCCGAACGCACCGGACTACGTGATGACCGATGTGCTGGTCCCCGTCGTGTCGCGGGCTGTCGGCCAGAGCGGGCCGGCCGCCTACGCCCGGCTGCACCTGGTGGTGCTGGTCGTCCTCTGGGCCGTCGTCGCCGCCGTGGCCCGGAGCCGGTTCGGCTACCGCAGCGCCCGGAACCTGGTCGTGCTGCTCGCGGTGTCACCGCTGGTGACCGTCTCGATGCAGTGGCTGGGTCAGCCCGACCCGCTCACCGCCACCCTCGGGATCCTGATGGTCCTGCTGCGGCCACGCTGGGCGGTGCTCGTCGTGGCGGTGCTCGCCGGGCTGACCCACCCCGAGCAGGCGGTCTTCATGGCGGCGGTGGCAGCGGTGGTCCGGGCGGTGCTCGTCGACGACGTCGCTGTCGCTGTCGCCGTTGATGCCGCGGCGCCGGTCTCCGGGTCGTCGCTCCGGACGCGGTGGCGTCCGGTCGGGCTCGACCTGGCGGCTTCGGTCGGCGGGGTGCTCCTCGGCCGCCTGGTCACCGAGGTCTACTTCCGGGTGGCGGGCATCGAGCTGGGTCGACCGCGCACGGCCTACCTCGACTTCGGCATCGGACGCTTCGTCGATCACCACCTCCAGCAGCCGCTCGGGTTGCTGTGGACCCTGTGGGGTCCCCTGTGGCTGGTCGTGGCCGGCGTGATCTGCGTGCGCGTGCTGCGACGCGGCGTCGACCCCCGTTCCGCCCGTCGGTGGGCGGTGCTGACCACGGCCGCGGTCCTGGCGCTGGTGCCGGTGCTGGTCACCCTCGACGAGACGAGGGTCTACGCGGTGATCACCGCACCGCTGCTGGTCGGGGTCGCCGTCCTGCTCGACCGGGAGCGTCCGCCGCTGCCGGATCGGCTCGTCGCCGGGTTCGCCGTCGGCCTGCTGGGCCTGTCGCTGGTGGTTCCCGGAGGGTTCGCCACCGGGGTGACGTCGTGGCGGGGTCAGCTCGACACGCCGGCCATGGTCGAGTTCCTGCGCGACGGCACCCGGCCGCCCGGCGATCTGACCCTGTGGCTGCTGTCGCCGTTCGACTTCACCATCCCGGCGCTGTGAGGGCGTCGGCTCCCTGACCGGCCGCACCCGGTTCCGACCCGGCCGCTCTGCCGGTCCCCGGTGGCAGTCCGGGGTCGGGGCCTCGGGCTAGCGTCAACGCCCGACCATGGATGCCGCCCCCGCAGCCGACCGGCCCCGACGGCGCCCGGCGCTCGGCGCGGTCCTGCTGGTCGTCGTCGCCTACGTCCCACTGCTGTTGACCAAGCCGGGCCGCATCGGCGCCGACACCAAGACCTACCTGTACCTGGATCCCGCCCGGCTGCTGTCACGGGCGGTGTCGATGTGGGACCCGAACATCGGCCTCGGAACCATCACCCACCAGAACATCGGCTACCTCTGGCCGATGGGTCCCTACTACTGGCTGATGCAGACCATCGGGATGCCCGACTGGATCGCCCAACGCATCTGGCTGGGGACGATCATCGCGGCCGCGGGTCTGGGGGTCCGGTTCCTGCTGCGGGAGCTCAACTGGCGATCGAGCGGGGTGACCGTGGCCTCGTTCGCCTACGCGCTCAGCCCGTACCTGTTGGACTACGGCGCCCGCATCTCGGTCATCCTGCTCCCATTCGCCGGTCTGCCCTGGCTGGTCGCGCTGGCAGCCCGGTCGGTGCGCCGCGGCGGATGGCGGGACCCGGCGCTGTTCGCCCTCGTGACCCTCACCGTCGGAGGGGTCAACGCCACGTCGCTGCTCCTGGTCATGGTCGCCCCGCTGCTGTGGATGGCGCACGCCACCTTCGTCGCCCGCGAGTCGACGTTGGGCCGCACGGTGGCGGCAGGGCTCCGCATCAGCGTCCTGACCCTGATCACCAGCTTCTGGTGGATCGCCGGCCTGGCCGTCCAGGGTGCGTTCGGCATCCCGATCCTGCGTTACACCGAGACCTACTACGTCGTCGCCAACGCCGCCCTGGCCCCCGAACTGCTCCGTGGGCTCGGCTACTGGTACTTCTACGGTCGCGACGCCCTCGGGCCCTGGATCCGTCCCGCCATCTCGATGGTCCAGAGCGTTCCGCTGCTCGCGGTGAGCTACGCGATCCCCATCCTGGCCTTCTGCGGCGGGCTCCTGTCGCGGTTCCGGCACCGGGGATATTTCACCCTGCTGGTCCTCGTCGGTCTGGTCATGGGCGTCGGCGCCCACCCGTGGAACGGGTCGTCGCCCGCCGGGGCGGTGTTCAAGCTCTGGACCACGACCGACTCGGGACTGGCGTTCCGCTCCACACCGAGGGCGGTGCCGCTGATCGCCCTGGGCCTGGCGGTGCTCCTGGGCGCCGGCGCCGCGGCGGTCGGCCGGTGGCGGCCCGGGTTGCGGGTCCCGGTGGCGGCGGGGCTGCTGGTGCTGATCTGCCTCAACCAGCTCGCCCTGTTCCGCGGCCAGATGGTCGACGGGAACCTCGACCGGCCGAGCGACGTGCCGACCTACTGGACCGACGCCGCGGCGTTCCTCGACCGGGGCGATCCCGACTACCGGGTGGCCGAGGTCCCGGGAGTGGACTTCGCCACCTACCGGTGGGGCAACACCGTCGACCCGATCACGCCCGGACTGATGGACCGCGACTACGTGGCCCGGGAGCTGATCCCCTACGGCACGCCGGCCTCGGCCAACATGCTCAACGACTGGGACCTGCCGTTGCAGGACGGGACCGTCGACCCTGCCACGATCGCTCCGATCGCCCGGCTGCTCGGAGTCGGCCAGATCGTGCACCGCGCCGACCTCCAGTACGAGCGGTTCCGCACGCCACGGCCCCGCTGGTTGAGCTCCGTGCTCGACGGCGCTCCGGGTCTGGGCGAGCCCGTCACGTTCGGTGCGGCCCGGGCGAACGACCCGAACCCGCTGCTCCCCCTCGACGACGCCATCGAGTACGGCCAGCCGGCGTCGGATCGTGACCCGGCGCCGGTGTCGGTGTTCCCGGTCGATGACCCCCGCCCGATGCTGCGGACCGTGCAGGCCTCCGCTCCGGTCCTGATGGCCGGCAACGGCGCCGGGATCGTCGGACTGGCCCGCTCCGGCGGACTCCAGGTCGACCGGCCGCTGTTCTACTCGGCGTCGTTCACGACCGACACCAACGGAACCAACGACAGCGACACCAGCAAGAGCGACAGCGAGACCGACCGGATCGGCGGGATCGCCGCTGAGCCGGGTGCGTCGCTCGTCGTCACCGACACCAACCGCCGCCAGGCCCGACGGTGGGGTTCGGTGCGGGAGAACGACGGCTACACCGAGATGGCCGGCGAGACCCCGCTGGTGAAGGACCCCGCCGACAACCGTCTCGACGTGTTCCCCGGGGCCGACGACGACGCCTACACCTTGACCGAACAGGTCGGCGGGGCCGTCGCCCGGGCGTCGTCGTACGGCAACCCGGTCAGCTACACCGCCAGCGGTCGTGCGGTGCGCGCCGTCGACGGCGACCCGACGACCGCCTGGCAGGTGGGAGCGTTCGAGGGCGTCGACGGCGAGTTCCTCCAGCTCACCTTCCCCGAGCCGGTGACCACCGACCGGATCACCCTGCTCCAGGCGCAGAAGCCCGCCAACCGCTGGATCACCTCGGTCGAGTTGTCCTTCGACCGCTCGGAGCGGGCCGTCGACGACCCCGACGCCGGTGCGCCGCTCGGCGGGGCCTCCCGACCGGTGGCGTTGGGAGACGCCTCCCGTCAGGCCCCCGGCCAAGAGATCCGGTTCCCCACCCGCACCTTCCGCACGCTGCGGATCACCATCACCGGCACCAACCTCGGGGACCTGCCCCGCTGGACCGGCGTGTCCGACGTCGGCATCGCCGAGATCGCGGTGCCCGGAGTCGCACCGACGACGGAGGTCGTCCGACCTCCGACCGACCTGCTCGACGCTCTGGGCGCCCGGTCGACGGCGCGTCCGCTGTCCTACGTGTTCCAACGCCGGGCGGCCGATCCGGCCGAGGTGGTCCTCGACGACGAGGAACGCCGGATGCAGCGGTGGGTCGACGGGCCGACGCCCCGCGGCTTCCTGCCGTTCGGCACGGCCCGGATCTCGGGACGGATCCCCGGCGAGCGGGTCGACGCACTCATCGGAGCGCCCGACGCGGCGCACGGAGGCCTGACCGCGACCGCGGCGGCGACACTGGCCGGCGACCTCCGCTCCCGGCCGTCGGTGGCGGTCGACGGCGACGACGCCACCGCCTGGCAGACACCGGTCAACGGCGCGGTGGGCGACTGGATCGAGGTCACCTACCCCGCGCCGGTCACCGTCGACGACCTGACGATGGCGATCGTCGCCGATGGCCGCCACTCCGTGCCGACGAAGGTGTCGTTGCAGGTCGACGGCGTGGACGGGCCCACCCTGGACCTGGCCGCCGCCGGCGTCTCGTCGCTCGCCCATCCGGACGGGACCGTCGACCGCACCGGAGCGCGGGGCGCCACGACCGCGGTCCGGGTGCCGACGGGATCGGTCACCGGCACCACGTTCCGGTTCCGCGTCGACGAGGTCGCCGAGGTGCGTTCGCTCGACTGGTTCAGCGGGACACCGACCGTGTTGCCGGTCGGCATCGCCGAGCTCGGCCTGCCCACCCGGGCCGCGCCGGCCGATGACTCCCGGCTGCCGGCGGCGTGCCGGACCGATCTGCTGACGATCGGGGGACAGCCGGTCGGGTTGCGGGTTCTCGGCACGGTCGGACAGGCCCTCGATCGCGCCGAGCTCCGCCTCGAGTGGTGCGTGGATCACTCCGTGCCCGGCCCCGGCGTGTCGATCCCTGCGGGACGGACGCTGCTCGAGACCGCTGACGGCCGCTCGACCGGCATCGACGTCGACATGCTGACGCTCGCCTCGGCGGCCGGGGGCGGGACCGGGACCGACACCCTGGCCGAGCCTCCGGGCCCGGGGCCGACACCGCCGTCGACCACCACCGACCGGCCGGGGCGCACCGCCTACACCGCCAAGGTGACCGACGCGGACCAGCCGTACTGGGTCGTGCTCGGCCAGAGTCTGTCGCCCGGGTGGACGGCGACGGCCGAGGGCAGCAGGGGTTCTGCGGACCTCGGCGAGCCGACGCTGGTCAACGGCTACGCCAACGGCTGGCAGGTCGACCCGTCGGTCGTCGGCGCCGACGCCACGATCACCATGACCTTCGCTCCGCAGCGGATGGTGTGGATGGCCATCTGGGCCTCCCTCCTCGGCGTGGCGGTGTGCGTCGCCCTGGTGGTCACCCCGCGTCGATGGATCGCCCGCACCCCGCTACGACGCCTCGCTGGAACGGCCGACGTCGATCGGGTTGCAGGGGATGTCGACGTGGTCGGTGTCGGCCCGTTCGCCGCCGACGGTCAGCCCCTGAGCGCCGTTCGCTCGGCAGCGGTGGCCCTGGGCGCCGGCGTCGCTGCCGGGGTGTTCCTGGGACCGCTCGTCGGCGTGGCACTCGCCGTCGTGACCGGGCTCGCCCTGGCGGTGCGGCGTGGTCAGGTGCTCCTGCGGGTCGCGTGCGTCGGGTCACTGGGGCTGGCCGTTGCGTTCATCGTCGCCAAGCAGCTCCGGGCCGACTACGTGGTCGACTTCGAGTGGATGAACAACTTCGAGATCACCCACGCGTGGGCGTTGTTCGCCGCCGGTCTGCTGGCTGTCGACCCGCTCGTCGAGGTGCTCCGACGTCGACGACGCTCCTGAACCGCCGTTCGCGTGTGGATCCGACCTCTGGGACGTCGGTCTCACACGCGGACACCGAGAAACCCACCGGATTCGTCAGCCCACGCGGGGTGCCGGTCAGTCGATCGGGTCGGAGCAGACCGCGAACAGCACCAGGGTCGAGTCGTCGATGTCATCGGTCAGGAAGAACTCGTCGTCGGTGATGCCCGACGCCCCACCGACCTGTTCGGTGTTGGTGAACCGGTAGGCCAGGCGTCGCCCGGTCGCGTGCAACCACACGAACGCCTCGCGGGGCAGCTTGTGGCGCAGCCCGAGCGGATCCAGCTTGAGCAGCTTGTTCGCCATCTCGCGTCGCTTCTCGAAGTCGGCCTTGACCCGGGGCGTGGCGTCGAGGCCGTGCAGCTCGACGGTGCCGAAGTGACGGCCGAGCATGTCGCGCAGCTCGTCGGGCCCGAACAGGTACACGTGGTATGGGTTCTCGAAGTCGGCGGGCTCGTTGGGCGTGATGAAGAAGGCGGTGCCGTCGGAGCTCAGGACCCGGGCGACCTCCGACACGTGGTGCTCGGGCTCGGTGAAGTGCTCGATCAGGTGCGATGAGCAGACGTCGTCGAAGGTGTCGGAGCGAAGCGCCAGAAAGGAGCCGTCGGAGCAGATCGCGTTCATGCCGGCGGCCCCGTGGGTGCGCACCGCGGTGGCCGCGGTCTCGGGGTCGTAGTCGACGCCGAGCAGCTCCCGACCCTCTCCGGCGAAGCCGATCGACTCGTCGCCCAGCCCGCAGCCGACGTCGAGGAACCGGCCGTCGCCCATCCGGGCCCGCACCTCGCGGTAGCCCGCGGTGTGCAGCGCGAGCAGCGAGTCGGGGGTCTGGCCCTGCATGGGGCGCTCGCCGGTCAGCTTCACGGGGACTCCAGTCCAGGTTCGCTCCCCCTGGTTCCCGTTCTGTAGTGCGAGATCCAGGCGAACGCCTGGATCTCGCACTACAGAACGGTGGGGAGGGTGTCGGTCGGGTGGGGAAGGTCCGCGTAGCATACGGGTCCCCATGCCTGAGCCCGTGACCCCCGACCCGCCCGTCGGTTCCACCGTCGACGCGATCGCCGAGATGGCCGGTCGGGTCGGCATCGAACGCATCCACGTGTTCGGCTGGCGCGACCTCGACGACGACGAGGCCGGTGGCTCCGAGGTCCACGCCGACAGCATCGAGTCGATCTGGGCCCGGGCCGGGCTGCAGGTCACCCACCGGACGTCGTTCTCGTCCGGTCGGCCTCCGATCGACGTGCGCAACGGCTACCGGGTGAGTCGCCGGGGGAACCGCTACCTGGTCTTCCCCCGCGCGGCGGTGGCCGAGCTGACGGGTCGACTCGGTCCGACCGATGCGGTCATCGAGATCTGGAACGGGGTCCCGTTCCTGTCGCCGTGGTGGTGGCACGGTCCGACCGCGGTCTGGTTGCACCACGTGCACGGGCCGATGTGGCAGCAGAGCCTGCCCGGACCGGTGGCGCCGCTGGGCAACCTGCTCGAGGAGCGGCTTGCCCCGCCGTGGTACCGCCGGGTGCCGGTGGTGACGCTGTCGCAGTCGTCCAAGGACGAGCTCGTCGACGAGCTCGGGTTCGACCGCGGGCACGTCACGGTGATCCCACCGGGGATCGACCCGTCGTTCTCGCCGCTCGACCCGGCTGACCCGGGTGTCGGCCGCTCCCCCACCCCCCTCGCCGTCGCCGTCGGCCGTCTCACCCCGGTCAAGGACTTCTGTCGACTGGTGCGGGTCATGGCCGGGGTCCGGGATCGGGTGCCCGACCTGGAGCTGGTCATCGTCGGTGAGGGCTACGAGCGCGCCGCGATCGAGGCCCAGGTCGCTGCGGTCGGCGGCCAGGACTGGGTCCGACTGCCGGGCCGCATCTCCGACGAGGAGCTCCTCTCGCTGTACCGGCGGTCGTGGCTGGCGGTGTCGGCCTCGACGCGTGAGGGCTGGGGCATGACCCTCACCGAGGCCGCGGCATGCGGCACCCCGGCGGTGGCCACCGACATCGCCGGGCACGCGGATGCCATCGACGACGGCCGCAGCGGACTGCTCGGCCGATCCGACGACGAGCTGGTGGAGATGGCGACCCGGGTGCTCACCGACCCGACGACCCGGTCCGCTCTCCGGGCCGGGGCGCTCGAGCGAGCCGGCGAGCTGACCTGGGAGGCGTGCGCTCTGGCCAACTTCCGCGTGCTCGCCGACGATGCCGTCGCGCTCGCCGCGGTCGGTGGACGTCGTCGACGTCTGCCCAAGCACCCGCGGGGCGTTCCGACGGGCGCGCCGCGCCGACGCGCTGGAGTCGGCGAGTGACCGACGGAGTCGGCGAGTGACCGACGGAGTCGGCGACTTCGTCCTCGGGGTCGACCTCGACGGGGTCTGTGCCGACTACACCGAGGCGTTCGCCCAGGTGGTCGCCGCCGAGCGGGGCGTTCCGATCGACTCCCTCACCCGCGAGGTCAGCTGGGACTTCGCCGAGTGGGACCTCGACCGCGAGGAGTTCCTCCGACTGCACCGCCTGGGGGTGCAGGAGCGTCACATGTTCGCGACCATGCCGGCTCTCGACGGCGTGGCCGACGCCCTCTGGCGGCTGTCGGATGCCGGGGTGTGGATCCGCATCATCACGCACCGGCTGGTCACCAACTGGGGTCACGCCAGGATCGTCTCCGACACCGTGGAGTGGCTGGACACCAACCGGATCCCGTACCGGGACCTGTGCTTCCTGGGGGCCAAGCCCGAGGCCCAGGCCGACGCCTACGTGGAGGACGCCCCCCACAACGTCGCCGCGCTGCGGGCCGGCGGCAACACCGTCGTCGTGTTCGACCAGCCCTACAACCGTGAGCTCGACGGTCCGCGGGCGGCGAGCTGGGCCGAGGCCGAGGCGGTGATCGCCGAGTTGGTCGCGGCCCGCACCGGCGCCTTCTCGCCTCAACTTCCGGGCGTCGAGGCCGGCGCCGACCGCCTCGACCGTCACATTGCCGTTTTGTAGTGCGAGATCCAGGCGTTCGCCTGGATCTCGCACTACAAAGCGGGCTGCTGGGTGAAGGTACGGGCACCCGGGTCATGGATCCGGCCCCGGTGGGGTAGGTGTTACGGGCATGAACACGCCACGACCCGCGGCGTCGGTTCCGGTCCGAGTCGCGCCGGCCACCTCCAACGAGCTCGTGCTGCACGGCCTGCGCAGCACGTTCGACCCGTTCGCCGACCGGGTGGAGCTGATGGCGCCCGAAGCCGCGCGGGGCGCAGATGTCGTGCTCCTCGACGCGACCGGACTGCCCGACGACGGCGTGGCCGCAGCGACCGCGGCTCGGGAGGCCACCGAACGACCGGTGCTGGTCATATCCGAGCACACCGACGAGCGGACGCTCCTGCGCCTGTTCCGGGCCGGCATCACGGGCTACGTGACCCGGCCGGCCGAGGCCCGCACCCTCGTCGACCACGTCGTCGAGGTCGCCGCCGGCAAGCGGGTGGTCGACCCCGAGGTCGCCCTGCGCGCTGTGGCGCTGGCCGCCCGGCTGCTCGACCTGGACCGCTCGCCCGCCGCCCTCCTGGGCCTGAGCGACCGCGAGGTGGAGGTGCTCGACCGACTGCAGAGCGGGGCGACGGCGCGGAGCATCGGCCACGAGCTGTACGTGTCGCACGAGACGGTTCGTTCGCATCTCAAGCGGATCTACCGGAAGCTCGGTGTCCACGATCGCGCCGGCGCGCTGGCACGGGCCCGTGAGGAGGGGATCCTGTCGAGCTGACCGGTCAGTCCGGCGGCGGACCGAAGCGACGGAGCCAGAAGTCCCGCAGACCGCGCAGCCGAGCCCGGGCGTCGAAGATGTAGGGCCGACTCGACGGTTGCAGCACGCCTCGTGCGGTCTGGGCCAGCGTGATCGCCGAGCGGATCGCGGCGTGGTACCACCCGCTCATCTCCTGGACGAGCAGCAGGGTGTTGCGGGTCTGGAGGTGGTCGACCCGCGCCACCGAAGAGCCCACGTGCATGTTCTGCACACGGGCGCCACGGACCAACCCGACCATCCACCCGGCGCGCCTCGCCCGAAGCGCGAGCTCGGCCTCCTCGCAGTACGAGAAGTAGCGCTCGTCGAAGAGGCCCACCTCCTCGAGGGTGGCGCGCCGCAGGAACATGAGAGTGCCGTGGGGGTAGTCGACGTCCTCCCAGCGCGGCAGGTCCGGGCTGCCGGGACCGGGGACGTCGGCGGGGACCGCCATGCCGCCGAAGTAGGGGTCGATGACCGGGACCATGCCGTCGCCGACGTCCGCGCATGCCAGCCCGGCCCGGGGTCGTTTCGACACCGCGTCGAGCACGGCGGCCAGGCAGCCGGGGAAGGGGTCGACGTCGTGGGGCGCGAGCGCCACCCACTCGCCGTCGTCGGGGTCGGCCAGGAAGCGACGGAGCCCCACGTTGGCCCCGGGACCGAACCCGGCGTTGGTCCCGTGCTCGATCAGCTCCAGTCCGGCCGGACCGGTCGCCCATCCTGGCCGCATGGCGTCGAGTCCGGACCGCAGCTCGTCGAGCGCCCCAACGTCGGACGCGTTGTCGACCACGGTGACGCGCACCGGCACCTCGCGGTCGCCGAAGCGCTCGACGGTGCGCAGGCAGTCGGCCGGCTGGTTCCAGTGGACGATGACGACGCGCAGCGGCGCGACCTTCGGGGTCACCTGGAAACCCGGGCTGCGGCGGTCACGCCGGTGGCGACGATCGGGGACCGGTCCGCGCTCAGGTGAGTGGACGGTCCGTCGGGCGGACCGGGTCGGGCAGGTCGCTCTCACCCATCAGGTGCCGGTCGACCGCCGCCGCGCAGGAGCGGCCCTCGGCGATCGCCCACACGATCAGGCTCTGGCCCCGGCCGGCGTCCCCGCAGACGAAGACGTCGGGGGCGTTGGTGGCCCAGCCGGCGTCGCGGGCGACGTTGCCGCGGGCGTCGAGCTCGACGCCGAGTCCGTCGATGAGCCCGGCCCGTTCGGGACCGGTGAAGCCCATCGCCAGGAGCACCAGGTCGGCGTCGATCTCGCGTTCTGACCCGTCGACCGGGATGAACGACGGTCGCCCGTCCACCGTCTGCTGCTCGACGTCGACCACCCGCAGGGCGCGCACCGCTCCCGAGCCGTCGTCGACGAACTCGAGGGTGTTGATGGCGAACACCCGCTCGCCGCCCTCCTCGTGGGCGGAGCTGGTGCGGTAGATGAACGGCCAGGTCGGCCACGGGTTGGCGGCGGGACGCGACTCGGGCGGCCGGGCCATGATCTCGAACTGGTGGATGCTCGCCGCGCCCTGGCGGTGGGCGGTGCCCAGGCAGTCGGCGCCGGTGTCGCCGCCGCCGATGATCACGACCTTGCGGCCGCCGGCGTGGATCGGGACGTCCTCCACTGCCAGGTCGCCCTCTTGGGCGCGGTTCGACCACGGCAGGTACTCCATGGCCTGATGGATCCCCGTGAGCTCCCGTCCGGGGATCGGCAGGTCGCGGGCCACGGTCGATCCGGTGGCGATGACCACGGCGTCGTGGTCGGAGCGGAGCTTGTCGACCGGCAGGTCCCGGCCGACGTCGACCCGGGTGCGGAACTCGGTGCCCTCGGCGCGCATCTGGGCCAGGCGCTGGTCGAGGTGGCGCTTCTCGAGCTTGAACTCGGGGATGCCGTAGCGGAGCAGGCCGCCGATGCGGTCGGCACGTTCGTAGACGATCACCTGATGGCCGGCCCGGGTGAGCTGCTGGGCCACGGCGAGGCCGGCCGGGCCGGAGCCGATGACGGCGACCTTCTTGCCGGTGAAGCGGCTGGGACGCACGGGGCGGACCCAGCCGTTCTTCCAGGCGTTGTCGATGATCGTGTACTCGACCTGCTTGATCGTCACCGGGTCCTGGTTGATGCCGAGGACGCAGGCGGCCTCGCACGGCGCCGGGCACAGGCGTCCGGTGAAGTCGGGGAAGTTGTTGGTGGCGTGGAGACGTTCGATCGCCTCCTCCCAGCGGTCCCGGTACACCAGGTCGTTCCAGTCCGGGATGATGTTGCCGAGCGGGCAGCCGTGGTTGCAGAACGGGATGCCGCAGTCCATGCACCGACTGGCCTGGACCTGCAGGTCCTGGTCGGGGAACTCCTCGTACACCTCGTTCCAGTCGCGGAGCCGCACCGGAACCGACCGCCGCGAAGGCAGCTCCCGTCCGTGCTTCAGGAAACCCTTGATGTCACCCATGTCCCGTCCTCGTCCTCGTGTCCGTCGTCGTGTCCGTCGTCGTGGCGTCGCGCCTCACGGGAGCTGGCTGGCCGCCATGATCGTCTCCACCACGTCGAGCCCTTCGGCCTCGGCGCGGGCGGTGGCGTCGAGCACCCGCTGGTAGTCGTTGGGCATGACCTTGGTGAAGGACCGCTGCGTCGTCCCCCAGTCCGCGATCAGCGCCGCGGCGACCGCCGAGTCCGTCTGGTCGATGTGGCGACGGACCATCCCCTCGAGCTCGAGGCGATCGGCGTCGTCGAGGTCGACCAGGCTGACCATCTCGTAGTTGACCCGGTCCGCGAACGTTCCGTCGGGGTCGTAGACGTAGGCGACGCCGCCCGACATCCCGGCTCCGAAGTTGCGGCCGGTCGGGCCGAGCACGGCGACGCGTCCGCCTGTCATGTACTCGCAACCGTGGTCGCCCACGCCCTCGACAACTGCGGTGGCGCCGGAGTTGCGCACGGCGAAGCGCTCGCCGACGACGCCCCGCAGGTACACCTCGCCTCCGGTGGCGCCGTAGAGGATGACGTTGCCGGCGATGATGTTGTCCTCGGCGACGAAGTCGGGGTGGGCGTCCTCGGGCGGGCGCACGACGATCCGACCGCCCGACAGCCCCTTGCCGACGTAGTCGTTGGCGTCGCCGGAGAGTCGCAGGGTCACGCCCCGGGGGACGAACGCCCCGAAGCTGTTGCCGGCGGAGCCGGCGAAGTCGACCACGATGGTGTCGTCGTCGAGTCCCTCGCCGCCGTAGCGCTTGGTCAGCTCGTTGCCGAGCATGGTGCCGACGGTGCGGTTGACGTTCTGGATCGGCACCTGGATGTGGACCGGGGTGGCGTGCTCGAGCGCGTCGGCCGCTTGGGCGATCAGTTGCTGGTCGAGAGCCCGGTCCAGGCCGTGGTCCTGGGCTCGACGGTGGTGCAGTGCGTCGCCCTCCCACGGCTCGACCACGTGCAGGATCGGTGACAGGTCCAGGCCCTGGGCCTTCCAGTGGTCGACCGCGGCGGTGGTGTCGAGCAGCTCGGCGTGGCCGACCGCTTCCTCGAGCGTGCGGAAGCCGAGCTCGGCGAGCAGTTCCCGCACCTCCTCGGCGACGTACAGCATGAAGTTCTCGACGAATTCCGGCTTGCCCGAGAAGCGCTCGCGCAGCACCGGGTTCTGCGTCGCGATGCCGACCGGGCAGGTGTCGAGGTGACAGACCCGCATCATGATGCAGCCCGACACGACCAGCGGGGCGGTGGCGAAGCCGAACTCCTCGGCGCCGAGCAGGGCGCCGATGACGACGTCGCGGCCGGTCTTGAGCTGCCCGTCGACCTGCACGACGATGCGGTCACGCAGGCCGTTGAGCACCAGGGTCTGCTGGGTCTCGGCCAGGCCGAGCTCCCACGGTGCGCCGGCGTGCTTGAGCGACGTCAACGGGCTGGCGCCGGTGCCGCCGTCGTGGCCGGAGATCAACACGACGTCGGACTTGGCCTTGGCCACGCCGGCGGCCACCGTTCCGACGCCGACCTCGGCGACCAACTTCACGTGGATGCGGGCGTCGCGGTTCGCGTTCTTGAGGTCGTGGATCAGCTGCGCCAGGTCCTCGATCGAGTAGATGTCGTGGTGCGGGGGCGGCGAGATCAACCCGACGCCGGGCGTGGAGTGCCGGGTCGCGGCGATCCACGGGTACACCTTGTGGCCGGGGAGCTGACCGCCCTCTCCCGGCTTGGCCCCCTGGGCCATCTTGATCTGGATGTCATCCGCGTTGGTCAGGTACTCGGAGGTGACGCCGAAGCGGCCCGAGGCCACCTGCTTGATCGCCGAGCGGCGCAGGTCGCCGTTGTCGTCGGGGGTGAAGCGGTCCGGGTCCTCGCCGCCCTCGCCAGTGTTGGACTTGCCTCCCAGGCGGTTCATGGCGATCGCGAGCGTCTCGTGGGCCTCGGCCGAGATCGAGCCGTAGCTCATGGCGCCGGTGGAGAAGCGGGTGACGATCGTCGATGCGGGCTCGACCTCGTCGAGGGGAACCGCGGGACGGTCCCCGGTGCGCAGGGTGAACAGCCCGCGGAGCGTGGCGAGGTTCTCGGCCTGGTCGTTGACCAGCTGCGTGTACTCCTTGAACACCTCGTACTGGCCGCTGCGGGTCGAGTGCTGCAGCTTGTAGACGGTCTCGGGGTTGAACAGGTGGTACTCGCCTTCGCGGCGCCACTGGTACTCGCCGCCGGACTCGAGGGTGCGGTGCACCCGCTCCTCCTGGCGGAACGGGTAGGCGCGGGCGTGGCGGCGCCGGACCTCTTCGGCCACCTCGTCCAGGCCGATGCCGCCCAGGCGGCTGACCGTGCCGGTGAAGTACTCGTCGACCAACTCGGCGCCGAGGCCGATCGCCTCGAAGATCTGGGCGCCGGTGTAGGACGCGACGGTCGAGATGCCCATCTTGGACATGACCTTGAGGATCCCCTTGCCGACCGCCTTGCGGTAGTTGGCGACCGCGGTGTCGAAGTCGGTGATCGTCGTGGTGCCCTCGGCGACCATGTGCTCGATCGAGTCGAAGGCCAGATAGGGGTTGACCGCTGCGGCGCCGAAGCCGAGCAGGAGGGCGAAGTGGTGCACCTCGCGGGCCTCGCCGGTCTCGACCACCAGGCCGACCTGGGTGCGGGTCTTCTCGCGGATCAGGTGGTGGTGCACCGCGGATGTGGCCAGCAGCATGGGGATCGGGGCCAGGTCCTCGTTGGAGAGCCAGTCCGACAGGATGATGACGTTGGCGCCCTCGGCGATCGCTTCGGACACCTCGGAGCGGATCCGCTCGAGGGCCCGGGCCAGACCCCGGCCGCCGGAGAACGCGGGGAACAGGCACCGCACGGTCCGCGCCTTGAAGTGCGGGTCGGCCTCCTGGACGTGCTGGATCCGGTCCAGGTCCTCGTTGGTGAGGATCGGGTGCGGCATCTCGAGCAGGTGGCAGGACTCGGGTCCGGGGTCGAGCAGGTTGCTCTCGGGGCCGATGACCTTGCTGAGCGAGGTGACCAGCTCCTCGCGGATGGCGTCGAGCGGCGGGTTCGTCACCTGGGCGAACAGCTGCTGGAAGTAGTCGTAGACCAACCGTGGGCGCTCGGAGAGGACCGCCAGCGGCGTGTCGGTGCCCATCGAGCCGATCGCCTCTCCGCCGGTGCGGACCATCGGCTCGATCAGGATCTTGAGGTCCTCGTGGGTGTAGCCGAAGGTCTGCTGCTCGCGCAGCACGTCGCGGCGGGACTCGCGGATGTGGGCGACCTCGGGCAGGTCCTGGAGCCGGCGCAGCTTGTCCGCCATCCACTCGCCGTAGGGGTGCGCCGCGGCGAGCTCGGCCTTGATCTCGGCGTCGTCGATGATCCGGCCCTGAGCGGTGTCGATCAGGAACATCCGCCCGGGTTGGAGTCGACCCTTGCGAACGACGCGGCCGACGTCGATGGGCAGCGTGCCGACCTCGGAGGCCATGACCACCAGGCCGTCGTCGCAGACCCAGTAGCGCGACGGGCGCAGGCCGTTGCGGTCGAGCACGGCGCCGACCACGGTTCCGTCGGTGAAGGTGACCGAGGCGGGGCCGTCCCAGGGCTCCATGATGCAGGAGTGGAACCGGTAGAAGTCCCGGACCGCCGGGTCCATGTCGGTGTGCCGTTCCCACGCCTCGGGGATCATCATCAGCATGGCGTGCGGCAGCGAGTACCCGCCCAGGTGCAGCAGCTCGAGCACCTCGTCGAGTCGGGCGGTGTCGGAGCTTCCGGGGGTGCAGATCGGGAAGATCCGCTCCAGGTCCTCCCCGCCGGGCAGGTGCGGCGAGGACAGCAACGCCTCGCGGGCCCGCATCCAGTTCTGGTTGCCCTGGACGGTGTTGATCTCGCCGTTGTGGGCCAGGTAGCGGTACGGGTGCGCCAGCGGCCACGACGGGAAGGTGTTGGTCGAGAACCGGGAGTGCACCAGGGCCAGGGCCGACTCGAAGCGCTCGTCGCGCAGGTCGTCGAAGAAGTCGCCGAGCTGCGGGGTGGTGAGCATGCCCTTGTAGACCACGGTCCGACACGACAGCGACGGGAAGTACACCGCGGCTGCGCCGTCGGGGTCGAGCACCTCGTGCTCGATCCGCTTGCGCACCACGTAGGCCAGGCGGTCGAGCGCGATGTCGTGGCGGCGGCGGTCGACGTCGGCCAGGAACAGCTGGCGGAACGTCGGCATGGCGTCGAGCGCGGTGGAGCCGATCCCCGACGGGTCGACCGGGACGGTGCGCCACCCGAGCACCTCGGCGCCCTCCTCGGCGCAGATCTTCTCGACCGCGGCGGCGGCCGCATCAGCGGCGGCATCGCCCGCGGGCAGGAAGGCGGTCCCGACGGCGTAAGCACCCCGTTCGGGCAGGTCGAACGGCAGGACCGCGCGGAAGAACGCGTCGGGGACCTGAACCAGGATGCCGGCGCCGTCGCCGGTGTTCGTCTCGGCCCCGGTCGCGCCCCGGTGGTCGAGGTTGCACAGCGAGGTGAGACCCTTGGCGACCAGGTCATGGCTGGGGCGGCCGTGGAGGTCGCACACGAAGGAGACGCCGCAGGCGTCGTGTTCGGATTCGGGGCGGTAGAGGCCCACCGGTCCGGGGCGCTCCCCGGGTCGTCGGTTGGTCATGGTGCTCCTGATGCAGTGCGTCCGGGGACCGGACGTCGGTCTGGGTGCGGGGCGTCCCACCCGGGTTCGCCCCGAGCAGTCGACGCTGACTGCAACAGCTGCGGATCGCCGCGAGCGTGTGGGCCGGCGACATCGGCGGCCCGGTCCGGGCCGTCGTTGGCCTCGGAACCTGCCGTGGGTGCCCGACGAACGGGTCCCACAGGGGGTCGTTCCACCCTAGCCGAGCTCGTGGGGACCCCCCAACGTGAATTCCGTCCCCGCTGTTCGCGTGTGGATCGGGCGCGTGGGGCGTCGTTCTCACACGCGAACGGCTGGGCCCGCTGTTCGCGTGTGGATCGGGCGCGTGGGGCGTCGTTCTCACACGCGGAGCGGGTCGCACGGCACGGCCGGAGGGCCCGGTACCGTGGCCCGATGCGCCCCCGACGACTCCACCGAACCGTGCGCGGGCTGCTGGTCCTGGGCGCCGTCGCTCTGGCCGCGGCGGCGTGCGCCGGCACCGACGGCACGTCGGTCGGCGCCAAGAACCCGGGGCGTGACCGCTCCGGCAACACCACTTCGACCGGCGACACCGGGGCGAGCCGGGACACGGACGCGACCACCACGACCACCACCCGGCCCCCGACCGGTAGCGGTCAGGCCGTGACCCTGGCCTTCGCCGGTGACACCAACTTCAACAACCAACTCGGAGCGCTCCGCTCCTCTCCGGGGACCGTCCTGTCGGCCATCGCCCCCACGCTGTCGGCGGCGGACGTGACCATGCTCAACCTGGAGGCCGCGCTCGGGACCGGCGGCAGCCCCCAGCCCAAGAAGTTCACGTTCCAGGTGCCGGCCCAGGCCATCGACGCGGTGAAGGCGGCCGGGGTCGACGTCGTCACCATGGCCAACAACCACGGCATGGACTTCGGTCCCGTCGGGTTCGCCGACTCGTTGCGGATCAAGCGGGAGTCCGGGTTCCCGATCCTCGGCATCGGCGCCGACGACACCGAGGCCTACACGCCGTGGGTGACCGAGACCAAGGGTCAGCGCATCGGTTACATCGGCGCCAACGACATCTTCGACGACAACCTCCGCTCGGCGTGGACGGCGGCACCGGGCCATCCGGGCCTGGCCAGCGCAGAGGAGGCCCACCAGGAGCGACTCGCGCAGGAGGTCCGGACGCTGCGGCCCAAGGTCGACACCCTGGTCGTGTTCCTGCACTACGGAACCGAGACCCAGCTGTGCCCCAACGCCCGCCAGAAGGAGCTCGTCGAGCTGCTGACCGGAGCCGGAGCCGACATCGTGGTCGGCTCGCACCCGCACCGGCTCCAGGGGGTCGGCTACCACGGTCAGCAGTTCGTGGCGTACTCGCTGGGCAACTTCGCGTTCCAGGCCAACTCGCCCGAGGGAGCGGCCACCGGCGTGCTGACGGTGACCGCCACGGGGCGACGTATCGACGGCTACACCTGGACCCCGGCGGTGATTCGCAACAGCATCCCGCACCCGTTGACCGGCACGGCGGCGGACGCGGCGCAGGCGACCATGACCCAACGCCAGCAGTGCGCAGGGCTCACGCCGCAGGCGAGCTGACCGACAGGAGGCGACGATGACCCAGGACCCCACGACGGTCGCGGAGGACCTCAGCGACCTCATCGACTTCGTCGACGCCTCCCCCACCCCGTACCACGCCGTCGCGACCGCGGCGGCTCTCCTCGAGTACGCCGGCTTCACCGCCCTCGACCCGCTCGAGGACTGGGGACCCGAGGCGGCGGGGCCCGCCTACGTCGTCCGTGACGGCGCCCTGGTGGCGTGGTGTCCGGGACGACGGAGTGATCCGGCGGCGCCGCTGCGGATGATCGGCGCCCACACCGACTCCCCCGGTCTGCGGGTCCGCCCCCGACCCGACCGCTCGACCGCTGGGTGGCGCCAGCTCGGCGTCGAGCTCTACGGCGGAGCGCTGCGCAACTCGTGGCTGGACCGGGACCTGGGCCTGGCGGGCCGGGTCGCCGTGCGCATCGACCGGGGAGCGACCCTGGCCGGCGGGCCCGGCGACGACGCCGTCGAGCTGCGCCGGTTCCGCACCGATGGTGCGGTCATGAGGGTTCCGCAGCTGGCGATCCACCTGGACCGCGACGTCAGCACCACCGGTCTGGTCCTGAACGCCCAGCAGCACCTGATTCCGGTGTGGGGCCTGGGCGACGCGTCCGACGGCGACTTCCGGGCGTGGCTCGCCGCGCTGGTGGGGGTCGAGCCGAGCGCCGTGGTCGCATGGGAGGCCATGGCCTACGACGTGCAGCCCTCGGCGGTGATCGGCGCCGAGCGCGACATGTTGGCCGCTCCCCGCCTGGACGACCTGGCCGGCTGCTGGGCGGCGCTCACCGCGGTCCGGCACGCGGCGTCGGTGATGAACCCGCCGGAGCTGCCGACGGTGGTGGTGCTCAACGACCACGAGGAGGTCGGCTCGCAGACCGCCACCGGGGCCGACGGGGCCTGGGTCGAGCAGGTGCTCGAACGCCGGGTGGCCACGCTCGGCGGAACCCGGACCGACCTGCTCCGCTCCCTGACCGGTTCGCTGCTCGTCTCGGTCGACATGGCGCACGCCACGCACCCCAACTACCCCGAGCGTCACGAACCCGGGCACTGGATCCGACCCGGAGGCGGACCGGTGATCAAGCACAACGTCAACGCCCGCTACGCGACCGAGTCGAGCGGGGCGGCGGCGTTCCGGGCTGCGTGCGATCGGGCCGGGGTGCCGGTCCAGGAGTACTCGCACCGCGGCGACCTGCCGTGCGGGTCGACGATCGGACCGATCACCGCGTCGCGCCTGGCGGTCGACGCCGTCGACGTCGGTGCGCCGATGCTGTCGATGCACTCGGCGCGTGAGCTGATGGCCGTCGCCGACATCACCTCCCTCCGCACCGCCCTCCGGGCGATATAGGGGTCCTCACTCACAACCCTTGTCGCTTTCCCGACCCCAGAAATCCGGGCGGGGTTCCGTCCCAGGGCGCGACGAGGGCCGGACCCTGTCGGATCCGGCCCCGGTCGTGACGAAGGGGATCAGGCGTTGAGCAGGTCGCGGGCGCCGGTGTCGGAGCTGGGGTGACGCAGCTTGGACATGGCCCGGGCCTCGATCTGACGGATGCGCTCCCGGGTGAGGTCGAAGTGCTCGCCGACCTCTTCCAGGGTCCGGGGCTCACCCCGGTCCAGACCGAAGCGCAGCGAGAGGATCTCGCGCTCCCGGTCGTCGAGCGGCAGCATCAGACGGCTGATCTGCGCCGGGAGGAGCGACTCGGCCGCGGCCTCGAACGGCGACGCCGCCGTCGGGTCCTCGACGATGTCGCCCAGCTCGGCGTCGCCGTCCTCGCGCAGCGGCGTGGACAGCGACAGCGTGTCGGCGGCGAAGCGGAGGATCTCGGTGACCTTGTCCTCGGGCATGTCGAGGTCGGCAGCGAGCTCGGCGACGGTGGGCCGACGGCCGAAGGCGGTCTCCAGGCGGACCCGGGCCTTCTGCACCCGCGCCAGGTTGTCGCCCGCGTGCACCGGCAGACGGATGGTCCGGTTGGTGTTGGCGATGCCGCGGGTGAGGGCCTGGCGGATCCACCAAGTGGCGTAGGTGGAGAACTTGAACCCCTTGCGCCAGTCGAACTTCTCGACCGCGTGCATCAGGCCGAGGTTGCCCTCCTGGATGAGGTCGAGCAGCGGCATGCCGGAGGCCTGGTACTTCTTGGCGATCGACACGACGAGTCGGAGGTTCGACTGGACGAAGGAGCGCTCGGCCTCGTCGCCGGCCTTGACCAGCTTGCGCAGCTCGCGCTTGCGGGCCGGCGACAGGCTGCGTTCGTTGGCCTCCAGCTCGGTGGCGGCCTCCTTGCCGTGCTCCATGGCCTGGGCCAGGCGGGACTCGTCGTCCTTGGTCAGCAGGGGGTACTGGCCGATCTCGCTCAGGTACAGTCGAACGAGGTCTTCCTCGTCGCGCTCTGCTCGTTGCTTCGCCACGGGCGATCGCCTTTCTGTCGCGTCTACGCCGGATCCGACGCCCGTATGGGTTGGCCGGGTGATCTCGGTGGGATGGTCGTTCGCCGTCGGGACCTGCGCTCACATGCCAGGGGTGTCGGAACCCGCGTTCCGCGTGGATGGGTGCACTGGTGAGGAAGAGTCCGCCGCCGCTCGGGGAGATCTCATGGTACGACGGCTGTCAAGGGATCGACCGGCCGGACTCCGGCGTTCTGGGGTGACGGGTGGGCGACGGGTGCTTCTGCCCAGCCAAGGACTGGTGCTGCGAGCCCGGCGATGACCGGATCAGCGCTGATCTGCCTGGATTCTCTCACCCAGCGTCTCCGATCTGCCACTGAACGTGGCACGTGTCATGGCAAGATCGACTCACCCGGACGACCGGGAGAGGCTGCTCCGGTAGCGTGCGGGGGTGCGGGTCGACGAGGCACGACGGGTGCTCGGACTGGACCCCGACGCACCGATCGACGCGAAGGTCCTGCGGGCGTCGTTCCGGCGGCTCGTGCGCGTCGCCCATCCCGACGTCAACCCGAGGGCGGATGCAGCGGAGCGCACCACCCGTCTCACCCTCGCGTACCGGGTCCTCAGCGAGGCTGCGCTCCGAGGTGAGTCGACGACGTCGGTGGCTGCCCGAGCGTCGAAGGACCGGCCTGCGCCCGGCGGATCCGGTGGCAGCACGCCCAAGCGGGGCCCGGCGCCTTCAGGCGACGCGGCCAGCGCCCGTCGTGGCGATGTGCCCGGACCCGGACGGGAGGATCCACGCATCGGCGTGCGACTCGTCGGCAACGACTCGATCTCGGTGTCGGCCCCCGCGGAGGAGACCCTGATGCTCCTCGTCGACGCGGCGCACGACCTCGGAGAGATCAGCTACCTCGATCGCACGGCAGGCCTGCTCGAGGTGATCGTCGAGTTCGTCGAGGCTCCGACCAGCTCGGTGCTCTTCAGCCTCCAGGGGCGCGCCGACGGCACCACCGAGGTGTTCTGCACCGTCGAGGCGCTGAGCGGGGGCGACTCCCCACCTGCGGATGCCGTCACCCGCCTGGTTCTGCGGACCCTGCGCGACACCCAGACCTGAACGCGGTCAGACCCCTGGACGTCGCCCCAACTTGGTGCGCAGGTTGCCGCCGAAACGGGCGCGCAGCGTGGCGATGCCGACCCGGTCCAGATGCCGGGGCACCGGGAACCACCACAGCTCCCGGGGGGTCCTGACCCGGGGGGCCAGGATCGACTTCACGATCGACATCTCGCGCAGGCCCTCGGCGCCGTGCACCCGTCCGATCCCCGAGCTCTTCACTCCGCCGAAGGGCAGGCCGGTCACCGCGTAGGACACGATGCAGTCGTTGATGCAGACGTTGCCGGCCTGGAGTCGGTTGGCGATGTGGACCCCCCGGTCGGAGTCCTCGGTCCACACCGAGCTGTTGAGCCCGTAGCGGGAGTCGTTGGCCAGCGCCACGGCCTCTTCATCGCTCGAGACCTTCATGATCGGCAGGACCGGACCGAAGGTCTCCTCGGTCATCAGGTCCATGTCGTGGTCGACGTCGACCACCACCGTCGGGGGGAACCACAGGCCGTCGCGGTCGAGGCGGGACCCGCCGGCGAGGACGGTCGCGCCCTTGTCGAGAGCGTCGGCCAGGTGCGCCTCGATGACCTGCAGCTGTGGTTCGAAGGTC
>WBZP01001553.1_pt1 | contig 27848 bp, 18 predicted proteins | sample 5204301 | NCBI WGS metagenome assembly WBZP01 (sample SAMN12412401, study PRJNA552823) | activated sludge metagenome | isolation source: activated sludge from nitrification reactor of wastewater treatment plant... | place: USA: Pennsylvania | collected 2017 | reverse complement strand
CACACGGGACACGTCCTGCTCCGTCACCACGCTGTCCTGCAGGTCCAGCTCCCCCGCCAGCCCATAGCTGCGCGGCTCCGCGCCCGAGAAACAGGCGATCACATGATCGACCCGCACATTCGCCATGGGCTGGAAGTAGGTTTCAGCGGCGAGAGCCGGCAGCGAAACGGTGCCGGCCAGCAGGCAGGCAGCCGCGACAGCTCGCGAGGCGGAGCGGAGGCGATCTGCGGCTGGTGACGGAGGCGCCCCGCGGGGCGGCCTTCGAGCTCATCCTGCCCGCGGCCGCGGCCGGTGACGAGGTGGGACATGACTAGCACGGTCCTCTACGTCGACGACGACGACGCCAACACACGGGTGTTCGCGGCCGCGATGGAGGGACGCTTCGAGGTGGTGACCGCCACGAGCGGGGCCGAGGCCCTCCGGGTCATGGGGAGCCGCGACGTCGCGGTGCTCGTGGCCGACCAGCGCATGCCCGGCATGAGCGGGGTCGAGCTGCTGGAGACGGCCGCGCGCGACCACCCGGACGCCGCCCGCATCCTGGTGACCGCCTACTCGGACCTCGACGCCGCGATCGGAGCGATCAACCGCGGGCGGGTGTCACGCTACGTCCGCAAGCCCTGGACCCCCCAGGAGCTGGGCGCCGTCATCGACGAGGCGCTCGAGCTGCGGGAGATGCGGGCGCGGGTCCGCTCGCTCGAGGTCCGGCTGCGGGAGACCGAGCGGGTCTACGCGGTCGGCGTGGTGGCCGCCGGCATCGCGCACGACCTCCGCAGCCCGCTCACCGTCATTCAGTCGACGCTGGAGATCGTGCGGCGGGCGCTCGGGAGCGCGTCGACGCCGGGCGCCGCCCCGCCGTCGCCGCCCGACCGGGCGCGCCTGCTCGCCTCTCTCTCGCGCGCGGAGACGTCGCTGTCGAGGATGACCGACATCGTCGCCGGCATGAGCGCCAGCCAGCGGCGGACCACCGCCACCCGGACGGACGACCTGGCGGGAGTCGTCCGCCTCTCGATCGCCTGCATGGAGGGGGCGGTGCGGCAGCGCGGCGCCCTCGAGGTCGACCTCGAGCCGGTGCCCCCGGTCAACGGCTCGCCCACCGTCATGAGCCAGGTCGTCATGAACCTCCTCGTGAACGCGTTCGAAGCGCTGCCCCCGGCCGGCACGGGTCGGGCCACGGTCGCGGTACGGCTCCGGTCGGACGGGCACGACGCCGTGCTCGAGGTCCGGGACACCGGCTCCGGCATCCCGGCGGACGTCCTCGCGCGCATCTTCGACCCGTTCTTCACGACCAAGGAGGACGGCGGCACGGGCCTCGGCTTGGCCATCTCTAAGCGCATCGTGGACGAGGCCGGCGGCCTCATCGACGTCCGGAGCGAGGTGGGCGCGGGGACGTCGTTCACCGTGCGGCTGCCCCTCGCGTCGGGGGCCTGACGCACGGCGCGGAGCGGCGAGCGGGGCGTATAGTGGCGGCCTCGCGAAGGGAGCCCTCCATGCGCCGCGCCTTCCCCGCCGCCGTCCTCGCCGCCGTCGCGTCCGCCTCGCCCGCATCGACGGCGCCCCTCCCGACGAAGCCGCTCGCCGACTACGTGAACCCGCTCGGAGGCACGGACTCGGCGATGGTCTTCTCGCGCGGCAACCTCTACCCGGCGGTCTCGGTGCCGTTCGGGATGAACGCGTGGACGCCGCAGACGGGCGAGAACGTCGACGGCTGGACCTACCAGCACTCCGCCATCCGCATCCGCGGCCTGAAGCTCACGCACCAGCCGAGCCCCTGGATCAACGACTACGGCTCGCTCTCGCTCATGCCGGTGACCGGCGCGCTGAAGGTCCGCGAGAAGGACCGCGCCTCGCTCTTCAGCCACGACCGCGAGGAGGCGCACCCGTACGCCTACCGGGTCAAGCTGATGGACTACGGCACGTGGGCCGAGATCGCGCCGACCTCGCGCGGCGCGGTCGTCCGCTTCACCTTCCCGAAGACGGATGCGGCGTTCGTGGTCCTCGACGCCTTCCCGAAGGGCCGCGTGAAGGGCGCGCCCGACCCGCGGCTCCAGCCGGTGTCGGTGACGGTCGACGCCTCCCGGCGGCGCGTCACCGGCGTCTCGCGCTGGAACTCCGGCGGAGTGCCCGACAACTTCGGCCACCACTTCGTCGTCGAGTTCGACCGCGAGGTCGTGGACGCGGGGGTCTGGAGCGAGAGGGACGGGCCCGTGGAGGGCCGCGAGCGGCGCGGCGACCACGCCGGCGCGTGGGTCCGCTTCCGCGCGGCCGAGGGCGCGGTCGTCCAGGCGCGGATCGCGACGTCCTTCGTCTCGCCCGAGCAGGCGCAGCTGAACTTCGACCGCGAGGTCGCGGGCCGGAGCTTCGACGACGTGAAGAAGCAGGCCGCGCGGGAGTGGGAGGACCTCCTCGGCCGCGTGGCCGTCGAGGGCGGGACCGAGGCGGCGAAGGAGGTCTTCTACTCGTGCCTCTACCGCGGCTCTCTCTTCCCGCGCGTCTTCCACGAGACGGACGCGCAGGGCCGGGTCGTCCACTACAGCCCCTACAACGGCAGGGTCGAGGCCGGCCCGCTCTACACGGACAACGGCTTCTGGGACACCTTCCGCGCCGCGTTTCCCCTGATGACGATCCTCCACCCGGAGCGGGACGCCGAGATCCTCCAGGGCATCGTGAACGCGTACCGCGAGAGCGGGTGGATCCCGGAGTGGCAGAGCCCCGGCCACCGCGACTGCATGATCGGGACGAACTCCTCCGCCATCCTCGCCGACGCGTGGACGAAGGGGATCCGCGGCTGGGACGCGGAGACCGCGTGGCAGGGCATCGTGAAAGGCGCGCACGCGGAGACGGTGCCGATGTCGTCCGTCGGCCGGCTCGGCGCCCCCTTCTACGACCGGCTCGGCTACGTGCCCTCGGACGTCGGCATCAACGAGAGCGCGGCGCGCACGCTCGAGTACGCGTACGACGACTTCTGCAACTGGCGCTTCGGCCGCGCGCTCGGGAAGCCCGCGAGCGAGACGGCGCCCTTCCTGGCGCGGGCGCGGAACTACGCGAAGCTCTTCGACGCCTCGACCGGCTTCATGCGCGGGCGGAAGCAGGACGGCTCGTGGATGGAGCCGTTCCGCCCCGACTCCTGGGGCGGCGTCTTCACCGAGGGCTCCGCGGGCACTGGACGTGGAGCGTCTTCCACGACCCGGCCGGGCTCGCCGCGCTCTTCGGCGGCGAGGCGAAGATGGCGGAGAAGCTCGACGCCGTGTTCGCCGCCGCGCCGACGAACGAGTACTCCTACTACGGCACGATGATCCACGAGATCGCGGAGATGGTCGTGGCCGACATGGGCCAGTACGCCCACGGCAACCAGCCCATCCAGCACATGATCTACCTCTACGACTGGGTCGGTCAGCCGTGGAAGGCGCAGTACTGGGCGCGCCAGACGATGCACCGCATGTACCGGCCCGGCCCCGGCATGTACTGCGGCGACGAGGACAACGGCCAGACCTCGGCCTGGTTCGTGATGTCGGCGATGGGCTTCTACCCGGTCGCCCCCGGCACGGGCCAGCTCGCCCTCGGCTCGCCCCTCTTCGAGCGCGTCACGCTGAAGCTCGAGAACGGAAAGACGTTCACCGTCGAGGCGAAAGGCAACTCGCCGACGAGCGTCTACGTCCAGGCGGCGCGGCTGAACGGGAAGGACCTCTCGCGCAACTGGATCGAGTACGGCGAGGTGATGGCGGGCGGCACGCTGTCGTTCGACATGGGAGCGCGGCCGAACGAGACGCGCGGCACGCGGCCTGTGGACCGTCCCTACTCGATGAGCCTCGACCCGGCCGCGCGCTGAGCCGGGATCACGCCTCGAAGACGTCGCTCTTCCACAGCTTCTGGTCCCCGAGCGAGGTGTAGAAGCCCCAGGCGGCGAGGGCGGCCACCAGGCCGAAGACGAAAACGGCCGCGTTCGCGTACCAGCTCGAGAGGCTCGCCGGCACCGGGACCGTCAGCAGCAGGTTCGCCGAGAGGAGCCCGGCGGCGAGGGTCACGAGGCCGAACCGCGCCACGGCCACGAAGGCGATCGTGTACACCGCGACGAGGAAGGGCGCCTCGAGCCTCACGTACTGGCTGGCCAGGATCTGCTGGAGCGAGAAGAGCAGCACGAACGCCGTGCCCGCGAGCCACGTGCGGCGGAGCAGCGCGCGGAGCAGGAACGCGGCGAAGAAGAAGATGAGGGTGCCGCTGATCGACCCGATCAGGAGGACGAACGCCATGCCGACCCCGCGCCGCCCGCCGAGGAGGTAGCCGGAGTAGCCGAGCTGCGGCGAGGCGCCCTGGCCCTGGACGAGCAGGACGAAGACGTGCAGCAGCAGGGCCCACAGGAGCCCGAGCAGGACGCCGGAGAGCAGGTCGCGGCCGACGAGCGGATCGCGGACGCGCCCGCCGAGGAGGCGGGTCCACGAGATGAGCGCCTGCGGCCAGTGCTTGCGCACGTACGGCTCGAGCGCGAGGTACAGCAGCCACGTGATCGCCGCCCCGAAGAGGGCGTGACCGGTCGCGAGGAACAGCAGGCCGACCTCGTCGGTCGCCAGCGAGTGGTGGGCGCGGCAGACCCACACGGCGAGCTGCAGGCCGAACACGACGGCCCCGAGCCGGAGGGCGCCCCTCCGGTCCGCGCGGCCGCTCGCGTGGTTGCGCCGCGCGAGCAGGACCGCCGCCGCGACGACGAGGACGCCGACCGCGAGGCCGATCGCTCCCCCCACCTTCTCCCGCGCGGACCGGGTGTCGGGCTGCATGCGGTACGGGTTCGTCCAGGGGCCCACGAGCTGGAAGTAGACGGCCTTCCCGCGGAAGGCCGCCGCCTCGACGCGGAGCGGCAGCGAGCCGCCGGGCCAGGTGCCCGTCCAGGCCGCGCGGGTGTCGGCCGCGGCGAGGGAGTTCCACTGCGGAGTCGCGGGCTGGAACAGGCGGCGGTCGAGGTCCGCGGCGGCGAAGAGCGCGTCCCAGTCGGGGGCGGGGGCCGGGGTCGCCTGCGGCTCCTCCCGCTCCGGCGGGAGCACCTGCAGGAAGTTGAGGCGCCCCCGCGCGTCGAGGCCGACGTTGACCATTCCCGACTCGACCGCGGGCGGCTCCCAGACGTCGACGATGCCGGGCGTGAGCGAGTCGCCGCTCGGGCTTGGGTTCGTGAGCCGGCGCGGGCTCGTGCGGTACCAGAAGTAGACGACGGGCGGGCGGCCGGCGAGCAGGCGGTTCCAGTCCGGCCGCGAGCCCCACGCCCGCTCGAGGTGCCGGATGAGGTCGCGCTCCTGGCCGAAGCCGAACGCGCTGTCGTACGGCGCGTCGGAGTAGCCGAGCCGCCCCAGGATCTCGACGGCCCGGGCCTGCAGGGCCTCGGGCGGCTGCACGCCGACGCGGTCGAGCCCGCCGACGCGGACCGCGATCGCGAGGATGGCGCCGAGGCTGAGGACGACGGCGGCGAGAGCGGCGAGGGCCACGCGCGGGCGCAGCCCCGTGGTCCGCCCCGCCTCCGCGACGACCTCGGGCGACGGCGTCTCTCCCGCGGCGAGAGCGGCCGCGAGCGGGTCCCCGCCGGGGAGGGCGGCCGCGACGGCGAGGGCGGACCGCGGTCGCTTGTCCGGCTCCGGCTCCAGGCACCACAGGATCGCCCGCTCCACCGCGGGGTCCAGGTCGCGGACGACCGACGACGGGCTCTCCGGCTTCGTGCCGCTGCGGTCGGCGAGCGCGCCGGCGAGCTTGCGGGCGTCGAACGCGCGGCGTCCGGTGAAGGTCTCGTAGAGGACGAGGCCGAGCGCGTAGAGGTCGCTCTTCACCGTGACCTCGGCTCCCGCGAGCTGCTCCGGCGACATGTAGCTCGGTGTGCCGCTGCGCAGGTCTCTCTCCGGCACCTGGTCGGCGAAGACCGCGAGGCCGAAGTCGGTGATGACGACCTCGCCCTGGCGGTCGAGCATCACGTTGGCGGGCTTGAGGTCGCGGTGGAGGACGCCCTTCTCGTGCGCCGCGGCGAGGCCGGCGCAGATGCGGCGGGCGACGTCGAGCGCCTTGTCCGGGGGCAGCCGCCCGATGCGCTTGAGCAGCGAGGAGAGGTCCTCCCCGTCGACGTACTCCATCGAGAGGAACGTCCGGCCCTCGGCCTCGCCGATGTCGTAGACGCGGCACACGTTGCGGTGCGACACCCGCCGGGCGATCCGCACCTCGTTCCGGAAGCGCGCGAGCATCTCCTCGCCGACCGCGGCCTCGGGGAGGAACTTGAGGGCGACGGGCTGCGACAACGTGAGGTCGTCGGCCCGGTACACCTCGCCCATGCCCCCGCGCCCGAGGAGGGCCACGATCCGGTACCGCCCGGCGAGGATGGTGCCCGGCACGAAGCGGGGCTCCTCGGCGCCGCCCGGCCCGGAGGCGGAGGTCCGGTGCGAGGTCGGCGGGCGCGACTGTCCCGCGGGACGCGGCGAGCTGAGCGTGGGCAGATCGTCCGCGGCCGCGCTCCCGCAGGCCCCGCAGAAGCGCTGGCCCGGCGGCAGGACCGCCCCGCAGGACGCGCACTCGTTCCGGCTGGTCTCGGGCATCTCCCCGCGCTCCGTCCTCGGCCTCGTGCGCCCCTTCGTCGGTTCGTCCGAAGGATCGATGTTACGTCGCCGCGTCCCGGCGCCGCTCCTGTTCGCAGGCGCTGAAATCTGATATATCAGTTGCCCGTGGCCTCGCCCTCGAGCCCGCTCGTCCTGAAGCCCCTGCGCGAGCAGGTCTACGAGCACCTGCGGCTCCTGATGGCCCGGGGCGACCTGCGGCCCGGCGGCTATCTCGACCTCGGCGCCCTCGAGGCCCGCCTCGGCGTGAGCCGGACGCCGCTGCGCGACGCGCTCCTGCAGCTCGAGTCGGAGGGCTTCGTCGCGATCCTGCCCCGCCGCGGCGTCCAGGTCCGGGCCCTGACCCGGGACGACGTCCGCCACGTCTACGAGATCGTCGGCGCCCTCGAGGGCGCGGCCCTCCTCGCCGCCTTCCCCCGCCTCGGCCCGCCCGCGGCGGCCCGCCTGCGCTCGCTCAACCGCGAGATGCGCGAGGCGGTGAAGGCCGGCGACTTCGACCGCTACTACGAGCGGAACCTCGCCTTCCACGACGTCTTCCTCGACCGGTGCGACAACGAGCGGCTCGTCCGGCTGGTGCGCACGCTGAAGCAGCGGCTCTACGACTGGCCGCGGCGGCGGGGGTTCGTGAAGGCCTGGGAGACGGCCTCGGTCGGCGAGCACGCCGCCTTCGCGCGCCTCGTCGCGGAGGGCGACGCGCGGGGCGCGGCCGACCACCTGCGCGACGTGCACTGGTCCTACGACGTGCAGCGGCGCTTCATCGAGCAGTACTACTTCGCCGAGGACGAAGGCGCCGCGGCAGGCGGCCGGCGATGACGGGCCGGGCGGAGGTCCCGGGCCGCGTCTTCGACGTCCAGCGCTACTCGCTCCACGACGGCCCCGGCATCCGCACGACCGTCTTCCTCAAGGGCTGCCCCCTCGCGTGCCTCTGGTGCCACAACCCGGAGAGCCAGTCGTTCGCACCCGAGGTGCTCGTCACCGCGGAGCGCTGCCTCTCCTGCGGGACCTGCGCCACGGCGTGCGAGCACGGCGCGCCGCCCCCGGGCGACGCCCGGTGCACCGCCTGCGGAGCCTGCGTCGAGGCGTGCCCGGCGGGGGCGCGGCGCCTGGCCGGCCGCGAGACGACCGTCGCCGAGGTGATGCGCGAGGTCCTGCGCGACCGCGTCTTCTACGACGACTCGGGGGGCGGGGTCACCTTCTCGGGCGGCGAGCCGCTCGCCCAGCCGGCGTTCCTCGAGGCGCTCCTCGACGCCTGCCGCACGGCCGGGATCCACACGGCCGTCGACACCTGCGGCTTCGCCCCCCGCCACCGGCTGATGGCCCTCGCTCCGCGCGTCGACCTCTTCCTCTTCGACGTCAAGCTCGTCGACGACGCGCGCCACCGCGCGCTCACCGGCGTGCCCTCGACGCCGATCCTCGCCAACCTGCGCGCGCTGGCCGCGGCGGGCGCCGCGGTCTGGATCCGCGTACCGGTCGTGCCGGGGCTCACCGACGCCGAGGACGACCTCTCGGCCGCGGCCGACCTCGTCGCGGCGCTGCCCGGCGCACACCGCGTCAGCCTTCTCCCCTACCACCGGACCGGCGCGGCCAAAGCCCGGCGGCTGGGGCGCGCCCGGCCGGACCTCGACGCCGAGCCGCCGCCGCGCGCGCGGCTCGAGGAACTCGCCGCGATCTTCCGCGAGCGCGGCCTCGTCACGAACATCGGAGGCGCACCGTGAACTCCCGCACCCAGGCCCTTCGCCGGCGCAGCCTCGACGCGCGGCCCACCATCTCCGCCGAGCGCGCCCTCCTCCTCACCCGCTTCTACCGCGAGAACGACGGCCGGTGGTCGATCCCGGTGACCCGCGCCCGCGCGTTCCTCGACCTCTGCCGGAAGAAGACGATCTTCCTCGGCGAGGGCGAGACGATCGTCGGCGAGCGCGGCCCCGCGCCGAAGGCGGTGCCGACTTTCCCCGAGCTGACGTGCCACAGCCTCGAGGACCTGCGGATCCTCGACTCGCGGCCGAAGACGAGCTACGCGGTCCCTCCCGAGGTGATCGAGGCCTACGAGCGCGAGGTGATCCCCTACTGGCGCGGCCGGTCCCTCCGCGACCGGCTCTTCGAGGCGCTGCCGCCCGAGTGGCACGCGCTCTACGAGGCGGGGCTGTTCACGGAGTTCATGGAGCAGCGCGCCCCGGGCCACACGGTGCTCGACGACAAGATCTACCGCCGCGGGCTCCTCGACTTCCGGAGAGACATCGCGGCCGCGCTCGAGGCCCTCGACTACCGCGGCGACCCCGAGGCGTGGGCGAAGCGCGAGGAGCTCCTCGCGATGGACGTCTCCTGCGAGGCGGTGATCGTCTTCGCCGCGCGACACGCGGAGGAGGCCCGCCGGCTCGCCGGCGAGGAGGCCGACGCGGCGCGCCGGGCGGAGCTCCTGAAGATCGCCGGGACCTGCGAGCACGTGCCGGCCCGCGCGCCGCGCGACTTCCCGGAGGCGCTCCAGTCCTACTGGTTCTGCCACCTCGCGGTCATCACGGAGCTGAACGGCTGGGATTCCTTCAACCCCGGCCACCTCGACCAGCACCTCGTCCCGTTCTACGAGCGCGGCCTCGCCGACGGCTCGCTCACGCGCGAGAGCGCCCGCGAGCTCCTCGAGTGCTTCTTCGTCAAGTTCAACAACCACCCGGCGCCGCCCAAGGTCGGGGTGACGGCGGCCGAGAGCGGGACGTACACCGACTTCGCGAACATCAACCTCGGCGGGCTGCTCGCCGACGGCGCGGACGGGTCGAACGAGCTGTCGCACCTCCTGCTCGAGGTGATCGACGAGATGCACCTGCTGCAGCCGTCGTCGAACCTCCAGCTCTCGCGCAAGACGCCCGACGCGCTGCTGAAGCACGCGCTCCGGGTCGTGCGGAACGGCTACGGCTTCCCGTCGCTCTTCAACGCCGACGCGGTCGTCGAGGAGCAGCTTCGCCAGGGCAAGTCGCTCGAGGACGCGCGGGCCGGCGGCTGCTCCGGCTGCGTCGAGACCGGGGCGTTCGGCAAGGAGGCCTACGTCCTCACCGGCTACTTCAACCTGCCGAAGGTGCTCGAGCTCGCCCTCCACGACGGCGTCGACCCGCGCAGCGGGCGGCGGCTGGGGCCGTCGACCGGCGCGGCGGCGTCGCTTTCGTCCTTCGACGCGGTGTTCGCCGCGTTCGGCGCGCAGATGCGCCACGCCCTCGACGTGAAGATCGCCGGCAACGAGCTGATCGGCCAGATGTACGCGCGGCTCATGCCCGCGCCGTTCCTCTCGGTGCTCACCGACGACTGCATCCGCCGCGGCCGCGACTACAACGCGGGCGGAGCGCGCTACAACAACACCTACGTCCAGGGCGTCGGCATCGCGAGCCTGACCGACGCCCTCGCGGCCGTCCGCGCGGTGGTGTTCGAGGAGCGGCGGCTCTCGCTCACGGAGCTCGTCGCCGTCCTCGACGCGGACTTCGCGGGCCAGGAGGAGCTCCGGGCGCGGCTCGTCCACCGGGCGCCGAAGTACGGCAACGACGACGACCGCGCCGACGAGCTGATGCGGCGGGCGTTCGCCGCGTTCTTCGATGCGGTGGACGCCCGCCCGTGCGCGCGCGGCGGAGCCTACCGCATCCAGATGCTGCCGACCACGTGCCACGTCTACTTCGGCTCGGTGACCGGCGCCACCCCCGACGGACGGCGCGCGGGGCTCCCGCTCTCCGAGGGCATCTCCCCCGTCCAGGGCGCGGACCGGCGGGGGCCGACGGCCGTCGTCCGCTCCGCGGCGAAGATGGACCACGTCCGGACGGGCGGCACGCTCCTCAACATGAAGTTCTCGCCCTCTCTCCTCGAGGGCGACCTCGGCATCGACCGCCTGGCCCAGCTCGTCCGCGGCTACTTCAAGATGGACGGCCACCACGTGCAGTTCAACGTGGTGCGGGCGGCGACCCTGCGCGAGGCCCAGGCGCGGCCCGAGGCGCACCGCGACCTGATCGTCCGCGTGGCCGGCTACAGCGACTACTTCTGCGACCTCTCGGCCGCGCTGCAGGAGGAGATCATCGCCCGCACCGAGCACGAGGGCTTCGCGTGAGGGCGGCCGCCGTCCTCGCGGCGCTCCTCGCCGCGCCGGCACCCCCCGCCGGCTCCGTCGCGGCGGACCCGCCGGCGGGCCGACGCCCGCTCGTGACCGACTACGCCTCCGCCGTGATCGGCCCGCCGCCTTACGCCCTCGGCCTCGACCCCTTCTACCGCAAGCACGCGGACGCGCTCGGCATCCCCGTCGTGTCGTCCGCGAAGGCCCCCGACGCGGCGCTCCTCGTCGCCCGCGACGTCGTCGTCCACATGCTCGCGCGGCGGCCCGACGTGCGCGGGGCCCTCGTCGCCCGCGGCTGGCGCATCACGGTGATGGCGCAGAGCGAGCTCACCACGGACGTGCCCGAGCACCGCGACCTGAAGAGGCCGCCGCGCGAGGAGCTGACGGCGCAGGAGCAGGCGCGCTACGACCGGATCGAGCGCCTGACCGACCGGCAGTACTGGGACCGCCGCGCCCGCGGCCTCGGCGGCAACCCGACGAGCTGCGCCGAGGAGAACCTGCTCGGCTACCCCGGCACGCGCTACTACGGCGAGAACATCCTCGTCCACGAGTTCGCCCACGCGATGCACGCGGGGATCGCGGACGCCGACCCCGGCCTCTTCGCGGAGATCGCCCGCGCGTACGCGGAGGCGGTGCGGGCCGGCCTGTGGAAGGGCTCGTACGGCGCGACGAACGCGGAGGAGTACTGGGCCGAGGGCGTGCAGTTCTGGTTCCACTCGAACTTCGAGTACCGCGACGGCGACCGCCGCGTGCTGACGCCCGACGACCTCCTGCGTTACGACCCGCGGCTCTACGAGCTCGTCGGCCGCGTCTACCTCGACCACCGGATCCCGGCCGACGTCTACTGCGGCCGGGAGATCCCGAACACCAGCCGGACGGGCGTGCAGAACGTCCTGGAGTAGGCGTCAGACTCTCCGGGACGGATTCCCGCAGAATGCCCGGAGTGACGCGGCTCACGGCGTGACGCCGCCCGATCGCGCCACGCTCGGTTCCTCCCTCCGCGCAAAGGTGGTGTCGCCATAGCACGACTCGGTGTCTCAGTCCTGATGGTCCTCACGGCCGCGATCGCGGCGTGCGGAGGCGGGAGTCCCACGGACGCGAGTGACGGCTCCCCGGCGGGGTCCGGCAGCAGCTCGACCGGCGCCGCGACGATGTACGTGGACAGCCGGATCGGTTCCTCGACCTGCGCGGACTACTCGGCGTCGTCCCGCAGCTGCGGGGGCGGCTCGGCCCGCGCCTTCCGCTCGCTCCAGGGCGCCGCCGAGTCGGCGGGGCCCGGCGACGTCGTCCACGTCCGGCAGGGCACCTACACGGAGCGGCTCATCCCGGCCCGCTCGGGCACCGAGACGCAGCCCGTCACCTGGGCCGCCGCCCCCGGCGAGACGGTCACCCTCACCGGCGGCGACGAGCCGGCCATCTACCTCAAGGGCCGCTCGTACGTGGTCATCGACGGCTTCACGGTGACGAACGTCGTGGGCTGGGCCCGCCTCGAGGACTCGGACTACAACACGTTCACCCACAACCGCTGCTCGAACGCGACGGCCAGCGGCACGACGGCGAGCGTCAAGCTCGTCCGCAGCCGCTACAACCGGATCCTCGACAACACCTTCGAGGAGGGCACCGACAACGTCGTGATCCAGGAGTCCGATCGCAACCTCGTCCGGGGCAACACGTTCAAGGGCGCCCGGCACTCCCTCCTCAGCCTGCGGTGCGGGAACTACAACGTCGTCCGCGGCAACACGTTCTCGAACCCGACCCAGAAGGCCCTCGAGATCTACGACTGCGAGGGCGTCTCGGACGCCCCGGTGAAGCTCGACGCGACGAAGCGCAACCTCGTCGAGGGCAACGTGATCGCCGACACCCACCCGTCGACGGCCGACTACCGGTACAACGGGATCCAGTACGGCGGGCAGCAGGGCATCGTCCGCCGCAACGTCTTCAAGAACGACCTCGGCGGCGGCGTCAACTTCCAGTACTACTCCGACGAGTCTCTCTACAACAACCGCAACCGGGTGTACTTCAACACCTTCTACAACAACCGCTGCTACGCGATCGTCGGCAACAGCGGCAGCCGGTCCCAGTACTTCGACAACCGCGTGCGCGGAAACCTCCTCTACCGGAACACCGACTGCAACGGCGGCGGCGGGCAGGTGTCGGTGGCGGACGCCGGCACGGTCCTCCTCGAGGCGAATGCGCTCGCGACCGCCAGCCCGGGCTTCGTCGACGAGAACGGGGGCGACTTCCGCCTCGCCGCGGGCAGCCCGATGATCGACCAGGGCCCGTGGGTGACGACGACGACCGCCGCCGGGAGCGGCACCGACCTGCCGGTGTCCGACGCGAGCTGGTTCTACGACGGCTTCGGCATCCCGAGCGAGTCGGGCGACGAGATCCAGCTCGACGGCCAGCCGGAGGTCGCGCGCGTGACGTCGGTCGACCTCGCGGCGAATCGCCTGAAGCTCGACCGCTCGCTCACCTGGAAGGAGGGCCAGGGCGTGAGCCTCCGCTACGGGGGCGCCCGCCCGGACCCCGGCGCCTACGAGTCCGGCGTGCAGTAGGACGGCGGCCGGGCGGGTCAGAGCCGGAACGGCTCCGATCCGCCCGGGCCCTTGCGCCGGCGCAGCGTCTCGGTGGAGGCCGCGTCCGCCGCGAGCCACTCCAGGTAGGCCTCGGTCGCCATGGCCGGCAGCCGACGGATCCGGCGGAGCGCTTCGACGTCCTCCGGTGTCGTCACGATGCGGCTGAGGTCGAGAGGCTCAGAGCCGTCGGCGGACTTCATCCCACTCCCCCTCTCGGGACTAGTCGAAGAGCGCGTCGACGGCGAAGGTCCAGCCCGGCAGTGCCGGCTCGGCGACGGCGAACTCGCCGCGGCCGAACGTCGTCGGGACGTCCGGGCTCGTAGCACGGTACGCCCGGATGCGCCCCTCGCGGAGGACATCGACGTCCCACACCACGACGACTCCAGCCAGAAAACAGTCGGACCGCTTGGCGGCCAGCGCGCCATCGGAGGCCGGACCGTAGTCGTCCTCGCTTCTCACCTCGACCGCGAACACGGGAGCGCCAGCCAGGAACTTCGCGCCGGCAGGAGGGCCGACGTAGAAGGAGGCGTCGGGGCTGAACGACTTTCGGCCGGGGAGGTCGACGAGGTACCCGACGTTGTCCGTGTAGGCACGCCCCGCACGCGTGCGTCGCTCGTAGTCCCAGAGGCTCCGGTAGACCGCCGCCGCCGCGCGGCTCGGGAGGTCACCCGTAGGGGACATCACGACGATCTCCCCGGCCACGATCTCCGCCTTGCCGCCGACTCGGCGGAGCGCCTCGACCAGCTCGGCCGTCGAAGCCTGCACTGCCATCGCTGCCTGCCTCTCATGTCGAGGCTAAAGCTCTCACCGGCGGTGGTCAAGGGAGGTCCGCCGGGCCGCGCCACTCGCAGTCCACCGGGTCCGGCGTCCGTCGCCCGGCGCGTTCGTCCAGGGCGCGCTACTCTCGGAAGGGCTCCGCCGGACTCGTCAGCGCGTGCTCTCCCGCAGCCAGCGGTCGACGCTCTCGGCCGCGGAGCGGCCCTCGGCGATCGCCCAGACCACGAGCGACTGGCCGCGGCGCATGTCGCCCGCGGCGAAGATCCCGGGCACGCTCGTCTGCTTGCCCGGGCCGGCTTCCACGTTGCCGCGGGCGTCGAGCTTCACGCCGAGCTGCTCGATCAGGCCGCCTTTCTCGGGGCCGAGGAAGCCGAGGGCGAGGAGGACGAGCGTCGCCGGCCACGTCTTCTGCGTCCCCGGGACCTCGCGCGGGGCGAAGCGGCCCTTCTCGCTCACCCACTCGATCCCGACCGTCTCGATCTCCTTCACGCGGCCGTGGCCGTCGCCGACGAAGCGCTTCGTCTGGATGCAGAAGTGGCGCGGGTCGGCGCCGAAGCGCGCGGCCGCCTCCTCCTGCCCGTAGTCGACGCGGTAGACCTTCGGCCACTGCGGCCACGGGTTGTCGGGCGCCCGCTCCTGCGGCGGCCGCGGGAGGATCTCGAACTGCACGAGGCTGCGGCAGCCGTGGCGCAGCGACGTGCCGACGCAGTCCGTTCCGGTGTCGCCGCCGCCGATGACCACCACGTCCTGGTCCTTCGCCGAGAGGTGGCTTCCGTCCTGCAGGTTCGAGTCGAGGAGGCTCTTCGTGTTCCGGTGCAGGAACTCCATCGCGAGGTGGATGCCCGCGAGCTCGCGGCCCTCGACCTGGAGGTCCCGCGCCGCGGTCGCCCCGCCGCACAGCACGATCGCGTCGAACTCGGCCTTGAGCTTCTCGGCCGGGAGGTCGCGGCCGACGGCCGTGCCGGTCACGAACGCGATGCCCTCGGCGGCCAGCAGCGAGACGCGGCGCTCCACGACGCCCTTGTCGAGCTTCATGTTCGGGATGCCGTAGACGAGGAGGCCCCCGACGCGGTCCGCGCGCTCGAACACCGTCACCAGGTGGCCGGCGCGGTTCAGGAGGTCGGCGCAGGCGAGGCCGGCCGGGCCCGACCCGACGACCGCGACGCGCTTGCCGGTCCGCACCGCCGGCGGCCGCGGCACGACCCAGCCCTCGTCGAAGCCCTTGTCGACGATCGCGCACTCGATCGACTTGATCGTGACCGGCGGCTCGTTGATCCCGAGGACGCAGGAGCCCTCGCACGGCGCCGGGCACACGCGGCCGGTGAACTCCGGGAAGTTGTTCGTGAGGTGGAGCCGGTCGAGCGCTTCCTTCCAGCGTCCCTTGAAGACGAGGTCGTTCCACTCGGGGATGAGGTTGTGGATCGGGCACCCGGCGGCCATGCCGGCGATGAGGGTGCCGGTGTGGCAGAACGGCGTGCCGCAGTCCATGCAGCGGGCGCCCTGCTCACGCAGCTTCCTGACCGGGAAGTGCTCGTGGAACTCGTTCCAGTCGTTGACGCGGTCGAGCGGGCCGCGGTCCGCCGGCAGCTCGCGGGGGTACTCCAGGAAGCCGGTCGGCTTGCCCATGCTACTTGCCTCCGACGCGGGCCGCGTCCTGGGCGTTCTGCTCGAAGGCCGCCATCTCGGCCTCCTCCGGCGACAGGCCGGACTCGCGCATCTTCCTCTGCGCGTCGAGCACCCGCTTGTAGTCGTTCGGCACGACGCACACGAAGCGCGGGACGACGACGTCCCAGTCCACGAGCGCCTTCTGCGCCCGGGCGCTCCCGGTCAGCCGCGCGTGCCGGAAGACGAGGTCCTTCACGATCTCGATCTCGTCGGGCTCGTCGAGGATCCGCAGCGACACCATCTCCTTGTTGCAGCGCTTGGCGAAGTCGCGGTCGTCGTCGAGCACGTAGGCGATGCCACCGGTCATGCCGGCCGCGAAGTTGCGGCCGGTCCGGCCGAGCACGACGACCCGGCCGCCGGTCATGTACTCGCAGCCGTGGTCGCCCACCGCCTCGACGACGGCGTGGGCGCCGCTGTTGCGGACGGCGAAGCGCTCCCCCGCCGCGCCGTTGAAGAAGGCCTCGCCGCCCGTCGCACCGTAGAGCGCGACGTTGCCGACGATCATGTTCTGCTCGGGGACGAACGTCGACCCGCGGGGCGGGTAGACGACGATCCGGCCGCCGGAGAGCCCCTTGCCGACGTAGTCGTTCGCGTCGCCCTCGAGCGTCAGCGTGACGCCTCGCGGCACGAACGCCCCGAAGCTCTGGCCGGCCGAGCCCTGGAACGTGAGGGAGATCGTGTCGTCGGGCAGGCCGGCCGCGCCGTGACGGCGGGTCACCTCGCTGCCGAGGATCGTGCCGACGACGCGGTTGCGGTTCCGGATCGGAACGGTGGCCGCGACCTTCTCCCCGCGCTCGAGGGCGGGGCGGCACAGGTCGAGGAGCGTCGTCTTGTCGAGCGACTCCTCGAGGCCGTGCTCCTGCGCGATCTGGCAGTAGCGCCCGACGTCGGGCCCGACGTCCGGGCGGTGGAAGATCGGCGTGAGGTCGAGCCCCCGCGCCTTCCAGTGCGCGACCGCCTGCTCGGTCTCGAGGCAGTCCGTGCGGCCGACCATCTCCTCGATCCGGCGGAAGCCGAGGGCGGCCATGTGCTCGCGCACCTCGGCCGCGATGAACTTCATGAAGTTCACCACGTGGGCGGGGTCGCCCGCGAACTTCGCGCGCAGGCGCGGGTCCTGGGTCGCGACGCCGACCGAGCAGGTGTTGAGGTGGCAGGCGCGCAGCATGATGCAGCCGAGGACGACGAGGGGCGCCGTGGCGAAACCGAACTCCTCGGCCCCGAGGAAGGCCGCCACCACGACGTCGCGGCCGGTCTTGAGCTGGCCGTCCGTCTCCACCGCGATGCGGCTTCTCAGGTTGTTGAGGAGCAGCACCTGGTGCGTCTCGGCGAGGCCGAGCTCCCACGGCACGCCGGCGTGCTTGATGCTGCTGAGGGGCGAGGCGCCCGTGCCGCCGTCGTGGCCGCTGATGAGCACCACGTCGGCGTGCGCCTTCGCGACCCCCGCCGCGATCGTCCCGACCCCGACCTCGGAGACGAGCTTCACGCTGATGCGCGCGTGCTCGTTCGCGTTCTTGAGGTCGTGGATGAGCTCGGCGAGGTCCTCGATCGAGTAGATGTCGTGGTGGGGCGGCGGCGAGATGAGGCCGACGCCGGGGGTCGAGTGGCGGACCTTCGCGATCCAGGGGTAGACCTTGCGGCCGGGGAGCTGCCCGCCCTCGCCGGGCTTCGCTCCCTGGGCCATCTTGATCTGCAGCTCCTTCGCGTGGACGAGGTACAGGCTCGTCACGCCGAAGCGGGCGGAGGCGACCTGCTTGATGGCGCTGTTCTTCGAGTCGCCGTTCGGCTCCGGCACGTAGCGGGCCGGGTCCTCGCCGCCCTCGCCGGTGTTGCTCTTGCCGCCGATGCGGTTCATCGCGACCGCGAGCGCCTCGTGCGCTTCCTTGCTGATGGAGCCGTACGACATCGCTCCCGTCTTGAAGCGCTTCACGATCGACTCGACGGGCTCGACCTCCTCGAGCGGCACCGGCTCTCCGGCCGGCTTGAGCTTCATCAGGCCGCGCAGGGTGTAGTGCTCGCGGCTCTGCCCGTCGACGAGCCGCGTGTACTCCTGGAAGCGGGCGTAGTCGCCGGTGCGGCACGCGTACTGGAGGCGGTGGATCGTCTCGGGGTTGAACAGGTGCCGCTCGCCGTCGTGGCGCCACTTGTACTGCCCGCCGCCGTCGAGGTCGGGGAGCGGGGCGCTCGGGGCGAACGCCTGGGCGTGGCGCCGGCGCGCCTCCTCGGCGATCACGTCGACGCCGATGCCGCCGATGCGCGAGGGCGTTCCCGCGAAGTAGCGCTCGACGACGGGGCGGTCGAGGCCGATCGCCTCGAAGATCTGCGCCCCGCAGTAGCTCTGGATCGTGGAGATCCCCATCTTGGAGATCACCTTCACGACGCCCTTGTTGAGGGCCTTGATGTAGTTCTTGACCGCGTGCTCCTCGTCGACGCTCGGCAGCAGGCCCTGCCGCCCGAGGTCGTGGAGCGTCTCGAAGGCGAGGTACGGGTTCACGGCGCCCGCCCCGTAGCCGATGAGGAGCGCCAGGTGGTGCACCTCGCGCGGCTCGCCGCTCTCGAGCACGAGGCCCACGCGGGTGCGCGTGCCCTCGCGGATCAGGTGGTGGTGGACGCCGGCCACCGCGAGCAGCGCCGGCGCCGGGGCGAGCTCCGCGCTCACCCCCCGGTCGGAGAGGACGACGACGTTGATGCCGTCGCGGATCGCCTGGGACGCCTGGCGACACGCCTCGGCCAGCGCGCGCTCGAGGCCGGGGCCGCCCTCGGCCGCCCGGTAGAGGATCGGGATCGTGCGCGAGCGGAAGGCCCACGCCCCCGAGCGCCCCTTGGGCGAGTCGAGGCGGCGGAGCTTCTCGAGCTCGTCGTTCGTGAGGATCGGGGTCGGCAGCTTGATCTGGTGCGCGCTCCGCGGGGTCGGCTCGAGGAGGTTCCCCTCCGGGCCGATCGTCGTGTCGACCGCCATCACGATCTCCTCGCGGATGGCGTCGAGCGGCGGGTTCGTCACCTGGGCGAAGAGCTGCTTGAAGTAGTTGTAGAGGAGCTGCGGCTTGTCCGACAGCACCGCGAGCGGGGTGTCGTTGCCCATCGCCCCGACCGGCTCGACGCCGTCGCGGGCCATCGGCACGAGGAGCTGCTCGAGGTCCTCGCGGGTGTAGCCGAAGGCGAGCTGCCGCTGCTTCACCGTCTCGTGGTCCACGCCGTGGACCTCGGGCGACTCGGGGACGTCCTGGAGGCTCACGAGGTTGTCGCGCAGCCACAGGGAGTACGGCTTCTCGTTCGCGGTGCGGAGCTTGATCTCCTCGTCCGCGACGATGCGGCCCTCCTCGGTGTCGACCAGGAACATGCGGCCGGGCTGCAGGCGCCCCTTGTGCTCGATCCGGTCGGCCGGGATGTCGAGGACGCCGACCTCGGAGGCCACCACGACGAGCCCGTCCTTCGTGACCCAGTAGCGCGAGGGGCGCAGGCCGTTGCGGTCGAGGGTCGCCCCGATGCGGACGCCGTCGGTGAAGCCGATCGAGGCCGGGCCGTCCCACGGCTCCATCAGGCACGAGTGGTACTCGTAGAAAGCCTTCTTCTTCTCGTTCATCGACTCGTGCCCGGCCCACGGCTCCGGGATCATCATCATCATCGCGTGCGTCAGCGGCCGGCCCGCGAGGACGAGGAGCTCGAGCACGTTGTCGAACATCGCCGAGTCGCTGCCCTCGGTGTCGACGACCGGCAGGATCTTCCGCAGGTCGTCGCCGAAGAGCTTCGACGAGAAGAGGCTCTCGCGCGCGTGCATCCAGTTGACGTTGCCGCGCAGCGTGTTGATCTCGCCGTTGTGCGAGATGTAGCGGTACGGGTGGGCCCGGGCCCAGTTCGGGAACGTGTTCGTCGAGAAGCGCGAGTGGACCATGGCGAGGGCCGACTCGACGCGCGGGTCGACGATGTCCGGGAAGTAGAGCGGGAGCTGGGGCGCGATCAGCATTCCCTTGTAGACGAGCGTCCGGTGGGACAGGCTCGGCACGTAGAAGATGCCCTTCGACGGGATCTCCGACGCGCGCACCGCGTTCTCGATGCGGCGGCGCAGCACGTAGAGCTTCCGCTCGTAGTCGAGGTCGTCCTCGCACGACTCGGGCCGGCCGAAGAAGCCCTGCCGCATGAACGGCTCGGCCGCGCGGGCGGTGGCCCCGAGCGGTCCGTTGTCGGTCGGCACCGTGCGCCAGCCGAGGAACTGGACGCCCTCTTCGGCGGCGATCCTCTCGACGATCTCCTCGCACGCGCGGCGGTCGGCCCCGTCCGTCGGCAGGAAGAAGAGGCCGCCGCCGTAGCTCCCCGCCTCGGGCAGGCGGAAGCCGGCCTCGCCGCAGGCCTCGGCGAGGAAGCCGTGCGGCATCTGCACGAGGATGCCCGCCCCGTCGCCCGTGTTCTTCTCGCAGCCGCACGCGCCGCGGTGCTCCAGGTTCAGGAGGACCCGCACCGCCTGGTCGACGATCGAGTGCGACCTGCGCCCGTGCGCGTCGACCACGAAGCCGATGCCGCAGGCGTCGTGCTCGAAGCGAGGGTCGTACAGGCCCTGCGCGCGAGGACTGGACACGTGTGCCATCTGCGAGCGTCCCTCCCGGCCCGGAACTGGCGCCGCGCGCCCGCTGCCGGGCCGGCCGCGCCGATGTGGAAAACGAGGATGGTACCCCGGCGGCGCGCCTTTGTGGGCCGGAGCCTCCGCCCCCGGATCACGCGCGCGGACGATGGGCCCGAGAGAGGCGCGTCATGGATCGGCGGCCGCCGACTGGCTCAGCCGGCGAGGGCGCCGCGCACGGCGTCGAGGAGCTCCGCCCGCGTGAACGGCTTCCCGAGGAGGGGCACCTCCTCGCCCCCGAGGCCGCTCCTCTCGATCACGTCGGCGGTGTAGCCGGACGTATAGAGCACACGGAGCCCGGGACGCAGCGCGCGCAGGCGCTCGGCGAGCTCGGGGCCGCCCGCGCAGGGCATGACGACGTCGGTCACGACGAGGTCGAGCGGGCCGTCGTGGCGGCGGGCGCGCTCGAGGGCGGATCCGCCGTCCGACGCGGCGAGCACGGTGTAGCCGGCGTCCGACAGCATCTCCACGACGAGCTCGCGCAGCGCCTCCTGGTCCTCGGCGACGAGGATCGTCTCCGTCCCGCCGCACGCGGCGGGCGCCGCGGCGGCCTCGGGCGGCGCGGCCGACTCGGCGAGGGGCAGGTGCACCGTGAACTCGGTGCCGTGCCCGCGCTCGCTGCGGACCGAGACGTGGCCCCCGCTCTGCCGCACGACGCCGTACGCGGTCGAGAGGCCGAGCCCCGTCCCGCGGCCCTCCGGCTTCGTCGTGAAGAACGGCTCGAACAGGTGGCCCAGCACCTCCGGGTCGATCCCGGTCCCGGTGTCGCGGACCGAGAGCGCGGCGTAGCGGCCCGGGGCCATCCCGGGCCGCGAGGCCACGAACGCCGCGTCGGCGTCGATCCGCCGCGTCGCGATCGTCAGCCGCCCCCCCGAGGGCATCGCGTCCCGCGCGTTCAGGGCGAGGTTCACGAGGACCTGCCCGATCTGCGCGGCGTCGGCGTCGACGGGCACCGCCTCGCCGGCGAGGGACGTCTCGACCTCGACGTCCTCGCCGATGAGCCGCCGCAGCATCCGCAGCGTGTCCGAGACGACGTCGTTGAGGTCGACCCGCACGAGCCGCAGCGGCTGGCGGCGCGAGAACGCGAGGAGCTGGCGCGTGAGGGCGGCCGCCCGCTCGGCGGCGGCGAGCATGTGGGCGATGCGGTCCTGCACCGCCGGCTGATCCGCGGCGAGCGACTGCGCCATCTCGCCGTGGCCGTGGATCACGGCCAGCAGGTTGTTGAAGTCGTGGGCGACGCCGCCCGCGAGGCGGCCGACGGCCTCCATCTTCTGCGCCTGGGCGAGCTGCGCCTGCAGGCTCCTCTCCTCCGTCACGTCGACGAAGGACACGAGCACCCGGTCGAGCGTCTCCTCGCACCCGGGGACGACGGAGAGGCTCAGGCTCACGATCCGCCGCGCGCCGTGCGCGTCGCGGATCGGCAGCTCGAGGTCGATGCGCGTCGCGCCCTCCGCGAGGGCCACCATCTCCTCGCGGAAGACCGGGTAGGACGCCTCGTCGAAGTAGCGCTCGAGGCTGCCGAGGAGGTCCGCCTTCCGCTCCACGCCGAAGACGCGCAGGCTCGTCTCGTTCACGTCGAGGACGCGCACGCGGCACGCGAGGTCGAGCAGGTCCTCCGGGTGGGCGTCGAGGTGCGCCGCCCAGTCGGTCACGCCGGCCGCGCGCAGCTCCTCCAGGCGCTCGCGCACGGCCGAGAAGTCCTCCTCCCAGATCGACACGGGAGACTGCTCGAAGAGCGTGCGGTAGCGCTCGCTGCTCTGCCGCAGCAGGGCCTCGCTGCGGCGCACCGCGTCGCCCGCGCGACGCTTCTCCTGGCGGGTCCGCGCGAGGTCGAGCGCGGCGACCACGGCTCTCGGGAGGCGCGCCGGGCGGTCCTTCACCACGTAGTCCCAGGCGCCCGCCTTCATGCACTCGACGGCCGTCTCCTCGTTCGTGGAGCCGGTGCAGACGAGGAATGGGATCTCCGGTGCCTCCGAGCAGCACACCTCGAGCGCGGCCATGCCCCCGAAGCCCGGGATCGAGTAGTCGGAGAGGACGACGTCGGGGGCGAAGTCGACGAGGGCCGCGCGCAGGTCGCGCTCGGTCTCCACCCGGCGCCACTCCACCGCCACCCCGGCCCGCCGCATCTCGGCGACGGCCAGCACGGCGTCGTGCTCCGAGTCCTCGACGACCAGGAGCCGGAGCGGCGTCTCGGCGGGGGCCGCGGCGATCACGAGAGGGGCCCGGCCGCGGCCGGCAGGCGGAAGTAGAAGCTCGCACCGCGGCCGGGCTCGGCCTCGGCCCACGTCCGCCCGCCGTGGCGCGCAACGATCCGGTGGACGAGGGCGAGCCCGACGCCCGTGCCCTCGAACTCCTCCTGCCGGTGGAGCCTCTGGAAGGCTCCGAACAGCCGGCCGGCGCATTTCGGGTCGAAGCCGACCCCGTCGTCGGAGACGCGGTACACGCGATCCTCCCCTTCTTCCCAGCCGTCGACCCGCACGTGGGCGGGATCGCGGCCCCTGGTGAACTTCACGGCGTTCGACAGGAGGTTCGTCCATACCTGCCGGAAGAGCGCGTGGTCGACCCCAGCGGCCGGCAGCTCCCCGATCGAGAGCTCGACCGTCCGGCCGGCATCGGCCGTCTCGACGCGCAGCGGCTCGAACGCCGCGCGCACGAGCGCGGCCATGTCCGTGGGCACGGGGTGCAGCGCGCAGCGGCTCGCCCGCGACAGCCGGAGGAGGTCCTCGATGAGACGGCTCATGCGGCTCGCCTCGCCGCGGAGCCCCGCGAGAAGCCGGCCGATCTCCGAGTCGTTCTCTCCCGGCAGGAGCTCCTGGAGCATCCGCGAGTAGCCGTCCACCACCCGCAGCGGCGCGCGCAGGTCGTGGGACACGGAGTACGAGAACGCCTCGAGCTCGGCGTTCGCCTCCTGCAGCGCCGCGGTGCGCGAACGGACGCGGTCCTCGAGCTCCGCGTTCAGGGCGCGCAGCGCGTCCTGCGCGCGCTTCCGCTCGATCAGGTCGACGACGTTCGAGAGGAGCTCGTCGATGACACCGACGTCGGCGGCGGTGTAGTCCCGGGGCTTGTTGCCGACGCCCATGATCGCGACGACCGCGCCGTCGCGGACGACGGGGACGGTCGCCTCGCGGGTCACGACGGCGTGGCCCGCGGGCAGCCCGTGGCGGCCCTCGAGGGAGGCGTAGTCGTTGTGGACGACGGGCATGCCCCGGCGCACGCAGTCGGCCCAGACCCCGGCCTCCGCGATCGGATAGTGCGCCCCCTTCCCCTCGGCCGTGCACATCCCGGCGAGGGTGCGCGTCGACCAGGTCTGCAGGGTCAGCGCCTGCTGATCCTCGTCCACGAGGTGGAAGAAGCCGATCGAGCTGTCGGTGAGCCGCTCCGCCGCGTCGAGAGCGATCTGGACGAGGTCGTCGAGCGTCGCGGTGCCGGCGAGGTCCGCGATCCGCAGCCGCGTCCGCAGGAGGTCCTCGGTCTTCAGCCGCTCGCTGATGTCCGTGACGATGTTGGCCAGGCACTCCGGCCGGCCGTCGGCGCCGGCGATCGTGAAGAGCTCGTGCTGGGCGGGACGCCGGTGCCCGCGCAGGCCGACGAGGGCGGCCTCGGCGTGCACGCGGCCCTCGCGCAGGAGCTCCGGGATCACCGCGCTCTCGAACTGCCGTCCGCTCTCGGGCTCGAGGAAGCGCGCCACCGGCTCGCCCACGACCTCGCTCGGGCGGGCCGCCTCGATCATGGCGCACAGGGCGGGGTTGGCGTAGATGAGCCGCCCGGACAGGTCGGCGATGCCGAGGCCGTTGGCGGCGGTGTCGGCGAAACGGAGGAGGAGCTCGCGCGATACGGGCCGATCGAGCGTGGGCGGGGCGAACGACGACGTTGGACCGCCCGGCGGGGGAAGGTCAGAGTCGGCCGCTTGATCCTCGTCGCGCGCGTCCATGACGCCGCCGGAGGTCACTGTCCGGCGGCTCGACACACGGTGTCCATGATGCATCCGCACTAGCCGGTCCGGCCGGGAGGCCGGCGGCCGCGCGGAGGCGTCTGAGCCGTTCGGCGGCGGGTCTTAAGCGCTCGGCTCCGTGAAGAACGCCTTGTGAAGAGCGTGCACGGCGCGCTCGGAGTCCTGCTCCTCGACCACCACCGAGATGTTCACGTCGGAGGCGGCGAAGGAGATGAGGACGACGTTCACGTCGCTGAGCGCGTCGAAGATCCGGCTCGCGAGCCCGGCGTAGCGGAAGAAGCCGCGGCCGACGAGGGCCACGATCGCCATGTCGCGCAGGATGCGGACCTCGCCGAGCTTCGCGAGCTCGGCCTTGATCTCCTGGAGGTGCTCGGAGTCGTCGATCGTGACCGAGACCGAGATCTCCGAGGTCGCGACGAGGTCGACCGGGGTGGAGTGTCGCTCGAAGACGTCGAACACCCGCGACATGAAGCCGGCGGCCATCAGCATGCGCGGCTGGGTGACCGTGAGGACGGTGATGCCGCCGCGGTGGACGACGGCGGCCGGGCCCGACGGGCCGAGGTTCTCCTGCGGGCTCACGAGCGTGCCCGACGCCTCGGGCTCGTTCGTGTTCAGCACGCGCACGGGGATGCCGCGCTCGACGGCGGGCTGGATCATCACCGGGTGGAGGATCTTCGTGCCGAAGTACGCGAGCTCGGCCGCCTCCTCGGGCGAGACCTGCGGGATGACCTTCGACCCCGGCGCGAGCTTCGGGTCGACGGTCGTCATGCCCTCGGTCTCGGTCCAGATCTGGATCTCCTCGGCCCCGAGCGTCGCGCCGAGGATGGCGGCGGTGCCGTCGGCGCCGCCGCGGCCGAGCGTCGTCGTCACGCCCTGGAGCGTGGAGCCCATGAAGCCGCCGAGCACCGGCACGACGCCGGTGTCGAGCATCGGCTTGAGGTGCATGCGGGCGCGGCGCTCGGTCTCGTCCATGAGCGCGGCGGCGGAGCAGAAGGTCTCGTCGGTGATGATGACGGTGCGCGCGTCGACGGCCTGGGCGCGCAGCCCCGCGTGGGCCAGCGCGGCGGTGACGAGCTCGCACGAGAGCCGCTCGCCGATCGCGGCCACCGCGTCGAGGGTGCGGGGCGTCAGCTCCTCGAGCGAGTAGACGGCGGTGTAGAAGGTCCGCAGCTCGTCGATGAGCGCGCCGATGCGGCCGAGGACGCGCTTGAGCACCGGGCCCTCGGGCAGGAGCGCCTTCGCGACCTTCTCGTGCTCCTGCCGGATCTCCTCGAGCCGGTCCTCGGACTCGCCCTTCCGCTGCACCGCGTCGTGGGCGCTGTCGAGGAGCATGTCGGTCACCTTCGGCAGGGCCGAGGTCACCACGACCGGCTTGCGGGCGAGGGCCTGCTGCACGAGGCGCGCGACCCCGCGGAGGCGGTCGTCAGCGCCGACCGAACCGGCGTCGAACTTCATCACGATCATGGCTACCGCCCGTTAGTAGAGAGGGCCGCCGCGGCCCGAGCGCCCGATTCTCGCAAGGCGAACCGGGCAAGTCCAACCGACGGCCCGGCCGGAGAGCCTGTCAGCGCGACGTGAAGACGAGTGTGACGTCCGTCGCTGAGGTGCCGAGCCGCAGCTCCTCGCCGCGGATGTCGTAGCGGGTCGCGGCCTGGAGCGTCGCCAGGTATCGCGTCTCCTGGTCGAGCACGCCCTGAGGCGAGCACGCCATCAGGGTGGACGCGAGCTGGCCCACCGCGAGGCGTCCGCCGGTCTCGGCCTGAGCGTAGCCGGTGTACTGGTTGCAGCTCGCCTTCCCCCCGACGCGCGAAGCGGCCGTGAACTCCGCGGTGACGGTGGTGCCGTCGAGCACCGGCTGCCCGTTGAGCAGGGTGAGCCGCCAGGTCGGCCCGACGAGGGCCGCGGGCGACGGGGCCCCGGTGAGCGAAGCCGAGTCGCCGCCGCAGGCCGCGAGCAGCGCCGCGGCGGCCACGGCCAGCAACCCTGTCACCGACGACCGCTTCCTCTCCATGGCGTCTCGTCCTCCCGCGTCCAGCCACGGATGGTGCGCGACGCCGCGACGGCTGTCCAGCCCTGCGCGGGCAAAACGATGTCAGCGCGGCGCGGCCCCTCTCAAGCGAAACCCTCGGGCATCGGCGGCCGGTCGGAAGCGTGTCCGCCGAGCTCCTCCGTCCCCATCTCGCGCCAGTAGAGGACGCACGCGCCCTGGCAGAAGGCCGCGTGCGGGCAGCCGGCGCACGACGTCGGCATCATCTCCTTCGCGCGGAAGAAGCGGGCGGCGCGCGACTGCCACACCTCCTCGAACGGCTGGCGCAGCAGGTTGCCGAGGCTCTCGGCGTGGCCGAAGCTCGAGCACGGGAGCACGTCGCCGGCCGGGCCCACGTGCAGCAGGCCGTCGGCCGCGGCGCAGCCGCGGTTGCCGAGGCCCTCGGCCACGGTGTTGAAGAGGCAGAGAGGCAGCGGCGAGTACCAGATGAGCTCGACGCGCCGCGCCTCGGCCCGGGCGCGGGCCTTCTGCACGAGCGCTCCCGCCTCCGAGTAGCGCACCGGCAGCGACGCGTCGGTGCCGGCGGTGCCGCACGGGATGACGAGGTTCATGGTGAGCCGCTCGCCGCCGCGGTCGGCCACGAGGTCGACGATGGCCTCGGCGAGGGGCGCGTTCTTCCGGCTGAGGGTCGTGTTCGTGTGGACGCGCACGCCGTGCGCGCGGAGGTGCTCGACGCCCCGCCAGAGCTGGTCGAAGGCCCCCGGCTTCCCCACCAGCGCGTCGTGGACCTCGGCCGTCGGCCCCTCGAGCGAGAGCTGCGCGGAGTCGAGGCCGGCTTCGGCCAGCTCGGCGACGCGCGCCGCGTCGAGGCGCTGGCCGTTCGAGATGAGGTTGACGCGCAGGCCCAGCGACTTCGCGTGGCGCACGAAGCGCGGGAGCGCGGGCCGCAGCGTCGGCTCGCCGCCGGTGAAGCTGACGCTCGGGCAGCGCGCGTCCTGGCGGATCACGTCGAGCACGCGGCAGACCTCGTCGTCGGTCATGACGCGGCTCTCGCTCCAGCCCTCGGGAAGCCCGGCGGTGCCGCAGCCGGCGTAGCAGAAGCCGCACGTGAGGTTGCAGCGGTACGTGAGCGCGATCTCGGCCAGCACCGGGTAGCGGCAGAACGCGGCCGTGAACGGCTCCTGCACGACCGCGCGCCGGCCGTGGCCCTCGCCCAGCCGGCCCTCGAGCCACGCCTTCAGGTCGGTGAAGAAGGCGTGCATCTCCGCGCGCTTCCCCGGCGTGTCGCCCTCGCGCGCGAGCACGTCGGCGATCCCCGCGCCGCGGTGGACCATCGGCTCGAGCATCCGCACCGCGGTGCGGTTGAGCTTCAGCGGCGTGTTGGGGACGAGGATGAGGAGGTCGTCCTCCGGCCGGACCATGAGGTGCGGCCGCGCGCTCGCCATGAGCGTGTCGACCCAGCGCAGGTCGATCGGGTGCGGCTGCTCCTCGGAGAGCGACACCCAGAGCGGCCCGTCCGCCGGCAGCTTTCGGCGCCGGCCACCCCACGCGCCCGCCAACGCGCGCAGGCCCATCGGCTCAGCCCTCGGCCGGACGGCCGCCGGCCTTCTGCCAGGCCCGGCGCCC
>WBZP01001552.1_pt1 | contig 27849 bp, 24 predicted proteins | sample 5204301 | NCBI WGS metagenome assembly WBZP01 (sample SAMN12412401, study PRJNA552823) | activated sludge metagenome | isolation source: activated sludge from nitrification reactor of wastewater treatment plant... | place: USA: Pennsylvania | collected 2017 | reverse complement strand
AGCAGGCCAAGTGGCGCAAGTTCATCGGCGACGAGGAGTACCAGAACTACCAGCGCCTGCTGCTGCTGTCGGCCATTGACCGCGAGTGGCGCGACTATCTGACGGCCATGGACGACCTGCGGCGCGAGATCGGTCTGCAAGCCTTCGGCCAGCGCGACCCGAAGATCGAATACAAGAAGCAGTCCTACGCCATGTTTGGCGACATGCGCCACAACATTGACCGCGACATCGCCGACCGCTTCTTCCGCGAGATCGCCGGCCACCAGCAGTTCGTCCAGCAGCAACAGCAGGACGTGGCCTACAAGGTGCAGTCGCAGGACGCCGGCTACCAGACCGTGAAGCGCGAGAAGGGCAAGGGCACCGAGGTGCGCAAGGACAGCCCCGACGTGGGCCGCAACGACCCCTGCCCCTGTGGCAGCGGCCGGAAGTACAAGAACTGCCACGGCCGGCCGGGCATGGGCGCGCCCACGGCCGGGGCCACCGCCGGCAACGGCCAGAGCGCCCAACCGGCCAAGAGCGGCAAGAAGCCGCCGCCGCAGAAGAAGAAGGCGCGGCGGTAAGTTTTAGAAACCGAGTTCCTTCTGAGGAACTCGGTTTCTATGCAGACGGAGGATGGATGGAGCGAGTTGCGAAACTTCACATTGAAAAACTCCCAGAGGGTGTGTACCTGGCTACATCGGACGACATTCCCGGTCTTGTAGCTCAGGGGCGGACGATTGCCGAGACACTGGAGATTGCCCGCGATGTAGCGCGAAAGCTTCTGGAAGCGCGGGTAGAGCGCGAGGGCGAGATCTCTCTGGCATTCGCCGAAGAGTCATTTGACTATCCGCTTATTTTGGGGGCTTGATGGGAAGGCTTGCGGGCTTCAGATATCGAGAAATTGTCAAGCGTCTGCGACGGCTTGGCTTCGAGTTCGACCGCTACGCGGCTGGTAGCCACGAGATCTGGTACAATCCGACGACAAATCACTACACAACAATTCCTAATCACGCCGGAGATATGCCGGAAGGAACCCTATGGGCTATTCTGAGGCAAGCAGGCGTTACGCCGGAAGAGTTTCTAGATTAACCGCTCCCCAGGCCAAAAAACTCCGCCAACCGCTCCCCCGCCGCCGCCACCGCCACCCGCTCCTCCTCGCTCAGCGCCCGAAACGGGTTAAGCTCGACACCCAGCTTCTCCTTCCCCAACGTCCGCCGCCACGTCCCCACAACCCTCCCATCCAACACAATCACGTTCTGCAGCGCGTTGCCCATGCCCGCCAGGATTTCGCCCGCGGCCGCATCGCTGATGGCGCTGCGGTCGCGGTAGCCGATGGTGTACTCGTCGTAGATGGACAGCAGGTAGGCCGTGGGCGAGGGCGAGCGAGGCGGCCGGGGCGCGTCGGCAAACCAGACCGTCTGCCCGTCCACCTCTTCGCGTAGCAGGGTGGGCCGGGCAGCGGCGATGCCCCGCCGCGAGTCGGTCAGCGTCAGCCCCGACCAGTTGGCCAGGTCGGCGGCCGTCGCCGGGCCGTGGCTGCGGATGTAGCGGCCGGCCAGTTCAGCCAGCGCCGCGTCGCGGTCGAACGGCCCGCCGGCCGGGGCGCGCTCGTCCAGCAGCGTGTAGCTGAACTGCTTGCCCAGCCGCGGCCCGCTGGCGATCAGCCCCTCCAGTTCGGCCCACATGACGATATAGGCCAGCCGTTGCCCGGCGCGATCCGGCCCGCCGACGGTGGCGATGCCCGCGCCGGCCAGCGCGTCGCGCAACTGGTCGCGCGACAGCGCCCGGCCGCCCTGCAAAGCGCCGCTGATGACCTCGGCGCAGCGCCGCAACGTCGCCTCGTCCAGTTCCAGCCGGCGATACATCCCGCCGTTAGCTTGGTGGACGCGCGGCCCGGTCAGCTTCAGCAGCCAGCGGATGTCGGCCGGGGTGACGAAGTGCCACGTCGGCCGCAGGACGTGGGTGCGCAGGATGTCGCCGGCGTTAAACGCCCGCTCCACGGCGGCATCGTCCAGCCCACGCGCCCGCAGCCCCAGCGCCGCCTTGGCTCCGGCGTACTCCTGCGCTTGGACGGCCACCAGCCAACCGACGACCTCGGCCGCCGTCGTGAACTCAGTGCGCGTTAAGGCCTGATTCGCCAGTCGGGCGTGGGCAATGTCATTGGCGTTCATACTTAGTTCCTCAAAGAGTTAAGAGCGACGCAGAGAGACGCAGAGGAGCGCGGAGAGACGCGGAGGAAGAGTATTTTCCTTTCTCCGCGTTTCTCTGCGCTCCTCCGCGTCTCTCTGCGTCCCTCTCCTCTCCCTCATCTCTGGCAGTTGGGGCAGTAGTGAGTGCTGCGCCCGCCCAGGACGATGCGCTCGATTGGCCCGCCGCAGGCGTAGCACGACTGACCCGTGCGGCGGAAGACGGCCACGGCGTTTTGCATGTCCCCCTTCTGGCCGTCGGCCTTGACATAGCTGCTGATGCTGGCCCCCTCGCGCTCGATGCCCAACGCCAGCACCTTGCGGATGGCGGCGTGGAGGGCGGCGATCTCCGCGGCCGACAGCGTCTCGCTGCGGCGCGTGGGCCGCAGTCCGGCGTCGAACAGCGCCTCGTCGGCGTAGATGTTGCCGATGCCGGCGATGAACGTTTGATCGAGCAGCAGCGGCTTCAGCACCCGCCGCCGGCCAGCCAGCCGCGCCGCCAGTTCGCCGGCGGTGAATGCGTCGGTCAGCGGCTCCGGGCCGAGCGGGCCGACGACCTCGGCCGGGTCGCGCACCAGGTAGACGCGGCCGAACTTGCGCGGGTCGCGGAAGCGCAATTCGCGGCCGTCGTCGAGGGCGAAGACGGTGTGGGCGTAGGGGTCGGGCGGTGTGTCGGCCGGCACGACTGACAAATGGCCGGTCATCTTCAGGTGGATGATGAGATTCTCGTCGTCGCTCAGGCTGAAGACGAGATACTTGCCGCGCCGGTCAATGGCCTCGATGCGCCGCCCGGCGATGCGCGCCGCCAGTTCGTCCGGCGGCAGGGCGATGTGGCGCGGCCAGTCGTTGCGCGCCGCTACAATCGTCCGCCCCAGCAACGGCCGCCGCAGCGCGCGGACAAAGGTCTCCACTTCGGGTAACTCAGGCATGGGCCTAATTATACAGGAGAACGAAGAGGCTCACGCAAAGGCGCAAAGAAGCAAAGGCGCAAAGAAGAATAAGAATTAAGCGCCAAGGACGCCAGAAAAATAACTCCCTTGGCATTCTTGGCGCTCTCTGCTTGAGTTCCTTATTTCTTCTTAGCGCCTTTGCTTCTTAGCGCCTTTGCGTGAGCCTCTTATTCTTCGTCGCCGCGCCGGTGGTCGTCAATCAGGTCGAACAGGTCAACCGTCCGTTCGGTGTCTTCCCATTGCCCCTCGACGACCCGCGGCTGGCGCAGGCGGGCGATGAACAGGTCGGGGCCGAGGTACATCTCGCCTACCTCGCGCCCGTGGGTGCGTTCGTTGCGCTGCAAGAGTTCATTGAGCGCCTCGCGAATCCGCAGCGTCGGCTTCGAAGGCAATTCGTCAGTCATGTTTGTCCCTCGGCGCTTCCCGATACACCCACCTACAACCTGCCTTGCATTGTAGCTTTGTCCTGGCCCGCTGCCGTGAAAATGGCGTGCAAAACTCGTCTTACAGAGTGACGATCGCTGGTTGCCTGAGCCACAGATGAGAGCCGCCGCCTCCCCCACGGCATGACCTCAGCATGACCCCGGCATGACTTCCGGCACATCCATCGCCGCCCCGCCTCTGCTATCCTGTAAACAGTTCTAAGAGAGGAAGCATCCACAGATTTCACAGATTACGCAGATTTTCAAGAGATCAATCCGTGAAATCTGTGTCATCTGTGGATGCTCTCCATAAACGTGATTAAGTGGAGGCAATCCGTGACCAAGCAAACCAACACCATTCCCGCCAACCGCAACGCGCTCATCGGCGGTCTCATTCTCATCTTCGGCGGCGCGCTGGCCTTCGCCGGCCAGGTCGTGCCCGACAGTTGGGGGCTGGGCTTCGGCCTGCTCGTCCTGCTGGGGCTGGGCGCGTCCTTTATCTTCGCCGGGCTGCTGACGCGCGAGGCCGGCTGGTTCATCCCCGGCGGCATCCTCAGCGGCATCGGCGCGGGCGTGGCCCTGGTAGACGGCCCGCTGGCCCGGTTCATCCCCGCCGACCTGCTGCCCGGCGACGAGGGCGGCCTGTTCATGCTGGCCTTCGCCGGCGGCTGGTTCCTCATCACCGTGCTGACGGCCCTGTTCGCTGACGAGACGCACTGGTGGCCGCTCATCCCCGGCGGCATCATGCTCCTCATCGGCCTGGCCGCCGGCTTCGGCAGCGTCTTCGGCACGGCCCTGAGCCTGCTCGGCCGCGCCTGGCCCGTCGCCCTCATCGCCGCCGGCCTCTACGTCCTCTATCAGGCCCGCCGCGGCGAGAAGCAGCCGGCCGACGACGCGCCGCAGACGGCCGACGGCAAGCTGTAGACCCCGGCCAATAACCGTGGAGTGCGCATCTGAGGATGCGCACTCCGCCGCGCCGCACTGACTGACTGCGGCGCGCATCTGAGGATGCGCACTCCGCCCCAACTGACCTACTGACAACTATCAACTAACAACTACTATGAACACTCCCATCCTGACCGCCAAAGACCTACGCAAAACGTTCGGCGACTTCGAGGCCGTGAAGGGTATCTCCTTCAGCGTCCTGCATGGCGAAATCTTCAGCCTGCTCGGCCCCAACGGCGCGGGCAAGACGACGACGATCAACATGCTCAGTTGCCTGCTGCCGCCGACCAGCGGCACGGCCGCAATCGCCGGCCACGCCATCCCCGGCGACACGCTGGCCGTCCGCCGGGCCATCGGCGTCGTGCCCCAGGAGATCGCCCTCTACGACAGCCTCAGCGCCCGGCAGAACCTGGAGTTCTGGGGCCGGCTCTACGACATGCGCGGCAAGGAGCTGACGCGGCGCATTGACGAGGTGCTCGACCAGGTCGGGCTGGCCGACCGGGCCAAGGACAAAGTGAAGACCTTCTCCGGCGGCATGAAGCGGCGCATCAACATCGCCGCCGGGCTGCTGCACAAGCCGCAACTGCTGTTCATGGACGAGCCGACCGTGGGCATTGACCCGCAGAGCCGCCGCCGCATCCTCGACATGGTGCGCGAACTGCGCGACGGCGGCATGACTGTCCTCTACACCACTCACTACATGGAAGAGGCCGAGGAGCTGTCCGACCGCGTCGGCATCATTGATCAGGGGCGGCTCATCGCCCTGGGCACGCAAGACGAGTTGACCCGCGTCGTGGGTGAGCAGGAGACGTTGCGGCTGCACCTGACCGAGGAGGCAGGCGTCGCGCTGGCCGGGGTCAACGGCAGCGCCGGCGTCTCTGCCGGCCGCGTCTCCAGCGATGGCTCCGTAGAACTGTTCAGTGGTCTGCCCGGCGTGCTGCGCGCCTCGGCCGTTGACCACCAGATCGTCGTCAACGTCGCCGACGCCGGCGCGGCCCTGCCGGCCGTCGTCGGCCGGGCCAACACCGCCGGCCTCCACGTCCGCTCGGTGGACATCGAACAGCCCAACCTGGAAGCGGTCTTTCTGCATTTGACGGGGCGGGGCTTGAGGGACTAACAAGAGGATTGATCCGCAGATTTGGCAGATTAGGCAGATTTCAGAATCTCTTCTTCTTAAAATCTGCCTAATCTGCCAAATCTGCGGATCAATCCTTCTGGAGAATTTAGGATGCGCAAGATACTCACCATCATGTGGAAAGACGTCCGCGTCCTCTTCGGCGACTGGGCGACGGTGGCGCTGATCATCGCCGGGCCGCTGGTGCTGGCCCTGGGCATGGGGCTGGTCACGGGCGGCTTCGGCCCGGCCGACGCCCCAGCCATCGGCCGCATCCCCGTCCTGGTCGTGGATCAGGACGGCGGCCAACTGGCCGCGGCCCTGACCGACGTGCTGAACAACGACGACCTGAGCGACCTGATCGCCGCCGAGGCGCTGGCCGACGCCGGCACCGCCCGCGACCGCGTGGCCGGCGGCGAGGCCACGGCGGCGATCATCATCCCGCCCGACTTCAGCGATAGCTTCCTGCCCGACGCCGCGACCGGAGCCAGGCCCGCCACCGTCGCCGTGGAAGTCTACGCCGACCCCGGCGCGCCCATCGGCGCGGCCGTCGTGCGCGGCATCGTCGAAGAGTTCACCGCCCGCGTAGATACGTCGGTGGCCGGCGTGCGCGTCGGACTGACCCAACTGGCGATGAGCGGCGAGGCGTCACCGTCGGAGTTGGCGGCCATTGGCCAACAAATGGGCGAGGGGGCCTTCGGCGACACGACCAACGCCGCCGCCGCGTCACTCATTCGTATAGACTGGCAAAGCGTCACGGCCAGCGGGGGCGACGACGACTTTAACCCGTTGGCCTACTTCGCCCCGTCCATGGCCCTGCTCTTCCTGATGTACGCCGTCACCCTCGGCGCGCGCACGCTGCTGGCCGAACGGCGCGAAGGCACGCTGCCGCGCATGTTGGCCGCGCCGGTTACTTCCGGCCAGGTGCTGGGCGGCAAGGTCGGTGGCATCTTCCTGGGCGGCTTCATGCAACTCGGCGCGCTCATTCTGCTGACGGCGCTGCTGTTCCAACTGAACTGGGGCAATCCGCTGGTCGTGCTGCTGCTGGTGGTCGCCGCGGCACTGGCGGCCACCGGCTGGGCGCTGCTCATCGCCGCCGCCGCGGCCAACGCCAGCCAGGTCACCAATATGGGCATGGCCGTCACCCTGCTCTTCGGCATCCTGGGCGGCAGCTTCGTGCCCCTCAACGACGCCTGGCCGGCCCTCGACCTGCTCAGCCGCATCACGCCCAACCGCTGGGCGCTCGATGGCTTCGCGGCCCTCACTGCGGGCGAGCCGCTGTCGGCCGTCCTCGTGCCCGTCGCCGCCCTGCTGCTGATGGCCGTTGTCCTCTTCGCTGCCGCGGCGCTGCTGTTGCGGCGGCGGCAGGGGGAGTTGCTGACAGCGTAGAGCGATTCTCCCGAATCGCTCTTCCAGCCGCGCGATTCTGGAGAATCACGCTACGCACCGCGCGATTCTGGAGAATCACGCTACACACCGCGCGATTCTGGAGAATCACGCTACGCACCGCGCGATTCTGGAGAATCACGCTACGCACCGCGCGATTCTCCAGAATCGCGCTACGCAAGAGGAACCATGTTCAACAAACTCACCGCCATCATCCGCAAAGACACCGCCCTGCGCTTCGAGGGCCGGGCGGAACTGCTCTTCTTCCTGATCCTGCCGCTGATCTTCACCTTCCTCGTTGGCGGCGGGCTGCCGGCGGCCGGCGGCGGGGGCGACAACCGCCTGCTCATGCCCGTGGTTGACGAGGACGGCAGCGCGCGCTCGGCTGCCCTGCTGACCACCCTGGCCGCCGGCGACGTGGCCCGCCCCGAGGCTATGAGCCGGGCCGAGGCCGAGGCGCTGCTGGCCGACGAGGATGCCGCCGCGGCGCTGATCATTCCCCCCGGCTTCGGCGTGGCGCTATCGGCCGAGGGGCCGGCCGCCAGGCCAGAGGCGGCCGTGACCCTGCTCGTCGCGCCCACCAGCAACGCCGCCCCGGCCATCGAGGGCGAAGTGAATCGCGCCATCGGCGTGCTGGCCCGGCCGCTGCTGGCGGCCCACGCCGCCACCGAGGGCGTGGCCGCCGCCCGCCCCTTCGCCGACGAGACGGCCCGCGCCGCCTTCTTCGCCAACGCCCTGGCCGCGGCCGAGGCCGAAGCCGCCCCGCCCGCTCGCGTGGCCTACGAAGTGGCCGCCGGCGACAACGGCTACGACCAGCGGGCGCAGGCCTCGGCCGGGCAGCTTATCACCTGGGTCTTCATCCCCTTGCTGGGCGCGTCCGGCCTGTTTGTCTACGAGCGCCTGATGGGCACGTTGCGCCGGCTGATGGTCACGCCGACGCGCAAGGCCACCTTCCTGCTGGGGGCGATTAGCGGCCAGTACGGCATCGCCCTGGTGCAGATGGCCATCCTCGTCCTGTTCGGCGTCCTGGTCATGCGCGTGCCCTGGGGGCGCGATCCGGCGGCGCTGGTCGTCATTCTGGCGACCTTCGGCCTGGCCGGTGTGGCGTTGGGCACGGCGCTGGGCACGTTCGTCAAGACCGAGGGGCAGGCGTCGAACCTGAGCCTCATGCTGGGCATGGCTATGGCCCTGTTGGGCGGCTGCTGGTGGCCGATGGAACTGTTCCCGGCGGGCATGCAACAGATCGTGCGCGTCCTGCCGACGACGTGGGCTATGAGCGCCATGACCGACATCACCATGCGCGGCCACGGCCTGGCCGACATCCTGCCCGAAGCCGGGGTGCTGCTGGCCTTCGCTGTCGTCTTCTTTGTCGTTGGCGTGTGGCGCTTCCGCTATGAGTGAGAAGAAAGGGGCTAGGGGTTAGGGGCTAGGGGCTAGGGCAAGAACGCTCTTCCCCTAGCCCCTAGTCCCTAGCCCCTAACCCCTCTCTTCAAGTCTGTCTGCCGCCAACTCTACGCCCAAAGTGTAATCCGGCTTACTTCCTCTCCCCGTCCCCCATGCTACACTGCGGCCGGTTCACAAAACCGCCCAGAGAACGCCACATCATCGTTGACCTCGTCGCTGCGCCAAGAGACTCATCGTTTACCGGTATTGTTTTCGCGTCCGGTCGAATGGGTTTGACGACCGGCCGCGCCCGCCTCTCAAACCCACCTGCGTTTGTGCGCTAAAACACAGAGGGATGAAGATGTTGAACAATTTGCGAAAGGGTGTTGTTGTCGTCGCGACGATCGCGCTGCTGGTGTTGGGCCTGACGCTCTCGGCCACAGCCCAGGGGCCGGACCAGGCCGCCACTGCTCCGGTCGGGCAAGTTACCGTCTCCGGGCCGGTGACGGGCGTCTCGTTTTCGCCGGCGGCCCAGGCGGCGGCGGTGGCTTACTGGTCAAAGGATCGCATCGTGGCCGCCGCGCCGCTGGTCGTGGCCAGCCAGACGACGGGCGACTCGGCCCCCGTTCTCGACGCGCCGGCAACTCTCGGCCCGTCGAACCCCGGCTCCACCGCCCCGGTGGCCACCGCCCCCGGCGCGCCCGCGGCCGACGCCGACCGCCAGGCCCGCCGCGCCTACCCGCGCGAGTGGGCGGCCATTGACGCCGCCGTCCGCGACGAGATTCGCAATGCGCCGGCCTGGGTCGAAAGCCCGACCGCGCCCGAAGGCACGAGCCAGACCTTCACTTCCTACATCATCAACCAGCAGGCCGCGGTACAGAAGAACTTTCCCCACCGCGTGGCCGGCAAGCTGACCTTCAACACGCCGGGCGGCGCGTCGAGCTGCTCCGCCTCGGTCATCAGCGGCAACAACGTCATCGTCACCGCCGCCCACTGTGTCTATGACACGCCAACGCGCAACCAGTTCTACACCAATATCGTCTTCACCCCCGCCTTCCGCAACGGCAACGCGCCCTACGGAACCTTCCCGGCGCAGAACTGCTGGGTGCTGACGAGCTGGATCAACCTGTCCGGCGGCTACGCCATCAATACCTGGGCCGATGACGACGTGGCCGTGTGCAAGATGGGCAACAACTCCGCCAATAAGTCGTTGAGCAACCTGACCGGCTGGTTCGGCCGCGCCTGGGACCAGGGCTACGTGCAGCACTTCCACACCCTGGGCTACCCGGTCAACAGCACGGCCAACACCGCCCTGCCCAACGGCGGCAAGTACCTGCGCTCCTGCCAGTCGGAGAGCTTCCAGCAGGCCACTGACGTTGTCGGCACGGGCTGCGACCTGGGGCCGGGGCACAGCGGCGGCGCGTTCATCGTCGGCTACAAGCTGAACGAGGTGTCGGGCCAGGTGCGCAGCGTCTACTCCGGCTACTTCACCAACACCAACAACGCCTACGGCGCGCGCTTCACCAGCAACAACATCGTGCCGTTGTGCAACGTCGCCGGTTGTTAGTCGCCTTGCCCCGATAGGGCGGAATGGCACGCAGATAACGCTGATTGCCTGCTGATTTTCGCTGGTCAGAAACGAGGGTTCTGGTCAGCGAAAATCAGCGCGCCATCAGCGTCATCTGCGTGCCATTCTTAACGCCTTTTTCCTGTACAATAGCAGCCTATGTATCCCGAAGATCGTGTGCTGGTCGCCTACGTACCGCGGCCGTCGGACTTCGACCTCGTTCGCCGCGAGGGTTGGTATCGCATCCCCCAGCGTAGCGCGCCCAAGGGGCTTCACGCTGAAGTCATCGCCTTCTACTTCGGCGCGGCCTTCGGCGAAGAGAAGTACGCCATCCACTACTACGCCCGCAACGCCGGCCACGAGCTGGCCCGCCGCCGCGACCTGCTGCCCGACGAGACCGACCACCCCCGCGCCGGCGACATCTACTACAAGGTGCAACTCGGCCCGCTGCAACGGCTGGCCCAGCCCATCGTCAGCCTGCGCTGGCGGCGGCTGACCTTCGTCCACACCACCTGGGATCGCTTCCAGGACGCGACGGAGATCAACGACCTGTTCATCGAGGGCGGGCCTTACGTGGATCGGCTCTACGCCACGCTAAAGGAGCGCGGCGTCAGCGCCGACCGCGACTACCGCGTCAACGAGACAGGGCCGGAGTACGTCGTCGCCCTGTCCGTGCCCACGCGCGACGGCCGCGTCAACGTGCCCTATGGCGACCTGCCCGACAGCGATGCCGCCGTGGCCTCGCTGGCCGATGCCATTGTACAGACAGTCGCCCGGCAGGGGGGCGTCGCCCACCCGACCGCGGACGCCGGCTAGTCGCCGGGCCAACAAGGAGCGAGATGGAATCAGAGGACACAGACCCGACACCGCCGACCGCGGCGGGCGCGCAGGCCGGTGCTGTGGCCGGCGCGGCGGCGGGCGCGGCTGCCGGAGCCGCCGCCGGAGCCAAGGCCGGTGCCGCGGCCGAGGCCGCCGGCGGCGCGAACTACGAACCGGTGTGGACTTTCCGCGGCTATAGCCTGCGGCCGTCGGAGTTCAACACGGCCATGGTCCACTACTACCGCGCCGAAATCCAGCGCTCCAACGTCTGGCGCAGCCGGCTGGACACGACGACCAACTGGGCCGTCGTCACCGTGGCCGCGTCCATCACCTTCGTCTTTGCCGCGCCGGAGAACCACTGGGGCGTCTTCCTGCTGGTGATGCTTCTGGTGATGCTCTTTCTGTTCATCGAGGCCCGTCGCTACCGCTACTACGAGCTGTGGAGCCTGCGCGCCCGGCTGATGGAGACCGACTTCTTCGCCGCCATGCTCGTGCCCCCCTTCGCCCCCCATGCCGACTGGGATGAGACGCTGGCCGAGTCGCTCTTGCAGCCGCAGTTTCCCATTTCGCGCCTGGAGGCCGTCGGCCGCCGCCTGCGCAACAACTACCTGGCCATCTTCGCCATCCTGAGCCTGGGCATCCTGCTCAAGCTCTACCTGCACCCGTTCGAGGCGCGTTCGGCGGAGATGTTCATCGAGCGCGCCCACCTAGGCCCGCTGCACGGCGGCATGGTGCTGACCGTGCTGGCCGGCTTCCTGCTGGTCCTGCTGTTCATCACCCTCGTCTCGCAAGGGCTACACGAGGCCAGCGGCGAAGTGCTGCCCAAGTACGACATCGAAGACTTTCTGGGCGATCTGTGGCCGCTGGCGGGCGAGAACGGCGATAAGGCTGCCGACACCGGTTCGGCCTGGTCGCGCCTCAGCCGCCGCAAGCGCCGCCGCTCGCAGGTATTGGCCATGGTCGTGGCCGCCAACCCGCAGCGGCTAGCCGATCGTATCATCGCTGAGCTGCACCGCGGGGCCACGGCGCTGCACGGCCGGGGCATGTACCTGAAGCAGGAGCGCGACGTGCTGCTGGTGGCCCTGACCGTGACGGAGATCGAACACCTCAAGGCCATCGTCGGCGAAGAAGACCCCCACGCCTTCATCACCATCATCCCCGCCCGCGAAGTGGTGGGGCAGGGGTTTGTGCCGTTGGAGAAGAGTTAGCGGTTGGGCGATGGCCGCTACTCTACTCGCCGAATAACGATCTGTATTTCTCTTCTTCGCGGGCCAGATCGCGTTCCCGTTCGGCCAGCAGTTCCTCCGTCATGGACGGCCCGCCGGCGAACATGCCATACATTGCCTTGATCGGGTCATCGGGGATGGGAAAGAGGTAGAGCGTTCCTCGATAGTCAATGAACGCCACCTTCTTGCCCGCCTCCAGTCCGTACTTATCGCGCAGGGCTTTGGGGATTGTGACTGAGCCTTTAGCGGATACTTTTGATGTTGTCATGGTCTCCTGCCTGGACATACGTTCCAAATGACATATATCGCTGCGGAGTCCGCATCCCCAGATGCGGTCTTGGCGGTTGCGCATCTGAGGATGCGCACTCCGCAAAGTGACTGCACTACCAGTGTGACGTAGTGATGTCCACTTACGGACAAAAGTCGGCCGCCGTCAACACCGGATTGCCATACCCCATATCACTCAACGTCCCCGTCGGGTTCTCCAGCGCCGCCAGCCCCGCCTCAATAGACGTACACAGCGCCGCCTGCCCGTCCGCGCCCGACCAGCCGGCGAGCAGCGTCGCCGCCGCGTTGGTGGCGGCCGCGTCGGGGTGGTTGGCTTGCAGCCAGGCCAGCCGCCCGGCGGCGCGCTCGGCGTTGCCCTGTAGCAGGTCAATCAGGACGAGCCGGAAGGCGGCGAAGCGGCTGACGTCGGCGTAGACCTGCTCCGGCGCGTGGGCGAAGCCGTCGTTGCGCAGCGCTGGGTCGTTGATGGCCGCTTCGTAGAGGGCCAGCGCCCCGTCCAGGTCGCCGGCGGCCATGCGATCGTTGGCCTCGTAAAGGATATGGTGGCGGTACTCCGTCGGCTCCAGCGTCGTCTCGGCCAGTGTGATCGCCGCGCCGTCCCAGCGCCACACCTCCGTCCGCGGCCGGACGACGCCCGCCCCGGCCGAGCCGATCGTCCCGCCGCGCACGACGATCTCGGCCAGGCCGTCGCGGTCGCGGTCAATGACCTCGATTTCGGGAAAGGTCATGGCGATGGTGTTGGCCGGGTCGCCCTCGGCCGCCGGTTCGCGCCGCACCAGGTCGGCCAGCCCGTCCGCCGTCTGGCCGATGACGCGGTAGTTGCCGGTGCAGGTATGCGCGCCGCAGAAGGGGGCGTTGGCCACCAGTTCGGGCAGCCCGTCGCCGGTCAGGTCGGCCACGGCGACGATGGTCGGGGCCAGGAAGTCGTAGATGTCGCTGCTGGGCGCGGCGTAGTAGCGAAAGGCCACGCCGTCGCCGTTGACGATCCACAGGTCGCCGGCCGCGCCGAAGGGCACGCCCGGCAGCGACGGATCGTAGAGCACCAGCAGCCACTCATCCTGCAAGTCGCCATCCAGGTCGGCCGCCCGCCAATCGGCGTCGCTGCGCTGCATGCCCGCCTGCCGCAGCGAGGCCCGCACGGCGGCCGGGTTGACGTTGCCGCGCCATAGCTCGCCCAGCCACCCCTCCAGCCCCTCCCAATCCGTCGGCGCGGGGGCCAATGGGCCACTAATGGCCGTTGGCGCGGCGCAAACCGTGCCGCAGCCGCCGGGGCAGTCGCCGCTGGGGCAGGCATACGTCTCGCCGGGGGCGCAGGCGGGCGGCGTACACATCAGGACGGGCGTCTCGCCGTTGGGCGGGATCAGGCTCGCCGTCGGCGTCGGCTCCGGCGTGGCCGGCGGGGTGGCGCTGCCGGTGGCCGGCGACGTGGCGCTGCCGATGGCCACTGGCGGGATGAGTTGGCTGGGGTCGAACCCGGCGCAGGCGGACAGGGCTATAGTCAGAGCCAGGAGGCCCATCAGGCGCAAGCGAATTTGTGAAATCTGGGTCATATCCGTTTTCTTATCCGCGTCCATCCGTGAAATCAGCGTCATCCGCGGGCCACTCTTCTGTATCCGCTTCCCCTGGCGCGGCGGCGTGGCCCGCCCACCCGGCCAACTCCAGCCGGAAGCGCAGCGTCACCCGTCCCAGTTGCACCACGTCGCCGTGCTGCAACGGCCGCGGGGCCAACCCCAGTTGCTCGTAGTTCAGGAAGGTGCCCGCGGCGCTGCCCTCGTCATAGACCCAGTAGGCCCCGGCCTCGTCGCGCCGGATGCGGGCGTGCAGCCGCGAGACGCCGGGGCCGTCAACGACCACGTCCACCGCGCCCGCCTCGCGCCCCAGCGTCACGTTGCCGGCCGGCAATTCGACCGGCGCAACCTCGCCGCCGGCCCACTCCAGCACGGCCACGTGCCCCTCGCGCGGCGCGGGCGGCGGCGGCGCGGGCGGCGGCGCAAGCGGGGCGGGCCGCGGCCGTCGTGCCCGGCGCACGGCCCACAGCAGCGCCACGCCGGCCAAAGCCAGCAGCGCCACCGGCAACAGCCACGCCGTGAGGTCGCGTTCGGGCGCGGCCGGGGCGGGCGTGGGCGTCGGCGCGGCCGTCGGCGTCGGCGGGCTGGGCCGGTCAACGACGATCGTCACCGCCACCGGCGCGGACGTGGCCTGGAAGCCCAACTCGTCGGTCACCGCGACCGACAGTTGGTAAGTGCCCGCATCGCGCCCGCTGATGTCCCACGCCAGGGGGATGCGGCCGTCGGCGTCGGCCGTCGGTTCGGCGGCCTGCGGCTGGGCCACGCCGTCCACCAGGAAGGCGACCTCGGTCAGTTCGCTGCGTCGCCCGTCGGGCCAGCGGACGATGGCCGTCAGCGGCTGCGTCGCCGGTTGCAGCAGGGGCAGGGGCGTGTCGGGCGCGCTGCCGGCGCGATTGATCGTGGGCGGCGCGTCCAGCGTCACCTCCGGCGCGGCCAGGGCTAACTCGAACGTGGCCACGTCGCGCACGTTGCCCAGATTGACCGCCACCTGCTGCGTCCCGTCCTGGCGCAGCGCCGAGCGGTAGGCCAGCTCGATCTGCGTCGCCTGGGCAGCGAAGAGTTCATAGAACGGGTCGGCCGTCTCCGGTGTGGGCATGTGGATCGTCTGGCCGTTGGTCGGCTCGGTCAGCGCGCCGACGTTGGCCAGCTCCGCCGCCGAAGCGTCCGCGCCCAGCACGGCGGCGAAGATGGGCACGCCGGCCGCCTGGGCCGCGGCGGCCAGCGCGGGGGCGTCCAGTTGCCGGTCGAGGCGCGCGCCGTCGGTATAGAGCAGCACGGCGCGGAAGCGGCCGTCGCCCTCTTGCGCCGCCAGGTGGTCAATGGCCGCGGTCAACATCGCCTGTAGCGGCGTGGCCCGCAGCGGCTGGTCGGCCGGCGGCGCGGCGTCATAGGCGGCCACGGGGGCGCTCAAGTCTTCCGGCTGCCGCGCGTCCTGCACCAGGAAGCTTGGCTCCAGCCGCGCCGCGTCGGGGGCGATGACCGAGACACGATCCAGCCCGGTGTCGTTCATGGCCCCGTCGGCGAAGCGGGCGATGGTCGCGGCCACCTTGTCGCGCCGGGTCAGGCCGCTGTTGTCGTCGGCCAGCAGGAAGTCCACGTTGGCGTCAATGACGAAGACCAGATCCACGCCGACGGCCACGCCGGAGGTCGTCGCCTCGGGCAGGGGCACACCATTCTCGCGCAGCAGCAGGCGCGAGGTGTCACTGACCCGCGCGCTGCCCGGCCCGGTGGTCAGCACGCGCACGCGCACGGTCGGGAAGCCGGTCGCGTCCACGGCGGTGATGCGCACGCCCAGCTCCTCGCGCGCCACCTGCTGCGCCGCCAGACGCGGCGACAGGAGCAGCGCCAGGGCCAGCGCCAATAAAAGTGGGCCAATGCGATTCTGTCGGCCGATCATCTGTTTCCTTTCTGCCCGCCGTCTGCTATTATATCAACATAACTTCAGAGGAAGGGAGTAGTCTCATGGGACCCCTCAGTCGCGCACTTCGTTGTCTGTTGGCTGCCGCAGTTCTGCTCCTGGGCGTGGTTGCTCTGGGCGGGACAGCCGTCAGCCGGGCGCAGGAAACGGTTCAGATCGGCCGCATCACCATCGCCGACTCCAACACCGATAGCTTCCCCAGTGTTCAGCTTCAAGTCTATGGCATGGACGGCCAGGGGGCGCCGATTGACTTCGCCACCGAGCCGCTCTTCCTCAGCCACAACAGCTTCCCGGTTGACGAAGTGGTGTTCGACGGCCGCGTGCCGGTGGGCACGTTGACCGTGTTCCTCATTGACGCCGCCGGTGGCATCACCGACCCGTTGGCGGCCATCGAGGCGGCCATCCGCCAGTACGCCGGCCCCGGCAACATGCAGGAGCAGTTGGACTACGTCGCCGTCTACCAGAACCGCGCCGCCGGCCCGCAGGAGCTTCTGGCCCCCACGCCCTTCCACAACGGCGTCGGCAACCTGTTCATCACCACGCCGCTGACGGCCGAAGAGGGGGCCACGTCGCTCTATGACGCCGTGGTGCGCATGGTCGAGTTGACGCCCGGGCTGCGCCCCAAGCCGGAGATGGCCGCGTCCATCGTTTTGATAAGCGACGGCACCGACCCCGGCACGTCGCAGGCCCAGCCGTCGGACGTGCCCTCGCGGGCGGCGGCGGCGGGCATCCCCGTCCACACCATCGTCATTGACAACGCCGGGCTGAACGTGGGCCAGGAGTTGGGGCGCGAGTACATGCGCACCGTGGCCACCGGCTCGCGCGGCCTGACGACCGACCTCTCTAACGCCGAAGGGCTGGCCGCCATCTGGAGCCGCATCGCCGGCTTCCGCGAGCACGCCCTGGTGCGCTACACTGTGCCCGAACCGGCCAGCGGCACCTTCCCGGTCGAGTTGAGCCTGCTGAACAACCGCGACACCAAGGCCCTGGCCGACGTGACCATCTCCACCGCCGCGCCGCAGGTGGTCATCAATCTGCCGCGCGAGAGCCGGGCCATCACCGTGCCCAACCTCGATGAGCCGGTGGAATTCCAGCTATCGGCGGCCGTCAGTTGGCTCGACGGCCAGGCGCGCGATCTGACCGCCGCTCGCCTGCTGGTCAACGACACGGCCGTGGGCGACATCCCGGTGGACAGCCTCAACAGCTTCACCCTGTCCATCCCCAACCTCGCTTTCGGCGACAACCGGCTGGAGGTAGAGGCCACGGACAGCCAGGGGCTGACCTCCAAGAGCGCGCCGGTGACGCTGACGGTCACCCAGGGCGAAGAAGAGCAACTGCCGGAGGAGCTTCAGCCGTCGGGGTCGGGCTTCAACCCCCTGTGGCTGCTCATCCCGCTCATCCTGCTGGCCGTGGCCGGGCTGGGCTATCTGCTGTGGCGGCAGACGCAACAGCCGCGCCGGGCCACCGCCGCCGCCCCGGCCGATAGTCGCCGCCGCCGTCGCCGCGGCGCGCCGCCGGCGGCCGACGCGCCGCCCATGCCGACGCTGGCCGGCCATGTGGACGCGGCCGACCCGCTGGGCTACGCCGGCGGCGCGCCGGCCGAGAACCCGTTTGTCATGGCCCATCTGGAAGTCATCAACGCCCAGACGCTCATGCCCGAAGAGCTGACGTTGGGCGACCTGGAAGTGCGCGTCGGCCGCTCCCCCGCCCAAAGCCAGATCGCCTTCCGCGATGACATCACCGTCTCCCGCTTCCACGCTGTCCTGCGGCTGGAGGGCAATCACTACCGCGTCTACGACGCCGGCAGCACCAGCGGCACGTTCGTCAACGGCCGCCAGGTTCCCGAATACGGCCTGCAACTGAGCGACGGCGATGAGATTCAGTTGGGGGCGGTGGTGTTGCGCTACCGGCAGTTGTAAGAAGTTGTTGGTTGACAGTTGTCAGTTGATAGTAGTCAGTAGCCGTCGGCTACTGACTACTATCAACTGACAACTGTCAACTATTAGGACATCTTTTGAACACCGACAACCTGACCGACCTCCAACGCCAAGCCGCCGCCGCCGACGGGACGAGCTACCTTTACGGGCCGGCGGGCACAGGCAAGACGACGGCGCTGCAACAGCGGCTGCTGCGGCTGCTGCGCGGCGGCGAGCCGGCCTATACTATCCTGGTGCTGGTGGCCGAGCCGGAACACCGCGACGCCTTCCTGGATGCGGTGCGCGCATCCGGTCTTGGCCCCTATGCCGAACTGAACGTCATTCACTACACCCGGCTGGCCCAGGGCATGGTGTCGCTCTTCTGGCCGCTGGTGGCCCGCGATGCCGGCTTTGCCCGCCCCTACCAGCCGCCGACCTTCCTGAGCTACGACCTGGCCCAGGTGCTCATGTGGCGCGTTGTCAACCCGCTGCTGGGGCAGGGGGCGTTCGCCAACCTGCGGCTGCGGCCACAGCAGATCGTCAGCCAACTGCTGGACACGCTCAACCGCGCCGCGCTCAACGCCCTGACGCTGGAAGAGGCCATCGCCCGCCAGTCGCGCACCTGGGCCGGCGACCCGGAGCGGCGCTTCCACCTCGACGACGCGGCCACCGCCGCCCGCGCCTTCCGCCGCCGCTGCCTGGCCAACAGCCTGCTCGACCTGTCGCTGATGGTCGAGGTATTCGACACCCAACTCGTCCGCCACCCCGAGTTCCACCGCTACTTCCGCGAACGCTACCGCCATCTGCTGGTGGACAACCTGGAGGAGCAGACCCCCGCCGGGCAGAACTTCGTCACCGGCCTGATGGGCGAGACGCAGACCACGGCCGTGGCCGGCGACGCGGGCGGCGGCTACAAGCGCTTCCTGGCCGCCGACCCCCACGGCGCGGAGGCGCTGCGCGACCGCTTCGAGCGCGTCTTCGACTTCACCGATAGCTTCGTCGCCCCGCCGGAGGTCGGCCGGCTGGCCAACCAGGTCGAGAACGCCCTGCTGCACACCAAACAGCCGACCGAAGGGGCCGAGACGCGGCTGCTGGGCGTCGTCGGCGGGCGCTACCGGCGCGAGATGGTCAACAACCTGGCCCCGCTGCTCCATTCGCTCGTCTACGAACAGGGCGTGGCCCCGCGCGACATCGCCATCGTCGTGCCCTACATGGACGGCGCGCTGCGCTACATGCTGACCAGGGCGCTGGCCGAGGCCGGGCTGCCCTATCGCCTGTTGCGCCGCCGCACCAGCCCGCGCGAGGAGCCGCGCGTCCGCGCCTGGCTGACGTGGCTGGCCCTGGCCCACCCTGATTGGGGCGTCCACCCCGCGCCCTACGACGTGGCCGAGGCGCTGACGCTCAGCATCGCCGGCCTCGACCCGGCGCGGGCGCAACTGCTGACCGACAACCTCTACCGGCCCGACACGCCCGAACTGGCCCCGGCCGAGTACTTGCCGGCGCGCATCGCCGAGCGCGTGGGGGCCGAGAGCGTCGAACTGGCCGAAGAGTTGCGCCTGTGGCTAGCCGCCCGCAACCCGGCCGAGAGCATTGACGCCTTTCTCCACAGCCTGTTCAACGAACTGCTGGCCCAGCCGCGCTTCCGGCCGGAGCCGGACATGGCCGGCGCGGCCGTTGCCGAGTGGCTGGCCGGGGCCGCCGCCCGCCTGCGCCGCGCCGCCCCGGCGATGGGGCTGACGAGCGAAGCGGAGATGGGTGCCGCCTTCATTGATGCCGTGAACCAGGGCCTCGTGACGGCCAACCCGCCCGACTGGGGCGAGCCGCCCGACCCCAACGGCATTGTCCTCTCGACAATCTATGCCTACCTGCTGGCCGGGGAGCCGGCGCGGGTGCAGGTGTGGCTGGAGACGGCCGCCCAGGGCTGGTGGGACATCCCGCGCCAGCCGCTCAGCAACGCCTTCGTCCTGGTGCAGAGCCGCGCCCCGGAAGAGCCGTGGACGATTGACGAGGACTTCGCCGTGCGCAACGAACTACTGGCCCGCATCGTGCGCGGCCTGACGGCCCGCTGCCGCGACGGCGTCATCCTGGCCGGCAGCGATCTCGACCGGCGCGGCCAGCGGCAGGATGGGCCGTTGTGGCGGGCGCTGGGGCCGCTGGTTCGGGCGCGGACACGGGTAGGCGAGAGTGAGGTATAATCCGGCACAGGAGATAGACCGATGGATGCACTAGCCGTTGTCCGCAAGCGATTTACAGTTACCGAGTATCATCAGATGGCTGTTACCGGCATCCTTAGCGATGCGGACCGCTTTGAGCTGCTAGAGGGGGAGATCGTCGAAATGAGTCCGCCAGGACCACAGCATTCATCAATTGTGACCGGTATCACCGAGCTATTTTATGTACTCAAGAATCAGCACATCACTATCCGCGTTCAGGACCCGATCCGGCTTGGTGACTTCTCTGCGCCTCAGCCCGATGTCGCTATCGTCAATCGGCGAAAAGACCGCTACTCCGGCGGCCACCCGGAGCCGGAAGACGTGCTCCTGCTGATCGAGGTGTCGGAGTCGTCGTTGCCCTACGACCGCGACGTGAAGTTGCCGCTCTATGCCGCCGCGGGCATCGCCGAGGTGTGGATCGTGGCCTTGCTGCCGCAGGTGGTGGAGGTCTATCGCGCGCCGAGCGAGAACGGCTACGGCGAGAAGCGCACCCTGCGCCGGGGGGATACGCTCTCGCCGTTGCATTTGCCTGAGGTGGCCTTGGGCGTTGAAGAGATAATCGGTGAGCGTAGGTAAATCTGATTCACATGAAACCCAACGCCATCCGCCCCATCGCCATCTGCGTCTTTCAGCATGACGGCCGCATTCTGGCCGGCCGCTTCTACGATCCGCAACGGGACTTGGTGTTCTACCGCCCTCTGGGTGGGGGCATTGAGTTCGGCGAGAGCAGCGCCGACACATTGGCCCGCGAGTTGCAGGAGGAGTTAGGCGCGGCCGTCACCGACCTGCGCTATCTGGGCACGCTGGAGAACGTCTTCACCCACAACGGCCAGCAAGGGCACGAGATCGTCATGGTTTATGACGGTGCTTTCGCTGACCCCACGTTCTATGAACAGCCGTGGCTCGACGGGGCCGAGGACAGTGGCGCGACCTTCCGCGCCGTCTGGCTCCCCCTGGCCGACTGCCGCCACGCCGGCGCGCCGCCCGTCTATCCCACCGGCCTGCTCGAACTGCTGGAAGAGTCTCACGCAAAGACGCAAAGGACGCCAAGCTCAGAATTCTGAGCTTGGCGTCCTTTGCGTCTTTGCGTGAGACTCTTGTTCTTAGGCCGCGGCTTTTTCGCGCTGGCCGGAGCCGTTGGCCATCTGGTCCTTGTACTCCTTCACCAGGTCGCGCTTCAGCACCTTCAGCGCCGCCGTCTTGGGCAACTGGTCGCGGAACTCGATCAGGCGCGGATACTTATAGTCCGCCATCTGCTCCTTGCTCCATTTGACAAGCTCCTGCGACGTGACGTTCTCGAAGCCCGGCCGCTTGACGATCCAGGCCATGACCGTCTCGCCGCGCTTGGGGTCGGGCACGCCGGCCACGGTCACTTCCTGCACCGCCGGGTGGCGGGCCAGCACCTCTTCCACCTCGCGCGGATAGACGTTGTAGCCGCCGCAGATGATCAGGTCCTTCTTGCGGTCTTCAATGTAGAAGTAACCCATCTCGTCCATGCGGGCGATGTCGCCGGTATAGAGCCAGCCGTCGCGCAGGCTGGTGGCCGTCTCGTTGGGCATGTTCCAGTAGCCCTGCATGATCGTCGGCCCGCGCATGATCAACTCGCCGATCGCGCCGATGGGCAGTTCCTGTTCGCCCTCGATCGGATCCACGATTTTCACCTCGACGCCCGGCAGGGGCAGGCCGATGGAGCCGGGCGGGTTCAGGCCGTTGATCGGATTGGCGTGGGTGGCCACGTGGGACTCGGTCAGGCCATACCCCTCCACCAGCTTGCCGCCGGTCAACTTCTCGAACTTCTGCTTCGTCTCCAGCAGCAGCGGGGCCGAGCCAGAGATGCAGGCACGAATGGACTTGACGTCGTACTTGCCGGCGGCCACGTCGGGGTTGTTGTTGATGCCCACGTACATGGCCGGCACGCCGGGGAAGTAGGCCGGCTTGTACTTATTGATGCTGCTGAGCAAGTCGGGCAGGTCGCGCGGGTTGGGAACGATGACGATGCGCCCACCGATGGCCGGCGTGAAGATGACCGCCGTCACCATGCCGTAGGAGTGGAAGAACGGGATAGCGCCCAACAGCGAGTCCTTGCCGTAGGTCCAGTCGGTGATCCACTCGGAGACCATCATAGCGTTGGCCACCAGGTTGCGGTGCAGGCCGATGGCCCCCTTCGACAGCCCGGTCGTGCCGCCGGTGTACTGGAGTAGGGCGATGTCGTCGCCGGTGACGGTGACGTTGGCCTTGGGGCTGCGCCGGCCCAGGGCCAGGAACTCCTTCATTGTCAGGTCGCCCGCGGCCACTTCCACTCGGTCGCCCGCCTTCTTTTCCTTCACCAGGCCATAGAGAACGCTCTTGACGCCGGGCAGATAGTCTTTGATGTAGGCGACGATGATGCGCTTGACCTTGGTCTCGCCGCTCTTTTGAACCTTTTTCAGCAACGGGTAGTAGCGGCTGAGGACAAAGACCGTTTCCGCGCCACAATCCTTGAGTTGATGCTGCAACTCATTCTCTTTGTACATCGGATTGGTGGCGATGACGATGCCGCCCGCCTTGAGGATGCCATAGTAGATGATGACGAACTGCGGCAGGTTGGGCATGTAGAGGACGGCCCGGTCGCCTTTCTTGAAGCCGTTGGCGACCAGCGCGGCGGCGATGGCATCGGCACCCTCATTCAATTCACGATAGCTGACTTCGCGCCCCTGGAAGACCAGGGCCGGGTTGTCAGGAATGCGCCGGGCGGCTTCTTCCAGGAAGTGTTGTGCTGGATGGGACGGTATGTCAATCGTGGCCGAAACGCCCTTGTCATAGCTCTTGACCCAGGGTTTGTCGGAGTAACGCAGGCTCATGGGATTGATTCTCCTTCTCTCAACGTGTCATCGTCGCCGCCCGATCCGCGTGGGTGGATCGTAGCGGCGGGCTGTTGTTGTTAACCACGACGGCGCGCTGCGAGCAGGCGTGGGTGGCCCGGCCCACAGACGCGATAAGCAGAACCGCTCGGGAGATACGGCCCGCTATCCTACTATGATACTTGTCTTGGCTGTCATGTCCTAGTTGCGTTTGATACCTGTTTCACGTGATCTTTGTCATGTGTTGTAGGGCGGGTTGGCAACCCGCCTCTTCTGACTTCCAGTGTAGGGCGGGTTGGCAACCCGCCTCTTCTGCCCTCCAGTTGTAGGGCGGGTTGGCAACCCGCCTCTTCTGACTTCCAGTGTAGGGTAGGTTGCCAACCCGCCTCTTCTACAGTGGCCGACTAAGAGGCGGGTTGCCAACCCGCCCTACACTGGGCGGGTTACCAACCCGCGCTACACTTAACTGCATGGATACTTCCCCAATTGTCGCCTTCCAGGGCGAACACGGCGCTTACTCCGAGCAGGCCGCCCGCCAGCAGTTCGGGCCGGAGGCGCGGACGCTGCCCTGCCGCACCTTCTCGGCCATCATTGACGCCCTGCAAGCGGGCCACGCCCACTACGGCCTATTGCCGGTGGAGAACTCGCTGGCCGGCACGGTCATCCCGGCCTATGACCTGCTGGTGGATTACGATCTGCACGTGCAGGCCGAGGTCATCCTGCGCGTGGAGCACTGCCTGATGGCCCCGCCGGGCGTGGTCCTGGCCGACGTGCGCCGCGTTCGCAGCCACCCGCAGGCGCTGATGCAGTGCGAGACGGCGTTGCGGCGGCTGGGGCTGGAGCCGGTGGAGTATTACGACACGGCCGGCGCGGCCCGCGACCTGGCCGCCGACCCCCAGCCGGGCATGGCGGCCATCGCCGGCGCGCTGGCCGCCGCCACCTATGGCCTCAACATCCTGGTCAACCATCTGGAGGACGAGGACTTCAACTTCACCCGCTTCTTCGTTCTGGGTACGTCCTATCCGCCGCGCCAAGACCCCAGCAAGACCTCCATCATCCTGACCACGCGCCACGTGCCGGGGGCGCTGTACGCCGCGCTGGGCGAGTTGGCGGCGCGAGGGATCAACATGACCAAGATCGAGTCGCGCCCGCGCCGCAACCGGCCGTGGCACTACCTCTTCTACGTGGACTTCGAGGGGCACGAAGAGGACGAGGCGATCAAAGCGGCGCTGCTGGGCATCCTGAAGCACGCCTCGTTTCTTAAGGTGCTGGGGTCGTATCCGGCGGCGAGGGTTGAGTAGGCGGGAGACGATGATTACAGAAGCACAAGCTTGCACACCCATGCCTGTTTCGACAGCAACCGGGCTAAAGACACGGTTCCAAGGCCATTGGGATATGAAAGTTACAGAGACAAGCGCACATACCCGGGCCGTCCTTCAAGCCCTATTCGTCACCTTCCTCTGGTCCACCTCCTGGGTGCTCATCAAGCTCGGCCTGCAAGCCAACCTGCCGCCGCTCACCTTCGCCGGGCTGCGCTATAGCCTGGCCTTCCTGTGCCTGGCGCCGTTCGTTCTCCTCAACCCTGCCCATCGGGCCACGTTGCGCGCCCTGCCGCGGGCGACGTGGGCGCGGCTGGTCTTGCTGGGCGTGGTGTTCTACGCTCTGACCCAGGGGGCGCAGTTCGTCGGCCTGGCTTATCTGCCCGCGGCCACGCTGACGCTGCTGCTCAGCCTGACGCCCATCGCCGTGGCCCTGTTCGGCATCGCGCTGACGGTGGAACGGCCGACGCGCAGCCAGGGGGGTGGCGTTCTCCTGTCGGCCGCCGGCGCGGCGATCTATTTCTACCCGCTGTCCCTGCCCACGGGCCAACGCATCGGCTTGGCCGTCGGGCTGCTGGGCTTGCTGGCCAACGCCGCCTCGTCCCTGCTGGGCCGGCAGGTCAACCGCGACGGCCGCCTCGCGCCGCTGCTGGTCACCACGGTCAGCATGGGCATCGGTGGGTTGTTGCTCCTAGTGGTCGGGGGGACGGCCCAGGGGTTCGGTCGCCTGGAGCCTACGCACTGGTTCCTCATCGCCTGGCTGGCCATTGTCAGCACGGCCGGGGCCTTCACCCTGTGGAACCACACCCTGCGCACGCTGACGGCCGTCGAGTCGAGCGTCATCAACAACACCATGATGCCCCAGATCGCGCTCCTGGCCTGGGTCTTCCTCGACGAACCGCTCAACGCCCGGCAGATTGCCGGCCTGGTTTTGGTGGGTGTGGGGACGCTGGTCGTGCAGTTGCGGCGGCGCGGCCCGTAAAGGTGCTCTTGCCGCGTCCATCAGCGCCCAATCAGCGTCATCAGCGTGCCCTTCTGCTCCGGGCGCGGCCCGACAGTGAAACATGCTATAATCTCTCACATGACCACCGCCAACCGCGCCGCCCTGGACGCCCTCAGCCGCGCCTTCGGTCTGCACATCCTCTATGCTTTCGGCAGCCGCGGGCGGGGGGCGCTGGCCTGGCTCGACAGCGACGGTGACGGCCTGGCCCCCGGCCCGTCCGACCTCGACATCGGCGTGAAACCGGCCCAACCCCTCTCCGCCCGGCGCAAGGTCGAATTGGCCGTGGCCCTGGAAGACCTGTTCGACGTGGGCCGGGTTGACCTGGTGGTGTTGCCGGAGGCCGATCCCTTTCTGGCCGTCAACGTCATTCGCGGCGAGCGGCTTTTTGCCGACGACGCCTATCTGGCCGACGAGTACGACCTCTACGTCTTGCGCCGCGCCGCCGATCTGCTGCCGCTGGAGCGCGAGCGCCAGCGGCTCATTCTGGAGGGCGGCCGATGATGCCCGGCCCGGTCTCGCAACGCATCGTCCTCGACCGGCTGGAGTGGGTCAGGCGCATGACGGACGAAATCGCCACCCTACCGCCGGCGAGGACGACGCCGCGCCAACGACTACGCCGGATGTGCATGAGTACTACACCCTGTCGCTGGGCGAACGAACGCGGCGGCAAGGTGTCCTGAGCTTGGCCCACTGCGGCCCATCGCTCATCCTCCTCAACAGCCCCGCCCCGCCTGGTGGCAGCGCCTGTCGGCTCCCCGTGCACTGGACAAGCTGTTCGGCTCGGTGCTGTTCGTCCGCCGGCCGGTGCTGGCAGGGCTTTTCCAAAGTCGCTCAGAGTGCGTAGACCTGTCAGGTCGTCGTTTGATGGGCGACTTTGGAAAAGCCCCGCGGTGCTGATGGCCAGGTAGCCAATTCCGAACCACGGCGGTACGATAGGGGCGATTGGGTTTCGGTCAGGCGCACTAGCTGACCCCAACCAAGGAGCCTCACCGTGCAACGTTCATCACTGCTCTGGGTGCGCGCCTACCGCTTGCTCTTGGCCGCGGCCATTCTGATCGCCATTGTCTACCAGTTGGCCGGATTCGGCGGCACGGGCGTGTCCGTCGTCACCTATCTGAGCTTCTTCACCGTCCAGAGCAACCTCATCGCCGCGGCTGTGCTGCTCTGGAACGGCGTCCGGCCGGCGCGGGGCGGGCCACAAGGGCGGCGCGATCTCATTCGTGGCGCGGCCGTCCTCTACCTGGCCATCACCGGCGTCGTCTATGCCCTGTTGCTGTCGGCCTACAATGCCCAGGCTGAGGGCGCGCTGTTCTGGATCAACCTGTTGCTCCACTACGTCGCGCCGCTGGCTCTGTTCGTTGACTGGCTCATTGACCCGCCCGCTACCGCGCTTCCATTCCGCCGGGCGCTGCTGTGGGTGGTCTATCCCCTGCTTTACCTGGCCTATACTTTGCTGCGCGGCGCGCTGATTGGCTGGTATCCCTACCCCTTTCTAGACCCCGGGGCCGTCGGCGGTTATGGCGGGGTCTTTGTCTTCAGCGCAGTGACGCTGTTCGGCGCGGTGGCCTTTATCGGCCTGCTGGTCGCTCTGCCGCGCCGGCTAGGTCGGGCAACCGGGCGAGAGCGTGACTGGGCAAACTAGAAGAAACATCCACAGATTTCACAGATTACGCAGATTCCTCAGAAGGTAATCTGTGGAATCTGTGGTTGCTTTGCGGGGGCAGTCTACTCAATCACCAGCGGCGATAGCCGGATGGCATCACCGGCGGCCTGGCCGTCAATCGTCACCGGCAGCCGCGCCCCCGTGTCCGCCCGATAGAGTCCCACCTCGACGGCATATTTCCCGGCGGCCACGTCGCCCGGCAGGGCAATGGCAATGTTGTCGGTCACCACTTCCCCCGCCACCCAGCGACTCGTCAGGTATGCCCCGCCGCGCGGCATGGCGTCGGCCTGCCAGACGCAGCACGTCCCGTCGGCGCGCAGGACGTGGACGAAGACAGTGTAGTCCGTCGCCGGTTGCGCCTCCGCCTGCCACACCAGTTCCAGCGTCCGCTCGCCACTGTCACCGGTTAGCGTGTAGCCCAGCAAAGCGATCTCGCCGCCGAACGACGCGCCGACCGGCGTGGCCAACGGCGGCGGGGTGAACTCGCGCGCCGTTTGGGTGATGGCCAGCGGGCCAAGATCGGCCTGGTAGAGTGGCTGCCCCATGCCGTCGAGCAGTTCCAGCCGCAGGCGGTAGTCGCCCGTGGCCACGTCGTCGGGGATGCGGGCGATCTGGCGGTCAATGACGAAGATCGGTGCCGGCCACTGCGAGAAGGGGAAGAGGCCATAGAAAGGCTGCGACCAGCCAAACGGCCGCACCACGCCGTTGTCTTCACCCACCAGGAACAGGTTGAGCGACATGAACGGCAACGGTGCCTCGGCCGACCACCACAGCCCCACGTCCACCACTTCGCCCGTCTCTAGCGCCTCGGCCCCGCGCTCATAGCCCAGGAAGGTAAGCCCGTCAACTGCCACTTCGTGTACTGAGACGGGCGGACGCGGCAACGGCTCCGGCGGCGGCGCGGCAGCGATGGCCACGGCCTCGCTCAGCGCCGCGTCGGTCGTCAACCCGCTGGCCGCGTCGCTGAAGAGCAGCCGCGCCCCGCCGGCCGGGTCAAACAGCCCCAGCCGCAGCCGGTAGAGGCCGTCTTCGCCCGGCGGCGCGCCCGGCGGCACGGGCACGTCCACCCGCTGGAGGATCGTCTCGCCCGCCGCCCACTGCTCGGCCGGGTAGGCGTCCTGCTCCACCTGGCTCCAGCGGTGGC